>Ga0213870_1001555_pt1 | contig 10276 bp, 6 predicted proteins | sample WICALVC2017_Meta_FD_160119 | JGI IMG/M metagenome (GOLD analysis project Ga0213870, IMG submission 160119) | Freshwater microbial communities from subterranean cave lake in Wind Cave National Park, South Dakota, United States - WICALVC2017 | ecosystem: Environmental > Aquatic > Deep subsurface >... | reverse complement strand
GCTCTCAATCGATTCTGGTATCTCGGCCGTCTGGTGGAACAACAAAACGTCAAAACAGAGGATATCAAAAAAGTGCACTTTTAAACTTTAATGAGTGCACTTTTAAATTTTAGCTAACACTAAAGTGGTCCAATGCCTCCGCATCGGAGGTCTGAAGTAGGCGGCGTAGGGTGGACTCGCAAGTTGGAGAGGCGTTTGAGATTCAAAGAGAGGATTTTTGAAGCCAGGTTGGGAATGGTTATGCCTGGAAGGATGAGGAAACGGCTGTTATTGGCGATCAGATGCAAATGAATGCGTATGAATTGTTGAACACACCATACGAAAAGATTAACTCATTCGAAGTGACAAAGTCCAGAGAAAAATAAAAAAACTTAATCACAGTAACTTATCTACCACTTTGCCGTAGCCCTGATTTTGTCTTCCTCCTTGCTAAGAGTACGCAACCCTATGGTAAAATAGCGCCAGTCTACAAGACGGAAAATGAGCCACACCAAAAACCCAGATATCCCAAATGAAAAGGCTGATCTTCATCCGCTGTTATCAGACGACGAATATAAAAAGGTCATAGACCTTTTAGGGCGCAATCCCAATCAGGTTGAGCTTGCCATGTTCTCTGTGATGTGGAGCGAGCATTGCAGCTATAAAAGCTCACGAGTGCACCTCAAACGTTTTCCAACAACGGGGGATAGGGTCATTGAAGGCCCGGGGGAAAACGCGGGGGTGGTCGATATCGGTAACGGCCTCGTCGCGGTCTTTAAGATCGAAAGCCACAACCATCCCTCCTTCATTGAGCCATATCAAGGGGCCGCAACTGGCGTTGGTGGCATTCTTCGGGATATTTTTACAATGGGCGCAAGACCAATTGCCTTGCTCAACTCGCTTCGTTTTGGGCCATTGTCAAACCCAAAAAATAGATATTTGATGGAACAGGTCATCGCTGGTATTGCAGGATATGGCAACTGTATGGGCGTGCCCACAGTGGGGGGAGAGGTCGTATTTAACGAGATCTATACGAAGAATCCTCTGGTCAATGCCTTTTGCCTAGGTATTGCCCGCCGAGAAGATATTGTGAAAGGGTCTGCTGCAGGGGTCGGGAATCCTGTTATTTATGTTGGATCAAAAACAGGGAGAGACGGCATTCATGGTGCAACAATGGCTTCAACTGGATTGGAAAATTCAAAGGAGTCCCGCCCTGCCGTTCAGGTGGGCGATCCTTTTACAGAGAAGCTGCTTTTGGAGGCCTGTCTTGAACTTATTGCAACGGGCTGTGTCGTTGGGATGCAAGATATGGGTGCGGCAGGGTTGACCTGCGCTACATCCGAAATGTCGGATCGCGGCGGGGTTGGCATTCAGATTGATATTGAGAAGGTTCCATTGCGAGAATCCGGCATGACGCCTACGGAAATTCTCATCTCGGAATCGCAAGAACGGATGTTGATTGTCGTCAAGAAGGGGATGGAAAAAGAGGCTGAAGCTGTTTTTCTGAAATGGGATTTGGACTTTTCGATTGTCGGAATTGTTACAGACGATGGCAAAGTAACCGTGATAAAAGGGGACATCGCGGTGGCGCAGATTCCAGCAGACGCATTGACCTCGAAGGCCCCTGTTTACGAACGCCCGCTCTCTCCACCCCTCTTTCAGGAAGTGCTCACATCGTTTAGCTACGACTCGATTCCGCTTCCGTCGTCAGGCAATTACGCTCAATCCCTTTTAACGTTGCTATCGTCCCCCTCACTGGCCGACAAACAATGGGTCTATCAGCAATTTGACTACATGGTTCAGACCAATACTGTTGTAGGCCCAGGCAGTGGTGCGGCTATTCTCCGACTCAAGGAATCAGACACGCTGTTGGCATTCACACTCAATGGCAATAGCGCTTATACCCTTTTGAATCCATATTATGGCGGCGCGAATGCAGTCGCAGGGGCCGCTTTGCGATTGGTCTGTACAGGAGCAAAACCAATTGGCATGACCAATTGTCTCAACTTTGGCAATCCAGAGCGGCCAGAAACAATGTGGTCGCTTGCCCTCTCGATTGAAGGAATGAGCGATGTCTGTAGTGCCCTTGAAATTCCGGTTGTGAGCGGCAATGTTTCTTTATACAATGAAACCGCAGGACTGGATATCTATCCAACGCCTATCATCGGCATGGTGGGGTTAATCAACGCGCCAAAGCGTCTGCTGACCCCTGTCTTTCAATCAGAAGGAGATATTATTATTTTAATCGGCGAGACGATGGAAGAGATGGGCGGGTCGGTTTATTTAAAAGAGATTTATTTTCAAGAACGAGGAAGCCCTCCATTGGTAAGACTTGATAGAGCAAAATCGCTCCAAGATACGATCCTTCGTGCGAACGATCAAGGGCTTTTATCTTCTGCACGTGACCTATCCTGTGGTGGCCTTGCGATAGCCTTGGCGCGGTGCTGTCTTTTCTCCAAGATGGGAGCGCAGGTCAATATTGATCCCCGTAAAATAAGGCCCGATGCGGTTCTCTTCTCTGAATCGCCATCACGTGTTCTGGTGACTATCCGAGAAGAACATCTATACAAACTCAAACAATTGCTTGATGAACAGGATATAGTCTATTCTGTTTTAGGCAAAACGGGTGGCACTTCCTTGACCATACAGATAGGTGATAAAGTAGCAGGGTGTCTTTCGATACAAGAAATGGCATCAGGACATCAGACGGGTCTAAACCATTATTTTGAGGAGGAAACCCCGACCGCAAGCAGGAGACCTACCGCGTTGGGCCGGTGAAAAAAATGGATAAAATGCATGAAGAGTGTGGCATTGTTGGTATTTATGGACATCCTGACGCGGCGAACTTAACCTATCTGGGGCTGTACGCGCTTCAGCATCGGGGACAAGAAGCCTCTGGGATTGTTACCTATGATGGTAAACAGTTTCGCCAAAGGAAGGCTCAGGGGCTGGTTGCCGATGTTTTTAATCCAAAAAATATCGCGCTGCTTACGGGATCGGCGGCGATTGGGCATAACCGCTATTCTACGGCGGGGGACAGCGTTCTTGATAATGTCCAGCCCTTAATGGGGAACTCTCCACGGGGAAGGGTCGCAATGGTTCATAATGGGAATTTGGTTAACGCGACTGTTCTTATTAAGGATCTGGAGGCGGCTGGGGCGGTCTTCCAATCGACTGTAGATAGCGAAGTTATTCTGCACCTTCTGGCGCGCTCTTCGGCGAAATACTTGAAAGATCGGATTATTGACAGCCTCTTTCAGGTTCGGGGGGCATATTCCCTGCTCTTTCTCACGGAAGAGGGGCTGATTGCGGTGCGCGATCCCTATGGGGTGCGCCCCCTCCTTTTGGGCCAGTTAGAAAATGGGTATGTGTTGGCGTCGGAAAGCTGCGTTTTTGATCTGGTTGGAGCTAAATTAATTCGCGATATTAAACAGGGAGAGTTGCTCATCATCAACGAGAAGGGGTTAGAATCTTTTTACCCGTTTCCGAAAGTGCAGGCTGCGCAATGCGTTTTTGAGTTTGTTTATTTTGCAAGGCCGGACAGCACGATTTTCTCTCAATCGGTTTATGGGATTCGAAAACGGTTAGGACAGGAGTTGGCAAAAGAGTCACCCGTTTCTGCTGATATTATTATTCCGGTTCCTGATTCGGGGGTGACCGCCGCTTTGGGATACGCGGAGACGGCCATGATTCCTTTTGAAATGGGTCTGACCCGAAACCATTATGTCGGTCGGACATTTATTGAGCCGAAAGCGGCGATCCGCCATTTTGGGGTCAAAGTAAAGCTCAATGCAGTGCGTGAGGTTTTGGACGGGAAACGGGTTGTCGTTGTAGACGACTCGCTTGTGCGGGGTACGACCAGTCGGAAGATTGTGACAATGATTCGCGATGCAGGGGCCAAAGAAATTCATGTTCGGATCAGCTCTCCCCCGATTTTATCCCCTTGTTTTTACGGAATTGATACACCCACCCGCAAAGAATTAATTGCCTCTTCTCATACCGTGGATGAAATTTGTAAGCATCTGACGGCAGACAGCCTCAAATACCTCTCCGAGGAAGGCATGTTTCGAGCCATTTACCATAATGAATCGGCGAAAGATAGCCATTTCTGCAAGGCATGCTTTACAGGACAATACCCGATCGCACTCGAAGAAAAAGAATCTCGTCAGCTTAGTTTATTTGACAAAATAAACCGTTAGCGATAAGATCAACGGAGGAAGATTCCCCCTGATTTCCCAATGATGGACCGTCCTAATGATACAGACGAATGAACCTCTAAAACTTTTGTTGGTGGAGGATGACGATATGAGCATGGAGCTTGTCTGTTACTCCTTGCAAAAATCAGAGGGAAAGGTTTCTATTCATAAGGCGAGAACGGTTCAAGATGCATTGGCGCTTTTGGAAAAAGAGTCGTTTTTTGATTGCGCACTTGTTGACTATCGTCTTCCTGATGGGGATGGCGTCGCCCTGATTGAAGCGATTAAAATTCGGACAAATGCAGCGTTGCCGTCTATTCTAATGACCGCGCAAGGGTCAGAGCGACTTGCTGTTGAGGTGATGAAAAGGGGTGCCTTCGATTATCTTTCTAAAGGCGATTTATCCCCAGAGGTGCTTTGGATAGCCATCCAATCTGCTATTTCACTGTGCAAGTCGGAAAACCGATTGGCCGAACAGACGAAAAAACTGCTGGAAGCGAATCAAGCACTTCAGGAAGCCAATCTGAAGCTGACCAATTTGACGCGGATTGATCCCCTTACGGAGGTCTTAAACCGAAGAGGTTTTCAAGAGGTCTTAATGAGGGAATGCCAATATGCACTAAGAGAAGGCCAATACTTTATCGTACTTTTAGTCGACATGGATTCTTTTAAACAGGTCAATGATACGTATGGCCATGATGCAGGGGATATCGTTTTAAAAACGGTGGCAAAGCGGCTTCACGACAAACTTCGGGCAGCAGACTATGTCGCCCGCATTGGCGGGGACGAGTTTATGCTTCTCTTACGAAAGGCCCGACTTGGGGATGGCGTCGAAGTGGCGCACAAGATGCGGATGGCCATTGCCGAACCGATTCCTTGGGGGCACACGGTGATTGAGGTAACGGCTTCTATTGGCCTTGAGATAATTGATCATGCGGTACGGAGTATTGATGAGCTTTTGGCGATGACACATCGCGCCCTGACAACATGTAAAGAAACAGGTAAAAATCGGGTTGTATGCAATAACGAAGAAGTATGTGATTTGGAACAGGGCAAAGCGGCACTCGCCAATAACCTTTTCATCGGTGGATTACGGGTTGTTGCGCAACCGATCTTTCGCATGAACCCGTCCGAGATTGCGGGCTACGAGTTTCTGTCCCGATCCAATATAACCGGGTATGAAATGCCAAACGACTTCTTTGCTTTAGCTGCAGACGCAAAGATGCTCTCTTATGTCGATCGCCTCTGTTTTGAAAAATGCGTCCTGTCGACACTTTCTTATAATGCGAGGCTTAGGTACCACATCAATATTTTGCCATCCACATTATTCTGCCTCTCTCATGAAGACTTATTAAATACCTTTCCATCCCAACGGCCAAAGGGAAATTACTTTCTTGAGCTGAGTGAAAAACAGTTTAAGGGAAACATGATTGATTTTGTGAAAGAAGTGAAGCAGATTCAAGAAAGCGGCTTACAAATCGTTATTGACGATGTTGGTTTTGGATACACTTGTCTTGAGACTTTAATCGCATTAAACCCCAACAGCATTAAGATTGATCCCTGCTGTAGCAGCAATATCGCAAATGATGCTGTCAAGCGCCATTCCTTGGATAAACTGCTGAAGACGGTTCAATCATGGGATTGCGAGACCATGGTGAAATGCGTAGAGTCAAAGGACGACTTTTCTGTCCTGTTTGATCTTGGCGTTTCGTACGTCCAAGGGAGCCTTTTCAAAAGTCCGAAAGAGGATGCAATTGCCGCGATCGCATTGCTTTGAAATAAGGCACCCCGTCATTTTAGGAGCTCCGCCATAATTTTTTGCAAATCCTCCCATACTTTTTTCTTCTCTCCTGGATTGCGTAGCAAATAGGCAGGGTGAAACGTCGGCATCATTTTTATTCCATGTAAATCGTAAAACCGTCCCCTTAAATCTGAGATCCGAACTGGGCTTGAAAGCAATGTCTGTGCGGCAAAGGTTCCTAGTGCACAGATAATTTGTGGGGCAATTGCCTCAATTTGTTTTAATAGAAAGGGCTGGCAGGTTGCAATTTCGTCTTCCTGCGGAGGGCGATTGTTTGGAGGACGGCATTTGACGATATTGGCAATATAGACCTCCTCGCGGGAGTACCCCATTGCAGAAATCATTTTTGTCAGCAACTCCCCGGCCTTTCCCACAAAAGGCAATCCCTGTATGTCCTCGTCAGCCCCGGGGCCTTCTCCAACAAACATCAGCTTTGCATTTGGATTCCCCGATCCGAATACAATATTCGTGCGTGTAGAACAAAGCTTGCAACGCTGACAATCTCCCAGTTCTTCGCGAACGGCCTGTAGGGGCAAGCCCATAATATGGGGGTCTCCTGCTGGCTCCGCTCCCAATGCCCCTACGCCCGACGGTTGGGGTTCCAATCCGCGTTCGGACAAGCAAGCGCGACGCGCACGATCTGGCCACCCTATCATATCAACACCCATATCACGATACCAATTAAGCCAAGCCAAAAGATCTCTTTCAGTAGAACCAGTCGTTTTCTGCATCCTCACTGATTTTTTTGTGGAACGTTTTTTCCGGCCATCGCAGGGGAAATCTGCGGATTGGACACAGTATTGATCCCCTTAAAAATCTTGAAGGTTTTTAAAAGATCAATTGCCTTTTGCAATTGGATATCCTTCTCGTCTACGACGCTACCCTCAAAATCTACACCTTTGGGGTGGAAAGTGCCTACGGAGGGGGGAGATTCTTTTTTTACGGCAGAAGCCTTATCCTGCTCCCCTGCTTTTTGATCCCCTGATTCTAATGATTTTACCTGTGTCGGCTGTTCTAGCTTCACAACGATATCGGGCGTAATGCCTTGGCCATGAATGGAACGCCCTTTAGGCGTATAATATTTAGCCGTCGTCAGCCTTAATGCAGAGCCGTCTGATAAAGGGAGAATCGTTTGAACCGATCCTTTTCCAAACGATTGGGTTCCTAAAACAACTGCACGCCCCCAATCCTGAAGTGCCCCTGAGACAATCTCCGATGCGGAAGCCGATCCTTTATTCACCATGACGACCATGGGAATATCTTTCCAGAAGCCGACTCCATGGCCGATATATTCATCCTTTTTACCATCCCGCGTTCTAACCGAAACCACCAATTTCCCATTTTCCAAAAATTGCTCGGAAACCTCCACAGAAGAAATAAGCAATCCACCAGGATTATTTCGTAAATCCAGTATCAGCGAGTGGACATTTTCCGCCTTTAGTGCTGCTAGTGCGGTGGCCAAATTCTTCGCGGTCTGCTCTTGAAACTGGGTGATTCGGACATAACCAATTTCCCCATCCAGCACCTTCGATTTAACGCTCTGAACAATGATCGTCTCCCGAACCATTTCGAATGTCAGAGGTGTTTTCTGATTCTCCCGTTCTATCGTTAAAACAACTTTTGTTCCTTTGGTGCCCCTCATCTTATGAACCGCTTCCATTAAACCGACTTCTCTTTCTAACACATGGTCATCAACTTTGATAATGACATCTCCAGCTAAAATCCCCGCGCGATCGGCGGGTGTCCCTTCAATGGGTGCAATCACAACGACCTTCCCATCCTTCGCACCGACTTGTAGACCTAAGCCCCCAAACTCCCCTTTGGTATCAATCTGGCTCTCTTTATAAATATCCGGCGGCATATAAGAGGAGTGGGAATCCAGTATTCCAACCATGCCATTGATAGCCCCTTCAATCAGGTCTTTGTTTTTAACCGGTTCGACATAACTTTTCTGTATCGTCGAAAACACCTCGGTAAACACCTTTAACCCCTCGTATGGATCCCCCTGTGCAGAAACCTCACCTCCCCATATTCTAATAAAAGATACGCAGGATAAAACCCCCACCACAAGGACAGAGAGGACAACCCCTATACGCTGACTCATTTTCTTATTCATGACGATAAGCCTCTTATCCTTTTCTTTGGAGCCACGTTAAGGGGTCCATCGGTTCCCCCTCGTGTCTCAGCTCAAAATAAAGACGGCTTCCCTCTGAAAGCCCCGTGTCTCCCACCGTTCCAATAGTGCGGTTCTTCGTTGTCTTTTCCCCTACTGAAACAAGCAGCTTTGCTAAATGTGCGTAAACAGAATAATAATTCTCTCCATGATCCATAATGATCATCATACCATATCCTTTGAAGAAATCTGCATAGATAACAGACCCTTCGTAAACCGCTCGGACATTCTCCCCCTTGGATGTTTCAATCTCAATCCCTTTTTTAAAGACATACGTATTGAATTTAGGATGTTTCTGTCGGCCAAAAAGAGAAACAACGGCGCCATCGTTTGGCCAGCCCAACTTCCCTTTTATCTTGGCAAAATTAGTCAATGGTGGCAACGAAAGTGCGTTAAGATTACGCCGCTCTGCTTCCAATTTCTTGATGAGCGATTTTAACTGAATGGACGACTCGTCCAATTCCGAGATCGCTTTTTCATAATATGCTTTTTCATCCCGCACGCGAGACAAAAGCTGGTACTTTCGCTCTTTTTCTTTGCCAATCTCGGAAAGCTTGGTCACCAGCGGCTCACGTGCAAAAACCAGCTGCTGTTTCATGGTGTCTAATTGACTCGTTTTTTGCGTCAGTTGTGATTGTTCCTCCTCAAATAGAGAAAGAATTTCAGTTTCTCTTTCAGCAATGGTCTTGATATAATGAAGCCTTTTTAGAAAATCGGGATAATTGGGGGAAGGCACTAAAATTTTTAAAAGACCGCTTGATCCTTCCTTATAGAGCGTTCGAACCCGTTTCGTAATAAGACCCCTCCGTTCCTCAATCGATTGATCCAGCGCTTCCAACGCACCCGATAAATGCCCTATTTCCGACTCTTTTTTTTTAATTTTCCCTTCAATAGAAGTCGCATCAGCCTGAAGGGTTTTCACGCGGGTATCAATATTTTCCAATGTTGATAAAACCGAATCTTCCTGTTTTTTTAGGACATTTTTCTCCTTTTTTTTGTCATTAATCTCGCTCTCCAATCGTTTTAGCTCTTTCTTTTCATTTTCGATATGTTGATTGATAGCCGAGATATCTTCCTTTGCCTTTGCAGCACCATCAAACCAAACAATAATACTGACAGTAACAAAAAGAAGCATGAACATGCTGATCTTGTTTTTTGACCGTGCCTTCGCCCGAAAACGCATAAAATAAGTCAAGGATATCTCTCCGCCAATGCCACCTAAAAAAGCCCCAGTCAACACCATCCCCATGATTATTTCCGGTGGCAAGAAATGGAGCGTTACCAGATTTCCAACCATCCCACCCACTTCAACAAGATGGGCATTAAACGACTGGAACAGGCTAAAGATCACCCCACACGAAAGACCACCACTGATGGCACCCAATAACATCCCTTCAAGAAGAAATGGGTTTTTAATAAATCGTGGGGTTGCGCCAATCAGTTTCATGATTTCTACTTCTTCGTGTCGATCATAAAAATGGAGTCGAACGGCATGGGCAATAATCGTCACAACCGCAACCGTCAACAACCCGCCGATACCCAATCCTGAAAGTTTTAAAAGGGTTAAAAAGTCACTGAAATTTTGTAGCCACTCCGCACCATATTGTATCTCCTCTACCCCAGAAAGTTTACTCATTTCCTGCGTCAGAAGGCCAATCTCTTTTGGATTTTGATACAACGGTTTTACATTGACCTCAAAAGAAGCTGGCAAGGGGTTCGTCCCCAAATGTTTTAAAAGAGTTTCACCCTGAAATTCCTTTTTAAATAACGCCAGTGCATCGTCTTGGGTAAGATATCGGAAAGACGAGACGCGCGGATCAGAGGTCAGCCTGCTTTGAATAGCGTGAATATCTTCTTCTCGCGCTGTTTCGTTCAAATAAACGGAAAACTCGACATCTCCCTGTATCGATGCAAGAAGACCTTTTACATTCAAGTAAAATAGTAAAAAAAGGCCGAACAACATGAGCGTCAAGGTCAGTGTAATCACCGAAAAAAAGGCCAACGACCGGTTGAGCCGAATGTTTTGAAGGGCGCATTTCAGAAAGTAAAAAAACCTCATTCCGTTTTTCCGTTTGAGACAATTTTCCCACGCAAAAGACTGACCATACGACTGGGAATTTTAGAAAT
>Ga0213870_1001554_pt1 | contig 10277 bp, 8 predicted proteins | sample WICALVC2017_Meta_FD_160119 | JGI IMG/M metagenome (GOLD analysis project Ga0213870, IMG submission 160119) | Freshwater microbial communities from subterranean cave lake in Wind Cave National Park, South Dakota, United States - WICALVC2017 | ecosystem: Environmental > Aquatic > Deep subsurface >... | reverse complement strand
ATATTAAATGATTTTTACCGCGGCAAGACTGTTCTGTTGACTGGGCATACGGGGTTTAAGGGTTCGTGGCTCTCCTTGTGGTTGCAATTGGCTGGCGCAAACGCCATTGGTTACGCATTGTCTCCGCCCACGGTTCCCAGTTTATTTGTTACCGCAAAGGTTGCAGAAGGGATGACCAGCATTACCGGTGATGTCCGAGATTTTTCTGCGCTTCTATCGACGTTTAAAAAATATCAGCCCGAAATTGTGATTCACATGGCCGCTCAACCTTTGGTGCGGTATTCCTACGACAATCCAATCGAAACCTATACAACCAATGTCATCGGCACGGTTTATCTGTTAGAAGCAGTACGGCAGACTGCCAGTGTACGGGCTGTCGTGAATGTGACAAGCGATAAATGTTATGAAAATCGTGAATGGGTCTGGGGCTACCGAGAGAACGAACCGATGGGAGGGTATGATCCCTACAGTAGCAGTAAAGGTTGTGCGGAGTTGGTAACATCGGCGTTTCGGAATTCTTACTTCAATCCAGAGACATTTGCAGAGCACCGCGTGGCCTTATCTTCGGCACGGGCTGGCAATGTGATTGGTGGCGGAGACTTCACAGAAGATCGACTTGTCCCAGATATTATGCGCGCTATTGTTACAGGCAAGTCGGTATTGATTCGCAACCCCGAAGCCATTCGGCCTTGGCAACATGTATTAGAGCCGCTGTCTGGCTATTTAATGCTGGCACAGAAACTGTACGAGGATGGCGTAGCTTACGGTGAGAGCTGGAACTTTGGGCCAAACGATGAAGATGCAAAGCCGGTATCGTGGATTGTGGAACGGCTAACGCAAATGTGGGGGGAAGGCGCAGATTGGGCGCTTGATCTGGGTGGCGACCACCCCCACGAGGCGCAATACTTGAAGCTGGACTGTTCAAAGGCAAAGGCACGTCTGAACTGGCATCCCCGATGGAGTCTGGAGCATACCTTACGGCAAATTGTTGATTGGCATAAATTATTCCGGGACCGGAATAATATGCGAGAGATAACGCTTCGGCAGATAGAGTCCTATCTGGACATATAAGTCTCGTTCAGAGTAATCTGTAGACAGTCGAATGAAGAAGAATCTTCAGGAGTTTATAGTGGATCAGATTCAAAATGATATGGATCAAATATTCCCCTCAATAATGACAAACACAGAGGGTGTGTTTCCATGACGCATCTTTGTCGTGCTTGCGAATCTATTCTTGATACGCCTGTGGCGGTGTTAGAATGGATGCCCCTCACGGATGATTTTATTTCCGTTGAGAATTTAGATAAAAAAGAGTATCTAAAAGAGATTAAGATATTTGAATGTGAAGACTGCGGTTTGGTCCAAAATCCGGCGGACTTCGATCATGAGGGCTACTACAAGGACTATCAATACAGTAGCGGTCATTCTCACTTTGTACAACACTTCATGCGGCGTTATGCAGAGGCAGTTTACAATGAGTACTATCGTTTGAATCATCGAAATCCTGCGGCAATTCTTGAAGTCGGTTCAGGCGATGGTGAGCAATTAAAGCAGTTTAAAAACTTATCTGTGCCCTCCGTACTCGGTATTGAGCCAAGCGAATTTTTAGCACAAATTGCAATAGAATCTGGCGTTCCAACACAGATCGGCTTCTTTGGGGCCAATATCAAAGATACACTGACGGAATCTTTCGATATCTGCATTTCATCTTATACCGTCGATCATATTAGGAACCCCATTGAATTTCTGCAAACATCTTATGCGCTATTAAACGAGGGGGGGCTCCTTGTTTTTGAAGTCCATGACCTCGAAAAAATATTGGCGCGAACAGAATACTGTCTTTTTGAGCATGAGCATACAATCTACCTAACCCCTTCCGACGCAACCCGCCTTGTAGAATCACAAGGGTTTGAAGTGGTCGCCATTAATCCGCTCCATCAAAACGAAGTCAGGGGGAACTCTCTTATTGTCATCGCACAAAAAATGCCTCATGTTCCGGGCATGTATAAGACAGACCTTCCTTTCTCTAACCCGCTCCTGTGTCATCTTAGCGATCAAATCAAAGCAACGATCATTCGGTTAGATGCGTGGGTTGATTCTCTTCCTGTTGATGCTTCTTTGGTTGGGTTTGGGGCGGGTGGCCGTGGGGTCATGACACTCGCCACACTTAATAACCATGGGAGGTTCAGGGCACTTTTTGATTCCAACTTTGATGGCAACCGCTACCTAACGCCCAAGACAAGAATCCCTGTTGTGGGACCTGATCAATGGAACGATTTTTCGGATGCTTACTGTCTCGTTTTTTCGTTCGGTTATTTAAATGAGATCAAGGAACAACTTATTCGCAAGGGCTTTAGCCCGGACAAAATTTTTTCACTTGCTGACTTTTTCCCGCCTGTGGAGCAGGTCTGATGCGGATATTCCTGACGGGTGCTTCTGGGTTTGTGGGTTCGTTTTTTCTGCGAAATTTATTGAGCACAGGTCGTCACGAAGTGACTGTTTTATTGCGAACCCCAAAAACGGCTTGGCGTATTCAAGAATTAATCCCCGATGTTCAGGTTATTCAAGGTAATATCAGTCACTTAAATGATGTTGAAACGCAGGTGAAAGATTTTCAGCCACAGGCATTTGTGCATTTGGCTTGGAATGGTGTTTTAGGAACTGATCGAAACGCGCTGATGCAATGGCGAAATGTTTCTCCAACCCTTGAGTTGGTCGAAATGGCTTCAAGGATCGGGACAGAACACTTTATCGCGTTAGGCTCACACGCTGAATACGGACTTTGCCAGAATAAAATAAATGAAACCACGCAAACAAGGCCGACGACGTTATATGGGACTTCAAAGTTGGCCTCATGCATTCTTAGTGAGCGACTCTGTCAAGCGTTCAATATTCGATTTGCATGGATCAGGCTATTTTCGTCCTACGGCCCCATGGATAATCCGGCATGGATGATTCCCTATGTGACACGGTTGTTGCTAGAAGGGGGAAAGCCCAGCTTGACAAAGGCGGAGCAAGTTTGGGACTACATTTATGTTGAGGACGTGGCTTCTGCTATTTTGGCTGTACTTGAAACGTCCAATGCGACAGGACTATTTAATCTGGGTTCAGGTAAAGCAGTTGCGTTACGACTGATTATCGAAAAAATAAGAGAGAGGATTAACTCTAATTTGCCATTAGGATTTGGGGATTTGCCTTATCGATCTGATCAAGTGATGCATCTTGAGGCAGATATAACACGCCTTACTAACGTAACGGGTTGGCTACCTAATGTTACTCTTGACACAGGGCTTCGGAAAACAATTGATTGGTATGCGCAGGCCTAAATAATGCCGATGGACACGATTTCCTTTTCCAAACAGATTCGTAAAAATGTCTTACAGATGGTTTATCACGCCAAAGCCTCGCATATCGGATCCTGTTTTTCAATTGCGGACATTGTTGCAGTTCTGTATGGGGCAACGCTTAACCTGTATGTAAACGACCCTGCGTGGCCTAATCGTGACCGATTTATTCTAAGCAAAGGCCATGCGGCGGCGGCCATTTATGCGGCTTTGGCGCTGAAGGGATTTTTCCCTTTGGAAGAACTTCAAATATATGGAAACGACGGTTCCAGATTGATGGCCCATATCAGCCATAAAGTTCCGGGTGTTGAGTTTTCAACGGGATCGCTGGGTCATGGGTTGCCGTTTTCGACAGGAAAGGCTTTGGCCGCAAAAAAACAAGGGCTGACTTGGCGCGTGTTTACTTTGATGAGTGATGGTGAAATGGACGAAGGGAGCAACTGGGAAGCATTCATGTTTTCGGCGCATCATTCCCTTGATAATTTGGTGGCCATCATTGATTACAACAAGATTCAAAGTCTTACCACGGTGGCTAAGACCCTTGGGATAGAGCCATTGGCAGAGAAGCTCCGTGCCTTCGGCTGGTCCGTACGAGAAGTCAATGGTCACGACCATGATCAACTTCATTCGGCCTTGAACACCACGCCTTGGGAGGAAGGTAAACCCTCCGTGCTGATTGCCCACACAACGAAAGGGAAGGGCGTCAGCTTCATGGAAAACGAAGTAAAGTGGCATTACCACAGCCCAAACCGAGAACAACTATCATTGGCGACGTTGGAAATTGATAATGCGTAACGCGTTTGTGGATGAGCTGATAAACCTCGCAACCCTCAACGATAAGATTGCCTTGATCGTAGGGGATTTGGGTTTCTCCGTGATTGAGCCATTTGCGGAGCGTTTCCCAGACCGCTTCATCAATGCGGGTGTAGCCGAACAAAATATGATAGGATTGGCGGCAGGAATGGCATCGGAGGGGTATCACGTTTTTGTTTACTCCATTGCTAATTTTCCTACTTTTCGCTGTGCAGAACAAATTCGTAACGACGTGGATTATCACAAGTTGCCGGTTACCGTGGTGACGGTTGGCGGGGGACTCTCTTATGGCAATATGGGCTACTCTCATCATGCAGTGCAGGATTATGGCTTGATGCGGTTACTCCCCAATATATTGATTGCGTCCCCGGGTGACCCTATGGAGGTGCGCGCCTGCCTGCGGTATCTTACGATGAATCCCCAGCCTTCTTATCTAAGGCTTGGCAGGGCGGGGGAACCTTGTTTACACAAGGATGTGCCAGAAATAGCACCGGGGAAATGGTTACTTGTTCATAGTGGGGATGGATCAAAACGGTCGCTACTGACCACCGGTGCCACACTGGCGCAAGCACAGCAGTGGCTGACAGTTGCTTCCTACGTAGGTTATGCACTGCATTCGATGCCGCTCTGGGGTATGTCCGCTAAATCGCTCCAAGCACCGCAGATTGCATCATGGGAATCAATTGTCACGATTGAAGATCACCTTGTAGATGGCGGGTTTGGCTCGTGGATCAGAGAGTCTCTCGAATCTTCCCCCCATTTGATGCGCCGTATATCTGTTAGGGCATTGGATTCCAAAGTGTGTGGTATGGTGGGAGGACAGGAGACACTATTTCAAGAATGTATAATACTTCCATTTGATGAACAGCGTCCCAAATAGCTATGAACGAAATTTAGAACAAACGCATCGCAATGCTCGGTGCGACCAGCCAAATTTTAAAAAAACTTAATAATGCTTGATTACCTGAAAAACACTGAATATCTGCAAAGTTTGATATATAGAACTTGCCCTGATATATCTCAGATAAATTTTCCAGGATGGGCGATAAGAACAAGTTTGGCAGATGGGCTGATCAGATTATGCCTCTCAAATCTGACATTCCAGCGCTCACGAATGCAACCGGCTGAACGCCCTTCGTAGTGATTAAAAAAGGACTCAAGAAGGCTGTAGACTGATACAGAAATGAGATTTATGATGCCAATGAATACTTGCCGTTTATGTCGCCATGCTCATTTACGTGACGTTCTGACCATTAGTCATGTACCGAAGAACATCCAAAGATTATTCAGAGAGACCGAGCTTGACCAAGACCACCCCATAGACCTGACAGTCCGCAGATGTGATCGATGCGGTTTCGTTCAGTTTCCTCAATCACTGGATGAAGCCTACTACGACGACTATCTAATGACGATGACGCATTCGCGTCAGATGCAGGATTATCAGCAGCGTCAGGCGGAAGATTTCGTCCGTCGTTTTAATCTTATCGGCAAGCAAGTGAAGGAGGTAGGCTGCGGTGACGGAAGCTACTTGGATCATTTGAGAAGTGCCGGAGCTGTACCTTCAGGGATCGAGCCATCAAGACGCTTTAGAGAGATTGCTTTGGAACGGGGATACTCGGTCGAATCTGGCTATGTATCGGCCGAACGTTTGTTGGAAGGTGGTCCGTACGATGGATTCGTCACGAGACAGGTTCTCGAACATGTTTCTGAGATTCATGAATTTCTGAGTGGCATCCACTTGAATCTGAAAGATGGCGCCTTTGGACTTGTCGAAGTTCCCAGTCTTGAGAAGGCTATCTCTGATGGTCGATATTACGATTTCTTCCCAGATCACGTAAATTATTTTTCTCTCAAGACCTTGAGTCTTGCACTCCAGATGAATGGCTTTGAAGTCATGGAGATGTGCCACGACATGTTTGGCGAGTACAATGTTGCCATCGTCAGGAAATTGGTCTATCCACAGTTGGACGGAATTCAGAGAACAGTCGATACGCTTGGCGATGAGTTGAAGAAGTTTATTGATCACTATCATGCCATAGGCAAAAAAGTCGCCATCTGGGGTGCCGGTGGGAAGGGTCTGAGCGTCATGGCTGCAGCGGGCATACGTCAGATCGATTTATTGGTCGACGGAGATCCGCACAAACAAGGTCTCTTCACGCCTGTTTCACACTGCAAAGTCCAATCGCCTTCCATGCTTATTGGGGGAGATATGAGTGCGGTAATCATCACGGCAATGGCTTATCGCATGGAAATTGAGCGCACGCTGATTGAGGAGTATAGATTTCGAGGCGTGGTCGCAGTTCTTGGCCATCATCTCGAGGTTATAGAGACACGAGAGTGAGATATAAAGTGCGTCGTTCTTATTGGTCGATATGGGAACCGCTAAGTATGCCATAAGTAAGGAAACATATTTCATGCGGCGGCATGCGTTAACATTGGGCTCTATGAGGGAGACTTTATTGCTAGTAGCAATATTAGTAAGAGCAAGTTTGGCAGATGGATTTAGACGAACGGTAGAAAGTTATTTAATATGACGTCTTTAGAACAAATGCGTAATTATCAGCATTATTTAGGAACAAACGTGTGAACCGCCTTGCTCTGCGATTAGGTATTGACCGTGCCGTTTTTTTTACCCTCATGGGACGTGGATGGAATGTGGGCGCAGGTCTGATCACGCTTTTCTTTGTGATCCATTTTCTTTCGCCTGCGCTTCAGGGCTACTACTATACGTTCTATAGTCTTATTGCCCTCCAGATTTTTGTTGAATTGGGGCTCAATTTTGCTGTTGTTCAATTTGCCAGTCATGAAATGGCGCATTTATCATGGTTGTCAGATGGCGCTGTTTCAGGCCATCCAGAAGCCAAGCGACGATTGCAGTCGTTGATGCATTTTGCCTTTTCTTGGTTTGGTGTCGCTGCGCTGTTAATGATGACGCTCTTGTTACCTGCAGGATTGTATTTTTTTAATTCAGGCCAGTCGGATCGAATCGCAGTGAGTATAGCGATTCCTTGGATATTATTGGTGATCTTCACTGCGGCAAATCTGTTTGTCACGGCAGCCGTTGCAATTTTGGAGGGGTGCGGCAAAGTAGCCGATGTGGCAGTTCTGCGTTTGTGGCAATCTATATTGTCCGTGGGTGTGGGATGGGTTGTCTTGAGCTTGGGGGGGCATTTGTATGCACTGGCAGCCAACAGTTTTATGATGGCGCTGGTTGGATTTTTCTTGCTATGGGATAAGTATCGCGTCTTTTTCAAGGATATGTATGCCCATCCCACACAGCTCCCGGGAATGAGTTGGCGCGATGAGATCTGGCCATTCCAGTGGCGGATTGCCTTAAGCTGGATGAGCGGCTATCTTGTTTTCCAGTTATTCACCCCTCTGCTTTTTAAGACAGATGGTCCCGTTGTGGCCGGACAGATGGGTATGAGCTTGCAAATTATCGGTGCTATGAATGGGTTTGCTATGTCATGGATCACAACGAAAGCCCCGATGTACGGGCAGTTGATTGCAACGAATCAAAGAAAAAAAATGGATGAACTGTTTGTTGCCGGACTTGTTCAATCATTCTCTTTTTTACTCGTTGGCGTGGTCTCAGTCTGGTTATTACTTTTCTTCCTACACCAGACTGCGTCGCCCCATGCAGTACGCGTGTTATCTTTACCGCTCTTTTCATGGTTATGTGTTGTTTGTCTTGCTAATCATATCGTATTTGCAGAGGCCGCCTACCTCCGTGCCCATAAGCAAGAACCATTCATGTTGCTTTCGATTGCGGCTGGGTTAGTCACTGCAATATTGGCCCTGCTGTTTGTTCCACCGTTTAGCGCCGCTGGGGCCGTTTATGCCTACACAATCCCAGCTTTGTTGATTGGGTTATTGTGTGGCACAGTCATATTCATCAGTAAGCGCAAGCAATGGAATCGCACACCGTCGGTTGTTGTGTAAGATGAGATCGTTAGCGGATTCGGAGGCGCAATATGAATGAGTAAAATATCAGAACGCCCCTTACTCACATTAGCCATCCCAACCTTTAATCGTTTGGACTGTTTGCGCCTTCTGATTGAGTCGATCATTCGTCAAATACCATCGGAAGGTGTTCTGGGTGAGACGTTTGAGCTATTGATTTGCAATAACGCCTCGACGGACGGTACGACTGAATATTTGAATGGATTGGTAAACATTCAAGGAATACGCGTTATCCACCATCCTGAAAATTGTGGTGGTACGAACAATTGTATTCATTGTTTTGAAGCCGCCACGGGAAAATATGTTTGGCTAATGGGGGATGACGATATCCCATTGAACGGTGCGATCATGGCCGTTCTTGAGTGCCTTGAACGAGATCAACCGGACATCTTGTATTTGCGGTCCAAGGGAATAAGAGGAGACCTCAGAAAACAAGCCGATAACCTCATCCCGTCAAACGAGCTCATCGCGCTCAATAGCATGAGTTTGGCAGCCAGATCATCTGTCTTGATTGCGTTCATTTCACCATGGGTATTGAACAAGGACGTATACTTAAGCCTAGAAGACGTAAGAATTGATCGGTATCGCGATACGTCATTACCTCACCTCGAATGGATACTGACACTCATTAAACAAGGGAGAAAGTTACTAATCTCAAAAGATATTTGGTTAATTGCGCGCACTGGCAACACGGGTGGGTGGCCTCTCTTTGATGTATTTCCTATTGAATATAATTGCATCGTGGATGAAATGCTTTTGGAGAGGCCTCCGTTACGGCGTTTTTTCCGGCGTTGCATGCTTTGGCGTTTTATCCCCCGTCTGGTATGGGATGCGCGGCAAAATACTGTCGGAACCTTTGAGAAGTTCGATAAAGATAAAGTGATGCGTATTCTAAAGCAGGCATACGGAAATGATACTTTCTTTATGTTCTTTGTCGTTCCAATAATAAAATTCAATAGGCCGATAGCATGGTGCTTCTGCTTTATGGCCCGTGTTTTTGCGAAACTATGGCCGTATTGGTGGCAGAAAAGACCGCTCTTTGGGAGTCTTAGAAATGAAATGTAAGATTTGCAGTAATGAGAAAGAAAATAAGACGTACGAAGTACGAGAGATGATGTTTGGATATCAAGACGTCTTTCGTTATTTCCAATGTTCAATGTGTGACTGCTTACAAATTGAGGCGTTTCCTCAAAACATCTCCAAATATTATCCGGATGATTACTATTCCTATCAGAGAAGCCCTTATCAGAACAAAATAAGGGGCCTGTTGATGAGATTGAGAGACAAGTATGCCCTTTTTGGAGAAGGATTGATTGGAAAATTGCTTTATGCCAAATATCCAAAAGACAATTTAAGCTGCCTCAGTCTTTGTTCGGTAAAGAAGGATACAACTATTCTGGATGTAGGGTGCGGCGTAGGCGGCTTGCTTTATTCTCTCTGTGAATTGGGTGTAAAGAATCTTCTAGGTGTCGATCCCTTTAATGAAAAAGATATCCAATATGAAAATGGCTTAAGCATCAGAAAAATGGATATTTATGATGTTGAAGGTCTGTGGGATATCGTAATGTTTCATCACTCTTTTGAACACATGCCTGATCCAGCCGAAACTTTGAAAACGGCTGCGCGATTGTTGTCGCCTGGTGGGCGGTGTGTTATTAGGATACCCATAGCGTCTTCCTATGCGTGGGGGCACTATGGCGTTCATTGGGTACAACTTGATGCGCCCAGACATTTTTATCTTCATTCCGTTAGGAGTATGAGTATTCTATCCGAGCAAGCTGGCTTAGACCTATATAAAGTCGTTTATGATTCTACTTCTTTCCAATTCTGGGGAAGTGAACAATATACCAAGGCGATACCTCTTCGAGATAAACGTTCATATGCGGTGAATCCAAAAACGTCAATCTTTTCAAAATGGGAAATCTCTCTTTTCACTCAACGTGCAAAGGAACTTAACGCAATTGGACAGGGAGATCAAGCCGTATTTTACCTACAAAAATTCTAAGATGCCATTTCATGATTTAGTGCGTAGAATGGTTAATGCCGATTTCGAAAAAATTAAAAATGAAGGGACGTCAAGTCAATGATCAACAGTATTAAGAGACTTCTTTATTACACTACGCCTTGAATCATTGTCGGGGCAGACCACTTTATGCT
>Ga0213870_1001553_pt1 | contig 10280 bp, 11 predicted proteins | sample WICALVC2017_Meta_FD_160119 | JGI IMG/M metagenome (GOLD analysis project Ga0213870, IMG submission 160119) | Freshwater microbial communities from subterranean cave lake in Wind Cave National Park, South Dakota, United States - WICALVC2017 | ecosystem: Environmental > Aquatic > Deep subsurface >... | reverse complement strand
ATTTTCTTTTAAAGGTAATTGAATCAGGCGAAAGTATAGAGGAAAATTCAAAAGAACTGATGACCGTGTTTGAAAATGCGTACACTCATTCGCGGTTTTTTTGTATTAAAAAAGAAGAGTTCTCTATTGATGTAAAAGATATTTTAGAGGAGGTGTGTTTACTTCTTGGCAAAAGAATTCATAAAAGAGAGATTCATCTTATAAAACAGATTAATAAAAACATAAAAAATATTAAAACTGATAGGTTGTCTGTAAAACAAGTTATCATAAATATATTAACGCGATCTATCAAGAATAGCCCACGAGAAGGAAAAATAGAATTAAATCTCTTCCCTCGCAAGGGATATATTTGTCTTGAATGCAAAGACAATGGATATGTAGAAAAGAGCCAACATAAAAATCACAACCTCCAAGAAGGAAAAAAAGAGTCAGTTAATTGTATGTTTCTTGAGTGGGAAGATTTAGAGACGCAAGTAAGATCTTTGGGAGGAACCCTTACAACTGAATATAAACCTTATGACGGAAATCACTTTCTTCTTTGTTTACCATTCAAAACAGACAAAGACATAATTTATCCACAAAAAAACGACATAACACAGAAAGGAAATGTTATTCCTTTCTCTTCTTTAAGAAAAGACTAGGAATTATAAAATGGGAATAAAAAAAGCGATCGGACTTATTTTTTTGCTTTTTATTTTCTTTGTTTTTAGAAAGGAAATAAAAGCTACTTCTACCCCTTTAGTAATTTCTAACTTACCTCACTCCAATGAGTACTTTACAGGAAGAGAAGAGATTCTTACAAAGATAAAGGCTTCGTTTGATGAAGGGCAGAATTCTGTTGTTATTGCTGGATTTTTAGGAACTGGAAAGACTCAGACCGCCCGAAAATTTGCCGAATTGCAGCATAGCCATTATGATATTGTTTGGTTTCTAGATGCTAAAAAATCAATTGCTGACCAATATAAAATGTTAGCTTCTCAGCTTAATGATTCTAACTGGTTAAAAAAAGGTAATAAAATAAACCTCAATGCGCAAGCTAACGTTCTATTAGAGAAAATAAATCAGTTTTTGCAATCTACTAAGAGAAAATGGCTCATTATCTTTGATAATGTTCAAAATAGAAAAGAGATTTTAGTTTTTTTGCCCCCTAAAACAGGGCATGTTCTTATTACAATGCGAAATGGAGAAGGATGGGCGAATCCTATTAAATTGGGAAAGTTTAAAAGAGAGGAATCCATTGCGCTCCTCAAAAAGCTTACACATTTTGAAGATATAACCCAACTCGATCATTTGGCTTCTTTGCTTTTTGACCACCCGTTGTCTTTAATTCAAGCAGCATGTTATATTCGCAAACATTATTTAGATAATGCAGAGGTGTATTGTGAACTTTATTCAAATAGACGAAGAGATTTATGGAAAAGGGAAGAACATCTTCTTAAAAAAGATCATGATATAAAAAATATTCACGACGATTATCAAATGACAGCTGAAACTGCACTTAGACTATCATTAGAAGAATTAAAAAATCAGGTCCCTTTAAGCCTTAACTTATTGTATCTTGCCTCTTTCTGGCACAACACTAAAATGCCTGAAGATATTTTAGCTCGGGTTACGAATGACCTAGGGTATGATGATGTATTTGATTATAATGATGCCATAAGTGAACTAGTAAAATTAGCTCTTTTTGAAAAAGAAAAAATCCAATTGGAGCAGGCTGAAACAGAAACAACTTTTTCTATGCTTGACCTTACATCCGTAGTTCTTTTAGATATGCAGTCCGCAGAGGAAAAAAAGACAAACATAAGAAAAAACCTAAAAGTATTTTCCAAATTTTTAGCAGGAGGATGGGATAAAATCACTCAAACCTTTTCTAAAAGATCGCATCTCTTAGCTCATATAGAAACTTTATGTCGTCATGCAGTAGATCTCAAACTTTATGAGAGCTCTCTTATTGAGTTAAAACTTTATCTTTTAGAATATCATATGTATTACACGCGTAATCAAGAAATCTATGAGACCCTCATACAAGAAATAAGTTCTTTAGTAAAAGAAGTAAAAGAGATATCCCCTCTAATCTTAGCACGATTTTATATAGATCGAGTTTATTCTCGATCTATATTCTCAGGAAAAGATGATAAGTTTGTAGAAAAAATAGAGAAAGACTATGAAGAAGCCATTCAGATCTTTGAGCGGGATACTGCTTATATTGAAGAACTTTTTAGAGCATATATGAATTTTGCTCAACACTATCTTTTACAGGGTGAGTATAAAAAATCTATTGGGATTATTCGAAAAGCAGAAAAACTACTAAATGCAGTTAAAAGCGAGAGCTATAAGAACTTATTCTTCTTTGTTAACGCTTTTATTTTGTGCGAAGGAGAAGACTATAGTTCAGCAAATAAGTGGATAAATCAAGCTATTGAGGGGGTAGAAAAAGAAGAAAACATGCCTTTGAGAGTCTATATTAAAAACATGAAAGCGTGGACTGATTTAAGATTGGGAAATTTGGAAAGTGCTTATCAATGGGCCCTAGAGACCCAAAAACAAGCCTTAGAAATTTTTGAAGAAAAAAATAATGACGCTATCACTTGGGCACTCATCATTAAAGCCGTTTACAAGGAAAAAAAGGGGGATCTCGATGGAGCTGAAAAAGAAATTAGGGAGAGTCTAGAACGACTCACTCGTAACTACGGAGGTTCTTTTGAAACTGAAGATCAGGCTTACGGACACATTGTACTTGGAAACATATATGTAAGAAAAGGTCAGTTAGTAGAGGCAAAAAATGCCTATGAAATCGCTGAAAAGATATATGGCCAAATTTATTCTACGGTAGAGGGATATGGGCCATGTGAATTATATACTAACTCAGCAATTTTAGGAGCTAAGATCAAAGATGATTTTTTAGCCAAGCATTATTTAGATTTGCATAAAAAGCATTTTGCTGAGGACTCTGCAGGAGAAAAGAAAATTCTCCAAACGTTTGAAGACAATAATGTAGAAATTCTTTGGTGAAATGCTCTTAGATAGGTATGTAGAGTCACATTAAAATTAGAGAACTCTCTTCTTTTTTACGGGGAATAAAAATATAAGTTGAGAGCTCTTTGGTTTCTTGGAATTTTAATTTTTTATATAAGTTCTTGCCTTGAGAAGAGGATTGAACAACACAATTTAATATGCCTCTATTTTTAATACAAGTGAGTTCTTGCTTAAGAAGGTGGTGAGCTAAGCCTTTCTTTCTAAATTGCGGACGCGTTGCTAAAGAGAAAATTGTTGAGTAAGGGGGGTCTAAAAAAATACGCTTGCTGCCGAAGGGATTTGATTGAAAAAACAAATGGAAAATTTAAATTTTTTATTGTGTGATTTGAATATAGGATAAAAAAAATCTTTAATATGACTTTTAGACAATCTAAATCCAAGTGCTGTAATATTAATCCATTGACGTATATCAACTTCATTTTTGACTTGTTGTATAGATATGTTGTTATCCGTTGAAGATTGAAAGTGGAAAGTTTCTAAATGAAGTTCCATTCCTGCACTATTTTCTCCAAAAGTTAATCCTAAGCTTTCGCACCTCTCAATAAAAAAATGATTATCTCTCTCAAAAGTACATTCAAAGGGACAATCAAAAAAATTTATAGCTTCGCTCCAGTAAGAAGTGCTTTCGTTCTTTATAAGCAAAAAATTAAAATAAGGGTTTTTTATTCCTGATCGTAGGGCCCATATATCTTTATTGTTATATGCAACAAAAGGGTGCCCTATTTTTGCAAGTTCCTGATAGATGAGAAATGAAGAATATGTGAAGTCATTTAATGAGGCCGGCATTTACATATCATTATTGTTTAGGTTATCAACAACCCATTCTGCAAACTTAGGATCAATTTTGTTTTTACCATTTCCTAATGCATAGACATACACTTTTTTAACGCAATCTAAGAAGAGATCAAAGGAAGGATTATAATCGATATTTTTAAAACATACCGAAACGATCTCTATGGTTTCGTAAAGAAGCGGAAGAGTAACAGGGAGTGAAATAACTTTCTGAAAGATATCCACGTTATGTTCTGAAGGAGAAGGTATTTCTAGCTCTTCCGGCTCTAAAAATTCAGATACAGAGCAATTAAGAGCTTTGGCAATTACGCGTAAAATGTCTAGAGAAGGTCTCTTTACCTTACCTTCCAATATATTACTGATGGCACTGCGTTTTAAGCCAGCTCTCCTTTCTAGCTCACGAACACTTAAATTTGAATTTTGAATATGAGATCTAATTTTAATCCCTAACTTATGTGCATTTTGCATGATAATATCTCAAATACATAATAATTCCAGTAAGTTATGATAAAGCAAAAACTTCTTGTCTGCCAAAGTTTCGTATGATATACGTATAACGTATAATCTACGACGTTTGTTGATTGCTCATTTTAATCGATAAAGGCTTATAAATCAAATTAAATTTGAAGCGTCTATGGTTAAACTACGTATAAAATGCGCAATTATGCAGATTATAGATCAAGAAATGTCGTAAAAAAATGGGAGAAGTCTAATGAAAATTCAAAAATAAGAGCAGTCTGTAAATATTTTTCTAGATCCTCGCAGGGGTCTATTTATAAAAAATATAAAGTCTGTCAGGGAACTATGTGAAGAGAAACTATCTGGTTTTTTCTAAAAGTTTACTACTGCACATAAGGCTCTTTCTAGATTCAAAAAAAATTCCTTCACAAAATTAGGGAGAGATCATGCTTAAAGTTATTAACCACATTTTTTTGACATCTCGGAAAATCTATCTCGTTCTACCTCGTTCTATCTCGACTTTGTTTCAACATTGGAAATTCTTTCTCATACTATCTCGTTCTACGTAAGTACTTGATAATTATTTATTTTTTTGAAAAAATTAGTTGACGAGCCAAATAACAACTGTTTTAATCTAGGCAATTGTTGAATGGCTCAGAAGACCAAAAACAAGAAGGAATAATTTTATGGATAAAGATCGCTTAACTCCGGAGGAGTTAGCCAGTAAGTGGAATATTTCAGAAAGCACTTTAAGCCAATGGAGATGGACTGGAAAAGGCCCAAAATTTGTTAAAATTGCACGTCAAATCACTTATAAAATTAAAGAAATAGAGGCTTTTGAAGATAAAAAAACAAGAGAAAGCACTACCCTTACCATAGAAGAAAAGGGGTTTGCTGCGTTTCTCGAAAACAAAAAGAAAAACCAGAGGAGATTCAAATGATTTAACCATTTTTAAAAATAAGAAAAAAGCACCTGTGTTCATTCTTGCAGAGGATCACAGGTGCTCACATGTACAGAACCCATAAAGGCCTATACGTCAGGGAGTTTAGCGAACAATAGTCTAAACGTCTACCTTTCTGAACAGACTTGTCTGAGAAGGCTCTTGATTGGGTTTTGAGCGAAAACGTTCAAATCTATAAGGAGCATCTATGTTTAGCATTATTGAACCAAGTGATCATAAAGTTTATCAAACGCGTATTGACTCATTTTTGAATCTTCTCAAAATTTATCAAAACCTCTCTGTTCCCATGGAAGAGCTGGAAGAGGCGACTTTCATCATCGCCTCAGACAATGAATATGGTGTTTATGGAGGCGCCATCCTACTTGAAAAAAGAATCTGGAGTCTAGAGCGTAGAATCAGAGAGATCGTCTTAACCTTTCAGCCTGAGACCTATACCCTATGGGCGGGACGGATTGGTTTTTATAGAGGGCATGAGAGTCCTTTTTCTTTAGCCAACAACTTAGAAGAATACTTTGATTTTTATCGAAATCTCTTAGAAGCCTTTAATGACTTTGGAAATAAAAAAGAGATCAACTTTCTCTGCCTTACCTTAAATCCAATTGAACACTTAAAGCTTAACAATTATGGATTCTGGGAGTATGTGACCAAGGTTCTACCCCATGAATCTTTAGACGCTCTTTTCCACGGTATTTTACCCTTATCTGGGAGGATCAAATGAGCGTCCTCTTATTCTCTCAACAATTTCCTGAGAGGAAAGCTCCTAAAGAAAGGATCAATTCAGGAACTATCAATTCAGGAACTCTATCCTCAGAAAAGAAAAAGCCACACCTCATCATGATTCGAGAAGAACTTATTTCTCTGACGGGTGATCCTCGGACGGCGTCCATTCTAGGCCAATTCTTATACTGGTGTCAGAGAGTCCCTGACTTTGACCTTTATATTGAAGAGGAGAAGAAATTTTCCTCAAAGAGTCAATATCTCAAACATGGATGGTTTCGTAAGACGATACAGAACTTTATGGAAGAAACAATGCTCTGTGTGAGCATGATGACTTTTCGTCGTTATCTGGACTTTCTTGTCGATCGAGGATGGGTTCAAATCCGCACCAATCCACAAAATAGCTGGGATCGAACAACTCAATATCGAGTCAACCTTAGAAAATTGTGCAGTGACCTTCAAGAGCAAGGCTATACCCCACCTGGTTTTGCAAAAACACACTTTGCTGAGAAGAAAGAAAGTGATTCTGGGAGGGGCATGTAATGGCATCTTACAATTTGAAAGTAGAGAAAAGAACCTCTTATCAAAGGTCTATACCCTCTATAACCGTACACCCTGATGATGAACAAGTATCAGTGATTCGCAAAGAATTTGTACTTCTCACAGGAGATCATTTCAGCGCGGTTGTTTTAAACCAACTCTTGTATTGGACCTTACGGGTTAAGGACTTTGACCTTTATTTAGAGGAAGAGAAAGTTTTTGGATCGAATGTCCAAGATCATCCCATTCATCCTGAGTCAAGCGAATCTTCTCAGTATGGGTGGATTTATAAAACAGCCACTGATCTTAGTGAAGAGACCCTACTTGGAATTTCCAAGACAACGATGAGAAAGTACTTAAAGGTACTCATTGATCAAGGATGGGTTGAGGAAAGAGCGAACACCATTGAAAAATGGAAGAAGACAACCCAATACCGAGTCAATATTAGAAAACTGCATACAGATCTGATCTCCATTGGTCGCCAGTTGCCAGGGGTTTATTTAAAAGCGTTTTCGGCTGCTTTAGGAATAAAACAACCCCATAAACATCTCAGGACCGTGTCTTCAAATGACGACGCTACAAGCCTCAAAAATCAGCTAAAAAGTGAAGAAAAATCGAAGACCAAAAATTTATCCTCAGAGTCCAAAATCTTACCTTCGAAGATCAAAATCTTATCTTCGGAGACTGAGATTTTACCATCGAAGACAAAAATCCTGCCTTCGAAGACCGAAAATTTATCTTCAGAGTCCAAAATCTTATCTCCGAAGACCGAAATCTTGCCTTCATATACCTATACAGAGATTACAACAAAGAATACAAACAGAGAGCACACAGCGCGCGCGCGAGAAATCAAAAATGTTTTGGAAGAAGAAAAAATCGAGGATGCTGAATCGACCTCCTCTCCTTCCCCCCTTTGTGCCAAGGCATCACTTACCGAGGCACCACATGCCGAGGCCATGGTGGAGATTTGGGAAAAACACGTGGCAAGTTCTCCCCATCTCACTCAAAAACGCAAGAAAAAGCTCCTTTTTGTTTTAAACGCTCACTTCCAAAACGATATTGGGAAGTGGAATCTTTTCTGTGAGCGCCTCAAGTTTTCTCCTTTTTTGATGGGAGAAGGCCCACGGGGCTGGCGTGTTACCCTGGACTGGATCTTGGTTGAGGAAAATCTCCTTAAGGTCTTGGAAGGAAACTTCGATGATCCTGCTGTCAAGGAGCATGCCTTGGCCAAAGAGGCCAAACAAAGCCATGCGGAAAAAACAAAAGAGATCCTCACATCCATTGAAGATCCAGTTTGGAGAGAGTGGTGCACTCAGTTTTCTGAAGGGATTCGCCTCAATGAAACCCTGTACAGGGTTGAGCCCCTCAGCCTCTATGATCTTGAGGGAATCGCCAATGCTCGCCTCCTTGAGCTCGAAGGTGAAAAACTCCTTTGGGTGGGAAGCAGTGATTCCAGTGTTCTGAACAAAATCGAAGATCTGAGGCTCACTCTTTCGTCATATTTCACGAGGACATATCCAAAGTTCAGAACAATTCGAACCCGTCTTATTGAATCTTCTTCAGAGTCTCAGTCAATACCTATGATTCAAGCAGGTGGTCCACCCTTGGGTGAAACACTCTCGAGTGAACAGACCCACCACAATTTCACCAAATCTCAACAGAAAGGACTAAACCATGCTTAACAAAGTCATTTTAACAGGAAACCTTGGTAATGATCCCGAGCTTTATCTTACCCAAGAAGAAAAGGAAGTTGTTACTTTTTCCTTGGCTACAACTCACTCGTGGAAGGATGAAGCGGGTGAATGGCAATCAGCAACGGATTGGCACCAAGTGTCAGTCTTTCGTGAGTCTACCATTAGGTGGGTTAAGGATGTCCTAAAGCGCGGCCATAAGGTCTATGTGGAAGGAAAACTCACCTACCAGCATTGGACCGATAAGTTTGGCCAGAAACGAATTACTCCTTATGTGGTTATTACAGATCGAGAGGGTCGCGTTGAAGAAATACGCTCTGCAACTCACTCTGTCTCTTTGACCTCAAATCTAAATTTGACAAATTCAAATTCTGAGCAAGAGGTCATCTCTTCTGACTCTGATTCCGAGAATGAAGATGCCTCTTTTGAATTTTCACAAGAACAAATTAATCCAAAAAATTAACCCATTCATCAACAAAAGGAGAATCCCAGATGAACACTTTACCAAAACTTACTCTATCCTCTGAACAGGTCAATGCTCTGTTGTTTTGCGCCTTTGCCTTTCTGGTATTTACACCAGAGGTCTTTGGTGTTGCCGCCACCAACGACGCTGGCTTTAACGCGAGTACCAACAATCTTGTAAGCATCGTCAATAATAGTTTAGTGCCTATTATACTGATTTCAGGGTGCCTTGCAGCGGTAGCCCTTTCCTTCATGAAGTCCAGTCCTGCACCCTTTGTTATCGCCATCCTTACAACCATTAGCTTTGGCTTTGCGAAAGTCTGGATCAACACCACCTATGCCATTTGTGCGTGAGGAGAGAGGGTATGGACCGTAGCGAAAACTATATTCTGAACCGTTTGGATAAGCCCTTACGGTTCTTAGGGATCAATAAGGATGAAGCCTTAGTTGTTGCCCTTCCGCTTTTTGGCGGATTGTTTATGGGCTGGATTATTGTGGGGTTTTTGGTGGGAATTGGGGCTCTTTCAGGCTTAAGAACAATCAAAAAGCAAAATGAGGGCTCAAGCTTGATTCATGCCCTTTATTGGCATTTACCCTTGCCAAGAAACACCATGAAGCTGCCCGTGCCTTCCCATATTCGGGAGATGATCGGATGAACGTAGACTTTCTCCATCATAATATCCTGAAGCTTATTTCTGAGCGCAATGCGTGGATTGGGATTGCTGTCCTTATGGGTATGAGCACTGTACTCTTAAGTACGGCCCTCTTTTTTAAAAAGGAACGCACTATTTTGGTTCCTCCTCATATTACAAAAACTCTGTGGGTAGAGGGAGGAATTGTTTCAAAAGAGTACCTAGAAGAAATGGGCCTTTATATGTCCAAGCTTCTTTTAGACCTTTCGCCAACAAGCTTTCCTTATAACCATGAGACGCTTTTAAAGTATGCCACACCTGAAGCTTATGGCGCTTTAAAAAAGCAGCTCATGGATGATGGGGAAGAATACACAAAATTGCAACTTTCCACCCACTTTAAACCCAGCGAAGTCAGTGCAAATCCAAGCAAACTTCACGTCGATGTGAAGGGCACCCTCACCAGTTATGTCGCAGGCAAAGAAATGAGCGCACTTCCCGAGACCGTCTCAATACAGTTTAGCCTGCGAGGAGCAGGACTTCTTTTAGAAAAGGTTACAGGAGGCATATCCCATGAATAGATTTATTGTTTGTTTGTTAGCCAGCACCTCAGCTCATGCTGCCATTGTCCATCCCCTTGATGAGATGAAGGTTTTAGAAGTCCCAATTGCGCAAGACGCACTCACTCGCATTAAGATTCAAGATGACCGTATTCTCCATGTATTTGGAAATGCTGGGGAATATGTTCTTGAAACCGATGAATATCAGGGGCAGATCTTTATTCGCCCGACGTCTTCTTTAGAAGCCGTAAATTCAAAGTCGATTAGCCTTACTCTGACAACGGAAGCAGGATATACCCAAGATTTACGCCTTCTCCCCAAGAATCAAGCGCCAGAAACGCTTATTCTTAAAATCAACACTGACCTTAAACAAGAACTCGAAAAAAGCCCACTTAGTGGGAACTCATTTAATGAGACCTCATGTAATAAGAA
>Ga0213870_1001552_pt1 | contig 10281 bp, 6 predicted proteins | sample WICALVC2017_Meta_FD_160119 | JGI IMG/M metagenome (GOLD analysis project Ga0213870, IMG submission 160119) | Freshwater microbial communities from subterranean cave lake in Wind Cave National Park, South Dakota, United States - WICALVC2017 | ecosystem: Environmental > Aquatic > Deep subsurface >... | reverse complement strand
AGGACTGTCTAGTCCGTATATAAAAAAGCTGATAGAGATGTCTTCGATACTTGGAGGACTCTTTTATATATTCTCAAGACACATGGTTTCAAATTATGATAAGGCACTTCTTTATCATAATCAGATTTTTTTAAATCCACTCATGTTTTACCTAATTTTAAAGTATTTTCTTACTTCCAACGTGCGATATGTGTGGGTAGTGCTCGTTTTAAGTTTTATTTTTGCTCCAAGCTTTGGTTACCTTTCTGCACCTCCTCTTTTTGCTTTCTATCCCCTAAGCATATTATTTCTTTTTTTCTACGTAGTTTTTATTAGAAAACAGAGACTGCCATGGAAGGGAATCCTGATTAGTTTTGCGATATTTCTTGGGCTTCAGATATTCCACTTACTGCCACTTTTTTTTGACGTGATGTTTCCGGGCAGCCATGTTTATACACGCTTATTCGATAAACAAAGCCTTGTAGGGCAGCATGATTATTTTTTCGGTATTCTTGCAATAGTAAAACCCGCTATAAATATTTTTCTTCCGTCCTTTACAAAGGAGTTTGAATTTTTCTCTCTTGTGACGCCATTTATTGTTATCTTTAGTTTTATCTTGAATAAAAACAGGGAAAAGACGATACTTCTTACAGCTGCTTTTTTCTTGATAACATTCTTTTTAACGTTGGGAAAGATTACGTGGGTAGGAGCTCAATTGTATAGTCAGCTTTTTTATGTTCCAGGTTTTGCTATGTTTCGCAATTTCTCTGGAGTATGGGCATACCCTTATTCTTTTTTCTACGCTCTTCTTTTCGGCCAAGCGCTTTTTTTTATTTTTACCTGCATTACCTTGCGTCGAGTTGCGATCTTATCTTTTGGGATAGGAATAATAATAACATTAAGCGCGTGGAAGCTTATTAACGGAGAACTTGTCAATCAAATTAATACTCGCTCTGATAATGTAAAAGTTGCTATGGTTATGGATCCGCAATATGAAGAAACGCTTGGCTTTATAAAAACTCTTCCAACGGACGGGAAAATAATATCCTTTCCGTTTACAGACTGTTGCTATCAGGTAGTACACGGCACAAATAATGGGGCATATGTTGGTCCATCTATGATTGCATACTTAAGCGGGAAGAGCGACTTTAGCGGCTACAATCATACTCCACCATTTAGTGATACATTCTGGGAGCTATCCAAGGCAGAAGACTACGAATCGATTAAAAAGCTACTAGGGCTCTTCAGTATTAAATATATATTTCACAATAAAGATCCCCTTGTTTACGATACTACTTTTCCCGATTATCCGTATTCGCCTGACTATGTTCGTAAATATTTACCAAACAGCCAAAAAGGGTATAGTGAGTTCGTAAAAAATCTTACAACTGAAAAAATTTTTGGACACGGACAATACGGTCTTTACAAAATTGACCAATCTTTTTTTCTCCCCCATTTCTATATACCCCGCCAGATTTTGACTTATGATGACGATCCTAGACTTAGTGAGTACGCGAAAGCAAAAACATTTTTTCCTAGCAAAAAGAGCAATGAAATACGAACCATTTATGTAGAGCGCCAAACGTGTAAAGCCCCTCCATTAAAACAACTCTGTAACCAAACCACGTTGAAAAATAAATTACCCAAGATTACATTTGAGAAAATAAATAAGACAAAATATAAGATAAAAATAGAAGGAGTAAAAGACTCCTATATCTTGGCGTTTCTCGATCTTTATCATGGACATTGGAAACTGATTGACAAAACTCGCGAAGGAAAGAGCGCTTTGATAAAAGTAGAAAAATTACTCGGGGATATTGGGACCAACATCATAAAAGTGTTTAGGAAAGATGTTTCTAGAAAAACTATTGTGACAGAAAGCTATTTTAACGGAGATATCAGAGAAGGGGTGCATACAAATATTTTTTTGAAACCATCATTATTTGAAACTTGGGGAAAAGTAATAGTTGCCGATGATAAGCACTTTAAGGTGAATGGATATGCGAATGCTTGGTATATTACCCCACAAGACTTAGAGGGAAAAGAAAATTACGAACTAATTGCAGAGGTAGCAGGGCAAAAAATATTCTATATAGCTCTGCCTATATCTGTTTTGATTTTCATTGGATGTCTGTTTTGGGGACTTGGAGCTTTTTTAATAAAAGTAAAAAGATAGTTTTATGAACTTACTGACCAAGCAAAGTACAGTGCTAATTGCGACATTTTCTCCTCATAGAAGAGGAAAAAGATTAGCAACAAATGGAATGATAGAACCAATGCTTAGTTTTTTTGTTTCAAAGACAAAAAAGACTGTTTTAATAGATCAACCATATCCTGGAAGCGATGTTTTGATGCCCCAGATTGAAATATACGAAAATGGAAAACAAACAAAGACAAGATCATCTTCTAAAATCTTCTATGTCATCTATCCATTCCTTAAATCCGTAAATTATGATGCAACACACGTTTCTTTTAAAATACGCGATTTCTTTTCGGTAATTGACTATGCTTTTAAAGACAAAACAAGATTTGACTATTTTATAGGCCTTGAGGCTATAAATACCCTAGCCGGATTAATTCTTAGAAAAATAGGCAGAGTGAAAAACGTGATATATTATGTATCAGACTATTCTCCTATAAGGTACGGCAAGACTTTCTTTAATTCCTTGTATCTATATCTTGATCGTTTTTGTGTTAAACATGCTGATTTTACATGGGATGTTTCTCCCGCGATGCAAAAGGCGCGGATTAAAGCAGGTCTTAATCCAGATAAGAGATATAATATTCTAAACGTGCCAAACGCTCTTTTTCCCTCACAGATTGGCGTTCTACCAATACCAAGAAGAACACCATATAGCCTTGTTTTTATGGGCACCTTAGACGATATAAATGGCGTAGATTTGGCAATGATAGCTCTTAAAGAAGTAAAAAAAAAGCAACAGAAAGCAACCTTGCATATTATAGGGGGGGGAGAAGATAACCTTTCTCGGTTGAGAAGATTTGCAAAAAAACTCCATCTTGAAGATTCTGTAAAGTTTTATGGATTTATTCCAAAACTAGAAGATATGGCAAAAATAATAAGAGGTTGCTCTATTGGACTTGCTCCGTATAGGGCATTTTGGCGTTCTGAAAGATGGTTTGGCGATGCTGGAAAGATTCGTAATTACCTTGCAGCAGGACTTCCGGTTGTTACTACGCATGTGCCACCTTTGGGAAAAGAAATAGTCGAAAAAGGTGCTGGCATAATGGTAAAGGATACAACCCAAGATTTATCTAAGGCAATTTTAAAGCTTATGACAGATCCAAGCCTTTACGCAAAACTTGCTAAGAGTGCAAAAAAATTAAGCAAAAATAACGTATGGGAGAATGTTTATTCAAACGCGTTTAAAGAAATGCATAAGTTAATAAGGAATAGATAAAATTATTGACTTCTTTTTATATTTAAATTATCATAAACACGTTTAAACTCAGATACATGCTATGGGTTATCTTGATTATTTCCATGGTAAAAAAGTTGTTGTTGCAGGCGGAAATGGTTTTTTTGGTTCCCATATAGTCCAAAAATTACAAAAAATACGTTGTAAAATTTTTATTCCGAGGACAAAAGAAGGAATAGATTTTAGAAGACGTGACGACTGTTTTAATTATTTGGGCAATACTCGTCCCGACATACTAATAAATTGTGCTGCTAATCAGGGAGGAATTGCTTATCATAAAGGGAAGCAAGCAGATTTGTTTCTTGACAACATTATCATGGGATCTTATCTTTTATTGGCTTCCCAAAATGCAAGAGTTAAAAAATTTGTAAATATAGTGGCAGGCTGTTCTTATCCTGGCTATCTTAAAAAAAACGAAATGAACGAAGAGGATTATTGGGAGGGCCGACTCCACGAAAGCATTTTTAGCTATGGTTTTGCGAGGAAAGCTTCAGTAGTATATGGTCTTGCATTAAAGAAGCAGTATGGTTTTAATTCAGTCCACCTTATAATGGCAAATATGTATGGCCCGGGTGAACATTTTGATCCTAATCAAAGTAAAGCGCTCGCAGGGCTAATTAAAAAAATTTATGAGGCAAAGAAAAACAATGAGCATCACGTTGAGATTTGGGGCACAGGAAAACCAATAAGAGATTGGCTCTATGTAAAAGATGGAGCAGAAGGTGTTCTTAGGGCAACTGTTGTGTATGATGATATAGAGCCTCTTAATATTGCAACAGGAGTTGGAGTGTCGGTAAGAGATCTTGCTGAGACAATAAAAAAAATCGTAGGGTTTAAAGGAGAGTTCATTTATAATACGGATAAGCCTGACGGAGCAGCACACAAGACGTTTGGTATCAAAAAGATGAAGCAAAAACTGAAATGGATACCCAGGACTTCACTGAAGCAAGGAATATTGGAAACGTATAAATGGTTTGAAAAAAATTATAAACAAGCAATTATTTATTAATTACATTGAAAAACATTGCGGTTATCGGTAGTAATGGTATGTTAGGATCAGATTTGGTCAGTTACCTTTCCTCTATAAATAGCATTACTGGTATTAATAGAGACAACTATAGTAACCTTATTGGATCAACATTTGATTGCATAATAAATGCAAATGGCAATAGTAAAAGATTTTGGGCTAATAAGCACGTTTTAGAAGATTTTACTAGATCAACAATTTCTGTATATAAAACCATCGTTGACTTTACATGCAAGATATATATTTATATCTCCTCAAGCGATGTATATGAAAACCATACAAGTAGTGAGTTTACCTTAGAAAATCAATCAATAAATCCAGATAATGTTTCTGCGTATGGTTTACACAAATATTTGAGCGAATGTATCGTACGAAACCACAACAAGTATTATTTGATTCTGCGTTCCTCAATGATTTTAGGAAAAAACCATAAAAAAGGTCCCATTTATGACATATTGCACAAACACCCTTTATATATTACAAGAGAGTCTAAATTACAATTGATTACTACAAAAGAGGTTGCCCGGATTATAGATTTCTTGCTTACCAATAAGATATCAAGAGAAATATTTAATATGGGCGGTAAAGGAGCTGTCTCATTCAAAAATATTGATGCTAAGGTGAGGATGCCAGTTACTTTTATGAAAAAGATAGAAAAACAAGAATACGAAATGAGCGTTGCAAAGCTTGGCAAAATTTATCCTCTTGAAACCTCGACGAATTATTTAGTGGAATTTCTTAATAATCCATAGTCATAGTAGGCTAATCTACTTATGAAAAATACAAAATTTAAAGATAGTAAAGCAGTTATTGTCGTACATGAGGCTATTCCTGTAGGACCCTCACACGATTTAAGAGACTTTTTTCTAGAACATCAAATCCAAGAACTTCTTTTCATAGCGCATCCTCTCATCTTTCTTAAAGAGTTTTACAAAAAGAGCTCTCGATATGAGGAGTATAAAACAGGTAAGCTAACCGCGAAAAAAACTGCGTTTCATTACAGATTGCCAGATGTTTTATTGTACGGAAAAGATTTTTTTTATAGCATACTTTGGTGTCTTTTGCAAAAAGCCAAATACGATGCTTATATTGGTATTGATCCTCTCAACGCATTTGCTGGACTTGTTTTGAGAAAGCTTGGAAAGGTTGAAAAAGTTGTATACTATTCAATAGACTATTTTACGAACCGTTTCGATAATAAAATCTTAAACAAGATATATCATTTAATTGATAAACTGTGTGTGAAATACGCTGATGAAACTTGGAATTTATCTCCGATGATGGCCTTAGCAAGACAGAAATATAGCCATATGGACAGGAAAATATTTAATAGACAGCTTACGGTTCCTGTAGGAGTATGGGTGCACAAGGTAAAGAGAAAAAGATTCAGCGAAATAAACAGAAAGAAAATAGTTTTTATCGGCAGCTTTCTTCCATTAATGGGGATAGACTTAATATTAAAAGCGATACCTATAATTGCCAGAAAGATTCCTGATATTCAACTTGATATTGTCGGTGGTGGTCCGGAAGATGAACCGTTAAGACAATTTACAGCAAATCTTAAGATGGATAAAAACATAAGATTTTATGGGTGGGTAAGCGAAAAAGAACGCTTGGAAAAAATCTTATCGGATGCAGCAGTGGGAATTGCGCCATTTAATACATTAATTTTGGATGATCAAGTAAGAAATGCAGATCCAGCCAAGCTTAAGGACTACATGTCGTGGGGAATGCCAGTGATTGTTACCGATGCCATTGTTAATTCTAAGCAAATCGAGAATGCAAGATGTGGCATAGTGATACAATATAACGTTAAAGAGCTTGCAGATGCTGTTATAAAATTATTGCTAGATGAAAAGTTATTAAAGGAATATAGGAGAAATGCTATTAGATTTGTCGAACAATTTGACTACGAAAGGATATTCAACGATAATCTTAACCGTTTGTTGGGAGTAGCTAAATGAGCATATGTTTCAAGAAGCTATAAATAAGAAAGGCTCAGTCTTTTCTAAGGATTTTAGAGAAGATACTATTGTAAATAATGATAATATCGTATTTCTTTGAATAAGCTAATGCTCTATGACGAATTTCTATATTTAGAGTAGGATTTTTCAGAACTTTAATTATAACTTTAGAAAAACTTTTGATATTAAAATCTACTGCAAACCCAAGACCATTCTTTTCTATTTCATCCGAGAAAATAAACTTTTTGGTAATTATAACAGGAAGCCCTGCTGCTAAGTATACTCTCATTTTCATTGAATCGCTTGTTGCGGTCAACGTATCAAAAACATCTTCATAAGGAGCGATGCCTGCAGAGTAATTTGTAAGAATTTGAGAAAAATCTTTAAATTTTAGCACACCCAAAAAATTAATATTTTGATTCAATCCTAATCTTTTTACCTCGTTTTTTAGAAAATCATACAATTCTCCGCCGCCAATAATATCGAGTGTTATATCTGGAATTGTTTGTTTGACATCAAGAATTATTTTAGGAAGTAAATTAGCGCCATTTTTATCATTAAGTACACCCAAAAAAACAATTTTATGGTTAAATACTTTTTTCTTGCGGAGAATTGTACGAGTTGAGATTGCTGATGGTACCCAGAAGCATGTACTCGGATCAACGCGTTGTTCTTTTCGAAGAGTTATCATAGCTTTATTCAAAAACCAGTTGAAATCACTCTTTGTAGCGGATATTTTATCAAGAAGATCGTAGAGCCTATTTATAAATGCATATTTAAATCGCGTTCTGTCAACGCCATGTGAATAAAAAATAACAATTTTGCACTTACCAATTGTTCTTAACACTATCGCTATAAAAGCTAATAGGCGATCCTGCGCAATAATAACGTCATATTTATTTACGGATAGTAAAACTGTAAAGAATAGCTGGAACGATTGTGTGGCATATGCAAATATGGGGGGCTTAGTAAAGGACTTAATTTTTCTGGTAGTTTCGATTTTGCCCTTTTTGGAATCTGTGATCTCAATTTTTTTAAGAAGTGGCAGTTCTGGCAAGGGGAGGTTAAATTTTGTAACAAGCACTGCTTTATTATTTGTCAGGTATTCAAAAAGTATATCTTGGAAAGCAAAAGTTGCATAATGCGCAAGAAGTAAAAAAGCGTGTGAAGAAACTATATGTAGGTTATTTTTTGACATACATATACGTATATTATACATATTGTTGTTTCTAAAAGCTAAGGGGGTAAGAAAATAATTGGTTCTTATGGTAGAATATACATCTGTGATTGTAAAAGATAAATGGAAGGTAATTTCTAGTTTGCGTAAATTTATCCATGCTTATAAAACGGTTATACTAACTACAATTTTTTTAAGCGTTATTGCTGATATTGTTTTTATCGTAGGTGGTTCGGACTTTATGATATATGGTATTTTGATTTTATATATTGTAAGTATATTGTTTTATAGACTCAGCAGCAGAACAACTTTTCGTTTGTCTTTAATTCTTCTTGGCGTCATGTTTTTAGAATTTATCTTTTCTGGAACATCCCAAAAAACCGAGAAAGCAGCTGTATGGATTTTCTTCTTTTTAGCGGTTGGGATTATCCAACAGTTTAGGGAAAAATGAGGATTAAAAAATATCACATATTGCCGTTTGCCATTGCTATTATCTTGTTTCTTATTCCCTTTTCTTGGCTAAAGCAAGGAGAAATGGATTTGGGAGGAGATTCTAGCAGACTCTATTTTTACAATCCATTAGAGTATCTTCATGCAGAAACTCTGTATAGCGTTATTTCTTCTGGTACGGGAGGAGATGCAATAAGTTTTTATTCTATACCGCACATGGTGCTTCTTACGATCTTCCGATTTTTTACTACACCAACAATTCTTCTATCTATGTACAACGGCATAAAACTGAGTATTGCATTTTTTTCCTGTTATTTGATAGTGAAAGAATTACTTAAGACTAGAGAATTTGCACATAAACAAGAAGTTGTTGAAGTTTCTGCAATACTTTCAGGTATTTTTTACCTATTCTCTCCGATCTTAATTAACAGCGGTTGGGATCGGGCAATACTCACCCATACCCAAGTCTTTATCAATCCCCTAATGTTTTTGCTTCTTTTACGCTATTTTGTTACACGCAATATTGTTTATCTCTTAGGAGCTTTGATAGTAACATTTATTTTTTCCCTTAACTTTTCTTTTATTGGCGCACCGTCATTTTTTGCATTTTTCCCTTTGTCTTTACTGTTTCTTCTTATATACACAAAATACATTAAAAAGACAAAAATTCCCGTCAAACAGTTGCTTGTAGGTGGAATACTATTCTTTCTGCTTCAGGCGTTTCATATAGTACCTCATATTTTGAGTTTGCTTTCTGCCGGGAGTGAGTATGCTGGACTCTTTACCGAAAAAACAAAATTTACACGCGGATTAGATTATTTTACAGGTATTGCTCCTAATATTAAAGTCAGCATAAGTCTACTTAGTTTGGCTCAAGTAAGAGATATCGTATTTTTGTCGCTAGGATTTATCGTATTTCCAGCAATTGTTATTATTGGTTTTTTACTAAATAGCACAAAGAAGTATTCTTCTAGCAAATATACACTTCTCTTAAGCGGTATTTTTTTCATAATTACCGTATTTTTTGCATCTGCAAATATCACTGATCTTGGTTTTGCTTTTTATAAGCTTTTATTCTACATTCCTGGGTTTCAAATGTTTCGAAATTTTTACGCTCAATGGGCATTTGCATTTGTATTTTTTTATACTCTTTTATTTAGCCAGTGTTTTGCAATTGTTACTAGCCGAATCAAAAAAAAGTTTCAAATTTATCTTTTGACTTTATATATAGGGTTCATTCTTGTTATTACTGCATGGCCGTTTATAAATGGAAGTATAATAAACGCAATTCATTTTCGGTCAAAAGGTGTTAAGCAGATCATAAAAATAGATCCAGTCTATGAAAAAGTACTTAAATTTGTTCGTGATTTACCTAGCGACGGAAAAATTTTAAGCCTACCACTTGTTGGTCCTGGTTACCAAGTTTTAGCGGGGAAAAAAGGTGGAGCGTATATCGGGCCTTCTACATTTTCTTATTTAGTAGGAAGAAGTGATTTTACCGGTTACGAGGGCATAAAACCGTACGGAGATTTTTTCTTGCAATCAATTAGAGATAAAAATTATTCTAATCTTCAAAAACTTTTTTCTTTATTAAACATTCAATATATCTTCTATAATTCAGATCCAAATATATATGATGACAATTTCCCGTCATACCCCTATGATTACGTGAGAAGTTTTCTTCCCAATAGCCAGAAATTATATAAAGAATTTATAAATCAATTGCCTATAGATAAAGATAGAAAAATTGATTTTGGAGATAAGTATCATTTTTATCCTATAAAAAAAGAATTGGTTTCTCCACATATCTATACAACTACAAGAACTGTGTATGCCACAGAGCCTTTAGCACTTTCACTTGGCTCTAGTTTTGGTGATCATCAACAGCGCAATGCAGTTTTTTACTTTAATAATTCTAGAGATGAAAAAGATAACATGGTTCTAGAACCTTATAGAAACAGTCCATTATTTTCGTTGATAAACAACTTTAACTTTCATTTACATCGTCATGAGCCATCCATTAAGCTTACTTTAGACCATATTGTTTATCCATTGGCAGTATTGAAAGAAAAACTTGAACTTTGGAGAATCAGAAAAAATCATGATAGATACGTCAATTTTAGTTTATTTTACCTCTCAAAGAGGATTAATGAACTAGTAGTGTGGAAAGATGAAATTCCAGTAAAAAGATACAAGTACATATTGGAGGAGCCTAATATCTGGGAATTTTACAAATGGGATAAATTC
>Ga0213870_1001551_pt1 | contig 10286 bp, 11 predicted proteins | sample WICALVC2017_Meta_FD_160119 | JGI IMG/M metagenome (GOLD analysis project Ga0213870, IMG submission 160119) | Freshwater microbial communities from subterranean cave lake in Wind Cave National Park, South Dakota, United States - WICALVC2017 | ecosystem: Environmental > Aquatic > Deep subsurface >... | reverse complement strand
GAATTTAGGTTAAAACCAGTTCCGCTTCTTGACCTGTTTGTACTCTTTGATGTCAGCGGCATAGCCTTCCTTGTCGCCAATTGCATTTTTAGATTTGGCACGGAAAAGATAGGCCTTTGAATTTTTCGGGTCTAATTCAATGACTTTGCTAAAAAACTGAATGGCATTCACGTAGTGACTGTTTTTATAGAAGAGCTTTGCTTTTTTAAAATAGGCGCTACTACTCAAGGGATTGAGTTTAATAGCCTTATCGTAACAGTCGATGGATTCCAAGTACATGAGGGACTTGTCTCCGCGCAGGATCCATTCTTCCGCTTTCATACCGGGATTCATGTCGGGACGCATCTCTTCGGCAAGTTTGGAGTCAAAGAGATGGGCTTTTTGGTAATCGGCTTCGGCGCCTTCTTTGTTGCCGTCTTTTTCACGTAGTTTGCTACGCTCAAGATACAGCATAGCCATGTCGGAATTTTTTTCAAGCGGCATGGAAGCCTTAGAATTTTCAGCGCTTTCTATGAAATTCAACTCCGTATTTTCCTGAGCAATTACAGCAGCGGCGCTATTTTCTTCTGCAAGCGCTGGAAATACGAAAAAAATCAAAGTGATTATTATTTTAGCGCCTGCGACTTTGCAATAAATTGTCATAGTTTTCATTCCCTATATTTTGAGCAGTTAATATTTTTTGAGTTTTTCAGCTTTAGTATAATCTTCAACTGCTCCATAGATATCTCCCTTGGCTTTTTTTACATCACCACGAAAACGATACAGCCATAAATCGTCTGGATTTTTTTCGATTTTATTTGTGAGCTGCACAATCGCATACTCAACAAGAAGTAAAAGCACTTTTTGTTCCGGATTTTGAAATTCCACTCCCAAGGAGTAGTTCAAAGTAGGTGAACTTTTTTCCTGACGCATCCAAACAACACGTCCATAAAGAGGAGGGAGACCCACAATATCGGGAGAACTTCCCAGAATGTGAATCACGATAGAGGATTGATTGTTAGTATCTGCGACTTTGTTAGCGTCTGCGACTTTGTTAGCGTCTGCGACTTTGTTAGCGTCTGCGACTTTGTTATAGTCGGGATAAGGAACGGGAGATAAAACCAGCATTCCATGCAAACTCATATTATCAGATTGCGCCAGCACTTTCAGGGAAGAATTCTGAAAACTCCATTCTAGAGGGACTACGAATGGAAAACGGATGCTGATTCGTTTTTTAATTTCACTGAGAATGTTTTCTGTCACAAAAGTTTTTGCATTTCTTTTTTTACTTGCTTACTTTATCTTAAAAAAAATTTCAAGCGTGTTAATTACTCGGCTAGAAATGTGTTGATAGATTCAGATCAGCGCTTGAGTAGAAATTTTCCGATCAGCCAGCCGCAGATAAAAATCAGAACACCCGCCAAAAGCACTTTGGGACTCATGAGTTGTGGATAGCACTGCACAAAACCGATGAGAACAACAGCAAGTCCTATACATTCAATGATTTTAGCTAAATAAAACAATTCATGCCTTCTTTGTAAAATGATTCGGGGTAGAAGCAATCACGCCGAAAGTTTCAAGCATGATCTTTGTGTTTTCTTTGAAGCAGCGGTGTTGGACAATCATGGTCTTCCCCCAATGGAAAAGCGCTACCCAAAACAAAAGCCCATGAATCCATCCCGGAACACGATGCGTGTGCACCGCAGCGCCCACAATAAAAAGCAGTGACACCCATAACAAATTCCAGAGCATCGGAGGATAAGCAATGCGTTTGATCTGAATACAACGCTGGTAATGTTCTGGAGTGCCTCCCTTTTTTTCCAAAATATACTCTTTCACACTAACACCAGTTCCAACAAAAAAAAACATGAGGAGAGTGGAAGTAAATAAATAAATAACCACAGTCAAAAGTGACATGGTAGCATGATTAATTCCAAAGAATACAAACCCGACATACCCCTGAACCCCTGTAAACAACAGCATCATAAACGAAAGCGCCATGAGCAAATAACATAAGATCATGAAAAACCACATGGTCAATTCCTAACCACTCGCCATGGCGAGAAAGGAAAGGGAGAATGTTCGCAAATTCGTATTATGCATCGTTCTCTTCTTTTTTACCTATTTTTTCCCTCTCAGACTTTGTGTGACTTTATAGCTTATTTAAAACAAGCTCTACTTTAAAATTGGAGGAAACTTCTGCTACGATAATAGTGTGCCCCTGTGCTTGTAAAATTACAAGCATTACGTCTTCGGCAGAGGATAGGGATTGGTCATTTTGACTACATTCGATACACTTCACTATAAACTTCGGGGGAAATATTTTATTTATGAATTTCCTTTGTATCAGCACTTCTGAATCCATCACCTCGGTCGCACTTTCTTGGGGAGAGCATGAAGATCAAATTTCATTTGACAAGAAAAAATTTCCGACAAGTGAAACACTGATCGAAAAAATTGACGAACTACTATCTCTGTGTCACATCGAACGCGAAACGATAGCAGGGATTGGCGTAAACATTGGGCCGGGTTCTTTTACCGGAACTCGTATTGGGGTGGCCACTGCTAATGGGCTAGGCTTTGGACTTCGCGTGCCTGTTGCAGGATTCTCTTCACTCGACCTCATTGCTGAAGAATGGGTTTCTAAAAATAAAAACCACGAGGGAAAAATGCTGACTGCCATTGACGCGGGACGCAAACAATTTTTCGCAGCATTTTATGAAATCCAAAACGGAATTTTAAAAAAAATAGGTCCCGATGCTTTGTGGGATAGGACTGACTTTATCCAATCCTCCTTAAAACTCCCTTTGGCAGGATGGCAATTAGAGACAGGCGAAATCCCATTCGAACCTATCTGTCCCAGCGCTTTATCCTGCTTACACATGCTAAAACAAAGTGCTAAACTTTCATTCCCTTCCTTTGTCGTTCCTAACTACATTCGTGCAACAGATGCAGAAAATAAAAAGATTTCTCCCTTCGGTCGAAATGACAACTCCAATGTTGTTTAAAAAATAATTGTATCTCACTCACAAACTCATTACTTTCATCCTTAACTCATTTTAATCAAAAGGAGATTTCATGAAACGAATCATTCAGAGATTTAAGGACATCACCCAAGAAGAAAATTGGATCATCAAAATTGTGGTTGGGGGTATTCTATTCTGCATTCCAATTTTGAATGCAATATCTTTTGGGTATCTCATGGATCTTTTGGACGACGTGAAAGAAAAACGTGTACTGCGCCTGTCAAAAGACTGGAAGAACTTTGAAAGACTGTTTAAAGAAGGTCTTCCACTGGCTCTCGCAATGATTGTATTGATTGTGACAACATTCATTGTTCAAATACTTCTGGAAGTCTTTCCCTTTTGTCTTGGACTAATCCTGATACTTGTTTTAAATCTCACGATCGTTGTCTGCATGCCCATGTTCTTCACGATTTTAGCTTATCGTTTGAGAGAATATCAAACTTGGCAAGAGGCAGCGCAGATAGGTGCCATTGTGAACACCATCAAAAAAGATTTCAAACATTACCTGCCATTTTCTTTGGGACTCCTCCTCTGTTCCGTCCTTTCTATTATTGTTGGCTGTTGCCTGTTTGCATCGATTCCTTACTTTCTCTGCTGTGTGGCGTTTTGTCCCTTCTTTGGAGAAATCTACACGGGCAATGAAATGCTAACCACTCAGGTAGAACAACAGCCAGCGAAGGAAGAGTGATTCTAAAATAGTTATGATTCCTGTTAGCAAATTTTCTAAAACGTTTGTTACTCGCCGTGCCCGCACGGCGAGTGACCAGTCAAAGTTTTTTGAAAGGGGTTGGGAAAACTTTTGTTCACAAAAGTTTTCCCAAATCTTTCTCTGAAAATCACAGCATAGGACAGGCTCTAATGACTTCTACTTCTCATGGTCACGTTATTACTGGCGCCAAGATTTGGCTGGAAGGCGCAACGTTTTCCTTGAAACATCCCAAGCTGTGGATTTATTTTGCCTTTCCCCTGCTATTGAATTTTTTTCTAATCACGATGCTTTTCTACTGGGGCTGGGATAGCTTATTTTCGTATCTGCCAGACGTGACATTTCACAATTCTGCAACGAGCTGGAAAACCTGGGCGTACTGGGGATTAGGATTCAAGGCTTGTTTTACGTTTCTATGGAGCTTGATGCTTTGGATTTTGGCTCTGCTCTTGATGCTGTTGTTTTATGTGCTGTGTTTTGTATATCTAGCTTCTGTGATCGGGGCTCCTTTTTACGAACGTTTATCCTTGTATGTTGAAAAAGAAAACGGGGTGCAACATCTGGATCGTCCGTTTACCTTCAAAAAGGATTTATGGATGCCCATGACCTTCATGTTAAAAATGAGTAGCTTTCAAATTTTATTTGCTTTGTTTTGTTTCCCAATATCCTTCTTTCCTCTGATTGGCACTCTGTTGTATGTAGTTCTCATGGCCATTCCAGTGACACTAAACTTGATCGCATATTGCATGGAGCGCCGATTCATCCGTTTTCGGGAGCAAGTAGCATTTGCCTGGCAATGGCGCTATGATTACCTGGGATTCGGAATGGTCGCCTTTCTCACCATAGCACCTTTCGGACTCGGAATCGTAACCCTGCCCCTATCAGTCGTAGGAGCAACACTTTTATTTTTAAAAAATCACTCGTCACAATAGGAAGGAAGATTGCTGGGAGATGAGGGAACTTTTCTGAAAAAAAGTTCCCCCAAACCCCTTCAAAAAACTTTAATGGAAGAATACAGCCATTATCTTCGGCTGTTCCTCAATCAAATTTTTTGAAGCACTCGCCGTTCACGGCGAGTGCTTCAGTTAAAGTTTTTTGAAAGGGTCTGGGAAAACTTTTGTTCACAAAAGTTTTCCCGGTTCCCCCTCCTTCTCTATTATTTCTACCAACGGGAGCAATGAAATGAAGATATTTATCAATGGAGAAGCTGTTTCTGCTGCAAATGCAAAAATTAGCGTGTTTAATCGAGCGCTTTTGTTTGGTGAGGGATTGTTTGAAACGGTTTTGATTCATGAGAGACGCCTTATTTTTTTGAGGGAACATTTGGATCGTCTTTGGAGTTCATGTGATGCGCTGGGGTGGGAGGTTGGGAGCATTGAAAAGCAGATCAAGGACGCACTTCGTTGTGTGAAGCAAGGAGAAATCAATCACGGGCGACTCCGAATTGTGTGTGTGCCGTGCGGAGCTCCGGGAGATTTGCTTTATTCGGAGCATCGGGGTTACGACTGGATTTTTTATCTGAGCGAAGAAAAAAAAATCTCCAATCCTAAAGCCTTGCGTTTTAAAACGGTTTCAGAAGACACAAGGTCAAAATGGCATTATCACAAAACTGTGAATTATCTCGAAAGTGCGCATGCTTTACGGGAAGCTAGAAAAGCAGAGTACGATGATGTTTTGTTTGTGTATCGCGACAAGTACTTGCTGGAGGCTGCTTTTTCGAACATTTTTTTTATTCTGAAAAACACACTCTATACGCCGTCGCTGGAGTTACCCATTTTGAATGGAGTGACCCGCATGAAAATTCTGGAAGCAGCCAAGAAAATGAAAGTGTGTGTGCATGAAAAAAAAATACATCGGAAATACTTGCCCTTTTTCGAGGGATGCTTTGTCACCAGCTCCGTGCGCGGGATAGTGAAGGTTTGTGCCATCGATCGTGTGCAATATTCTCAAGAGAGCCATTTGCTAGACGCTTTAGATCGTGAGTATCAAAATCTCCTCCACGAAGGGAGTGTAGATGCGCTTGACTGAACAGGAACGCGAAGCTATTTTATACGCTTTTTAATGCTGTGATAAAGTCAGTGAAGGAAATTACAATGAGCTATCAATATTGGCGCGCCGAACTCGAACGATGAAATCTAATTATACCTACCGAAGTATAGCCTGACTCTACCATGCCATCCGCGTCAACAACCTCAGCAAATGCTATCATCTTTACGATGCCCCGTGCGATCGGCTGAAGCAATTTGTCCTGCCTCGATTGCAACGCTTGTCTGGAAAGGGACCCAAGCAATACTTTCGTGAATTCTGGGCGCTCAAGGATGTTTCCTTGGAAGTGAAGAAGGGCGAAACAGTCGGTATTATTGGACAAAACTATAACGGAAAGAGTATCCTTCTTCAGGAGTTCGATCGAAGAGAGTCTCAAGGAGTAATAGATCATGCTTACGTTAAATATTGATTGTGAAGTATTGATCGATCGGGTGGTTACTATTAAGTTGCCGGACACTGTTCGTCTCGGACGACATGAACTGGTTATCGTTCTTGATGAAAATGAGGCTGCAAAAATTAGCTCGAATTCAAATACAAAAACATTAATGGAATTTGCAGGAACGATTCCTGCTTTTAATCGAATGGATGGGCTTGAATACCAACGCGAAGTGCGTGCAGAGTGGAATTGATGGCGCGTTACCTGCTGGATACTAACGTCGTAATTTATCTAATGAATGGTCGTCTTGCATCGCCTCTGCCCGAAGGCGAGTACAGCATTTCAATCATCACGGAAATTGAGCTGCTTTCATTTTCTGGATTGTCTGCCGAGGAAGACAAAAAATTACGTAATCTTCTGCTTGTGCTTGATAAAATTCATCTAACAGATACTGTGTGCGCTCACACGATTCAGCTACGCAGGAAGAATCGCTTAAAAATTCCCGATGCCATCATAGCTGCCAGCGCATTGGTCCATCGCGCTGTTTTATTGACGAACGATCAATTCTTTGCATCCATAGAGGGTCTGGATTGTAAGACATTGCAATTGAAATGATCGTAATTATCTCAAAATATAGTTAAGCACCTATGTCCAATATTGCCATCCGCGTCAACAACCTCAGCAAATGCTATCATCTTTACGATGCTCCGCGCGATCGCCTCAAGCAATTTGTCATGCCCCGATTGCAGCGCCTGTCTGGAAAAGCACCTAAGCAATACTTTCGTGAATTCTGGGCGCTCAAGGATGTTTCCTTGGAAGTGAAGAAAGGCGAGACGGTTGGTATTATCGGGCGCAATGGATCAGGAAAATCAACGCTGCTGCAAATCATCTGCGGTACCTTGACACCCACCAGCGGTACGGTCGAAACAAGAGGGCGGGTTGCGGCATTGCTGGAGCTAGGTTCAGGGTTCAATCCCGAGTTTACGGGGCGTGAAAATGTTTATATGAATGCTGCTGTGCTGGGTCTGACTAACGAAGAAATCAACGCACGTTTTAACGACATTGCTGCTTTTGCCGACATTGGCGACTTCATTGAACAGCCGGTGAAAACTTATTCCAGCGGGATGATGGTGCGGCTGGCTTTTGCAGTCATTGTGCATGTGGATGCGGATATATTGATGATTGATGAGGCGTTGGCCGTGGGGGATGCAATTTTTACGCAAAAATGTATGAGATTCTTACGTAAATTTATGGAGCAAGGGACAGTCTTATTTGTAAGTCATGATAGCGGAAGTATTATAAATCTATGTCAACATGCAATCTGGCTTAACAAGGGCATAGTTTCTCAGACTGGCATTTCCAAAGAAGTTGTGGAGACCTACACGCAATTTGTTTTTCAAGAAATTTATGGGGATAAAACTTGCTTAACCTCTGTTGATGCCAATAAAAACGTAAATCGAGAAGAGAAAAACAACCTCATTGTCGATGTCACGATTGACAAAGGAACTTCACTTACCTATTTTACTCAACTCAATGAGTCTACTGGATGGGAGTCTGGAAAAGCAAAAATTTTGTCTGTGCGGCTATTGAATGATGAGCAAGATGTGCTCATGCTACATGGTGGTGAATTGGTTAATCTAGAAATTATCGCAACAGTCAATGAAAATATTTATAGTCCCATATTAGGATGGTTTGTTAAAGATCGGTTAGGGCAAGCACTTTTTGGTGAGAATACCTATACTTACGTGAATCCGCCTTTATTCATTAACGCCGGGGAAAAAATTAAAGCGGTATTTAAATTTCAAATTCCTTTGTTACCAAATGGGGAATACTCAATGACGGTTGCTATTGCAGAAGGGAATATTGTTGAGCACACGCAACATCATTGGTTGCATGATGCTGTAGTGTTCAAGGTTGTTTCAGATAAACTTCGTTATGGGCTAGTAGGCATTATGTTTCAATCAGTTTCACTCAATAGAGTTTAACCCATGAGGAATAAATAATAAATACATCTCATGAACCAATCTACATGGAAGAATCGCTGACTTATAATGTATACCCTAACCCGGGACATTATGAAGCAATTTCAGATTTCATGGATAACAACCAGAAGTTCTATATGGATAGAAAAAAAGAAGCTTTTCTTATAACCTGGAACCCAAAAGGGTATTTAAAAAGAAAAAACTAGCATGCATCAAAGTTCCATTGAAAAAATGATTGTATTTCGTGATCGGTATCTGTCCACAAAAATAAAAGAACCGCTTCAAATATTAGATTTGGGAAGTCAAGATGTGAATGGAAGCTATCGTTCATTATTTTCAAAACCATCTTGGAATTATGTTGGACTAGATATGGAGGCAGGCAAAAATGTTGATATAGTACTACCTACACCCTATGTTTGGCGTGAGGTTGCCAGTGAATCTGCAGATGTTGTAATTTCGGGGCAAGCATTTGAGCATATCCAATATTTCTGGATAACAATACTGGAGGTGGCGCGCGTGCTTAAATTGGGTGGTATATGCTGTATTCTTGCTCCATCCAGTGGACCGGAGCATCGTTATCCGTTGGATTGTTGGCGTTTTTATCCTGATGGTATGATGTCTCTTGCACATTTTGCACAAATGGAAGTGATTGAGGCGGTGACTCAATGGCAAAACCTAGGCTATGTTGATAGTGATCAATGGCACGATTCGATGCTTGTTTGTCGCAAGCCGGATAAAGGAATTTTGTGGAATAAGAAGAGTAGTTTAAAACGCTGGCTTCAGCATTGGATCAATACGATAGGGATGAGATAAGTTTCATTTGTACTCTGAGTATTTTATTAATTTTCTCCATCAGGTAGAGCTAATGATATGGTCTCAAATAATTTAATTGAATTAGCATCATTTACTCCGAACTCACTCCAATTCCCAAATGCTTGGGTTGGTCATTTGCCTTTTGCAGCATGGGTTATTCAAAATATCTCGCCAAAGATATTTGTTGAACTTGGAACGCATAGCGGAAATTCCTATTTTTCTTTCTGCCAATCTGTTGTCGAGGCTGGCATTTCATCAAAATGTTATGCTGTTGATACATGGCAAGGCGATGAACATGCCGGTCAATATAACGAGGAGATTTTCACCAAAGTTAATGCGCATCATCAGGAACACTATGCCGGATTCTCTCGACTATTGCGGATGACTTTTGATGATGCAGCAACTTATTTTGCGGATGAATCAATAGGGCTATTGCACATTGACGGGCTGCACACTTATGAAGCGGTTTGCCATGATTTTGAAACATGGCTGCCCAAGCTTGCGCCTGGTGCGGTTGTTATGTTTCATGACACCAATGTTCGTGAACGTAATTTTGGTGTGTGGAAACTCTGGGGAGAGCTACAAGCGCGTTATCCAAATAATTTAGAATTTCTGCACTCACATGGGCTTGGTGTGTTGCAACTAAATAACGCACTGGATAATAAAAAGCTAGAGTGGCTTCAAACTAATTCTCCCGAAAAGCAAAGATTGTTAAATTACTTTGCCGCGCTAGGTTCATGGCAATTGGATCGTTTTGAGTTGAATGAATTAAAGCGGCAGATTGTCAATCTCAATAAGACTGTAGCTGAACGCGACGGGCAGATCGCTAGCCTCAACCAAGCCATAGCTGAGCGCGATGGGCAGATCAACAAGCTTCAATCCACGGTACATGTCCAGCAACAATCCACGGTGCAGAATCAACAGCAATCCATAGCCGAACACGACGAGCAGATCTCCAGACTCAATCAAGTCATTGCCGAGCGCGATGGGCAGATCAATAAGCTTCAATCCACGGTACATGTCCAGCAACAAGCCGTAGTCGAACGTAACGGGCAGATCATTGGACTGAACCAGGCGGTGGCCGAGCGCGACGGGCAGATCTCAGTGATTGTCGCAGAACGTAACCAAATTTTGAATTCAACAAGCTGGCGGATCACCAGGCCACTACGTTTTTTTCGCCATAGGCTCATGACCATGATCTCTAGGCTTTTGACCATACAAAATCGTAAAAAAAATGATGCAAATGAGTTGGTTATTCCAAAAAATTATGAGGGGAGTCCTGTGGTTAGCATTATCATTACGGTTTATGGAAAAATCGAGTACACTCTGAGATGTCTTGAATCCATTGTGCAAATGAA
>Ga0213870_1001550_pt1 | contig 10288 bp, 9 predicted proteins | sample WICALVC2017_Meta_FD_160119 | JGI IMG/M metagenome (GOLD analysis project Ga0213870, IMG submission 160119) | Freshwater microbial communities from subterranean cave lake in Wind Cave National Park, South Dakota, United States - WICALVC2017 | ecosystem: Environmental > Aquatic > Deep subsurface >... | reverse complement strand
GATTTAAGATTGAAAGAACAAATCCTTCCTGCATTTAATAAAGTTTTTGAACCGGCTTTTAGAAAGGGTTTTAGTGTTGAAGATTTAAGGAGAGGAAATGCCCGATATGTTGTGCTTCATGAACTAGCACATAATTTTTTATACTATAAAAATGCAGCCAAAAATTTGCAAGATTTGCTTGCTCCAATTTATGAGCTGAGTGCCAGTGTTTTAGGCATGAGAATGGGTGGCTCCTTACTTTTAAAAGATGCAATTGATACTAAACAGCTAGAATCAATGATTGTAGCCTTTATTTGTAGAAGCTTCTATTTGGTTGAGAGGAGTAAGCAGGGTAAGCAGTGGATTAATTATTCATTAGGAGGAGCTGTCTTCATTAATTTCCTAATTAAAAATGGAGCCTTAAAAGAATACAGAGGGCTGATTATACCTAATTTTATGAAGATCTTTGTGGCATTACAGGATTTGTTTTCCTTATTAGAACAACTGCTTTCATCAGGTACTAGAAAAGATGCAGAAAGCTTTATCAAACATTATGGGCAATTTAGCTCTTTACCGTAAGAGTTTGGTAAGATTTTTGTGATAATATTTAATTCAGTGATTGAAGATTCCTCTTAAAAGAGGTATAATTCTTAATTATTATTAAAGTAAAATTATGGCTGTAATTGAAGCACTAGTAACAGAAAGAGATCATTCACCAAGGAATCCCTCTAGAGGGGAACCACCCAAAATATTTCCTAGAGTGATGCATTTTCATAGGGGAATTATTTATGAAGCATATAGAGTAACGCCTGAGAATAGAGAATACTTAAGAAATCTAGTTTATCCTTTTGAAGAACAATTCGGTTATCCAAGCACCTTTCTTCTTCACCAAAAAGTCATTAAATATATACAAGATGGAGCAGAAGTCGTGCGTGCTGTAAAGCCCAGAACATTCTTTCGCAGTGCCAGAACTGTTGGAGTGATAACCCAAGATATCAAGAGAGTTAACGTAGGAGCAGAGAGGTGGAAAGTGTTGTCTAGAGGTATCAGGGTAGTTTTACCTGGATTTAGAAGACAGGGTATAGGTACCCATCTCTCAGATGAGGGAATTGTTAGACACGATCCAGAGATAGTTACGGCCGATACTAGAGTGTATAGTATTATCGACATGTATCAACGATCTGGATTTATTAGGGCAGTTGCTCCATTTGACACAGAACTAACTGATGAAATGCGAGAAGCTCTAAGAGGAATTCTTGATAAAACAACACGTATAGATTTAGAAACTGGATTACGTTACAAGATTTTTCCACCATCAGACTATTCTAAAGGGGATCTTGAACGCTTTATTCCTCCTAAAAAAAATCAGAGAGGCGTTGCTAACTATAAAAGAATGTTAGAAATAGGTGCAGATCCTTTGGCAGGTAGTGCAATAAGATACGCAGCATTAGGAGATCATGCTGCTGTTCAGGCAGCCAGAGATCGAGGATGGTTTGCTGCTCAACAGTTATTTAAATATACAACAGAATCTGCTCTTAGAGAAGTGACTAGAAAAGTTACTAGTAGGGTAGCAAATTTGTGGAGATCGAGATTAGGTCGCCCAAGTTAATATACTTTTAAAACTATCCTCCTTCAGCTATACTTTAGCCATGTCCTTAGAAGATCTGCAAAAAGAAAGACTTAAAAAGTTAAAAAATATTCAGAGACTTAAGATAAATCCCTATCCTGCTAAAAAGAGGATTTCCAATGAATCACCTTTAGATGTTGCCCTATTAGGTGCTAAAAAAGGAGAAGTAGTTGAGGTGACCACACCAATAGTTAGATACAAGTGCAAAGTACTGGAGATCAGATGAAAACAAGTAAACTAGATTATCCATTAATAGAATTTAATCCCAAACTGCCTAGTTTAACTCAAAAACAAAAGGCTGTTTTGAAGCTTCTTGTTGAGGCAGGCAGACTGATTGTACCTGTATATCTTGAACAAGAGAGACAACTTATGCAAGATGGAAATTTTTATCCAAAGGGAGTAAGCAAAGCAGAAATAGATAAGGCTGCTAAAAAGGATGCAGAAATCCTTTCACCTTATACTGTAGTGGAGAAGATTAATGGACAACTTAAAGCCATTCCCTACCATATTAAATATACTCCATTTTTAAAACCTATTGCTGATAATCTAAATGAGGCTAGCAGATTGACTGAAAGTAAAAATTTTGCCAAGTTTTTAAAATTAAAAGCCAAAGCTTTGCTCGATGGGAACTACGAGGAAGCGGTGGCATTCTGGTTGAAAATGAAACCATATATTTTGGATATCAACATTGGGCCTTTTGTGCATCATGATGATAGACTATTTTTTGCTAAAGCTCCTTATCAATGTTGGATTGGCGTAATTGATGGAGCAGGAACAAAGCAACTCAACTACTATAAAGATATTGTGCTAAGTGGTAGAAGAAAAGCATTACTTCCTGATGAGCGTTTTGAAAGTTACAAAGAAGTTAAAGCGAAAATAGATGATGTAGTTTTACTCTCTGGTCATATGGCTAGGACTAAGTTTGTGGGAATCAATATGCCTATGAATTTTGATTGGGTAGGAAAATATGGTTCAGAGGTGACACTTTTTAATCAAATCAATAGTCTGAGGATGAAAGAACAAATCTTGCCTACGTTTAATAAGATTTTTGTGTCAGCTTTTAAAAAGGGATTTTCTGAAGAAGATTTAAGAATAGGTAGTCTAAATTATGTTGCCCTTCATGAATTCGCCCACAATGATTTGTATTACAAAAACGCTGCCAAAAATTTGCAAGATTTATTCCCTCCAATCTATGAGTTGGCTGCTACTGTTTTAGGACTTCGAATGGGTGGATCCTTGTTATTGAAAGATGTGCTTACTAGTAAGAAACTTGAATCTATGATAGTGGCCTTTATTTGTAGAAATTTTTATCTTAAGGAGAAGAGCAAAAAAAATAAATTTTGGGCTAATTATGCGCTTGGAGGAGTACTTTTTAACAACTTTATGCTGCAAAATGGCTCCCTTAAGCAGTCACAAGGTCTAGCAATTCCGAATTTTGTGAAAATTTTTGTTACAATTCAAGATTTATCTTATGCCTTGGAGTTTTTGCTTGCTTCAGGAACAAGAAAGAATGCAGAAAATTTTATAAAGAAATACAGCAGGCTAGACAAGAGAATTTGCTAAATTTTTTTCTAAAGAGTATAATTATGCATCAATGATAGTAGACTTAGAGCCAAGAATTGGAAATGGACAGAGATTTCGTAATCCTAGACCTGTAAGTCACGGAGGTGACCAAATTATCGTGTACCAAAGAGGCTCTTTCTTGGATCATCGTGAAAAATTAATTGCTCTTACAGCAGATTTTATGTCGCAAGAGCTAGGTTGGAGTAATGAAAATGCGCTCAAAACTATGCAAAAAGGTCTATCATTACCATCTAATACTGTACAAATTGACGAAAGTTTAATTCCCAGTGTAATGGTTTTTGACAGAAATGGTGAAGTTATTGGAGTATCAGCCCAGCGATTAATTCATTTAGATACAGCTATAGGTTCAGTTCCATTTCTGCAACACCTTCTAAGAGCATTTATTCCAGACTATAGAGGTCAAGGTCGGGGTACATTTTCAGTACAGGAAGCTCAAATAATACACCCTCAGGCTGAATTTTATGGTCATCGAACCCAGAGTGCAGCAGCGATTCAGGCAAATCGACATTCAGGAATTTTTCTACCTGGACGATACTTCCCAATTGATGCTTTATATTCCACAGATTCTGTAATGCAAGAGGTTATGGCAGCATATTATGTTAAAGCTCGAGCAAATAAGACTGGATGGGTAGATGGAAGAACAGGAGTAAGTAAAGATGACTTTCCTCAACCAAATGAAAGTTATTTGCCACCGGAACCTGAAGAACAACATCCAGATACCTGGCTAATGTTTATGAGGATGCAAAAAGTATGGAAAATGAGATTCCCTTCCAGAGATGTTTTGCATGGAGTTGGTCAACTTAAATAATTTCTTCTTTTAAAAACTTCCAGCTTCGGATATACTAACCTCATGGCTTTAGAAGATTTGCAAAAAGAACGTTTGAAAAAGTTAAATAATATCCAAAGACTAGGGATCAATCCATATCCTGCTAAAAGCAATAGAAAACATGAGATTTCTATAGCCAGAAAGATGATGGGTAAAAAGGTGGTGGTGGCAGGTAGATTGAGGTCTTTAAGACCTCATGGCAAAATCACTTTTGCAGATTTAGAAGATGCTTCAGGAAAAATCCAATTGTTTTTCTCACAAGAGCAGTTAAAAGGAGAAAAATATGAGTTTTTATCAAATTTAGATTTGGGTGATTTTTTGGAAAGCTCTGGGGAAATTTTTAGAACTCAGGCAGGTGAGATAACAGTTAGAGTTTCTGATTATAGATTACTGACAAAAAGCCTTAGACCTCTACCATCTGCTTGGTATGGGTTAAAAGATGTGGAAGAAAGGTATAGAAAACGCTATGTGGATATGATTATGAATCCACAGGTTCAAGAGACCTTGGAAAAAAGATCAAAAATTATAGCTGCTATCCGCGATTTTTTAATCAATAAAAAAGGATATTTTGAAGTAGAAAATCCTGTGTTGCAGCCAATCTACGGAGGAACAAGGGCCAGACCTTTTAAAACACACCATAACAGCTTGGATCAGGCTTTTTATCTGCGTATTTCTAACGAACTTTACCTTAAAAGATTAATAGTTGGAGGTTTTGAAAAGGTTTTTGAGATAGGGCACACTTTTAGAAACGAAGGAATGGACCGTAACCACAATCCAGAGTTTACTATGCTTGAAACAATGGAGGCATATGCTGACTATCTGGATAACATGAATTTGATTGAAGAGATGTTTGAGTATATAGCCAAAGAAGTCTTTGGTTCTACTAAACTTACGTTTCAAGGGAAAATTATAGATTATAAAAAGCCATGGGCAAGAGTAAGCTTAACAGAGCTTTTTAAAAAACACACGAGTGTTCACTTGTATGAAATTGATAGTTTAGAAAAAGCCTTTGCTTTGGCAAAAAAATTGGGAGTTGAGATAAAAGACTATATGACTGATGGAGAGATATTGCTTGAGATTTTTGAGAAAAAGTGTACAGACCAATTAATCCAGCCCACCTTTGTTTATGATTATCCAGCAGATTTTTACCCTTTGGCCAAAAGAAAAGCTGATAATCCTCGCCTTGTGGAAAGTTTTGATATTTATGTTGCCGGGATGGAGATGGGAACAAATTATTCAGAACAGAATGATCCTCAGGAGCTAAGGAAAGCATGGGTAGCTGAGAAACAGAAGGCAAAGAAAGGTAATTTAGAAGCACAAAAAACTGATGAGGATTTCTTGGAAAGCTTAGAATATGGCATGCCACCTACATCAGGTATAGGCCCAGGTTTGGATAGATGGGTAATGGTGATGACAGACTCCCCTACAATTTCCGATGTGATACCATTCCCCATGCTTAGACCAGAAAAAAGAAGAAAGAAATGACCAGAGATCAAGCGTACAATTTAATGATTGAAATGCTGCAAAGCAAAAATCTGCAAAAACATGGATTGGCTGTAGAGGCAATCATGAAAGCTTTATGCAACTATTTACGAAACAAACATCCAGAGCTCCCAACAGAGGAATTTAATGAGGAAGAGTGGTCAATTGTGGGACTGTTGCATGATGCTGATTATGAATTAATAGAAAAAGATCCTAAAAGACACACCCTGGTTACAGAGGAAAAATTAAGAGAAATTGGGGGAGTATCAGAAAGGATCATTAATGGAATAAAGGCTCATCATGACGGAATTAAAGAGAGTAGAGATAATTTGATGGAAAAGTCTGTATATGCTGCAGATGAATTGTCAGGACTTATTACAGCGGTTACTTTAGTTAGACCTGATAGAAAATTATCTTCAGTTACTGTGGAATCAGTGAAGAAAAAGTTTCCTCAAAAAAGTTTTGCAGCTGGAGCAAATAGAGAACAAATCTTAGCTTGTGAAAGAGAATTAAATATTCCTTTAGGAGAGTTCGTTGGCATTGCTTTAAAAGCAATGCAGGATATTGCCCAGGAGTTGGGACTTTGAAAATCTCTGACTTAAAAAAAATATTAAAGGTTTTCCTAACATTACAGTGGGCCAAAGAGCTACCAAGACAAGGATTTATTGCCATGGGGTTTAAAAGAAATGAAGCAGATTCGGTGGCTGCTCACTCTTTTTCTACTGCTCTTCTCTCATATTTTTTAGCAAAACAATTACAGAAAGAAGGGATAAAAATTGATCCTGAAAAAACTTTAAAAATGGGTTTGGTCCATGATATTGGTGAAACCATTGTTGGTGATGTAGGGACTTTTGTCAAAGGTATGGCTGGTGGAGTTTTTAAAGATATTGAAGAGGAAGGAGTGAAGGCTTTGGTAGAAGGATTGGACTCAGAGGATGAAATTATTAAATTAGTATCAGAATATAATGATAGAATAAGTTTAGAAGCTAGAGTGGTTAAGGTAGCTGATAATTTGGATGCTTTGGCTCAAGCAAAAGGTGTACCTGGTGCCAAAGATGCGCTAAAATATTTTAAGGAGGTTTTCCATATTACCAAATTTGATTGGCACAAGAAAGCTGTTGATTTAATTTTGTCGGGTGATATAGAACCAGCTCGAGATTGGCATAAATAATATGTTAGATATTAATTTTATTAGGGAAAATGTAGAAAAAGTTAAACAATCTGTTGTGGATAGAAAAGCTGATGTGGATTTGGACAGACTGTTAAATCTTGACAGCCAAAGAAGAGATTTAATTCAAAAAGTTGATAGTCTTAGAGCCAGAAGGAATGAAGCAGCCAGAAAAAGGGATAAGGGTGAAGGGGAAAGGGTAAAGAAAGAGTTACAAGACTTAGCAAGGGTGCTGGGTGAGGTGGAAAAAGAGTGGAATGAATTAATGCTGCAGGTGCCAAATATTTTACTTGATGAAGTACCAAGAGGAGATGTAACACAAAACAAAGTTATCAGACAAGAAGGGGAAGTACCTAAGTTTTCTTTTGCTCCCAAAGATCATATAGAATTGGGAAAGCTTTTGGATGTTATTGATTTTGAAAGAGGAGTAAAAGTGGGAGGCTTTAGAGGCTACTTTCTAAAAAATGAAGGAGCAAAATTGCATTTGGCTGTTTTGAATTTTGCCTTTGACCATTTAGTCCAAAAAGGTTTCATTCCTGTTGTCCCGCCAGTTATTAATAGAAGGTTTGCTCTAATAGGGGGTGGACAATTTCCTTGGGGTGAAGAAGATACTTACAAAATTGGTGATGAAGATTATTTAGTTGGTACCTCTGAAATTCCTTTGATGGCTCTGCATGCTGAAGAAACCTTTGATTTAAAAGAATTGCCTAAAAAATATGTAGGGATCTCTGCTTGTTTCAGAACAGAGATTGGTTCTTATGGAAAAGATACTAAAGGGTTATATAGAGTACATGAGTTTTATAAGGTTGAACAGGTGGTGTTGTGTGAAGCTGATGATCAAGAGTCTTTAGGTTTTTTTGAAGAGCTGCAAGATAATAGTGAGGATATCTTGCAGGAGATTGGACTTCCTTACCAAGTGGTTTGTTTATCTTCTGAAGATATGGGTAAAAAAGCTGCTTTAACTTATGATATAGAAACCTGGATGCCGGCAAGATTTGGCTATGGTGAGACTCATTCAAATTCGGCAGTTTACGATTTTCAAACCAGAAGATTAAAAATAAAATATCGTGATAAAGATGGAAAAATAAAGTTTTGTCATGCTTTGAATAATACTGCTATTGCCTCTCCTAGAATTTTAATAGCTATTTTGGAAAATTTTCAGCAAGAAGATGGATCTGTTAAAATTCCTGAAGTTCTACAAAAATATACAGGCTTTTCTATAATCAAACGCTAAAAGTTTATCTTCCTCGTCTAAGCAGATCTCCAGCAGATGTTGCTGCTGTTTGCTGTGTACCGTCTAACTCTCCAAAATTAGCTGATCCTGTAGCTGCTGCAGGAATACTAGGTTGGGATGCAGGTTGAGGAATTGGTGGAGGAGTTTTAACAGTTTGTTTGGTGATTTGGGCTGGAACAGATTCAGTACCTTTAGAAGATTGGCCGATTCCTAAAATAAAGTAAGCTGAAGCGCCAGCCACAATAATTAGTAAGCCAATCCCCACCCCAATTAACCACTTAGGTATACTTTTATGATTTTCCGTAGGAATATTTGGTACTTCAGGTGCAGCATTGGGATTTGATGATGGCATCACTAATGTTTCAGGAGCAGCAGGCTGAGGTTGTGCTGGATTATCTGAGGAGTTATTACCTAGTAAATGAGATAAATCAGTAGGCGCAGATTCTCCTCCAACCTGCTTTGATTCCATTCCAGCAGAGAAAGATTCTGTTCCAGCTATATTAGCTGCTGCTTCCATAGGAGCAGCCATCCCTGAAGAAGAGGGAGGAGTTGGATTATTAGGTGGCATCCAGGTAGGTGCGGCATTCTGGACAGATCCATCAAAAGGCGGAGGTTGGGCTGGAGCATTCCAAGGATTATCTAATGGGGAGCTAGAGTCAGCAGTATTTAAGATAGGTTGATCAGGTGAAGCTGGCGTTGAAAGAAATGTAGAAATAGGACTTGAGTAGTCTGGTACTGACTGAGCAGAATCTGCAGGTATAGGTGATGGAGGGTTAAAAAAAGAATTTGACTCTGTTGGAGCAGAAGTAAGAGGGGAAGGTGCAGTAGAGATCGGATCGAGGGGTACAGTTGGTTCTGGTGTGAGAGAGGATGGAGTAGGATTGATGCTATTTGGTTCTGCTGGGGCTGGAAAAGAAGGATCAACTGGAGTAGGAGGTAGAGGAGGAGGTGCCCCGTCCAAAGGTGGACTAGATGGTGGATTATTGGGCCAGTTAGTGTTATTTTGATTATCCATTGAGCAGAATAAATCTTAGTGTATTAAATACATAAGAGATTGTCAATCGGGTATAATAAACGGGATATGCTGGGAATACTGGGTAAACTGCTTGATTCAAATGAAAGAGAAATTAATAAACTTAAACCTCTGGTTGACAACATAAATAGCCTTGAGAAAAAAACTTCCAGACTAACTGATAAACAACTTAAGGGTAAATTTGCTGAGTTTAAACTATCTCATGAACGAGATAAAAGTTTGGATGAGCTTTTGCCAGAAGTCTTTGCTTGTGTTCGAGAAGCAGCTAAAAGAAATCTTAAACAGCGCCATTTTGATGTACAGCTAATGGCAGCAATTGTTTTACATCAAGGCAAGATTGCTGAGCAAAAGACTGGTGAAGGAAAAACTTTGTCAGCAACTCCAACTTTATTCTTAAATGCTGTTGCAGGTAAAGGTGTGCACTTGGTTACAGTAAATGATTACTTGGCTATGCGGGACTGTGGCTGGATGGGGCCTATTTTTACTGCCTTGGGAGCAAGCTGTGCAGCTATAGTTCATGACACTCAATATATTTATGATCCAAAATATAGAAACACTGAGCATGCAGACAAAAGATTGCAGCATTTAAGACCAATTACCAGAAGAGAAGCTTATCAAGCTGATATCACTTATGGCACTAACAATGAGTTTGGATTTGATTATCTTAGAGATAACATGGTCTTTAAATTATCAGATCAGAGCCAGCGCGGACACTTTTTTGCAGTAGTTGATGAAGTTGATTCTATTTTAGTTGATGAGGCCAGAACTCCTTTAATTATTTCGCAGCCTGCCCAGGAAGCTACTGATAAATATTATCAGTTTGCCAAAATTATTGATACTCTTTTACCCTCTGATTATGTGGTGGATGAGAAGCTTAAAACCGCTCACCTGACTGAGGCAGGAATCCTAAAAATAGAAAAAACACTGGGGGTGGATAATTTGTATGAAAAAGATTTTTCCACCCTTCATCATTTAGAAGAGGCGCTTAAAGCAAGGACCCTTTTTCAGAAGGATAGGGATTATGTGGTCAAAGACGGAGAAGTGATTATTGTTGATGAATTTACTGGGAGATTGATGTTTGGTCGCCGTTACTCCGAAGGACTACATCAAGCTATTGAGGCCAAAGAAGGAGTGCAGATTCAGCAAGAATCTCAAACCCTGGCTACCATCTCTTTTCAGAACTACTTTAGAATGTATCAGAAACTGGCAGGGATGACTGGAACAGCAGCCACTGAAGCTGAAGAGTTTAATAAAATTTATAAATTGGAAGTAGTAATAATTCCTACCAATAACCCAATGATTAGGGTAGATCACTCAGACATAATTTATAAAACTCTCTCTGCCAAATATACAGC
>Ga0213870_1001549_pt1 | contig 10296 bp, 14 predicted proteins | sample WICALVC2017_Meta_FD_160119 | JGI IMG/M metagenome (GOLD analysis project Ga0213870, IMG submission 160119) | Freshwater microbial communities from subterranean cave lake in Wind Cave National Park, South Dakota, United States - WICALVC2017 | ecosystem: Environmental > Aquatic > Deep subsurface >... | reverse complement strand
ATATAAATTCAGCATTAACATCTGCAAGTTTAGATGCATGGGATTCTGAGGTATTATTTAACGTCTTTGGAAATGAAGTTAGTGGCATAGTGGATGGTGCAGATTCAGTAAGCCCAGATGGAAAAAATGAGGTTATGTTCAATAACCTGGGGGCAACTAGTACAGTAGCATATACAATTATTTGGGGAATTTTTTCTGGTCCTCCAAGTCAGAGAGAAATAGTAGAATGGGATGCAGTATTTAACTCAGCATATCCATGGAGTTTAACAGGTGAAGCAGGAAAGATGGACTATATGAATATCGCAGTCCACGAATTCGGTCACTCTGGAGGATTGGGGCATCCTAGGGACAGCTGTGTTGATGAGTCTATGTACAGGTTTGTAAGCTTTGGGGAGACTAAAAAGAGAGACTTAAACACAGGCGATATAAATGGAATAAAAACATTGTATAAGTAGGTGTGGCAAATTGAAAAAATATATACTATTTTTTTTATTTATTTTTACTCTTACTGTTAGTGCACAAACAACTATTAATTCAAGAGGATGGTATTGCTCTGATGCGGACATAAACAAAGATTTTATTGTTAATGAACTTGATCCAATACAAGATTTTGATATGTCCGGAGGACCAAGTTTAAATGACACAGCAGCATATAATTTTTTTCTTGGTTGCACTTATGACCCAAGTATAATAATAAAAATTGATACTATAAATATTTCAAAAAAAACTGATTTAAGCGATATTCATGATAATATTATAAACAATCATGGTGGAACGTTTGCAATAAATGCTACGCATAGATTTTCAAATGGCACAACATTAGCATGGCTTAGGTTTGATACAGTTAATATCAGCCAATATCTAGTGAATAAATTAGGGGAATGTAACTATAGTTTTCAGGGCACTTTCTTCTTGTATGATGGAGCAGATTTACTAATAGATTCTTGTACATTATCTATTAATTCATCTACCAGTGGGCAAATGGGAATCAAAGTTTACAATGGAGCCAGATTAAATATAACAAATTCTTATTTAAAACCAGCAGGAAGGAGTTCTTATGATTTTGAGGTTCGTCCTGGTTCTTATTTAAATATATATAATTCAACAATAGAAAGAGCAGAAGAAGCAGTAGGCATAGGCATTCCTTACTTATCAAGCTTTACAGTAGGCACGGATAATGCAATAATAAAAAATTCTAGATTTATATCTGTTGGTGGCATAATAATAGATAAGGTAAAACCAACATTAGAGAATATAGAAGTAAGAGGTAGCTTAGGTTACAACTTTAGTGAAGCAGGATTAACTGTATGGCACGTTAGAAACCTTACTGTTAGGAATATCACTATAAATAATTACAATGGAGAAAAGTATACTGGTTACTATGGGGTCATACTTATAAATGCGTCATTAAATTATGTTTCAGGCTTTTATAATGCCACTATCGCTCCTTTAGCTTATTCACTACAAAATCCATTCTATGAATTTAATAGGCAGTGGTATTTTCAAATAATTGATTTAGGACGCTATTATGATGCAACCAGATATGAAACATATGAGTCTAATAATCTTATTGATTCTGGTGATTTCTTGAATGGTCAATCAAATAGGGTAGTTCTAACTCAGTTTAAATCTTACTATAGTGGTGGGCGGCCAAATAGAACTAATTATACTTATTTTATTAATTTATATGATACGGATATTTTTATTGCTTCCTTTCCGATAAAATTAACTTCAGATGTGTATATGAGACTCCCCAGAAAAGAGGGGATAAAAGATAACAAGTTCATTGCATGGTAAATTCAAATAGAGTGAAGAAAGGAAAAATTAATGTTTTCATTATCTTTCTTATATTTGTATTCTTTTTATTTTACATCATGCATGTAAAATCCCAAGTAGAACAGAGTACTTTATTATCAAGGGGCTATAACTATGATGTGCATAGACTACCAAATGGAAATAATTTGCTAACCATGAACTCTGAACCAATAAACTACTTAGATAATAATGGAATTTTTCAGCCTGTGGACTCTAATATAATCTCAGTTTCAAGCTTTCAAATAGAAGGTATATCCCTGGGTTATGGTGTTGAGAAAGGCGTATATAGGGCTTTTTTTTCTGGGATATCCTCTAATTTAATTTCGAGACCAGTATTTGTTGTATACAAGAATACGAATTATACCTTATCTTTAAGTCCTGGTGCCAAACTTAAATTCGATAAACCTAAACCAGGAAAAACAGGGGATGTTGGGTCCAAGCAACTAGCATTAACAAGTATAACACAAAATAGACTAACTTATAAAGAGCAGTATAAAAATATAGGCAATAGCAAAACCTTTGCTAATCTAAGTTATATATACCTAAGCACAAGATTAAAAGAAGAATTTATTGTTTACAATAGAAGCTACATTAATGAACGATTCTCTACAGATGTTGATATTGAGAATAGAGAAACAACAAACCTGGTATTTTCAAATAATATTATTGCATTTAGATTGAGTAATCTAAATCAAAATACGCTAGGGGTTAAATTCCAGGACACGATATTCAAAGATTATGGTTTGCCATCAACAAGTTCGATGATAACTAGTGATGAGGTTATTTTTACTGACGAAAATGGAGATACTGTATTCTTTATCCCAAAACTTTATGCCTATGATTCATCTGACGTTAAGCTTTTGTTAGACAAGAATATATCTATTAATGGTTACAGCTTAAATATGGACATTCTAGTCCCTTTTACATGGTTAAATAATACAGATAGGGTTTATCCAGTAATTATAGACCCAACAGTAAATAGTTTTTTAGCAAATAATACAGCATCAAATGTAACTTACTTAGATGACGCTAGGTCATCTACTGGTTGCGTTGGTGAAACAACCATCCCACCAACGACTAGACAACCAGCAAGAGGTAATTGTACAATAACTGAATCTAAACCAAATCTTGGTGCTGCCGATGATACAGTTGAAGGTAGTTTATTTGGGAATAAAACAAAACCAGCATGGATGTATGTAGTCATGAACACAGGTATAAACAACAGTGATGTAATAAGACTAAATTGGACATGGAGAGGTAAAACATGCTCTCAATCGGCATGTCCAAGTGCAATTGGTAACGCCTCTTTTTATATTTATAATGAAACAAGCTCTGCATGGGTTTATACTGGTTTTAACGTATCCAGTAATGGTATATTCGTTTATGCTTATATGAATTTTAGCAATAACACCCTAGATGTCAAAAATTTTGTTAATGGTACCGGTCATACAACATTCTTGGTTATGCAGCACGGCGAAAGCGGAGGTACTGCCGGTACTGTCAATACAGATTATATAGAACTACAAATAGAGTGGAATCCGGAAACCACAATAACCTTAAATTCTCCCCTTAATGATTCTCTATGGACAATTGCGAATGTTACAGTAAATTTTACAGTAAATGATACTAATAATACAAGGAATATCATAATCAAAACATACTTAAATGAAACGATCACTAATCTGACAGATAAATTAGAGGAGTCTTTGTATAATACGACAAATAGAACACCCGAAGCAAGCATCTTATTTAATTTTTCTAACTTGATAGACAATCGGTATTATTGGTTGATAAAAGCTGATGATGGCGGATTGGGAAACACTACTTCACCAACAAGGACGTTTGTTGTTTCAGCTAGGGCTCCGACAGTAACCTTGAATTTCCCCACAGATAATTATGCAACCAATAATAGCAATGTAACATTTAACGCAACAGCAACAGATAACAATGCACTAAGAAATTTTACCCTCCATCACAATATTTCTGGAAGCTTTATAGCAAACGAAACTAATAAATCTGCTGTAACATCAGGAACTACTTATAATTGGACACCAGTTAATAATATAGCAGACGGAAGATATATATGGAATGCCCTTGCATTGGACATAGGCAATAATAGTGGATTTGCGAGTTCTAATTTTACTCTTACTATAGATACTATCATACCAATTGTCACTGCAATAGAACCAACAGGCACAAAAACAACAAGAACAAATATCCCAATCAATTGGAGTATCAATGACACAAACATAAATACGTGTTGGTACAATCGTACATTTACTTCTGGAGAGGCGTCAGGTGCATCACTCAATAAATTGACCTGTGTAGACAATGGTTCTTATTTCAATGTTTCTGCTGACGGCGATTATGTCTTATATTTATTTGCTAATGATACTGCAGTAAACCAAAATTCAACAAATATTACCTTTACAATATCAACAGGTCAAGCTAGCGGAGGTGGCGGCGGAGGTGGAACTACAACTAAAATCATAAATGAAACCAAGGAAATAGTAAAGGAAGTTCTGGCAGCCTATTGTGGCAATAATATATGTGAATCGCCATCTGCAGAGCAGCCTAACTTTAATGAAACTATTTTATCATGTTCAAATGATTGCAAGCCACTAAAAGAATTGCAAAAGGGCAATATAGGGGCATTTCCTTTAATAATAATTATTATCGTATTCGGCACTATAGCTATTTTAGCAACTGCACCAGTCGGCAAGATAAGAAAAAGAATAAAAGAAGAAAGAAAAAGCACAAAAAGGTTGGACAAAGAATTAAGAAAAAAAAGAAGGAGAAGATAATGTTCAAAATCTGCAAGTTGTGTGGTCATCTACTCCAACCAGGGGAGGAGGAGGTATGCGACCATTGTTTGTCTACTTAAGAGTAGCCTATCTAGTAATACTAGCAATGCCCCTAGCTTCCGGGCTTATAATGAAAGATGGTAGTGAACTAATAGTTTTCTCTCATCATGATAATCCGTCAATATGGATAAATGGTACAGAAATGACTTATTTGGGTTTTGAATTCAGGCCAACAATAATAGAAAAAGCTGCAGCTGCACAAAAGTTAGGCGGTGCAGCTGGTGATGGTGGGGTAGTTAATGAAGAAGTACCGGCACCATTAATAAAAGAAGAGTTAAAAAAAGAGGTTAGTGTTGTAGAACAAACAAAGTCTAGTTTAATAAGGATATTTGGGAGAAGCACTTTAATAATATTCTTCGCAATAAGCCTGATATTCCTTACTTTAGTAGGCATGAAAGAGGTTATTATAGACGGAAGATCGTTAAATTATGAGGAAAAATTAGTTTATTACATATCTCGACCATATAGGATAATTTACGACTCTGGTCAAATAATAGAGGCTAAAAAAAGAAAAAAACAACTTAAGGAGGAATTTTAAACACAAACTATTAAATACATGCGTAAAGTACTATTAAAGATGGCTCTAGAAGACAAATTATCAGAAATCAGAGAAATCTTAAAAGATTTGTATGAGGAAAATTTTGATATCAGAGATGAGCCTCAAATACAACATATAAACAGGGCAATAATTGAATTGAATTTAGCTATTAATGGCGGGAAGGATGACTAAACATATTTTTGCAAAATTAATAATATGGGCTATTATAATATCGCTAGCTTTGTGGTATTTTGCTCCTGCTACGTTTAATAGTTTAAAAAATACAGTATATGAAAAATTAAAGATAAATCCACAGCAACCGTTATTACCGCAAGCAGGCGGATCAGAAACACAAAATCAGAATATCGTACAAAACAATACACAAGTTCCACAAATTCAATATAATAATTTAGGAAAAATAACAACAGAAAGGGCATGCACGTCAGATTTAGATTGCAATACTAATCTAACGTTATGTTCAAATAATTGCACATGTAAAGATGGATTTTGTTATAAACTAGTGTAGAGGACTTTCAATGTGACATCCTCTCCAAGCTAAAGCATGGAGCTTCCAGTAGCGATTATTGGAATTGCGATTCGCTACATATAGTTCCTGATTCATCCAAAACTGCCAATGTAGTTGGTCTTACATCATGTCCAACAGGCGTAAATTCGGATTTGTCCAATCCTATTAAGGAAATGGATATTAAACAATATTTAAATATATATGAAGTGGAGAAACCAATTCATCCACCATCTAAAGAAGGTGGTTTTCTTGGCTAGGGATAAGATAAACTATACACAAAAATTATCGTTCCTAATATGGTGGTAATAATATATAATTGCTGCCATCTTTGTGAATAAGCATAAATTAAATTAACATTATACCTGTTTTTTACCCCTCCGACCAGTTCTGCTCCTATATCAGCATATTCTGCACTTGGTAATAATCCATCAGCCTGTAACTTTTGATAATTATAAGATAAATCAATGTTATGCCACATAATAGTGTACATATAAACACTGTACATGGTGAGAACAAAGCTAGCAAGAAGTATTAACTTTACCCTCTCTTTTTTACTCGCTATTTTTTCAAGCATTTTTCAACCTTCTTAAAAATAATTCTGCGCCCTGTTTAAATACCTCTTCTTCTTTTTTATTATCAAGTATGACTAAAAAAAATCCTATTTTTTCGTATATTTTTGGTATTTTATTTAAATCAAATTCTATAATCATCGGCTTTAATGGTGTTGTTAATGCCCAAAATGAGGGTGCCTTGTATCTCACATCATCTTTTGGTATAGACAGGACAATGGTATAATTCTTGCTCGCTCTAGATAATTCAATAACCTGTAATACATCAGTAAATAAATGTGTAGACATACTTTCCTATCTTATTTTTGGGAGCAAGAGACAAGAAGTCTCGAAATTGGATTAGAGCCGTCTGCCTCCTCCTCCGTTATAATAGTTCGACTTTTTCTTGTTCTATCGCCATCCTCGCTCTGGTTTTGTTTGTGAGTATATTTTCCAAGCATTCAAGGGTTGCACCACTATACTTTCCATCTATCCTACTTGGTGTTACAATAACTATACCACTATCTCCGTCAGCCTTGCATCTATTCTCTATTGCCTGTACTGCAACATGAAACCTCTCTTCAAAATCATTAACTGTTGAATTAACATAAACTATATTCGGTGGCTTATACCACGAATAAAGAATAAATACTATAATAACTGCAAGCAAAACATACTTCAGTACCTCAATAAACTTAAATAACTTTTTTTTCTTTTTTTCTTCCATTTCTAGCCTCCTCTAGTCTTTATATAATAAATAACCAAAACAATACCAATTAATATAATCCACCTATACAATTTAGGCAAACTATCCCACCGATCTATGAAATCTCCTTTTCTCGCCGAGCTCTCTTGTGCCATGTATGGATTAATGGATGTTGGTTGTACGTGTTTTGTATAAGGATTTATTTTAAGTGTCTCAGGGATTATTTCTGGTATTTTTGGCGCATTAATTTTTATAATAATACTATCATGTAATTTATCCAGCATTTCTGAAACTTTTAGTAGCTCATCTTTGCTTGGAACATGGTCTTTTTCGCAACACTCCCTAAAGTATCTTGAAAAATCTTTAATAATTTCAATTTCTTTGTAAGTGTCACTCATTTTTCACTGCCTTCATGCAAGGATTATCAAAAATAAATGCTGCACCATTGACATCACAGAAATATTTTTTATAATATTCTGAATATACTGTAGTGCCATTGACTATGAAATTTCCTTCTTTTATAATACATTTATCCCACACTTTGGACTCATATTCTACGCAATGGCAATTTTTTGCATTAGGTTTGATCTTACATATGTTTCCCAATAACAATATCCCAATTAATAATACAAAAAAAGTAACAACAATCAACGAGATATGTTCTTTCAATGTGAATTTTTTTTTGTGTTTCTTCATGATTCTTTTCCATTATGCTTATTTTTCCAATATCTTTCTCTATTTCTCATTTTTGCATCTAATCTAGCAATAGTTTTTTTCTTTTCTTGTTGCATTTTTCAATTAACCTCAAAATGATTTCTTCATCTGTTTCTCTTGGATGAATTTCAAATTCTCTTAACTTTTTCTTTGTGTCTTTTTTTAATCTTATTGTTGTTATATTCATATATATTCCAATATACAGTTATATATAAGCCTTTTGTTTGTTCGCTTTCATCCCACTCTTGAAAGATGTGGAGTTTCTCGCTCACACGAGGCTAATAAGATTAATAGATTAATAAATATGTTTAAATACTAGGCTTGACATATTAACCTATATGCTAAGACCATTTGAAACCTCAGGTAGCCAACAATCATTTGGTTTGGTCGCTATAATTTTGGGATTATTTTTTATTGTTTTTAGTCTCCCTTTTGTTGTCGCTTTTGGTATAATCTCAATTGCGACCACCTTTGTGGGTATGATCGTATTAGTAACAGGGCTTGCTTATTTTTTTGAGGTAACTGGATGAATAAACCCCTGATCATAATACTGATTTTGGTACTCTTACCTTTAGTATATGCAATAGACTTTGAGTATAACAAATTTTATGGAATGCAAGTATTCAGGAATGATGTTTTAAAAGGCGGATGTTTCAATACTACAGTAAGCCTCACGCCTTCTATAGCATTCTATACTACCGGCGATACTGGAACACAGCCAGTGAGTGGTGAGCATGATTTTAGATTAGCAATATACGAAAATCAGAATTGCTCAAGTTTATTATTATATAACCAGTCTTATACTAAATCAATAATAGACGGATTCTTAAATGTCACCTTAACGAATATGACAATAATAGTACCTAAGATAGCGTTAAATATGACTGACTTAAACAACTCATTCTCTAATCTAGGCGTAAATGTAGGCTTTAACTCTACGTTTAATACCACTTATGCAGGGATAAACACAACTGCAAACATAATTGCACTACTTGCTGGTAACTCAAATTGGACCAGAATAGCATATCAAAATATAACTAATATTCCTACGTGTACTGGAACAGATAAATTAACATTTGATGGAACTACGCTTAGTTGTACAGCAGATCCAATAAACAACATATTTGACCAGATTTTAAACACAACTAGTTCAGTAACGTTCAGAAACTTAACAATAGGCAATAATACTGTAATTAACGGAACATTAAACGTTTCATCTTATCAAATTGCAGATAATGGAAGTTGTGTAAACCAATATTATAAAGGGACGTTATTTTTCTCAGCCTGTTCGTAAACTATACCATGGCAAGGTCTATCCCGATCACAATCACTAATAAATTAGGTGAGTTTCCGAAGCATGAGGAGAGAAATTATGAAGTGGAGAAGCAGATTCATCCACAATCTAAAGAAGGTGGTTTTATTGGCTGAAGCCATAAGAGTTATCCTCCTTGCAGTCGTCGTCATACTATTAATCTCATTATTTATTTATGCGGCGAATACAATAACAATTATAGATGTCTCAGTCCCTGCCAATTCCACCCTAGCAAACACCACATTAGAGAATAATTTTACTCATTTAAGAATAGGAAACATAACAACTGGATTCATCAACGAAACAAATCTTATTCTTTATATGCCATTTGACACCAACACCACAAGTAATACAGTCTATGATTATTCCAACCTTAACAATGATGGAAATATTAGTGGAGCAAAATTAATGTCAGGAGGTTACTTTGGGACAGCATTTAATTTTTCAGGAGCATCTCAAAAAATCAATATTTCAGACGATGGGGCATTCAATATGACTACTGCGAATAATTTAACTCTTGCAGCATGGATAAAACCAGAAAATAATGCATCAGGAGCTAAGGTACTTTTTGATCATACTCTTGATTACAGACTACAATTATCAACTAAACTTGCAGCAGGGATGATACTATTTTTCACTACCAACACAGCAGGAATAGCAAATGATTGTAATACAACATATACCCTACCTAGAGATGTATGGACACATGTTGCAGCAACATACAATGGTACAACAAAAACTATTTTTATAAATGGAATCGAGAATGCAACCTGTCTGCCTACAGGAACAATAAGAGGAAGAAAAACTAACTTTTCCATAAGTTGTGTTAGTGAAGGTAATATAAATTGCTTCCCTGGTTTCATTGATGAAGTCTTAGTGCTCAACGTATCTTTAAACAGCACATTAATTTCTAATATTTACAAAAATCAGTCATCACGTTTCTTCTCACGCGGAGAACAAGTCTTCAGAAACATAAATGTTTCAGGAGATGGAACAGAAAATCGTTTAAATATAACAATAAACTCTACAACACTATATAGTTCATCTATTAACGTCTCTGTAGGGAGTGTTTCTGGCAGTGATTATACTTATGGTACAGAAGCTGCCTTTATAAATAATCAGGCAAATAACTTATCAATAAGTTCACCAAACAATATCTCATTAAAATTCATTTTTTACGCAGGAAATTATACAAGTAATTCTTTTATTTCCCCAACATTAGAAAATAATATTACTTTATTAAGCTTTGCCTCACCAGCGCCATATGCTACAT
>Ga0213870_1001548_pt1 | contig 10302 bp, 8 predicted proteins | sample WICALVC2017_Meta_FD_160119 | JGI IMG/M metagenome (GOLD analysis project Ga0213870, IMG submission 160119) | Freshwater microbial communities from subterranean cave lake in Wind Cave National Park, South Dakota, United States - WICALVC2017 | ecosystem: Environmental > Aquatic > Deep subsurface >... | reverse complement strand
ATAAAAAGCAGTACAGGGATGAGTGGTTTTTTCAGTAGGTATATGCCATAAGCAACGATACCAAAATAGAAAGGAGAGAACAAAGAAAATGCTTTTGGGGAGAAAACTGGGAAAAATAGCCCAAGCAGAGATAGGATAATAAGCGGGAGTATATAGATCGGTATGATAGGAAGATGTTTGTTGAGCCCTTTCACAAATAAAAAGAGAGTAAGAATAGAGGTTGCTGTAAAGAGGATGAGATAGGGGAAGGGAAGAAGGGGGAATGATCGCAAGGTTACGCTTCCAACGCCCCCAATTGCCGGAGAAACAAGCGATGCAGGAAACGAAAGAATCGTGTTTGGGCATGCACAATCGCTGTGGATGTTTTTAAGTGAGAGAAAGAACCAAGGAAGAAGAGTTGAAAGTATTATAGCAAGAATAAGAAACCATTTTAAAATTTTGATTCGGCTCTTACCAAATAGAACTATCCAAGTGAATGGTATAAGAAGTAAGAGAATATAGAAATGAACATATATACCAAGAATAGCAAGAAGAATGAAGATAATACTATATTTTATGTTTGGTTTTTTAATGAGCGCAAAAAATGCCATAGAAATAAGAAGAGTAAAAATAACAGCAGGCCCATGAGGTCGAGCCTCTGTCGCTGTATATATTGCTAATGGAGAGAGAGAAAATAATGACGCTGCAATGGTAGCGACTTTTTTGTTAACATCCATTTTAAAAATGGCGTAAATTAGGTAGATTGCAAGAATATTGAGAAGTAGCGAGGGAAGCCGAAGCGCTATTTCATTGCCGCTTATTTTAAGGATATAGTGTAAAAGAAGATAATATAGTGGCGGGTTATTATCGGTAAGAGATGCGGCAATAAGATCCTGGAGAGGAAGTCGTGCAATATGATACGAGAATGCTTCGTCAAACCAAAAGTCATGCCTACTAAGGTATAGAATCCGTATGATTGCTCCAATTGCTATAGAAAATAATAAAAATATATTCATTTTTTCTTGATAGAGATGATAAATGAACAACTTGGAATGTTTTTGAATTCGGGCAGAAACTTAATAGGTCGTCCGTAATTAGCCGGTAGTGTCCAGACGCCTTTAAATACGATATGTAATCCAGCTATTTGCAGCATCTTTTCTAGCGACTTCTGGCTTATTGGTTTTTCTATTGGCTGATGGAGTATTTTAAATATCTTCGTTATCAAATCATAGAATAGTGATGCAAATGGGAATGGCGGATATCGATGTACAGTTAAAACTTGGATTTTTGACACTCTTGCCATTTCGTTAATTGCAGTTTGAGGATCTGCGAAGTGTTCCAGATTTCCAGATGATATTGCAATGTCAAATGCGTTATCCTGGAAGGGAAGGGCATGCGCATCGGACAAAACCAAATACTTTCCGCCGTTTGCCTTAGCTTTTTTCAAAGCATTTAATGAAAACTCAACGCCAACAGTTTCAGGTGCTAATTTTTCAATTATTCCTTCACCGCACGCAATATCAACCGTTTTATTTCCGCGAGCAATGGCTGACAATATTTCATAAGATCCATCTTGTGGCCCCCCAAACTCTTCTTTGTGCATGGATTCATATTGTTTAAGAGATTTTTTAGATTGATTGTTTGAAATATACAAACAATTCCAAATACCATCTAATTTTTTTATTATAAACTTACATTTTCTACATATTCCTCTTGAGTAATTTGCTTTTATAGCTGTTTTACACCGTGGACATGCAAAAATGTTATTTAAGATCAATTTTTTCATTTGGCTGTTTTTAATTGTACGAAATAACTTATTGATGCTGTGCCGAGATTATGAAATTCTATTAATGTAAAATCCTTATAAATACTTTTTAAAAGAGCAAGTCTATCATTTTGGTCTACCCATTTGTCAGTATCTATAAGCCATAGTCGTATAGTTTTTTTATCAATTTTCTGCATGTTTCCGCCTATTTTTTTTACTGTTTCCTCAGGCAAAAGGTTTTTTGTGAGCAGTATATTTTTTTGCTTATCTTGCGTATAATAGCGCATCGAATAATAAGATAAAAACGAGATATGGGCAATAGGTTCATTTTGGTGTGTTTTTATAATCGGAAGCATGCGTTTAAGAGGTATTCCAGAGAAAAAAGGGTCAATAAGCTGTACGACAGAAATTGTTCCTATGAGGATAAGTGAGATAAAGGCAAATTTTCGTTTATATTTAAACAACAACATGCCCATTGCTGTAATTGCAAAAAAGATTGGACTAAATATGGCAAATCCTTTGGGAGAAAAGATAGGAATAAATAACCCGAAAAATGCAAGAAGAAAGAGGGGTAAAATATAAAGGAGGGCCAGATTTTTGTATTTAAAAAACCCTCTTAAAAAAAATATAAGATAAAAAAACGTACTTGCTAGGAAAAATAGAATATAATAAAAAGGAAGGGTGGGAAAACTTCGAAGTGAAACTTCTCCAATACCCCCTAACATAGGGGAGGCAAGCGTTGCTGGTAAAGAAAAAATTGCATTTGGGCAAGAACATCCGTTGTGAATCGTTTGTGCTGATAAGAATAGCCATGGGGAAAATGCGATTGCTATTAACATAATTATTATTGTCCAATAAAAAAAAGTGAGTTTTGTTTTTTTTTGTATTGCAATCCATGTGAAGGGGATAAAAAGAAGTACAAGATAATATTGAGAGTACATTCCTAATATTGCAAATAAGACAAACAAAGCAGCATTTTTCAAGTTTAGATTATTAATAAGTTTAAAAAAAAGCCAAACCTCTAAAGTTACGAGAAACACTGCAAGCGAATGGAGACGAACAGTTGAGGATAGGTATATTGCAAGAGGGGATAAAGCAAATAGGGAAGTAGCGATCAATGCTCCCAATCGATTGATATAATCATGAAGGAGTTTAAATAAGAAATAGATGGTTAATAAATTTAAAACCAAAGAGGGAAATCTTAATAGTATCTCATTATGACTAACCTTCAGAATATAATGAATTATAAAATAGTAAAGCGGGGGATTATTATCGGTTAAGATAGCTTCTAGAAGCTGGTTAAGGGGGAGTTTTGCAACATAATACGTAAATGCTTCATCAAACCAAAAGTCACGCGTATATAAAGCATAGATTCTTAAGAGTATGCCAATGGCAAGGGAAGCTAAGAAGATTTTGGTATGAGCTTCCGAGTTTTTGATATTCCACCATAATCCCCAGAAACGCTCCCCAAACGAGTTTCTTTTATGTTTGGCGAGAACGTAGAAAGGCACAATGAGTAATTGAAAAAAGGTTACTGAAATTTTCTGCAAGACATTTCCATATCTATATACGATCTGAAAAACTGCTCTATAATAGTTATGGTATTTTTTTTTAAAGTAACGCGGCGTTGATTTACTCTTACCATGATAAACGTGCGTATCCGGGGAAAATATAACTTTATACCCTTTTTTCTTGATTCTTAGCGAGAAATCAGGATCGTCTCCATAAAAAAAGTATTTTGGGTCAATAAACCCCACTTTTTTAAGCACCCACCTTGGAAATACGTGAACTAGTCCTTCAAGATAATCAAAATCTGATGTTTCATGATCGTAGAACTTAGGAGAGATAACGCCTGTATAGAAGTTAAATCGTATGGTTGGCGGGAGAATTTTGTGAGTTTTTTTATCAAAAACCTTTACGCCCAAAAGTCCAATATCTTTATCGGACTTAATTTTTTCTGCTACAATTCTTAAGAAGTCTTTTGCGATTGTAACGTCGCTTTGGATCTCGCAAATTATATCTCCTCGTGCTTTTTTGTACCCAATATTTAAGGCTGGCATTCCTAAATTTTTCTTAAGAGCAATGATTTTTGCTTTTGGAAACTTTTGTGTTATAGCCTGAGTTGTCCTATCAGAGGATGCATTATCAATAACAATTACTTCAAAGTAAGATTCTGGATAGGAAGAGTGGTAGATGGATTGTAATAGAGATAAAACATCTTCACGACTATTCCAAGTTAGACATACAATAGAAATAAATGGGAGTTTGTTCATTTAGATTTTTTTTTAATAGGTTGTACTATAAATACAATATCTTGGGCTGGAAATATCCAACAGAAAAAATACTCATACACTTTTCTTGTTTTATCGCTTAGGTTAACAACCCATCCGATTAGTTTATAAGGAATATCAAAAAAAATATGTTTTTTAATAACCTTGAACCTAATCTTTGAGCTGTAGCCAGACATAGTTGAAAGGTACGTGCCATTAATATAATAATCTAGACTGCGGCTTGAAAAGAAGGTTTTATGAGTGAGGTCCGTATACATGCCGGTTGATGAATAGTGCGGGACCCTAATATAAATTTCTCCTGTATTTTTTGTTATTCTCCAGCACTCTTCAACAAGCTGTTTCGCATTTTTAACATGTTCAAACGTATGATTAGAATAGACTCTATTAACGGAATTGTTTTTAAAAGGAAGTTTTTTTTCTAAATCATGTACAATATCAACGCTCTTTTGCTTAATAGAATCAATGCCTATAACTTTTTCATCAGGTTTAGGTTTAAGCTTTGCATGACCACAGCCGATATCCAAAACTATTTTCATAATGCGGTACGAGCTGCTAAAGTTTTTAGTATATTCTTAATATTCCAATAAAAACCTTTTAAAAAAGGAATAAATCTTCTATCTCTTAATACTAATGCTCTATAGGAAGTAATAATAAAAAACTGTATCAAAAGAATGCTTAATATATTAAAGATTGGTAAATTTTTGATTATAAATCTCACTTTATTTTTATACCACTGATAGTATTTATGCTGCAAATTCTTATCCATTGTTTTTGATTGTCCGTGCCAAAAGTGTGCGGATGGTATATACGCTATCGAATATCCAGCTTTTTTTGCTCTTATGCAAAGATCAAAGTCTTCAAAGTAAATAAGAGAGAAATTTTCGTCAAGCATTCCTATCTTGTTTAAAACAGCTTTTGGTACCAACATTGCGCATCCTTGAACCCAATCGGGTTCCTTGATGACATTTGGATTAGAAAAGGGATAAATATTCCCAGTCCATTTGTTCATCATATAGCCGCAAGAGATAACTTGTGTTGGTCTCTTTTTAGAGAATATTTTTCCCCCTGCTACTCCTACGTTTGGATAAGCAATAAGATACTCAACAAGAATTTTAAGACTGTCTTTGTCAAAAATAATATCGTCATTGGTAATGAATATAAACTCTCCATGCGAGCTGTTAATTCCTTGGTTAATAGCTTTCGCAAACCCCACGTTTACCTTATTCTCAATAATTTTTAAGTTTTGACCTGTACTTTTGACTTTTGACTTTTGACTTTTGACTTTTTGCAATGATCCATCCGTAGAGTTATTATCAACTACTATAACTTCTATTCTATTCTTTGGATAGTTAAGGTTTTTTATCGATCTAAGGCATTCCAAAGGCTCACTGCCGCCATTGTGATTCGGAAATATAATCGATACTGGAGGATAATTTTTCATGCTTCTGATTTTAAATAAGCCTCTCTCTCCAGGTTTTGGGAACTTTTTTTGTTGTAAGCTCAAGATTATTAAGATACTTAAATTTTTGTGGGCCTAATTTTTTTGCCCAAAGTACCATTTTTGCGATTCCTTCTTTTAAGGAAACGTGTTGTTTAAACCCCAACAATTCGCGTGCCTTCTCATCGGTGCAGAATGCATCTTTTACCTCCTGTGGTCTATCGGGAAGAAAGATAGGTTTTAGATCTTTGGGGACGCGATGGTTTTTGTCGGTAAAATGACCAAGAATTATTGAGGCGATTTCATTGATCGTACATTCTTGTTGTGGTCCGATATTAATTGTCTCTTTATTAGTTTTTTTGAGAAATCCTGCTTTGGCAATATATGGCGTTATATCATCAATATAGCTAAACGCTCGTTTTTGCTTGCCATCCCCATAGATAAAAAAATGTTTATTTTGCAGCATGCAGTTAATAAAAATACCAATAACATTCCGGTATGGATCTGCGATATTTTGACGAGGCCCATAGCAATTATGCGGCCGTAAAATTGTATATTCAAAACCGTACACCTGAGAAAGAACCCTTGTTGTTTCTTCCATGGCAGCCTTTGAGATTCCATAGATATCGACAGGTTTAGCGGGCATATCTTCAGAAAAAGGAGGGTTTTGATTACCGTAGACGCTCATAGAAGAAATAAGAACTACTTTTTTGACGCCTGCCTTTATCGCTCCGACTAACGTATTAAGAAATGCCAGGTAATTGTTTTGTGTGCATAAAATGGGCGTGAATTGGCTTCTTCCTTCGGTTGCATCAGCTGCAAGGTGATATATTAGCTCTGGTTTAACGTGTTTAATAACATTTATTGTTTTATTCTTATTACGAAGGTCAAGGTTATAAAAATGGCTTTTTGGATTTATATTTCGCTTAAACCCTCCTGATAGGTTATCAATAGCTATAACTCTATAATTGCGCGAGATAAGATAGTCAACCAAGTGACTTCCCATAAAACCTGCCGCTCCAGTTACAAGAATTTTCATTCAATCCTCCTTAGGTATTAGGGTAAAGTACCCTTTCTTGTTTTTTTGAGAATAACATTAATACTCCATTTTTGTTTTTAAAATAAGACCTACATACATTGCACAGAAGGTCTCCGTTCTTGGTTACTTTAAGTTTTGGTTTCTTCACACAATTGGGACAGGCAAGAAGGTCATGTAAAGTATTATACTTCAATTTGTGAGAATTGCCTTCTTTTTGACAGATCGCCCCTATACCTCCTCCTAAAATCTGGAGTGGTAGGCGTTTCCAAAAAGGAGGGGTAAGCCAGTAAGCTTTCTTTGTTCGCGTTTGATGAATCTTTCCTGAAAATGGAAAAATAGATAGGAAGGCATCAACTCTGGGAAACAGGTTTAATGCTTCTTCCCAGGTAGACAGCGTAAATGTTTCTTCCAAAACATTATGATCTACCTCGCTTTTTCCGATTCGGGAAATAAAATGTAAGATTATTGTTGCTTTTAAGAGCTTCTCAAACCATTTTAAGTGAAGATCTCGTCTCCACAAATTTAAGTTAAACACTTGTGCGATTGGTTCCTCATTAAAATAAAAATATCCCCCCTGCGTTAGTACTCTTTTTATCTCTTTAAGTACAGGTAGGGGATCGGGAAGATGATGAAGCGTTTGAAAAGTGAAGATAAAAGGAATGCTGTTCGAGAGAAAAGGAAGGTTGTATAGGTCACAACAGATACGGAGAGGCATTTTTTTGTAGTCAAGAAGCTTAAGATATTTATCTCCAAGCTTTAAAGTTTCTAAGGAAATATCAGATGTAAATCCGTGTGCATTAAACTTATTTTCAAGAAGCATTGCTCCCTGGCCAACACCCGCTCCGATCTCAAGATAATGACCAAGTGGAATTTTTTTACTTTTGAGGTCTTTAAAGTACGTAGTGTAAGCCTTAACCCTGTCTTTGATAATTTGTAAATATTCTTCTCCTGAAGGTTGCCCTTCATAAACCGTAGTTTTCCCCTCAAACTGAACCGCAAGTTTCTTCCGAAACTCAACCTCGCCCTTTTTGTTAGCTAATGTTTGGATTTTTGACATCGACTGTCATTTTAACACAAAATATACCTTATTGGGGAACTATTTACTGTATAATGTAATTTGAAAATGTCATGAACGTGCTTTTAATTAGTCCAAAAGACCCAAAAAAGCCTTCACAACTAAAATTCTTAATGGGAGGGGAGAGTACTTACACGCATTCTCTTCTTGATAATCCACCAAAAGGCGTTTCTTATACTTATTTTTCTGATGCGCTAAAAAATAACGAGATCGAATATACGCCTTGGCAAACTTTTCTAAATACTCTTATCAAAACAAGAATATTGCCGATCGATGCTGGGTACCAATGTCTAAGACTTAAAAAGAGATTCGATCTTGTCCATTGTCATGGTTATTGCCTCAAACTAGCCGGTAATATAAAACCTCCGGTGGTTCTTTCTGATAGCTCAAGTAACTATTTATTTTTGAAAGACTATCTTGGTTGGAGCAGGGAAAAAATTAACTCAAGATATACGCTTAGAAAGTTTCTGGCACAGAAGCTTCACATCTTTGATCCGAACCTTAATCTTAATGGTGCGCCTCTTATTGTCTGGTCAGAGTTTGCTAAAAAGACCCATCTGGATTTAGGTATTGATCGCAAAAAAGTTATTGTTATTCCTCCAGGGATTGCAAAGTTTCAGTTGAGAAAAACAAGAAATAATTTATGTACTATTCTTTTTGTCGGCACTTGGTTTAAAAGAAAGGGTGGGGAGATACTTCTTACAGCTTATAAGGAGTTAAAAAAGAAATATCCCAATGTTGATCTAATTTTAATAGGTGAGATAGAGAAAGATATATTTCTGTCTGGGAAGATATTTCACAAGAATTACGTCCCTCGAGAAAAATTAATAAGAGATATATTCCCAAAAGCTGATATTTTGGTGGATGTACCTCCAGTCGCTGAAGGATACGGGTTAGTAGTTTTAGAAGCTGCGTCTTTAGGAATCCCTGCAATTGTCAGTTCGGTCTATGCGTTACCAGAAATAGTTGAAGATAGGAAAACTGGTTTTGTTATTGGGCCCAATAATGTATCAGCCCTTGTTGATGCCTTGGAAAAATTGATTAAAAATCCTACTCTACTAGAGAAAATGGGAAGGTCTGCAAAAAAAAGATTTATTAAGAATTATTGGGGAGAAGTGACAAATAAGAAACTACTTAAGGTATATAAAGAAGCATTTCAAAATCCTTGACAAAAATGCAAGGGTTTTTAACTACGGATTTTATTATACACAAGACGATCGTCTAGTAAATAATCAACTCGCTAATAATAGTGCTGTTAATTTTTGAGCTTTTTTCTCTGCCATTGCCAAATAAGCCAAACTAGAAACTTGTACGAAAGAAATGATGTTGTTAAGATTGGCTGATGGAGAAGCTCACCCCAATGTCTCGTCCACAGAAACATTCTATACAAAAGACTGCCTTGGTACGAGAAGGATAGAGGGTGTTTTTGCGCATACTTATTGATATGCTTTATGTAAAACACCTCTTTTTTAAGAAGTTTTAATAGCGAGATGTCTGGTTCGTGGTGGGTAAGATACGAGTATTTAGTGTAAAGATTTGGAAGACCTCCATTGCGAAATCGTTCTGTTATATCCCAGTCCTCGCCTGCAACAAGATTTTCATCGTATCCTCCAACCTTTAAGAAATGTTTTTTTGGAAAAAAACGAGCGGCCTGCAACCAAAATGTGTACTGATAGCAATTATGCTCAAGCGCTAGGGCTTTTCCCCAAAACGTAGTGCCAATCGATTGCTCGGTAATAGTAACAATAGGCGTGACGATTCGGTTTTTCGTAAGATTTAGGCATTCTTCTAATGCATTTTGAGATAACTCCATGTCTGCATCTAAAAACAGAAGCCAGTCTCCGCGAGCTGCTCTTGCGCCTATATTTCTCTGCGTTGATCGTTCCGGGCCTGCAGTAATAACTTTTGTTACATATGGCTTTGCAAGTTCTACTGTTTTATCGTAAGAAAAATTATCAACCAGAATAATTTCAATGCTATTATTACATTTCTGTTTTTTAATGGAGGTAAGACAGCGCGCTATGTTTTTTTCCTCGTTTTTGGTTGGGATAATCACCGTTACAAGAGGGATTTTTTGCATATCTTTATGATATCATATAAAGAGTGCGGCATACTATTTTCCATTATATTTTAACTGTGCTATGGGTATTCTTTAGGGGTCTTCTTGATTCAATAGTGTGGTTAATTGTAGGGGCTTTAGGCTTTTATATATTAAATTCGTCATATAGCCCCTACAATATTTTGATAGGACTTCCTTTGTTTATAATAGGACTTGGTATTATTGTGAATTCTTTAGGCAGTGATTTGTTAAGTGTGTTTTCGGCCAAATTTAACCAAGGAATATGTCCGCTCTGCAACAATAGTTCAGAATAAAAGGGATTGCATTTAATTTTTGTATAGGGTTTAATAGCTATATGGCGGAGTTTAATTTTCTTCAAAACCCCATCACTAAAAAATGGGTGATATTGGCGCCCCGTAGAGCAAAGCGGCCAGATGTAGCCAAAGGTGCTGAACCTGTCTGCCCATTTTGTTTGGGGCGAGAGAAAGACGAAAAGGAAATATATAGATTTGGGGGAGAGGTTGGAGATGCCAATTGGCTAATCCGCGTTGTGCCAAACAAGTTCCCCTTTGCTCCAATCCATGAAATTATTATTCACTCGCCAGACCACCATAAGAATTTTGATGAGCTTCCTTTGTATCAAGTTGAGCTTATCA
>Ga0213870_1001547_pt1 | contig 10303 bp, 5 predicted proteins | sample WICALVC2017_Meta_FD_160119 | JGI IMG/M metagenome (GOLD analysis project Ga0213870, IMG submission 160119) | Freshwater microbial communities from subterranean cave lake in Wind Cave National Park, South Dakota, United States - WICALVC2017 | ecosystem: Environmental > Aquatic > Deep subsurface >... | reverse complement strand
ATAATATCTTAAATGTCTTAGGCTTTACTCCTTGCTTTATAAATGTGTTAAGAACTCTGCAAATATTTATAGATATTGGGTTGTTGAACTCAAGAAGCCTTATCAATGGCCAGAAAATCTTTGGGCTTTTTACATAAATAATGAATGTCCTATACAATCCCATAATCTGATTTCTGGTCATATTAGGATTTTTCAGAATTGTTCCCTCATAATAGCTGCTTAAATGCTCGTTTTCATCAAAAAGTTGATTTGCTTCAGAATAGTCTCTTAGCCTTGTACCTTTAAATGGATAAAACAAAGTAACTTGAACCTCATCGACTTTGCCTTTCCTGTTCAATTCTATGGTACTAAAAATATCTTTTCTTGTTTCGTTTGGCAAGCCAACCATGTTAAAAGAATAAGTTGGTATTCCGACTTTTTTCGCCATTAGAAATGCATTTATTATGTGCTGTTGGCTCATATGTCTGTCTAAAACCTTTCTTCGATATTCTTCATTTCCAGTTTCAATACCCATGCGAATTCCATCGCAGCCTGCTTCTTTAAGCCATTTTAATTTTTCTTCTGAGATAACTTCCGGCCTAGTCATGCAACCAAAAGGCACTCCAACTTTTTCTTTGTAGAGCTTACAGAATTCCCTGACTCTTTCGGCCTTTATAGTGAAAGTTTCATCAATCAAGAATATCCATTTGAAGTTGTATTTTTTTGTGAAATGTTCAATTTCTTCAACAGCGCGTTTTACACTTTTCTCACGATGATAGCCCCCCACTCCGCCATAAAGATGCTGCATGAAATCGTTTATACAATAAGTGCATGAGTAAGGACACCCCCTCGATGTCTCAAATTTTCCCTGATCGCTTATATGGCGGGCATCAAACAATTCGTAATCTGGAAACGGCAGCTTATCAAGATCGTGCATTAACGGCCTTATAGGATTTCTAAAAATCTTGCCATCCTTTTTAGCCCATATATTTTTGATGTTGGTTGTATCGCTATTAGTTTCCAATACTTTCACCAAATCTGAAATCGCCTCTTCACCTTCTCCAACACATATATAGTCAACAACATCGCTGCTGATTACTTCCTCAGGCGATACAGTGGGATGCTGTCCACCTACAATAACTGGAATATTTTTTTTATTAGCAACCTTAAGCAATTTATTCATGAAATCAATTTCAAGACTTCTGCAGCCAACCAACAAAAGATCTGGCTTGAATTCATCTATTTTGTCCCTTAATTTTGATGCAATATCATCGAAAGGCTCGTCCATAATAAAGGTTGTATCAAACAAAGCAATTCTGTGGCCTTGCTCCTTTAAAACAGAAGAGATAGATGCTAGTCCCATCTGTACTTGGCGCTGGCCGTTGATATTTGGATAAATTAATAATATATTCATGGTTAATGCCGAAGTAGGATATATTATTTAAATATCTTTCGATTTAGCCAAGTTTTATTGAAAGGCGATGTTATTTTATAATGCCAATTGTTTTATAATAAATTATAGCTTGTTTATAAGACTCCTCTAATGAAATTCTTGGCTTCCACCCTAACTCCTTCTGAGCTTTCGTTGAATCATAATACCTGAAGTTATATGCCCACCTCACTGTTTCTGTTAGGAGAGGAGAATCCCTTGATATACCTTGCAAGATTGCTGCAAGCAAGTACATTGGATAATAAGAAACCCTAGGAAGTTTGAGTCTAATCTTAGGTTTTTTAAGTATGCTTGCAATCAGGTTATAACTATCAAAAAGCCTGATGTTTTCATTGCTTAAAATGTACCTTTGGCCTGCTTTTCCCTTTTCCATGGCTAGAATAATGCCATCAACAGCATCTTCAACTGCTACAGTACCTATTCCTCCTGGATATGTAAACTTGATTCTGCCTCTTGCAATACTCTTAAATAAATCATATCTAGCAGTATCAACCTCTCCTGCACCAACAACGTATGCAGGAATTACTATAGCTGCATTTAAGCCTTTTGCAACAAATTCTTGTACCTTATCTTCGCCTAGCTTTTTTGACTGGCCATAGATATGATCTTTAAAATCCAAATAATCCTTTTCATTTAATTTTATTTTCTCATTTTTAGAAAATCCTAATGCTGAGCAGGAACTTACATGCAATGCTTTTTTAACATTTGATTTAAGACAAGCTTTCATAACATTTTCAGTTCCTAGTACATTTATGCTGAATATCTTTTCTTTTTCTCTTGGACTGTTTAGACTACATGCTGCCAAGTGGTATACATAATCACAGCCTTTAACTGAGTTCAATACTGATTTATAATCCCTAATATCACATTTTATTCTCTTCAATTTAAGCCCATTTAAAAATGGATGATGGGAATTCTTAGCAAAAATAGTGATTTTATTCTTGCTGTTATTCAATTTTTTTACTAAATTTGACCCAATAAATCCAGTAGCTCCTGTGACAAGTATTTTATTTTGAAGTTTGCTCATATTAATCTATTCTTAAATTAAAGATAAATGCTCTTATGTCAAAAACCACCAATCATAGATTGGTGGCATGAATACTTTGGCTATCACATCTAGTGGTTTTGGACACTACAAAATTCCACTTATTTGACAGTGGTTTTTGAGCACATCCAAATTCCATGCAACGTTCAGCTATACATAAACCACTTATGAAACATAAGTGGAATTTTGATGTTTAAATCATAACTAAAATTAAAAATTTTGACCTTAGAAATAGTTTATAAATTTTTTGTAGTTTCATTCTTTATAAAATCTTTTTCTTTTTATCATAAAATATTTTTAATTTTAAAAACCTATTAAAATAGTAGTTGAAAGCCCATTTAGGATCGTATAAAAAATCAGTCACAATGTGCTTTCTAGCAACTTTCTTTTCAAGCTCCTTAAATTTTGCATAAAGCTCGTTTAATTCTTTCAAAGTAAGGTATTTAGACAGACATATTTCATTTTCATCAACTAACTTCATTCCGTGCTGGAGCTGTGAGTAACTAAACCCATCATTTTTTACAAGCCTATTTTCTACAGCATATTCCCATAATGGCGTTCCTGGAAATGGCGTTGCCTTAAATGTAATACCCCTTATATTGTATTTCTTAATAAAATTATAAGTGTCCATTATAGTCTCTCTTGTATCATTAGGGAAGCCTATTATAAAATAGCCATAAAACCTTATTTTGTATTTGTTAAGAAGCTTTATGGCATTAATATGGTCTTCAACAGTTATGTGGTGGAAGCCCTCTGTGTGCCCTGCCGCTTTTGTTTGGGTAAGTATTTCCTGATTTGCGGTCTCAAAACCTATGTTTACAGAATCAATTTTCAAATCCTTAACGATGTCAAGAAATTCTTCTGTAATATTATTGGACCTTCCCAAAAATGAATAATAGGACTTTCTGTTCAAACCTTTCTCTTTAAGCAAGCTCATAATTTTTCTTACTCTTTGCAAATTTACAGTGAATAAATCATCCTGAATGTAGATAAGGTCTGGATGGTATCTTTTTAATAAATTGTCAATTTCATTTACAACATACCCAGCAGAATGAAATCTCATCCTATTTCCCCACATGTTGGGTGTAGTGCAGAAAGTACATTTATAAACACAACCTCTTGAAGTGATTATGGTGGAGAATAAGCCTCCACCTAGTAGCTCTCTGTCTGGAGGCGGAATTGTGTCCAAATCTTTTATAAAGCCTCTTCCTTCAGTTATGACTAGCTTGCCATTTTCCCAAAATACCACTCCAGGAATTTTTTTAATTTCCTCAGGAATTATTTTAAAATTGTTTGACACTAAAGATTCAACGACCTTATGAAATATTTCTTCCCCTTCTCCAATTAGTCCAAAATCAATGTTAGGGTCAAGGCTTCGCGGTTCTAGCGAAATATGGAAGCCCCCCATTATGGTTATTGTCTTGTCATTAATTTCCTTGATTTTTTTTGCTAGTACCTTCGCTCTTTCATAATTCACTGATACACAAGAAATACACACTATATGCGGTTTAAAAGACCTTACAGTTTGCTCTATATTTCTGTCTGTGTATTTTAGATTGTAAGGACCGCCATGTTTTCTTATGTAAGAAGCAAGATAGCCTAGACCTAATGGAGGTTTTTCTGTTAAATTTGATTCATCTATAGCATTGATTAACAAAATATTGATTTTGCTCTTATCAATTACTTGTACACCTACTAATTCACTTTGTAATGTCTCTTCCATGATAATTAATTGTTAACAACAGTCAAGTGAATTGCTTACCTAACTTATAAAGTTTTCTATTAATGATTTCACAAAAAACGGCTCAGTAGAAAATCTCAATAAAAATAGCTCCTAAAATTAAAAATATTTTATTCTGTTTATCTATTATTATTTATGTTATTGCGAGTGTTTTGTTATATATGAGTTAAATCAATATTAATGGTTTAAGTTTCATTCTTCCAAAACATACAACTTATTTTTAAAGATCAGCATAGTGCTTCTGAATTCATCTTCTTCTGATATTTTCAAGCCAACTTCGCTGAATAGTTGTCTCCATTCGCCGTCTCTTCTGAATGTGAAAGGCACTTTTATTCCAGCAGGCAGGTTGAACATGGAGTCAAAAAAACACAAAACCAGCCTTTGTATTTGATTCATAAAAATATTCTCTATTATGATGAGCCTTTTGCATACTCTTTTCGCTTCTTCAATCACTTCTTCCTGATTTTCGCAGTGATGCAAAACTCCCAATATCAGTCCAACATCAAAGCTTTTGTCCTTAAAGGGGATTTTCTTCCCATCATATATTCTGAGCGGCAGTTTAGTGCTGTTAAAATTATCAATGTCTAATAACTGCACATTTGCTTTTTTGCTGATTTTATCGCCAATATGTCCTGAGCCAGAGCCTATGTCAAGCACTTTTTCATTTTTATTAATCAGTGGAAGCACCTTGTCTATAATGTACTCTGCTCTCTTTTTGTGAAGATATGAGTTTAATTTATTCATGATAATCTTCTTCTTTAATTACATTCTTTGCCTTCAATTGCTTGCTTTATAACTTCAAGTTCCTGCTCAGTTTTTTCTTCAGCCATTTTTGGCTGCTTTTATTTATTTTTATTTGTGCAGAATGTAAATTTTTATCATGGATGCTAGTTCTTTCAGTTGGTCTATGGTCAAATTGTCCCAGATGTACCTTATTAGTATGTGTGGTCTTAGATAAAACCCGAGGATAGCGTTTCTCTGTAGCTTCTGAAGCGTTTCCTTATCTCGGATTTTTGGAGGCAATACGTTTACTTTGGAATAATCAAATTTTTCCCATTCCATATCTTCAGGCATCATCTTTTGCTCGACTAGGTAGTTGGATATCTCTGAGCCGGGTAATGGTTGGAATAAGAAAAACCTAGCCCTGTGAAGTCCTAATTTTTTTGAAATCTTTATGGTTTTGTTTATGTCCTCTACGGTTTCTGTAGGATAACCTAAAATAAAAAACCCTGTTGCCCTTATCCCTGCCTTGGCTATGAGCGGGACTTTTTCTTTTATGATTTCAACTGTTAAGCTCTTCTTCATATCTTTTAATATTTTATCCGAGCAGGATTCGATACCTACGCATACCTCATAACAGCCAGCCTTTTTCATAAGCCTCAACAGGTCTAAGTCCAGTGAATCAACTCTTATCCCGTTCGGGAGAGTCCAGATAAGGTCCATTTTTTCATTTATCAGCAGTCTGCAGATTTCTTCAACCCTTTTCCTGTCTAAAGCGAAAATATCATCCAATATGGACAACTCTTTTACTTTGTATTTTTGATAAAGGATTCTTATTTCTTCTAAAACGTTTTCAGGGCTTCTAACTCTAAACTTATACCCAGAAACGGTATGGGCAGTGCAAAAGGTGCAATGGTAAGGACAACCTCTGCTAGTAATTAGAGGCACTACCGGAAACCTTTTTGATTGGTATGTGCGAGGGTACTCATTTAGTTTGATCAAATCCCATCGAGGGAAGTTTATGGAATCTAAATCTGTTACAAACTCTGGTTTGTTTATCTTAATCCCGCCATTTTTATACCCTAAACCTGGGACGTTCTCGAACTCGCAACGTCCGCTTACTGCTTCCAAAAACAGCGGGAACGACTTTTCTACTTCGCCTGTCAGTGCGTAATCGACGCTTTCTTCCTTGAGTATGTTATGGAGCAGATTTGAAGCGTGTGCACCGCCGATTATCGTGATTATGCTCTTGTCAACAGCCTTAGCAATCCTGGTGCATTTGACCGCAGAATCAATTTCCATACTAAAAGCTGTAAGCCCAAGTATGTCTGGCTTTTCTTTTTTGATATATTCTTCAAACATTTCATGATTGTATTTCTCTTTTAGACAATCGAGTATTTTAACATCATGGTCTTTACAGCATGATGCAATATACACAAGACCTACAGGAGGTATTACAAGGTGTGTGTTAGACGGCGGTTTTACAAACAATATTTTCATAACTTGAACCTGTTTAGTTTCTGGCAATATTTTCATAACTTGAACCTGTTTAGTTTCTGGCATTTTTTAAATTTTTAATTTAATTTTTTCAATATTGGTTTATGTTAATTTTTTATTAATATGATTTTTATGTATTATTTGAATACTTTTGATTTTTTCTCAACGCATTTATTAAATCTTTTTTAAAAAATAATTGAAAATCACTTTTCCTTTGCTTTTTGAGGTGGTTTGACTGCCAAGCTTGGCAACCCTGTGCCGATTGGAACATGCTGGTTAATCATCACATTCTCGACAACATTATGCGCACAGCTACTACAATATCACCATTTTTTATTATATTGATTTGTACTAATATAAAAGCTTTATGTTTTTGTTAAGTACACTTTCCAAGTATACACTATTATTCTATAACAACCCGAGACCCATGCACTCTCACAGCAATAATGGGTAGATGCGTGCGAGCTTGTGAGCACGCTCACAAGCAACTGCCCCTCAAGAATTGCTTTGGTGAGCAGTAAGCGGGTTACCTTGATTACTAATACATTTAAAGCTCGCTCAAGGATTGTTGAATTTTTTATTGGAATTGTATACTTAACAACTTTACTTTACAGTTTTCCAAGGCTTGGTAGAAAATCTCAATCAATTTAGTTGCATGATGTCTTACAGCTACAAACTTTCTTCTTACAACATCAACCATAGAATTAAGGTAAACTGGTACAGAGATTTTCTTTTCTCGGTCAATCCTCTTCAAGTTCTGTAGTGTAGTTCAATGCAACTCTTATTTTATTAACCAGTCTTTTTTGCTTTTCCATGGGAAACTCATCCTTCCCCACTCCCTCTTTTGCAATGCAAGAGAGGGTGTTTTACTTAAAACTTTCTACTGAGCCACAAAAAGCAAAAGATATTTATAAAGTAATTTAGATTTTTGGCGTATGTCAAGTGCAAAGTCAATTGTAAAAAATACAGGCATATACTTTTTTGGAGAGATAATAAGCATATTACTTTCATTTTTCTTAATAATTCTGATTGCTAGATATCTTGGTGAAGTTGGATTAGGAAAATACTCATTTGTATTTGCATTTGTCGGTATATTCTCTGTTCTTTCTGATTTTGGCGTATCAACTTGGATGACCAGGGAGATATCAAAAAATAAGTCCATGACTAAAAAATTTTTGTATAATATGCTATCGTTAAAAATAATCCTAAGCATTATCGTGGTAATACTTTCAGTAGTTAGCATTTATTTTACAACACAACCTTTTGATATCAAGATGGGTGTTTTATTTGCAGCACTTGCTATGTCCTTTTCTTATATAAGCTATATTTTTAGGGTAGTTATCAACGTATATGAAGTGCAGGCTTATCAGTTTTTGTATTTGATTAGCGAAAGGTTGATAGCTTTTTTACTTGGCATTTTTGTACTATACAAAGGCTATGGTGTGATGGCCTTGGTTTCAATCTTTATTTTTTCCAATTTTTTTGGTCTCTTAATACTTTACATTTTAATCCATAAAAGAATTGAAAAAGTAAAGCTGGAACTTGATATTGATTTTATAAAAAATACGCTAAAAAAATCTTTGCCATTTTGGTTTACAGCGTTATTTATGACCATATATTTTAAGATTGATACAGTCATGTTGTCTTTTATGAAGGGCTATGATGCAACAGGATGGTATAATGCTTCTTATAAAATAATTGATTCCTTGTCATTTATTCCATTCGTGATTATCACAATCATATTCCCAGTTATGTCCAAGTTTTATAAGAATTCAAAAAATCTGCTGCAGATACTTTATGAAAAATCTATTTATTATCTTTTTTTACTTGCCCTTCCACTTGGAATAGGGACAACCGTGCTTGCTGACAGAATAATTTTGTTTGTTTATCAAAAAACTTTCATTAATTCTGTGATTGTGCTGCAGATATTAATATGGGCATTGGTATTGATGTTTGTGAATTACATAATGGGCTATCTTCTGAATTCAATAGATAAGCAAAAGCTGTTTACTTTTACAGCAGGATTTGGCACCTTAATAAACATTATTCTAAATCTTGTTTTGATACCCTCGTATAGCTATACAGGAGCCGCGATAGCGACTGTAGCAACAGAACTCCTTAATTTTACATTTTTATTTTATTTCACATCGTCTAATGGATTTAACATTAGTTTGCCGAAGATGATAATAAAACCATTAATAGCAGGAGCAGCAATGGGAACTGTTCTATATTATTTATTTTTTATGCATTTGCTTTTGATAGTTCCTATCGCAGCTGCTGTTTACTTTCTAGTGCTCTTTTTGATAGGAGGTATACATAAAGACGAAGTAAACCTTATAAAGGCTTATCTGATTAAGAATAAAGGCTAGTATTTTTCAAACAATTTCAGATATTATAATGCCATTATTGCTAAAAACCAGCTTGAATTTATTTGGATTTCTTCGTCCATTTTACAAACTTACTCGAATATCCTGAATTTTAACAAAGTTTTTATTGCAATAAGTCCATCTTTCCATTTTATTTTCTTGCCTTCTTCCTTCGTTCTTGGAACATAAGAAATCGGGACTTCATATATATCATAACCTCTCTTGAGTATTTTTGCTGTTATTTCGTGATCGAGCTCAAAACCGGTGCTTTTCAAATTGAGCGATTTTATAATCCTGGCATCAAACATTTTGTATCCACTTACAGTATCTGTGATAAATTTGCCATAAAGCAGGAAAGTAATAAGACTTAGTATTTGTCCTCCTATATAAAATGACCAATATGAAGTAGGATTTTTCCCATAAAGTATACTCAATGCTTTCAGTTTTGTAGAATGCTTTATAGTTCTACTGCCATAAACCACCTTGAAGTTATATTTGAGCATTCCATTCAAGAGTTCTTTTATTTCTTCCGGATTATATTCAAGATCAGCGTCTTGTATTATGATTATATCTCCTGTAGAAGCTGCAATTCCTTTGATGACACCATCTCCTTTGCCAAGATTTTTCTTTACTCTTACAAGAATTAGGTCTTTTTCATTTCTCAAAAGCCCATAAGTATTATCTGTAGAACCATTATCCACAAAAACTATTTCTTTTATAACGCCAAAACTAGAAAGGTCGACCCTTCGAATTCTATTCAAGAGCTCCTTGGCAAATCTGCCTTCGTTGTAAGAAGGGATAACTATCGATAGCTTCTTTATGTCGCTTTTTTTGGAAATGTCGGAATGAATTACTTGCATTATTTTATCTAAGATTTTATTTCCATCATGTTTTCCTGAATATTCCTTTTCAAAATTATCATATATGACGTGAAGCAAATTTTTTTTGTTGAGAAATTTTATGTATTTGGGATCATTTTCCTTCCCAGCATTTATAAAATAATAATCGATCAGTTCATTTCTAGTATAGGATAGCTTCTCTTTCCTGTTCAAATAGTAAACTGCCTTTTCAATTATATCTTCTGCAGTTGCGCTAGGTATCTCGTTATCTTCTCCTATGTTAGATATAAAAATCTTTTTAGCTCTTTTATTCAAAACGATGGTTTCTGCTAAACCTTTTGTAAGATAAGTTGGAAACAAGCTGCTATTTTGAGTTCCGGGGCTATAAATTATGATGTCACTTTCTTCTATTGCTTTTTTTGCCTTATCTCCTATAATCGGCATAATTTCCATTCCTCTTAAATAGCTGATCTTTTTTTGTTTTGATAATTTTTCCAGTTTTTTTATTTTTTTTTCATTCAGATATTTTTCAAGAAGGAATATTTCTTCGAGTTCGGTATTTGATCTTTGTTCCACGATAGCTGCTTCGGAAGGAAGAAATTCTTCGTTTTTTCTTAGGGCAGATAAAAATAGATTTTCTCCTACTGTAACATTAAATACGTTGCC
>Ga0213870_1001546_pt1 | contig 10308 bp, 10 predicted proteins | sample WICALVC2017_Meta_FD_160119 | JGI IMG/M metagenome (GOLD analysis project Ga0213870, IMG submission 160119) | Freshwater microbial communities from subterranean cave lake in Wind Cave National Park, South Dakota, United States - WICALVC2017 | ecosystem: Environmental > Aquatic > Deep subsurface >... | reverse complement strand
GTGAAACGGCGCCTAAGCCTTGAAGCTAAGAACCGCATAACCGAATTATACCTTCAACGTTGGCTGCCAATCGACATCTACCGAAGCCTCAAGGAAAGAGCGGAAGAGCAAGGTCCAACCTGGGCCATAAGCTACGCCACAGTCCACCGCATCATTAAAACATTCAAGGAGCATGGAGCCCGCTTCAGCCTAAGCCAACTGGAGGAATACCGTAACCTCCTCGCCAGTAACGCGATGCAGATCCGGCGGCTTTGGGGATGTTATGTTCGCCTAAAGGATAAGCCTCTAAGCCAAGCCAGAGTCCTCGTTGACATCAGCGATGTGGAACAGAACCGTTTCCGTATGTTACCTAAACCCACATCAGACATAATCCTGCAGCTAATCCAGGATAATCGTCAATTAACAACCGTGATCCAGAATATTGACCTCACGACGCTTGAAGCCGTCGACCTCCGGGTCCTCGCTGAGTACCGTGAACTTGGCGGATGGCCTCAGGAACAGCTTAGGCTATTTCACGGAGAAAATCCTCGGCTGGAAGATTCAGCCTCACCAGCAGAACTGGGTCAAGCTTCTGACACGGATTCCGCTCCGCCTCATGATCCTGGCGCCCCGTGAACACGGTAAGACATGGTTCTTCGGCTACGGCTACCCAGCATGGTGGCTAATCCGTGACCCGAACGTCCGCATATTATACATGACCGCGAGCGACAGCAAAGCCACGGAGCAAGTCACACGGTTAAGACGCATAATTGAGAACGACCCGCTCAAGAAATGGTTCGGCGACATCGCCAGCGACCGGGACCAGTGGACCTTCTATAAGCTCTACCGGAAGCGGACGTTAAACTTCAGCGAACCCAGCTTCCAAGGCATCGGCCTCCACAGCGACATCATCGGAGGCCACTTCGACATCATAATCTATGACGACCTGTTCGATGAGGAAGACATAGCCACCGACGACGCCCGGAAGAAGCTAGAAGCCCGATTCTTCGGAGACCTCCAAGGCCTCACCACGCCGAACAGCCAAGTCATCGTTATCGGCACCCGGAAGCATTGGGCTGACCTCTACCAGAAGCTCTTAGAATCCCCCGCATGGACCAAGCTTGAACAAAAAGCCATCATCAAATACCCTGAACGATGGGACTACCTACCCGACGGCTCCGGCGTTGAGGTCCACGGAGAATACGAGGCCCTATGGCCGGCTAGATGGAATATTCAGTCATTACTCCTCAAACGTCGAGAGATGGGTGAACTCTTCTTTGAACGGGAATACCAGAACAACCCATCCTTCCTGAAGGGTCAAGTCTTCAAGGATGAATGGCTCAGCCAGGAAGGTGTCGAATATGACAGCCTCCCAGAGAATCTAGGCATGGTCCAGTTCTGGGACCTAGCTATAAGCGAGAACCCTGAAGCGAACTACACCGTCTGCGTAACCCTCGCCATCCACGATTACCAAGTCGGCAGCCAACAACGGCGAATCTACTATATCGCGGATATGCTCTGGGCACACCTAGACTTTCCCAGCCAATGCCGTCAACTCCGAATACAGCATGACGCTTACCCGAACGTGTACTCGGTAGGTGTGGAAGCTGTCAGCTACCAACGCGCCCTCGTCCAGTGGGCCACCGAAAACGGACTCTACTATGTGATGCCGATAATGCAAGTCAAAAATAAGACCCTCCGTCTCCAAGCGTTAAGTCCCTTCTTCGAGAATGCTCAAATCAAGTTTCCGAAGGGTCAATTCCCGTGGAAGCAGCAGTTCCGCCGGGAATACCTCGAATTCCCAGAAGGCGAACATGACGATATCCTTGATGCCCTCGAAGGAGCATTAACACTCGCCAGTAAAACGAATCTGGGTAAGCCCGGGTTCGTATCCTATCAATAAAAGTGAAAGAAAAAATGTCGGCCCTAAAATTATTGGTTCAACTAGGTTTGAACAAGTACGAATGGCGTCTACCGAAGGATATAGAACTGGAACCCGTCCAGGACCAACCAGTACCGAAAGGCAGCAGCAAGAAGCGGGCCTTAGCCGTCCTTGAAGACCTCGCCGTCGCGGCAAGCAGCGGGCTTGTTCTAAGCCGCGTCTCCACGTATAAGGTGCAGCATTGCGGTAACGGAGCAAACATGGATATTGTGCAGAACGAGAAGGATATCCGTAAACGCTACGCCTCATGCGAACCATCATGTCCCGCATGGACTAAACGACCCATCCCCGTCGGCGACAGAGCCGGCAACCAAATCCTCGACGACAACCACAAACCGAAATACGAAGAACAACGCGTCCCCCTATTTGACTGGATAGACGTGAAAGGAAACGCGTACAAGAACTACCAAGAATTCCGGCTACGATAAACCTTGGCTATCATAAACGTTCCCCGCGGCTTAATCCGTGTCATAACGGACCGCCTCCGTAAACAACCCGCCGCACAGCAGCCATCATCAAAGATTCCGACGCGCAGCCTCGAGTCAAGCAGCATCCTCACTTCGCCTCACGCCGCAGAACCCATAGCGCCCGTCGTGAACATCCGTGGACTCTTGCAGATGAGCTACGATAACATACTCACGAACACGATTTTCACAGGCATCATTAAACAGTTCATCAAGAAGCCGCCCCTCATAGTTCCCCGCTTCACCGGCAAATGTCCCCTAGACGGCGTAGAAGTCAACGACACTAATATCCGGACATGTCCAGTTGACGGTTCAACCCTCACCGCGCCGGACCCTCAACAACGCGAAACTCTAGCCCATTTCCTGGAGCAACCGAACCCAGACGACGAGTGGCGGGCCATCCTAGAAAGCAGCTTATGGCATCATTTGGCGGTGGATGATTGGTGGTGGGAAGTCGCCAGCGCAGAAGCAGAAATGCCTAACGGTGAAAGAGTCACCCGCATCGGAGCCCTCTATCCGCTTCATCCTGCCTACATGAAAATCATCAACCCACGGGTCTATGAATACTACTGCGAACAACACCAAGAACAAGTCCGCGTATTCATAACCGAACCGGAGGAGGTGCCTGTCTGTGAAGAAGATGGGCAGCCTATGGTTCGCGCCTTCTACATCTACCAACCCCAACAGGACAACATAGTCCGCTTCACGAAGCCCCAGATAATCCACGGCAAATCCGGCAAGAACCTCCCCTCCATGTTCGGTCAGCCGAGCATGTTTGCGGTTTGGCACGAGGTCTTAATCACCCACTTCATGACGAAGACGAACCTCGACATCTACAGCACGGGCAAGACGGATAAGATGATCTTCTTCCCGAACCTGACCGCAGAACAAGTCAGCGAGATGGTCTTGAACCTTGAGAAGGCGAGTTACGCCTGGAAGACAGACCCTTCAACCGGACACACGACACGGAAGCTGAGAGTCGCCATGTTCGGCAGCCAAGGCCAAGTTGGCACCCCTAACGAGTCCCCGACGGTGGTGGACACGATGCCCGCCTTCCAGAAGATGCAGTCATTAGACTGGTACACGGAGATGCGGCGGGTCATAGCCGCAAACTGGGGTGTCACGGAGAGCGTTGTGAACATCAGTGAACCCGGTCGCTTAGGCAACGTACAGGACTGGGGCGTAGACGTCACAAACGACAGCGTCGAAGCGTACCAGGCCTTATTCGACGAAGTAATCAACAACCAGCTCTTGCCGAAGCTGGGCGTACATGACTGGCTATACAAGAGTCAACTCCCAGCGGAGGAGGACCAGATTAAACGCACGCAGCTATTGCTCTTGGAGATGCAGACAAGCAACCTTGCGCTTCAAGCCGGGTTCACCGTCACTAAGCCGGGTCCAGATAAGCCGCTTGAGATTAGCGGCCAGGCGAAGCTTCAACCGAAACCAGAAGCCGCACCACAGATGGGTTTGCCGGGTGAACCGCCGCCTCCACGGTTAGAGGCACCATCCACCCCTCCGCTTCCAGTGGAGAAGGCTAGGCTCCGCCGCGGCGAGACCGTTAAGCGAGCTCATAAACGCTACGTAATCCAGGAGTACGAGGAACCCGAACCCACAGAGGCCAACATTATCAGGAAGTCGGAGAAGCAGGAAATCAGGAAGCTTCAGAAAGATGTCCTTGAAAAGAAAGGCAAACTCATAGAGAAGATGATGAGGGATATCCCAGACCGAGAACCCGTCCAGGGTTAACACTCAACTCCGGGAGCTCCGCCTCCAACTCTACCAGGACGGTGTCCCCTTATCTGGGCAGGATGTGGACTTCGGGCGGGTCCGTGTCGACGAAGAGAAGGAGATTGAGATACGCGGCATATCACGGGAGAAGGGCCGCATAGAGAACCTCCACGTAAACTGTCAACATCCCGAAGTCACTATGCGCCACGCGTTTCCAGTCGTGATTAAGAATGGTGAAGACTTCTACTGTTGGCTCAAATGGCGACCCACCGGCGAACGGGAGGAAGGCTTAACGATGCCGCTGGACTTCATGGCGGATGTGGTGTTCGGCTAGTTGCCAATAAAACACCCTTTTGTCTGTCCAATGGCTGACAGCATTAAGAGCGAAGATGTGGACAAGGTTAAGCCGAGTTACTGGAACGCGGGTCATATAGTCGATAATGGGTCAATCACTGACACCATGCTAGTCAACCCCTACGTGAAGAAGGAATCCCACATCAACCTCATAGTAGCAAGTACGGAAGTGTCAATTTGAGGGAAATCAACCTCACCGGTAACCTCAGAACTAGATTCCCCGCGTTCACCCCGCGAACACTTGGGCTCTAGCAGTAGCTACGAGTGAGGCCAACACTAACGCTAACAGCTTCACCATCGCGAGCATCTACGTGTGGCGACCGTCCACTAGCAGTGTTGTCGGATTCATCTACGATTCGGATACAACCCTCGGTGTTGAATGGGGAACAACTGAAGACGGCCAAGTCTTATCTCCTACTGGTTCGGCTGTCACGGTTCTAGCTGGCGATGTCCTCGTCATATCGTTCTGGCGTCATGCGGCTCAAGGTATGGCGGTCGCCTACACACAGACTCTGTACTTTGACGGTGCAACAGATGTTACCGACGCCACGACGACGGATGCGGCTAGCTATCTTGAAACACCACAAGTTTTAACGTTTAGCGGTTTGGCGCTCGTTAAAATCATTAATGAAACAGAGCAAGTTACAGAGAACGTTACTAGACGCATGACTATGGTGCGTATAGCACCTGCTGAGATAACACAGATTCCAGAGAACGTTACTAGACTTAAGAGCATGGTTAGGATTACTAATGAGACCGTCAATGTGCCTGAGACTGTATCCAAAGTCAAAGGTATAGTCAAGGTATTCAATGAAACCGTCCAGGCACTTGAGAACATCGTTAAGATTAAGGGCATAGTCAGAATTATCGGCGAAACGGTTCAGGCTATTGAGAACGTTCTGCGTCGCATGGCAATGACGCGGGTTCGAAGCGAAACGGTAAACGTCGCCGAAGTCGTTATCACCGCCAAGAAAACAGTCTACGGTTCGCCGTTCCTATATACGGTCGCGAATTGGGCCGCGGGGTCGCAGTTCTTCTTCGAGGTCTTTATGCGGGCTATTACAGGTACTATCAAATGTGACCTTATCGATGTTGCTACGGGGGATGCTGTTGCGAATAGTGCATTGAGTACGACCGATACGACCCTCACGCGCTTAAGGACGGTCGCATTAATCTTTGTGAACGGTGCGACATATAGGGCGCGGTTTTCAACGAACGGTTCAGGGGCGTTCATCGGCGCGAAACTAATCGTGACAGATTAACTTGGCCTTCCAAGCGAACGCGTTCCAAGGCTTCCAAACGGAAGCAGTCGCGGAAGCGGTAACTCAACCCGGCGCCCCGTTAAGACGAAGACCCTTCCAGAAACCCGGCTATTATCGTCTCCTCATCCTCGGCGAGAAAGCCATCCGTAGCATAGACACTGAACACGTGGAAGGCGCACTCGTCCAACCCGCGACTGTTACAATTCCCTCAGTCGGTAGGCAAATTCAACAGATCCCTCTAAGGAGCCTTGCTAAGGGCGAATCAGTAGCACAGTCAACGATACTGCTTGTCGCTAAGGCGGAAGCCTATGAACCTCGAGTATATGCGTCTGTGCTTAAAGGCGAACAAACAAAAACGGCAGTCATCAGCCTCATCGTGAAAGGACAAGACTACAACCTTCTCCGTTGGCTTAAACTATTAGAGCTCCTAGAAGATGAGTGAACCCCGCATCCTCGAAATCCTTGATGTTCTCAGTCTCTACAAGGCCTTCCGTGACCCAGAGCAGTACGACATCGCCGAGATGCTTCATGAAGGGTTATGGTGGTATCGTCTTCATCCATCGCTAAGTGCGGACCGTAAGCCAGACGTTTGTGACGAATATAATGGACGACAATTCACTGGGTCCAGCATCCCAGACCTTTTCCCATTCCATGAACACAGCAACGACGACCCAGACCTCATCTTCGCCAATGTCCATCCGAACTGCCTTGCTACCGGTTCACCGATCCTAACACTTGAAGGATTCAAGCCAATAGAAAATGTCCAAGTCGGAGATTACGTCTGGACGCATAAAGAACGTTGGCGCCAGGTAACTAGAACTCACGCGAAAGAAGTTCAGGATAATCTACGAATCATTAATGGCATCGGTTTAACCGGGAACCACCGAGTCTTGACTTCGGAAGGTTGGATGGAGGCGGACCTTATCCACCGCGACACGCAAATCCTTCTCACACAATTTAATCAGATTCCAGCCGTTCAACAAAAGAAATCGTTCCTTTCTCTCATCAAAAACACGCTTTCGTGGGCTGTCATGCCAATGTCCCGTGTTGATTTCAATAGCGATTTTCTTGTCTGGGATAGCAAAATCAATGTTGAAGGCATCGATAGCATATTCGCGAACCACGGGAAGTCCAGCTTGCTTAAAGGCGGATTCGAAAAGAACTTCCCATTTGGAGGGCTTTCGCCGTTCTTGTTGAATTTTGGCTCTAAGGCATTTTTCAGCATGAGTGACAAATCGGCCTTTAGACGCTTTATGCGCGGCCTCATATTGTCTAGCCCGTTGTTCAGGTGTCATTCGTATCCAACGGATTTTGTTAACTTCGCTCATGGTCATCCAAGTCAATCCTTCCATGGCGAGTTTCCGGGTGAGAGTTATACGAGCAATCCTGAACTGTTTAGCCAACTGTTCCATCGGGATACCTTCTTGCCAGTGCAACCGGTAGATTTCCCTGACGTCAATATCTTTTCGTCTAATTCCGTTCAATGTACATTTGCACCAAGTAACACTTACACTATGAAATATAAAGGCATTGTACATAACCTCACGGTCAACCAAGACGAATCCTATCTGGCGACTTCAATATTCGTACACAATTGCAAATGTACCCTGACCACGACCAAACGGGCTCCCCCAATTCGAGATTATGGACCGGAGCTTCTCGGTCTACCCGAAGAACAACCGGAACCCATTGGAGTTCCAGAAGAAATATGAAGAGGAAAAGGATGATAATGTTGTATGTTGTTAAATAGAAAAAACTTCTTCCTAAGTGCCTTCTGGTTCTGGTCCAGCCATAAACCGCGTCACTTCGGGATGTATTCTACGCTAACTTTAGCCGCAGCAAACTACTTCTCGTTCAATATTGCAGGAATAGCAAATTATGGACAAGCCACTTTTATCTTCAGGTTGTTCCGGGTACTTGGACAGTTCACCTTTATGCGAAGACGTTGGAGCGATGGCAGAGTAGATAAGGGCTTCATAAAATTAGTTAAACTTCCTAGACCAACATGAACATTCAGCTTCCAGCGGTCCACTGCACAGGATGCGGTAGACTGCTTCCCATTCGCGCGATGAAGTTCATCGCGTGGGATTGGGATTATACGGGACCTAACAGTCGATATCCAGTGAAAACCGCGTTATGCGACAAGTGCTATGATGAGTCGGTGAGACCTTGACATTGGAAAGTTCGCTAGTTGGTTTGCTGGCTGGTTTGATAACCGTGCTAATCCTATACAGCGTGGACGGATGGCATATTCGGAGATCTGTACGTCGCAAATATGAGAAATTCTTGGAAGATATAAAAAGTCCGTGATAATTTGAAGGTCAAGTTACCAACGCTAGCAGACCGTTACACTTGCAAGTCTTGCGGGCATGACCAAGGCGTTCACGAAATAATTCGCCCCAATGTCCCTTTTCAAGCTAGTGAATGCAAAATAGAAGATTGTACTTGCAAGGCGTATCTTGCATGACAACCACTAACTCGGAGGATGTTTACGAGTCGGAGTACAAGGAATCTCCTTACCTTTCCAATGAATTAGTCCGAGAAATGCACAAGCTTCAAGCAAAACATCTTATCGAGTCAGGTAAATATCGCGATGATATCAGCCCCACCACGGGTTAAACCGCGCCCGTTAGCTTCACCCTTCACAGTAACCCCCATCTCCAAGCCGACAAGGTTCACCCTAATCTATCCACCGTCACCGTTCCTAATCGACGACCGCACCATGCCACCCCTCGGACTATTGAGCATCGCCGCAGTCCTTGAGCAGGCCGGGCATGAAGTTAAAGTCCATGATTTTACCGGCGACAAGCCCTGGCGGAACAGTCTCAGCGAGATAGCGAATGAGAGCGACATAGTCGGATTCACATGCGTCACACCACAAATAGGAATCTGCAATGACATCAAAAAAGAAATCCAAGAAAAAAACCCGGAAATAGCCTTCACCATCGGCGGACCACACCCCAGCAGCATCCCGGAGGAATGCGTCCGTGACGGTTACAGTGCCGTAGTCGGGGAGGGTGAGAACGCGGTCCTAAGAATGCCCCTGGACCTAGACCGTAACAGCTGTTTGAACGCGGTATACGAGGAACCGTTAATCCCAGACCTAGACGCGTTACCCTTCCCCGCCCGGCACCTCATTGACATTAAGAGTTACAACTACAAGATAGACAGCAGACCCGCAAGCAGCCTATTCACGCAGCGCGGCTGCAGCTTCGCCTGCATTTCAGCCGACAGTTTAATATCAACTCTCCACGGAGATATACCCATCAGCAAAATATCGAGGAACGATATTTTACGGACAATCCAAGGATTCAAAACCAAGATTCTAGCACATTGGCAATCGTTAAAGGAAACATGGCAAGTGGAGACGGAGAACAATTACCGATTGGAAGCTTCAGCCGAACACCTGGTATTCTCGAAGCGCGGATGGATACCTGTCAATCAACTCACAGAGAACGACGAAATCCTAGTCGATGCTTAACTTGCGGCAATCCGACCAAAGAAGCGAACAGAACATATTGTTCATACGCTTGTTCGGGCAAATCTCGCCAGAGACGTGTATACAAAGTCTGTGTAGCCTGCGGGAAAGCTTTCTGGCGTTGGCAGTATAAAGTCGGAATTGACTCAATGAAATGGTGTTCGATACTATGCAAGAATCGTTCACCTGAAATGAGGCATGCCGCCAGCCAATCCAAGCTAGGCGACCTTAATCCCATGCGACGACCAGAAGTCGCACGGAAAATGTCTTGCACACTAAGAGAACGTCATAGTCGCATGTTCTCTGAGAGAATGAAAGAAACGTGGAAAACAGGCAAAATTAAACCTCGTCATGTCAGCATAGCTGAACGAGAATCCGCTTCGATTAGGATGAAGCAGAATAACCCCATGCATCAACCTTCAGTCGTCATGAAGGTATCCCTAGCACTTAAGCAGAAATTCAAAGACCCTGTCTACCGCATCAGACAACTAACCAAGCAACGAACAACCCCCAATAAGCTCGAAATAAAGATGGTGCAAACATTGAGAGAGCTAGGCCTTAGCAACTTCAAGTACACTGGCAATAGAAGCTTCTGGATTGGCCCATGTGCTTCCGGTCTTTGCCGTAATCCTGACTTTACTGATTCGTTGAATAAACGCGTAATATTAGTCTCCGCTCACCATTGGCACACGGAAGTTGACATGGATCAGCAGATTAAGGACTATGCTAGTCGAGGTTGGAAGGCTTCAGTAGTCTGGAGTAACAAAAACAATGAGTTAGATGCTTCAGAACTTATGAAGGAGGTGGCCAACTTCGCGTTGGCTTAAAGTAAAATCCGTCAAGCGAACAGGAGAACAGTCCATGCTTCATGACATTTCCTGTTTCCCGTACAATAACTTTCTAGCAAACAACATTACGGTTCACAACTGCTCGTATTGTGAGAGCCCGCTTATGGGGGGCGGTAGGGTTCGCTACCGTAGTCCAGAGAAAGTTTACCTTGAAGCCTTAGAACTACAGAAATACGGGTTCGAGGGCGCGTTCTTCTTCGACGACGAATTCAACCTGAACATTCCTCGAGCGTTGAAGATATGTGAACTC
>Ga0213870_1001545_pt1 | contig 10311 bp, 8 predicted proteins | sample WICALVC2017_Meta_FD_160119 | JGI IMG/M metagenome (GOLD analysis project Ga0213870, IMG submission 160119) | Freshwater microbial communities from subterranean cave lake in Wind Cave National Park, South Dakota, United States - WICALVC2017 | ecosystem: Environmental > Aquatic > Deep subsurface >... | reverse complement strand
TGGTAATTACGCACGTCTTTTCCTCGCCTACACCAATCGTGCCGGAACAACTTTGCCCCAAAGTTTTTGTGTACCCGACGAACGATTCCTCATCCACACTATAGGAACCGACGTTGAGAGTTACCGTTACTCCTAAGGAAGAACCGGGGAAACTTGAAGACGATACATTTGTTCCGGTAACGAGCATCGTAAAGTCAGAAGGGACAGCGTTACCTCCCACCACGTTTTTGATAACGGTCAGTTCAGGAGCGATATCGTCATTGGTTATCGCGCAGGTAAGATTTTCGCCCACGCTCAAGTTAACAACACCATTGGCCGCGCAGTCGCCACCCCAGCTGGAAGCAGAGTATCCGACAAGTGATGTCTCCGATGCCGTGTATATTCCCGCATCAAGCACAACCGGAGCGCCCCAGGTTACGGGCGTAGCGTTTATTGAAGGTGTAAAGTCACTTTCTGTTGCGCTTCCGCCATTGTCCTTAATCACAGTTTTCTCAAGCGTGAGAGTTGGGAGTTTTGAGTTGGTGAACGTACACGTTACGGTATCATCCGCGCCAAGCGTACTCACGGTTGCTGTTTTTGTACCTACACTGGTCGTTACAGTGGAACCGCCAGTTGCCGATTCACACGAAAGATTGGTCAGCGTCCACTCCACAGATGCGGTTTCCGTAATGGCACGGCTGCCTCCCGTCGCCCCTGGAGTCAATTGAGCAAAAATTTTGCTTCCTATATTACCCGCCGTAGCAATGCTAAAATCAGATATTTCGGATCCGATAGTAGTAAAATCGAATGTTCCCTCGCCTCCTACGGTTACTTTGTTAATAATGATTGTGCTTGGAGGAATAATAGCAGAAGAGGCAAGCGCCAAATCCTGGCTTCCCACGTTCCACGGGGTGCCCAGAGGACTTTCCTGCTCCACGGCATGCATGTGATAAGGAGAACCGGTGGGAACTGCGTTTCCCTGTCCCCAGTCAACGTTCGAGGCAATATGGCCTCCCCACGCGATCACCGCGGTTGTTTCACCCGCGGGCATCGTAAAACTCACCTTGACGGTGGTTCGGCAGTCGCCATTAGTTATATCATTTTGAATTCCAACATACTCTACGTTGTCAATCGATGCGACCCCCCACGCCTTGATTGATCCTGCGATAATAGTTCCGCCAAAGGTGCCTGAAGCGCACCCACTTGGATAACCGACGAGGGTCGGAGTGGGTATTGCCCTTTCTCCATCTGGGTTGGCGGGATCGCATCCCGGCAATACGTCTTCACATGGGTTCATTTGATTTGCGTGCAGGGGCACAGCAGAACCGGTTGTTTCGGTGTAATCGTAGCTACCAAGATAGTCGATAGCGTGTTTCAGCTCGTTTACTTTTGCCGTATCGAAACTAAACGTGATGGAACCATTCGTACCCGCATTGAGCTTTTCCAGAACCGCACGATAGGGGAGAAGGTCTCCTTCCTGCCAATGCGCCTTCTGGTCGTTTACGTTTCCAAATACCCAGTTGCTCTGGGAAAGCGGGGGTTTTGTGGCGCACCGCTCCGGCGTATCGCCAATTCCGCCATTCTGACACTGACTAATAGTCATAGATGGATTGGAGGGTCCCGCCTTTATTCCTATCGGCTGGGCAATTGCATAGATACTCAAAAGACCGCCCACAAGAAGTATTGCGGCAACTGACATATTGCCAAAGGAAAGACTCAACCAAGTTTTTCCTTTTGCAATCTTACGAATTTTATGCGAGCAGTCTTCAGGGCACGATATTAAAAAGCCATGCGAATGGTACCTACAGCGAAATAAAGACATTTTCATAACAATTTCGACACGCCCCTTCTGCCTGAAGCATCCTGAATGTGAAGCCGCAAGAGAACGGGGCGGTTACTCTAGTTGATTTACTATAAGTTTTTATTTTGCAAAATTATATTTATTTTGTCAAGCACTTGTAGTGTAGTATAGTGTATCTAATTGCCTTCTTTCTCCTCTGCCCATAAGGGTTCGTCAGATACTTCTCTCAAACGCCTTGGCGGAGGTTTGATTACAGATGATAAACGAACTCTTTCTTCTTTCTTCCTTCCCACGGCCGGGTTGTGTGGGTATTTGTTTAGAAAAGCGTATCGGAGGCCGGACGGGCATGGTGCCCGAAGGGCGAGGACGGCCGAGATCCAAGCAGCGCGAACCTCGCTGGGGTTCGCGACTGCGTCTTTTCTAAACAAATACCCACACAACCCGGCCTACTCTTCCCTCCACTCTACAATCACTGGGCTACTCGTGGAAGTTGTATCAAGCCCGCTAAGATTTTGCCAGTTTGCGGCAATATCCGGGTCAAAGTTAATTACGGCATTCCCCGTAACATCCGCCGATGCTCCTCCCGCGGAAATCAACGAACCGTTGATTGTATTGGCACCTCCTCCAAAGGAGGTCACACCCGTAACATACACGATGCCGTTGATCGTAGCACCTCCCGCGATTTTCAAATCACCGTCCACCGCAACCGCCACATACGTACCAGTTGCGCTGTATGTTCCCCCGGTGATATCCAAATCATACGCAGTGACCAAACTTCCCGTAAGCTGCGTGCCGGCGCCCTGCACCTTTGTTTTTACCGTATCCTCAACATATATAACGGCCTCTCGCGTCTCGCCGTTCAAATACGTTTCCGCGTCGCCCGCGCTTGCAAATAGCATAGATGGGGTTGAGGAAGCCGCGATGTCACGATACACGGAAAAATCAATGCCGGGTGGAGGAATAGGGTTTACACCTGTAAACATACCTCCGTTGATGTTTCCGCTGTCTTCTATTGCTTCTGGCGAAAACACATCTCCATTGATCTGAGCGCTTGCGCCGTTAAAATCAATGCCGTTGTTTGCAAATACGCTCCCGTTTACTTCAATACTTCCTCCAAACGTCAGGTCATTTTGGGCATACACCGCGTAGTCAAAGGCAAACCCTTCCGGAAACACCGTAAGCGTGTAGATAGAGGTACGATTACTTGTCGTGTTCCCGGCTTGCCCCCGGATGTCCACATATGGCCATGCAAGGGACGCAACCGCGATTGTGCCTGTTGAACTTCCATTGAGCGGCACAGCGGCACCCCCCGCATAGGTGGACGACGCATCGTTGATAAACTGATATGTTCCCTCACGCACGGCTGCGTCTGCGGTATAAAACGATTGATCTCCGGATATGACATTGCGATCTTTCGAAAGTTCCCCCAGTGCCCCCAGTGCAAGTGTGAGGGAAGTGCTCAACGCGAAAAATCCTATTCCGAATACCATTGCAAGCCCTATAATACCCTTTTGGTTCTTTTGTACATTCATTATTTTGGAGCCTTAGGGGTGTAGGATTCGAACAGAATCCTACACCCCTAAGGCCTATTTCGTCGGGCAATAGTCGTTGTAGAGGAAAGCTTTTCATCCAACCCTTCGGACTCTAACGTAAACCCAATCCGCACTGAATTTGTCATTTCTCTGAGGGTAAAATCGATAACCGCAATCTCTATATCGGTAAATGAAACCCCTCCTATTTGTATCTCATCACCGACTTGCGCTATGGTAGTTGTGGAAGAATCCGGAAAGGTCAAGGTTAGGATCGGATTGGGAAGGCCAGACACGGAAATACGTTCTGCCTGCTTTATTCGGTAGCTGAATGCATTAGATAACAATATTGCGTTTGCATGCAGCCGTTCAATTCGCTTTGTGGAGCGGACCTGTTGCAAACCTTCCGTAATAATAACCACAAATACGGTTGCTGTCACAAGCCCAACCGCCAACGCAACGAGCGCTTCGATAAGCGTGAATCCTCTTTGTTCGGAATCAGGAACCATGAATCAAGAATCGCAAATGTCTTTTATCATCCTTTCCCTTTAGTAATTATACACGTATGTCTCAAGCTCCATCGTTCCCCCGGACCATACAACCGATCCCGTAACTTTTTTCGTGTTGGGATCGAGAACACCCGGAGTTGAAACAATGAAATTTGGAAATGTCAGCTGATCTCGATACACTTCTTCCGCTGTCAGCGAACGAACGTACGCCCCGCCCTCGAGACTTTCCGTGCTCGAAGCAACCGTCCATATATTTCCCGCGACCTGCGGGTGACAGACGGACGGGAACGCGCATGTTGAAGTTGCGCTTGCGAGCATTTCCCAGTTTGACTGCTCCAAATCTTTCGCAACCTCGGACAGTTCCCGTAGGTACAGCGTTGCGCGTAGCCGATCCGCATTCGTACGGCTTGTCTCAACCGTACGAATAATCAGCATGATAAAGACTACAATCAGCGCTGCCGCGATTGCCATGCTCACAATGGCTTCGATAAGACCAAAACCGCCGTTAGATACCGATAGGAGGGTAGTTTTAGTGGGACGATATGATTCCATCGTTTGTGACTGTAACAGTAGAGGTTGCTCCGCTGATATGACTAATGATAACCGTGACACTTGCGTCCGGGGTTGCGCTTATGCGATTAAATACAATCGTGGTACTTGCCTGGTCGGTTGAAACGGCGGCAGGAAGGAGGACCTCCTTGCCAACACCCGGAACGTAGCTCGTACCTTCGAAGATTACCACCCTGTCCGCTTCGACATGCACCCCATGCTTCTCATTACCTTTTCCTGTTGCCGCTTCGTTCCGTGCCCGCTCGAATGCGTTGCGCACAGAAGCTGTCGCATCCTGGATTTCCGCGCCGTTTCGCTCGCCGCGAAACGTTCCCACTGCCATAACCGCAATAATACTAAAGATACTTAATACGACCAACGATTCGATAAGGGAGAAGGCGTTTCGTGTATTCATATCAAATAATCGTTGCCACATTATAAATAGGAAGGAAAATGGAAACGGCAATTCCTCCAACAACAATACCAATCGTCACCATCAAAATGGGCTCAATCAAGGTCATCAGCATTTTCGTTTTATGATCCACCGATTGCTCGTAATGCAGGGTGATACGGCGGAACATCTCTTCCAGTCTTCCGGTACGTTCTCCCACCCCTATCACCTTTCGTGTTTGCGACGGAAAGAGAAACGGAAATGGTTCAAGCGCTTCTGAAAGAGCTACTCCGTGAAGCAAAATAGGGGGAATCCCATCAATGGCCTTGCGAAACACGTCATTCTTCACCGTGCTTTGGGCAACCCTCACGGCCTGCACCAGCGACACTTCGCTTATGAGGAGCGCTTCGACTGCCCGGAAAAAAAGCGCAAGATTGTACTCTTTAATAAGCGGACCGAAAAGCGGAAGGCGAAGTAGCGCGTAATGCGCCATATAACGCCCCCGCTTGAGCTTCAAAAACCAGAAGATGAAAAGAATCGTCAACCCCGAAAATCCAACTACGACAAACGGATGATGCCCAATAAATACGCTCCAGGAGAAAAGCACTCTTGTAATCAGGGGGAGTGGTGCTTCAAGCTCTTCGAATAACTTTGCGATTTCCGGCAGTACATATACTATAAGGCCCGTTGCGACGATGATCATTACAAAAATTACGACTATGGGGTACGCCATTGCCCCGATAACCTTCCTCTTGAGTTCATAATCTTTTTCCAGGTCCGTTGCGATGCGATCCATGGTTTCGCTGAGCCGCCCGGTAATTTCTCCCACATTAATTGTTTCGACGAGAAACCTCGAGAAATGCTTGGGAAACTTACTCATAGCCACGGAAAGTTTTTGTCCATTTTCAATATCGTGTGCCATAGCCCGGATTGATTTTTTTACGTTCCCGCTCTTCACTTGATCCGCCGCAACATCAAGCCCCTCTACCATCGAAAGCCCTGCAGAAATCATCATCGCAAGATTTCGGAAAAATAAGATTCGCTCCATCGCCGAAAATCCAGACATAGGAAGCGCAACATTTTTCCCCAGCAGTGAATTTTTGTCGCGCGAAATTAGAATAACGATAGACCCGTCATTGGTCAGTCGCTTCTCGGCGGCCCGTTTCGAAAACGCCGAAATCGTGCCTTCACGAATGTGATTTTCTTGAGTTACAAGTTTGTAGGTATACGTACCCATTTTTGTGAAACTCCGCTTACGAAGTTTTTGTCACTCGCAATACCTCCTCAAACGTAGTAATACCAGCAGCCACCTTTTCTACGCCATCGATAATCATATCCTTAAACCCCTCTTTTTCCGCAGCGGCTTTGATGCGTTCTGACGGCACATGTTGCAAAATTAAATCATGTATTTGTTTATTTGGCTCCAAAAACTCAAAAATTCCTATCCGACCAAGATACCCCGTCTCGAAACACGCGGCACATCCCGCGCCTACTCGAAAGGTCTTTTTTTGAAGTGCGTCCAGAAAGCCTTTCTCCGCCCCCTCAAGTACGGCCGCGATATCCGTTCGCTCCTTGAGTTTTTTCAATACAATCGCGCTTAATTTTCTCTTTGTCGCGCATGCGTCACAAACCTTCCTCACGAGGCGCTGCGCAATAACAAGGTTGACCGTACTTGAAACAACAAAATCTCCTACATGCATTTCCAGCAGTCGGGTAAACGCGGAGGCGGCATCATTTGTGTGTATCGTAGTAAAGACAAGGTGGCCGGTCATTGCCGCGTTTGTTGCCATAACCGCAGTCTCCGAATCGCGGACTTCTCCTACCATAATAATGTCGGGGTCTTGGCGCAAAAGACTACGCAGTCCCGAGGCAAACGTAAGGTCCGCACGCGGGTTGACCTGAATCTGATTTACCCCATGAAGCGCGTATTCAATGGGGTCTTCGAGCGTAGAGATGTTCATTCCATCTTTTTTGAGAAGCTGTAAAAGCGCGTAGAGCGTGGTCGTTTTGCCGGAACCGGTAGGGCCGGAGGTAATAATCATGCCATAGGGTTTTTCAATATTTTCGAGCAGCCTACCCTCTTGCCCTTCAGAAAACCCCAGGTGCCTGATGGAAAGGTTTTTATTGGAGTCATCCATGACCCGCAAAGCAATCTTTTCTCCATAGAGAGTCGGTACTGTGGAGACACGGAGAGACGTATCCGGAAACTCTTCCGGCTCAATGCGGCCGTCTTGAGGTCTGCGGTACTCATCAATTTTGAGATTGGCAAGAATTTTAAAACGGGCAACCAGGGCTGCGTGCGTATCGCGAGCAAGAGTGGCCACAATATGCAACGCCCCATCCACTCGAAATCGAATCTGCGTCTCGTCGCGTACCGGCTCCACGTGAATATCGCTTGCCTTCTCCGTAAACGCGTATCGGATGACGCTGTCTACCAGTTTTGTCATATTGCCGTTTGTTTCAAGCCTGCTTTCGATGAGTTGCCGAATCTCGTTTTTGAAATCGTGCGTATGATTTTTGAGAACCAGCGCAATATCATTTTTTGTGGCAAGGAACCACGCAATCGTATCTCCAAACTTTTTTTCCGCGTATTTTTGAAGTTCCGGGTTATCCGGATTCACTGCCCCGATTTTCACGGCTTGTCCTTTTTTGTCAAACACAAAAGCCTGGAACTCCCTTACGACGTCCCAGGGCATAAGATCGAGCAACTCTTTCTTCGGCACAACTCCTTGGACGTTTTCAGGAAGTTTGGGGTATTCTTTTTTTTCGTGGAGTTTTGATTCTCGCTTGAAATTTACTGCATGTAAAAACTTCATTTGCCTCTCTGCCTTACAAAAAACCTCGAGGCAGAATCGAGTAGAGTATAAAACATTTATGCTACATTCATTCGAGCCATTTTGTCAATCTTGACGTCTTTGAGTTCTCTATTTACCCTTCGCCTCGCCCCGTTAGAGGCAAAGGCGCGCTCACCCCGCAGCTGCGACTAAAGTGTTTCCAGAAATGGTTGGAAGTTATACAATACAAGCAATATGAAGAAATCAACAAAAAAATATATTGATATTTCTCCGCATCGAAGCATTCTAACGAAAATTAGCCAAACCGGCTACTCTATTCAAGAGGCACTCTCGGAACTTGTTGACAACGCTATTGATGCCCGAATTCCCAATGAAAAACTGACCGTATCAATAGATATAGCTCACGATTCCATCACCATCAACGATAATGGAAAAGGCATGACGGAAGAACAGGCCGCTAAGGCCATCCGTCTTGGGTTTTCAGAAAAGAAAGGGCAGCTTGGAGAATTTGGCCTCGGACTTAAAACCTCAACATCTTTTCTTGGCAAAGGATTTACCATTATCACCACTCCTCGCAACTCTCAGGAAGAGTATGTTTTAGAGTATGACGAAAAGCACTGGTTAGAGCATGGCGATTGGAATAAATATCCATTCATCGTTAATCGCGGAGTTGATCCAGAAAAAAGTGGTACAACAGTAATCATCCGTCGTCTAAAGGTTAAGTTTTCCGATAAGTTACTTAAAAGCATCAAGGATGAATTCGGATTAAGGTTCGGACCATTTATTCAAAATGAAGAACTGGAGCTTGTTTTTAATCAGGAAATTTGTGAACCATTCTCTCCGACAATTATAGATAACAAGAAAAACGAATTCACTTTTGAATTTCATGGCGGTAGGGGGTGGGGTTGGTGGGGTTATCAACTCGCGGGTTTAAACAAAAGTTACTATGGTTTTCACACCTATCGTCGAGGCAGGTTGGTAACTACCTATGATAAAATCGGCCTCACCCCCAACCAAGATATTAAACAAATTATCGGCGATTTGCACATTGAGGGCATACCTATAACTCATGACAAAAAGGGGTGGTTGAAATCTTCAAAAGAGTATCAGGAGTTAGAAGGGAAATTAAGAGAATACTTTAAGCCATTCGAAAAACGGCAGAAAAGAATACTGAGTGGATTTCCTGCTTCAGCCGGAAGGATCGTTGGGACCGTCCGCTTGGTAAATATGTTCTTGGCTGGAGATATGGAGAAGGAAATGAATCGTATCCAAAAAGGCGACATCATTGTAACTGCTATGACACGGCCGCATTTCCTGCTTGGGATTCGCCGCGCAACCGGAATTATTACAGACCTTGGTGGAAATCTTTGCCATGCCGCTATTGTCGCGAGAGAGTTTAACATCCCAGCAGTTGTCGGTACTCAAAATGCTACTTCAACGTTACAAGACGGCCAGAGGGTAATACTCGATGGTAACGAAGGTTATATTTATGAAGATTAACGAACAACTACTCAAATTTCCCAAAACGCTTCCAAACGATCTTGAGACGTTTATGGTTTTTTATCCGGCTAAATTTCCCGGCATCGTTTCATATTACGAAGAGGTAGCTCAAAAAATAGCCGCCGACCCAATGGCATACCAAGAATACGGCTACTGGGTACGCGATGAATTATTCAAAGGCTTTAAAAAAATCAAAAAAGATTTTGAGGAAGGCGATCGGGAAGATTTATCTTTTCTGGTTAATATTGATCAGAGATTCCATAAGTTAATTTGTTACCGTTTTTGGATTGTAAATTATCTTTTTCCAGATGGACCAATCCATGACTTTTATGTTGATACCCTCAAAAACTTAATCCGCAAATTCGTTGATATTGGAGATGAAGTAGAAGAATTTGAGGGAAAGATAATACAAATTCAGCGGGATTTATTACAAAGTGATTACGCAGATTTATATTTACGACAAGCACTAAGTGGCGTTGAGTTGGTTAAGTTGCTTGAGAGTAACCCAAAAACAAAACTATTATTTTCCGAGGCGATTGAACTGATTGATAAGCACTTGCAGGAAAATACAAAAAAAATAAATTCAATTTGGGATAGGTTGGTTGACTTAGTTAAACAGGATAATGCTGGAGATACGGCAAATTTTAAAAAAGAACTTGAGATTCCACTTGAACAAGCAAAATTTCGCAAAACAATGCTCCCGGTATATAACATGCTTACGCACGCTGTTGAATTTCGTGAAGAAAATAGGATGTTAGCAGAAAGACATGGTGGAATGAAACAAAAAATTGCCGATTTATTTACACAAGCAAAAAATAAATTAAGCGCGGAGGAATATGAACTTTTTGACATTGCCTATCAGCAAGCGCGAAATTTTGCAATGTTCAAAGATGTTATGGGTGAAATTGATTCACAATTACTTCCGTTGTGGTTTGGTATGTTAGATAAAATACAGATAATACTTTCTAAAACAGAGGCGATTCCCTCCAAACCAATGGGGCACTCCGGAATATTTTATCATCTCGTATGGTATTTACCGCCTAATTTAAAAGCAAAGGTAATAACTCCCGATTCGACCCCGTTTAGTCTGGAGACCTTATAATTTATGGAAAGCAAGGAACACAATTTAAACGATCCGAAGGAATCAATAAGAACTCCGGAGATACCCGATTCTGAATGGGAGACACTGATACTTTTACAACGGCATGGCCGTTACGATAATCGTCGCCCAAACGATCCAGAACAACTTACCGCACAC
>Ga0213870_1001544_pt1 | contig 10313 bp, 9 predicted proteins | sample WICALVC2017_Meta_FD_160119 | JGI IMG/M metagenome (GOLD analysis project Ga0213870, IMG submission 160119) | Freshwater microbial communities from subterranean cave lake in Wind Cave National Park, South Dakota, United States - WICALVC2017 | ecosystem: Environmental > Aquatic > Deep subsurface >... | reverse complement strand
TGGTAATACGACTAGCGATGCTGTTAAGCACTACATCAGTTCTTCTCAGCCTTGGGTTGATTTGAGTTGACATTTTTTGTTTTTAGTTATTCGATACCTCGCCCTTTAGGGCAGGGTAATTCATTTTTTAGTTTGGTATAATAAAGTATACCTTATTATACTATTTATTATTTTTGGATTGTTTGTTACTACTTTATCTTGTAACTTTTAAATAGTGCTTAAAGTGTTATTACCGTAAAGTTTATAAAAGACTTATTAGTTATATCTTTAACTAAATTTAAAATAAGAACCATGACATCCAAGAAAATTTTGGTTTTCTTTGTAGCCTTATTGGCGCTGGCAGTTTTTGCAATTGCTAATGTTAGTGCTAGTAAGATTGTGAAAATCACAGGTATCGAAGTGAACGATATAGATGTCTTCGCCGCACAGCCTGTAGCTGTTGAAGCTGGAGAGACACTATCAGTAAGAGTTTTCTTTACTGCCAATGAAACTGTAGAGGATGTCAGAGTGAAGGTTCAGATTGCTGGCGACCCTGATGTTGCAGCGGTCACAAAGGAATTAGCTGTAATTAAAGGTAATACCTATAGTAAGGTTCTTACTGTAAAATTACCGGCTACCTTGGACGAGGAAGATCTTGATGAAGATCTTGATCTTTTCGTGACTGTTGAAAGCAGAGAGATAGGCATCGCTGATTCATTTGGAGTTGACTTGACTCTGCAGAGAGAATCCAATGCAATTGAGATTCTCGATGTGGACCTGGAAACAGAAGTGAATGCTGGGGATGTACTTTCTCTTGATGTTGTTGTCAAGAATAGAGGGAGACAGACAGCTGAAGACAACTTTGTCGTGACTAGAATACCTGCATTGAAGCTTGAGGATAAAGCCTATTTCGGGGATCTTACATCTATGGATCAGGACGATCCAGATAAAGAGGATTCCAATGAAAGAAGACTATTCTTAAGAATTCCCTCAAATACACCAGCAGGTGTTTATGTAGTTGAAATTGAGGCATTTAATGATGAAGATTCAGCTACAGTTACAAAGAAGGTTGTTATAAAGGGGGCTGAAGGGAGAACACAAGTTGTTACCCCTATACGCAGCAAGTCCTTGAAAACTGGAGAGAGCGTAGAATACACCTTAGTACTCGTTAACTCGGGTAACAAATTGGAAGTATTCGATTTGGTTATTGACAGCCCGTCTGGTTTGACTATCGACGTATCTGAACCAGTTGTAGCTGTTCCAGCAGGCACAAGCAAGACTGTTAAGTTTGAGATTAAGGCTGATAAAGCCGGAACTTATAACTTCGCAGTAAACGTTCACTCTGGCGGAGAACTTGTGACGAAAGAAGAATTTACAGCAAAAGTCGAAGGTATAAGTACAGGAGTCACGCAAGCAGCTAGTCCAACTGTTCTATTGACAGTTGTTCTCGCAGTGATATTTGTTGTACTTTTGATTGTGCTGATAGTACTTCTTACAAGGAGACCTGAAAAGACTGAAGAATTCGGGGAAAGCTATTACTAAGCTTTCTAATTTTATTTTTTCTTTTTTTACTTTTATTTTTTCTTTTTTTTCTGAAATGAGGATGCATATTTTTCTAGAAGAAAAGTTAAACAATAAACTTCTTCTGAGCATTTGTTAGAGTTTTATAACCTGTTTTTGTGACAAGAATAATATCTTCTATTCTAACGCCTCCTAAGTCAGGGATGTAGAGTCCTGGTTCATTAGTGATTATCATTCCTTCTTTTAGAATAGTTTTGTCAGGGATTCCTGGGTCTTCATGAAGAGCTAAACCTACGCCATGGCCTGTATTATGAATAAAATATTTTTCCATCTTGTATTTTTTGAATGTGGAGACTACAGCTTCGTGGATTTTTTTGGTTGATATTCCTGGCTTAATTTTTTTATATGCGGCTTTTTGTGCCTCTAGAACAATATTGTAGATCTCATGGATTTTTTGATTTTTTGGTTTGCCTTTACAGACAGTTCGCGTCATATCTGAGAAATATCTCGAGACGCGGGATCTTGGATATATATCTATTATTATAGGAACTCCTGTTTCTATTGGACCTGATCCTAATTCATGGGGATAGGCAGTTGCTTTTCCTGAGGATACTATTATTCCTTCTGGGGATTCAATTTCATTAAATAAGAGGAAGTTTTCTATTTCTTTTCTTAAAAATTCAGAGGTTAATATTTTATTTTCTAAATAAAGAAAATTGTTTTTTACAGTTGATTTTTTAATTAATTGTAAAATACGATTTAGCGCTTTATCTAATATATTTTGAACTGACTTTATTTTTTTTATTTCTTCTTTTGTTTTTATGGATCTGTCAAAGAAAGGATTTTTTATTTTTATTTTTATTTTGTTTTTTCTTAAAAAATCCGCGTAGATTAATGGAAAATTTTGATTTACTATTAAGGAATTTATCTTTTTTTCTTTTAGGAACAAGTAAGTTATAGTGGCAAGAGTGGTTTTTTTGAATTTAACTTTTGATTTATTTTTGTATTTTTCTAATTGTACTACTTCTATTTTGTTTTCTACATCTTTTTTTATTCTCTCAAATTCTAGAGAATTTGCTAAAATATAATTCTTTTTGTTTGTAGAGATATAAATAAAAGGATCTGGAACTAGGGTTTTTGTAATATAATACATATCTGCATTGTTAAAACTGTTTGTTATTAGTAATCTATTCATATATTTTTTAGGGGTTTTTATTTTATAAAGGTATCAATCTTTAAATCTGAAGTTTTATATATCTGGGTTTTCCTCATTTTAGTATGGCGCACATTAAAAAGATGGTTATGCAGGGATTTAAGAGCTTTGCCAAAAAGACAGAGGTGCCTTTTGATAAAGGGATTAATATTTTTATAGGGCCAAATGGAGCTGGAAAAACTAATGTATCGGATGCTATATTATTTGCTTTAGGTAGATTATCTATAAAATCTATGAGGGCTGCAAAGGCTAAGAATTTAATTTTTATGGGTTCTAAATATGTTAAACCTGCGAAAGAGGCGTTTGTCGAGTTGATTTTTGACAACAGCGATAGGGTATTTGCTATTGACAATGACGAGGTTCATTTGAAAAGAATGGTAAGAGTCAATGGACAGAGTGCTTATAAAATTAATGGAAAGATTAAGACAAGAAACGAAGTTATTGAGATGTTGGCGCAGGCAGGAATTGATCCTTATGGATTTAATCTGATAATGCAAGGACAGATACAGGGTATTGTTAAGATGCATCCTGAGGATAGAAGAAAGATTATCGAGGAAGTTGCTGGGATATCTGTTTATGAGTCTAGAAAAGAGAAGTCATTAAAAGAACTAGAGAAAACTGACGAGAGATTAAAAGAGATTTCTACTATTTTGAAGGAGAGGACTGCTTATTTAAGAAATCTTGAGAGAGAAAAGACACAGGCTGAAAGGCATAAACAAGCAGAGACTAGAGTTAGGAGATCTAAGGCCTCTATTATTCACAAAAAAATTGAAGATAAGAAAAAAGAACTAGGGCATGTTTTGAAGTCTATTGATGAGAAAGAGGGGTTTAAACAGAATATTAAGGAAAAGATTGAAACGATACAGAAAGAGTTGGAAGAATTAGGGAATAATGTTCATAGTATTAATCGGCATATTCAGCAGGCGACTGGCTTTGAACAAGAGGTTTTGCATGGTGAGGTTGCTAATCTTAAGGCTGAAATTGAGGGATCTAGGGTAAGAAAAGAGAGTTATGAGAATAGGAAAAGGGAAATTGAAAGAAGGATAGAACAAATGTCTAAATCCATTCCTGAATTGGAAGCAGAAATTATTGATTTGAGAAAACAATCTCCTTTGATGGCGAAGAAGTCTTCTGATTTAAAGAAGAAGAAGGATGATCTAAACCAGATAGAAGTTGAAAGAAAAAGATTACTGACATTAAAGACAGAATTAAATGCCTTAAAAGACAGGATTAAGGATAAAGAGAGGCAATTGACTAGAATACAGACTGAATCTGAAATTCTCGTGAAAAGATTAGAAGAATATACTACTGAATTGAATTATGAAAGTGAATCACAATGCTTGAAAGAAATTGAGTATTTTAGAAAACAGATTATTGAGAAGAAAATTAAGTTAAAAGAATTGAATAATAAAGAATTGGAGCATGAGAAAATTATTTCAGTCTCTGATGCTTCAATTTCTCATGCTAAGAAGATTATGAGCTCTGTTGATAAACTAGAGGTGTGTCCGTTGTGTCAGAGTAAAATTACTGAGGAGCATAAGGAACATGTTTATACTGATAGTGATGAGAGAATAGAGAAGGGCGAAAGCGAAAAAGAAGTTTCTTTACAGCAATTGGGGTTGATTAAAAACGAAAGAGGAAAATTATCTAAGAATATCTCTGAATTAGAGAAGAATCTTTCAGAAACAGAGATCGAACTTGTTAATCATAAAAACATTAATGAGAAAAAAGAACAGTTGAAGAAGGTTGTTGAGGATGAAAATATCTTGAGAACAGAGATTCAAGATTTGGAGGTGAGAAGAAAGAGATTAGAGGAAAGATCAGTTGATTTGAATAGCATTGAGGAGCAGTATGAAAAAAAGATTCTCGAGTTAGAGGAGATCTCTTCAAGAACTAGCGAGGATATTGATACCAGTTTATTGTATAAGGAAAGGGAATTGGAGAATGTTAGGAATGTTATTAAGAGGAGTACTAAGGATTCTGAGGATATCGAAAATGAGATTGTCGAGATTAGTAATAGATTAGAATCAAAATCTGAAAGCCTTGATGAGAAGGAAGAGCAAGAGAGAGAATTGCAAGAGCGATTTAAGAAAATGTTTGAGCAGCGTGATAGTTTGCAGAAAGAGATTCAGGAGAAGAATCTTTTTCTATCTGAGAAACAACAAGAGCAAAGACAGATTGAAGATCAAATTAATTATTTGAAGATTGGAAAGGCAAAGTTAGACGCAGAACGTGAGGCACTTGAGATGGAATTGTCTGAATTTGTAGGAATTGAATTGCTGCAGGGGGATATCAGTTCTTTAGAAGAGAGATTGAAGAAGGCGCAGGAGCTGCTGTTGAATATTGGGCCTATTAACATGCGCGCTTTAGAAGTTTATGAAGGAGTGAAAAAAGAATATGATATTGTTCAAGTGAGAGTTGATACATTACAGAAGGAAAAGGAGGATATTATGAAAATTATTGAGGAAATTGATAAGAAAAAGTCTAGAACTTTCATTAAAACTTTCAGGGCGATGAACGATTTGTTTTCTGCTAATTTTTCTAAGTTGTCTTCTAAGGGTATTGCTTATTTGGAGATCGAGAATAACGAGGATATTTTTGCCGGAGGGATTTCTATTGTCGTTAAACTTGCTAAAGGAAAATATTTTGACGTTACTTCTTTATCTGGAGGTGAGCAGACACTTGTTGCGCTGTCTTTACTTTTTGCTATTCAGGAATATAAACCTTATCACTTCTACATTTTTGATGAGATAGATGCCGCTCTAGATAAAAGGAATTCTGAGAGATTGGCTGTGTTGTTAAATCAGTATATGAAATCAGGGCAATATATTATGATTACACATAATGATGCGATTATTATTAATTCTGATTTTTTATATGGAGTAAGTATGCACGAGGGAGTTTCTAAGGTATTGAGTATGAAAATGAATGATTCTGGGATTGTAGAGAGAATAGAAGAAATGAAGAATAGGAGTATTACTGAGAATGTTGGGAAGGCTCAAGAGGATGTTATGAATGTTGAGCCTGCTAACAAATTTTGGGATAATTTTGATGATTTAGGGTCAAATGCTTTGATATAATTAAAATTCTCCTAAAGTAGCTTGTTCTTTATCTGGAAAGAGCGATTTCCAAGTTGACCAGGATTTTCTAAATATTCCTGAATTTTTTAATTTTTCTCCTTGGGATTTAAGGTATTCCTTTGTTATCGGATCTGCAGGGTAGCCAGAACCAAAATCACCGTATTTTTTCTTTAAGATTTCTATTTCTTCTTCTCTTGATACTTTTGCTAGGATTGAGGCTGCTGAGACCGAGATGTGATTTGCATCTGCTTTGTGTTCGCAGAGAATTTTTAAATTATCAGGAGAGTCAATAAATGGAAGAAGGGTTTTTTTCCATGCACTTATGTTTACAGATGGACAGTCAATTATTACTTTTATTTTATCTTTTTTATTATTTAGTTCATTGATTATTTCTGCGACTTTTATTGCCTCTAATGTGTTGAGGTTAGTTCTTTTTTTTATTGAAGTGTCTATTTCTTCTGGAGTGGTTTTTACAACACAGAGATTTAGTGCAGTTTCTTTTATTACGCCGGCTAATTTTATTCTCATTGGATGGAGAACTGTCTTTGAGTCTCTTACATTGTATTTTTTTAATGCTGTTTCGCCATTTTTGTCTAAGAGAACGCCGGCTAGAATCATCGGGCCTATTAGTGGCCCGCGTCCCGCATCGTCTATCCCCAAGATTAGCATAGTATAGAAAATTAAGGATTATATATAAGGTTATTGATTTTTATTGAGAAAATCTTGTATTATCCTTACTCTCTCTGGTTTTTTTATTATAGTATAGAAATCTATTGCGTTTTCCAGCGGTAATATTGGGAGATCAAGTCTATGCCATTTTATTGTCTTTATTTTATCAAACATGTCTATAGCGACCTTCGGATTATTTCTATAGATTATTTCGATTTCTATTCCATTGATATTACAAACTAAAGATTGCGCTTTTATCTCTTCTTTATATCTGTCTTTTATAATATGACTTTTTAATTCTTTTCTAAATGTTATTCCTTCTTCATCTGTTGCTATATCAAGATCCCTAGGAATAATATCTATTCCCTGTACTTTAAGGTTTGTACTCCTCTCTAATCTCCAGATTAAATTCTTATCCTTTATTTTAATGAGAATATATTTTAGTGTTTCATATAATTTTGATTGTTCCATTTTTTCTTGGTTATTAATCCTCGTGAAAAATCTCCAATCTTTAGATTTGAGTTCTAGTTATGTAGATTTTTCCCGGTAATCACAAAACCACGAACAAACTCCGCACATTAGTGTTGAGTTAAAAACCCGAAGGGTTTTGTGATAATAGCGGAGGCGGGATTTGAACCACGCGACCTCGAGGTTATGGGCCTCGCGAGCACTCCAGGCTGCTCCACTCCGCTATGAAGATATAGTGATCGGAGGACTTTTAAACCTTGTCATATAATAATTAATATGAAAAAGGAACAGCAAAGAGAATTTAAGAGAGTATTTACTCTGCCTACTTTTCTTAACATATCAAGAATAATTTTAACCTTTGTTGTAGTTTATATGATTATTACTCATAGAAATATTATTTTTATAGTGATGATTTTTGCTATTGCTGCTATTACGGATTGGTTCGACGGTAGAATAGCTCGTAAATATAGTCTTGTTAGCGATTTTGGAGCGAAAGCAGATATGGTGGCAGATAGATTTTTATGGGTAGGTACTGCTCTTGCGTTTTTTATTATTTTCGGTATCAACGAAAAACTAGATTCAATACATGGTATTCAATTACTATTAATAATGATAAGAGAAATAATAACAGCTCCATCAGCAGTTGTGGCATTCTTTTCAGGAAGAGGATTTCCTGATGTAAGATATATCGCTAAAGTTACAACTTTCTCACAGGGATTTGCTTTGCCCTCATTAATGCTTAGTATTTATTATTCTTCTTGGATGTATTTTTCATTACCAGTTTCTATATTTACCGGTGTTGTAGGCATTATTTCAGGATTTTACTATATTAATGATGTACAAAATATGCAGGAGAAGAAAAAATGAGTGGGTCAGGAGAGGGGAAGATAAAGATAGGAAATGCTGATATTTATATTCATCTAAAGGGAAAATCAGGGGCAAGTGTGACTCATTTAGATATTGAATTGGATGAATTGAACGAGGTTATTAAGCCTGGAGAAAACAGTTATGTTGGTGGCAAAGAAGGAGGAGTTTTTATTGGCCTGAAAAAAAATATGATTGAAAGGATTGAGAAGAAACTCAAAGATTGAGAAAAGGTTTTATATATGGGCTTTTTGAATGATAAATGGAAAAAGTACAGTTTTTTTCAGAGAGGACAGGAAATTTTTATCAGCTGATTCCTACGAGGACGATTCCTGTTTTGAAAATTAATGGAGTTCCTATGCATCGTTATTTTAGAATAGATCCTCTTATGGATACTCAGTTGAAAATTACCGCTGTTAAACCTAGAGGAAATGTGTTAGATGTATGTACTGGTTTAGGGTATACTGCTATTTATTCTGCTAAGAAAGAATATGTTGAGGAAGTGTTTACAATAGAGAAAGATTCTGAGGTGTTGAAGATTGCTCGGATGCATGAGGCGAGCAAAGAGCTTTTTGAGAATCCTAAAATTAAGATTATTAATAAGAATGCATGTTTAGTTGTAAGAGATTTTGACGAAGAGAGTTTTGATTGCATTATCCATGATCCTCCTACTTTTGTTATTTCCCCTGAATTATATCATGTTGAATTCTATGAAGAACTTTATAGAGTTTTGAAAAAAAATGGAGTATTGTGGCATTATGCTCCTGAGCCTGGAAAAATGAAGAGCAGAGGAGATGATTTTGTTCTGAAGCTTATTTTAAATTTGAATAAGACAGGATTTAAAAAATTAAGAAAAGATGTTAAATCTTCAGGGATTTTGGCAATTAAGTGATTTGATACGGAGATCCCCTATGATTAGGTTACATTTTTTTAGGGGATCTCTGTCTATACATCCCTGTTCTTTAGTAATACAATCAACGGGAATGTCTATAATAAAACTTATAAGGCTTCGTTGTTCTCTAGTTTTATGCCCGGATGGTACAATGGTACTGCGGCGGATTGCTAAGAGCGGCGACATTGTTTTCCCTATCTTAAGGAAATCCGCTTAAAACAACGGGAAAGCACAAAACATAAAAACAACCAAAAACACATCAAATAATAAGCCGTCATGGCACAATGGTACTGCGTCGGATTGCTAATCCGATTTCCGCAAGGATATCCAGGTTCGATTCCTGGTGACGGCGCGTTTTATAAAATAAAGATGTGTTTTGATTAGTTAGAGTTCTTTATTTATTGCTTATTCTATTCTATAAGCAAGAAAAACGAGGCTGAAAAGCAGGCAGATTCAGCGAGATAATTATTTTGGTAAAAATATCTTTAAACTAGATGCATGATTATAACTAACGCCTAGCCTACAAGCCAATTCTTTTATGTGTAATCCTTCTTCTATTAGTCTTTTTGCATAGTTAAATCTGAGCGATGTAAAATTAAGAGTAGGATCTAGCCCTGCTATTTCTTGTCTGCGTTTAAATATACTGTTTATTCTTCTTAATGATAAGGTAGCTCCGTCGCGTATCTTAAAATAAGGATGGTCATGAGATTTTATGTCAGTCTCTTCAGAGAGAGCTATTTTTTCATAATCCGCTAATTCTTCTTTTGTTGAATTATCTAATTCTAAAACTCTTTCTTCTCCCTTTCTATTTTTTACTCTGATTGATTTTATTAACATATCTTCTCTTCCGAAATCGTAGTAATTAACTCTTATTATTTCCCCAGAAGTTAAACCTGCTCCATATACTAAGCTGAAGAGAGCTCTTGCTCTTAAACATAATAAATCTTCTCTGGGTATTTGGTTCATTAGAGAAGAATATTCTTCTTCACTAATTACTCGTAGATTTTCTCTGATGGCAGCTTTCCTAAAATAATTACTATAATGAGGCGTGTCTTCAATATGGAATTCTTCTCTCAAAAAAGCATTTAGATTGTTGAGACTTGCTATTCTTCTATTAAAAGTATTATGATGCATCTTTTCTTTTCCTGCCATCTGGAGTCCTTTTTCTAATGAAGAGAACAATTCGTTAAAACTAGATGGGCGATTTACATTATCTTCTCTTAAAGTTCTTTTTATGTCTCCCAAATAAAATCTAACTGTAATTTTCGACCTTCCCTTATTTTTAAGATATAAACTAAATCTTTCTAGTAGTGCTGAAATATCCAATGCAGTACTATCAATCATTCTTTTTATTAATTTTTATAGTTTATAAATAATGCTATAATGACAGTATAATCGAAGAGTACTTGTTTTAAGAAAGTTCTTTCTATAATTCCGCCGCATCCGAGGCATGCTCCCTGCATAAATCATGATTTTTAGGCAGGGCATCATCCGCTTAAGATTTCGTCCACTTATGGGACATTTTTGCCATGGCGATAATAAATTCCTTAAATGATGTTTCTTCTTTATAAAAACAAATCCATTGTGTCTGAAGCATTTGTTCAAACAAAAAAAGAAAGTAACGAAC
>Ga0213870_1001543_pt1 | contig 10314 bp, 9 predicted proteins | sample WICALVC2017_Meta_FD_160119 | JGI IMG/M metagenome (GOLD analysis project Ga0213870, IMG submission 160119) | Freshwater microbial communities from subterranean cave lake in Wind Cave National Park, South Dakota, United States - WICALVC2017 | ecosystem: Environmental > Aquatic > Deep subsurface >... | reverse complement strand
CCTGAATCCTGAATCACAATAATTTTCTATGTCCAAAATTATTTTAGAAGAAATTTTTGTTCCTGGGTGTCACAATTGTAAAGAATTGGAGATTTTTTGGGAGGGGATCAAGGGCGATTTCCCTAATATTGAATTTATTAAAGTTGATGCTACCAGTGAGCACGGTCAAGAATTAGTTGGAAAATATATGATTATGGCTTCTCCGGGAATTATTATCAATGGTGAGCTTTTTGTCACCGGGGGATTTGATAAGGAGAAGTTAGTGGCAAGGCTTAAAGAGGTGTCGTAACAGACTCTAGGCGTTAGGCACTGGGTGATTTTCCTAAAGCCTAGCAACCTAAAGCCTATCAAAATACTATGGATAAACTAAAACCCTTCGCCCCCTTATGTCTTCGTCTAGGCTTAGCTGTGGTTTTTTTGCTATTTGGTTTTGAAAAGTTTTATGCGGCTGGTCAGGCTAGTGCGGAAATAGATTCTATTTTAGAGATTGGTTTGGAATTAGCCAGTCTACTTAATTTTATTCTTGGTATGATTGAGCTTATCATTGCCGGTTCTTTTATTTTGGGCTGGGGGATTCGTTGGACGGCTCCAATAGCGACCGCTTTAGTAATTGTGATTTTTTTCTCCATCGTGGTTAAGTTTGGTTTTCGAATAGACCCCACTATTTCTCGAGACATCGGTTTAATCGGCGCTTGTTTAGCTCTCTGGTTTCTGGGGACCGGCAAATGGAGCGTGGATGAATAAAGGGGTCAGGTCCCTTTTAATAATATTTCGAGTCCTTTGATTAAAATAGTCCTGAATTAAAAGGGACCTGACCCCTTTATTCCTTTTTAATTATTCTCCATTGTTCTATGTCCGCCAGACTTATTACGCGAGTTATTTTTATCTTTTTATTATTCAAATTATCCAGAGGTTCAGCAATTAATTTATCATTGTCAATTTTTGTGATTTTCCATATTTTTGAAATATTCTGTAATGATTCTTTGACCAAAATTTCTATCTGATTTCCATGATTAAAATTATTTTTAATCTCTCTGGGTGTTAACCTGACTTCTTTGTATTCCCCAGGAAGTTCTTCTGGGTTAAATTTTGGATTAAAAGGTATTTCTCCCATATATTAAAATTAATCGGTCACAATAAAATGGCCAGTTTGGGTATAGTGTCCTTCGCCACAAGGAACTGAACAATAAAAGTTATGGCTACCTTTTTTAGAAGCCACAAAATCAATAACAGTTTCTTTTTGAGGTAAAAGTCTTTTATTAATTCCAAAAGCTTCCAGTCCGAAACCATGATCGTAAGTATCTTCGTTGAAAATTTTTAAAGTGACTTTATCCCCAGCTTTGACAGTAATAATATCAGGCTCCCACTTCCATTGGTTTTTAAGAACTCTAATATTAACTATAACAGAATTATCAGTCGCTTTTATTAGTCCGACTTCTGGTGGTCGAAAAGACTTTTGATAAATAATCCCGCCAGCAATGATCACGGCCATAGCAATAATTATTAGGACGAATTTATTTACAGGATTAGGTGTTTGAATTTTTACTGGGTATAATGTTTGATTTTCCATTAGTATAAGAATAAATCAATTTTAAGACAAAATCAACTAAGGAAATTAGAAATTTTAAGTTATAAATTTTAGATTTTAGATTATTGATTGTTGTCATCCTGAACACATTCGCTGCGCTCAGTGTAAACTCCGTGAAGGATCTCATTCTCTATAAAGTGTCTGTAGATTCTTCGCTTTGCTCAGAATGACAAGTTCAAGGTTATAAGCTATAAGTTGTAAGCTGTAAGTTCTAAGTTCTAAGTTGTAAGCTGTAAGCTGTAAGCTGTAAGTTCTAAGATTTGTGCCTTGATTTTAGGTAAATCAGGATGGTATAATTGATAAATCCACAATCTAAAATTTCTAAATATGCCACCAGAAAAAATACAACGACAAATATTTAAAATCCAAGGGATGCATTGCGCAGCTTGTGCTAATTTAATTGATAAATTCTTGATTAAACAAAAAGGGATCAAGGAGGTTAATGCTAATTTTGGTTCGGAATCATTAAATGTCGCTTATACTGATGAAATTACTCCGGAAGAAATAAATTCGGTTTTAAAAAAATTGGGCTATTCAATTATTATTGCCGAAGGAGAAGAAAAGAGTGAGGAATTATTTGAAGAAGAACGGCAAAAAGAGATAGCCAGTCTTAGGAAACGAGTGATAGTTAGTTTTATTTTGGCTTCCCCAATTATTCTGTATTATATGAGTGTCCATATGTTCAATTTGCAACATATTCATGCTTTTTGTTTTGGTGGTGAAGGAATTTTCAGCGGAGTAGCTCAAGGTTGTCTTGAGGGAACTATCGTTGATTTTAACTGGTTCTTTTTTATTTTAACAACTCCTATCCAGTTAGGGGTGGGTTGGCTATTTTATCGTAATGCTTGGACAGCCATGAGGGTGGGGTCAACCTCGATGGATGTTTTAGTAGTTTTGGGCACAAGCGCCGCCTATTTAATTTCGGTTTTCGGTTTTCTTTTTTCCGACATAGCCTTTTTACGACAATATTGGGGTGGATTGGATCATCCATTTTGGGAAAGTTCAGCGGCCCTGATTTCTTTCATTGTTTTAGGCCGGTATTTTGAAGCTCGCTCTAAAGGGAGAGTAACTTCGGCTATTCGTAAGTTAATGAATCTGGCTCCGAAAGTGGCTATCGTCATTCGAGACGGTAAAGAAATAGAAATTCCCATTAGTGAGATGAAAGTTAATGAAATATTTTTAGTCAAACCAGGGAGTAGTGTTCCCACCGATGGCATTATTTTGGAAGGAAAAAGTTCTCTTGATGAAAAAGTAGTGACCGGAGAATCAATGCCAATCGGTAAAACGGTTGGGGAGGAGGTGATTGGTGCCACTTTAAATACTTATGGACTTTTAAAATGCCAAGCCAAGAAAGTCGGTAAAGAAACTTTGCTTTTTCAAATTATTAAGATCGTTCGGGAAGCTCAATCATCTAAGGCCAAGATTCAGGATGTGGCCGATCGAATTTCCGAGAAGTTTGTTCCAGTGGTGATTATTTTTTCCATTTTTGTATTCGTTTTATGGTATTTCGTACTTGGGTATCCAGTCGTGACTTCGGCAATTTTTATGATTGCTGTCTTAGTTATTTCTTGTCCCTGTGCTTTGGGATTAGCTACTCCCACTGCTCTGATGGTTGGGACCGCTCGAGGAGCTCAATCAGGAATCTTAATTAAAGGAGGCAAAGCTCTGGAACAGGCTTATAAAATAAATACGGTGGCTTTTGATAAAACGGGCACCCTAACCAAGGGTCAGCCAGAAGTGACTGACGTGGTGACTCTAGCTAACTTGTCAGCAACGGAAGTTTTAAAAATTGGGGCCATAGCGGAACGTGGCTCGGAGCATCCCTTGGCGCGAGCCGTCGTCAAAGCGGTCGGCCAGGTCCCGGAACCGAAAAATTTTATAACTATTTCTGGTCTTGGGATTAGTGCCGAATATGAAGGAAAAGTAATCTTAGTGGGCAATGAAGTTTTGATGGAAAAAAATAATATTGTGACTGAGTCTTATCAACAACAATACGAAGATCTCCAAGATCAAGCTAAAACTGTTGTTTATGTTGCTTACAATGGTCAGGTTATTGGTATTTTGGCCATGGCTGATACTTTAAAAGAATACGCTCTGGAGGCGATTCGAGAGCTTCAAAGAATTGGGAAAGAAGTGGTTATGATTACCGGCGACAATGAAAAGACGGCTAAGGCCATCGCTAAGAGTATTGGAATACAGACTTATTTTGCTAAAGTCTTACCAGAAAAAAAAGAAGAATTGATTGCTAGTTTACAACTAAAAGGTAAAATAGTAGCTATGGTCGGCGATGGGATTAACGATGCTCCAGCTTTAGCCAAGGCTGATTTAGGGATTGCAGTTGGGTCGGGGACTGATGTGGCCATAGAAACTGGTGATATTGTTTTAATTAAAGATGATTTACGGGATGTGGTGACGGCTATTGATTTATCTAAAAGAACCATTCATAAAATTTGGCAAAATTTTTTTTGGGCTTTTGTTTATAATGTGGTGGCTATTCCAGTGGCAGCCGGTTTACATTTATTTATCACCCAGACTGCTGGTCAGCCGGCCGACTGGGTCATTAGTGTCGCTCAATCAATGGGGCCGATCGTGGGACCAATTTTTGAAAATCTTTCTCAGTCTTCCTTACGTCCCGAGATTGCTGGTTTCACGATGGCTTTTTCTTCAGTTTCAGTGGTAGCCAATTCACTTTTATTAAATCGCTATCAAGAACCAAAGTTCGCTAGGTAGGGTATAGGGTATAGAAAAACCCTAAACCCTAAACCCTAAACCCTATTTTAATGATTAAAAAAACCTATAACATTGAAGGCATGCATTGCGGAGCTTGTTCTACTGGAATCGAGATGTTTTTATCTAACACCGAAGGCATTATTTCGGCCAAGGTTAATTATGAAACAAAAACTGGTGAAGTAGAATATGATGAAAATAAATTAAAAGATCTCGATATTATTAAAGTCATTGAGGAAGCGGGGTTTAAGAGTTCATCAAGTTCATCAAGTTCATCAAGTTCATCAAGTAAAATGCACAAGTTCAACAAGTTTTAATTTCAGACCTTATAAATTTTTCACTTTACAAACTTGATGAACTTTATAAACTTTACAAACTTGATAAACTAATTCAGGTTTCCGGTTTCTATGGAACAATTGTTAGAAAAATTAAATGAGAAGCAAAAAGAGGCCGTTCAGATTACCGATGGGCCTTTATTGGTGGTGGCGGGAGCTGGCTCAGGGAAGACCTTGGTCTTAACTAGTCGGATTGCTTATTTAATTATTATTAAAGGGGTGGCTCCAGAAAATATTTGTGCCGTTACTTTTACCAATAAAGCCGCCCGTGAAATGAAAGAACGAATCAGCAATATTTTAGTTGAGAATGGTCACTCTTATGCTTTGTCGTCTCTCTCGGTCGGAACCTTTCATTCTCTCTGTTTAAGGATCCTTCGGACTCACGCTTTAAAAATTGGTTATACCTCGTCCTTTGTTATTTTTGACGAACGAGACCAGGCTAAATTAATTAAAATTATAGCTGAAAAATATAAAATAGATGATAAGCGTTTTCCTCCTGAATTATTACTGGCGACTATTTCAAAGTTAAAAAATAAATTAGTCAAACCAGAAAATCCAGATGAGATTATTAATGATTTATTTATGAAAACCGTTCATCAGGTTTATGAGCAGTATCAGAAAATGATGAAAGAGCAAAATGCGGTTGATTTCGATGATATGATTATGCAAACGGTCATTCTTTTAGAGAGTCATAGTTCTATTAGGGAAAATTATCAAAATCTTTTCGTCTATCTTTTAATTGATGAGTATCAGGATACTAATTTTGCCCAATATTCCTTAATGCGCTTACTTTCAGATAAGTATAAAAATATTTGTGTAGTCGGGGATATGGATCAAGCTATTTATGGTTGGCGACAAGCTGATGTGACTAATATTCTTAATTTTGAAAAGCAGTATTCCGGCACTAAAATTGTCACTCTCGAGGAAAATTACCGTTCGACGGGTAATATTCTTTCGGTGGCCAATGCTTTAATTAGTAAAAATAAAGCCCGAATAAAGAAAAACTTATTTACCAGCAGTGGAGATGGGGAAAAAATCTCACTGGTTATAACCGCCAGCGAAACTCACGAAGCTTTTTTTATTATGCAGACGATTAAAGAAGCTATCAAAGAAAAAAGATGTTCGCTTTCTGATTTTGCTGTTCTTTATCGAACCAATGCTCAATCACGAGCCATTGAAGAAGCTTTGGTCTATGCTCGAATTCCCTATGTTGTGGTGGGAGGATTTAAATTTTATGAACGGAAAGAAGTTAAGGATGTTCTTTCTTACTTGCGTTTTATTATTAATCCCAAAGATCGAGTTAATTTTTCTCGAATTGCCGCTACTCCGCCAAGGGGAATTGGTAAGGTCTCTCTTCAGAAATTTTTTGACCATAATATTACCACTAAACCAATTCAGGAATTTCAGGTATTGATTCAATCATTGCGCGATAAGATGGATGGTTTCATTCTTTCCACTTTTATTAAAGAAGTGGTTAGGGTAACAGGACTCGAAACTTACTATTTATCTGATAAGTTAGAAGGGGCTAATCGTTGGGAGAATGTGGCTGAATTAATTTCAGCGGCCGTTCATTATGATGCCTTGCCAATTACGGAAGCCCTTTCATCATTACTTGATAGTATTACTCTGGCTTCAAACGAGGATGAGGAATATGACCAAGACGCAGTTCGTTTAATGACTATTCATTCAGCTAAAGGGTTAGAATTTACAGAGGTTTTTATTCCGGGCATGGAAGAAAATATTTTCCCTCATTCACGCAGTAAACAGACGGCTACCGAGCTGGAAGAAGAACGGCGCCTGTGTTATGTGGCTATTACTCGGGCCAAGAAGAAAGTCTGGCTTCTTTATGCTGAATCAAGATCAATTTTCGGTAAACGACAAAATAATATGCCCTCTAGGTTTTTAGCTGATATTCCCATGCATTTAGTTGAGTATGTAGAAACTAACAACCAATTTTCTGCCGATTTTTATGACTTGAAAGAAAAGGTAATAGAGATGGATTGATGACCAAGACGCAATTTATGAGGACAGGTTTAATAGAAAATTGATTTAAAACCTAGATTTTTGTCTAAGTAGGATGACAACTGTGAGAGTATTACATTGGGACCTAGCTGATAGAATACATTTTGTAGAATATGTTTTATGGTATTGACAAAAATTTTACTATAACTAAGATGTAGATTATATAAGGTTAAAAAATATGGATCGAAATACCTTACCTAAAAAAGAAATCTCACCCAAAAGTACCAAAAAACAGCTTTGGGAGGCTTATCAAGCCGTTCTAGACGGAGTAACTGAAAAACAAAAAATTACTCAACAAGCCGAAATGGCCGATGCTTCTTCTTATTCTGAAGAAGAAGCTATTTTAAAGAAAACTGATGTTTTAAATATTGAAAAAGCGATCGGAGATATTGGCAATCTTAAAATAAGTCTGGCGGAAGCGTTGAATAATTTAGAAGATCAGATTGTCGAGGAATTAAAAAAGCTGGAATTAGTCAATAAAGCCATTGCTTTTAAAGATGAAAACTTAAAAAATCTTTATAAGATTGAAGCCGAGGCGATTAATCTTTTTGATTTAATTGAGGCTAAAGAAAAAGAGGGTCAAGTTTTACAAAGTGATTTTGAAATAGAAAAAGAAAAACTAGAACAAGAGATACTACTAATTAAAAAACAACGCGAAAGAGAAGAGGAAGAATATCGTTATCAGACAAAAGTGACTCGTCAGCAAGAGGAAGAAGAAAACAACTTTAAAAACAAAATTAAAGAGAGAGATTTCAATGAAAAGTTCATAGCTAAACAAAAGGAGCTCTCATTAAGAGAGCAAAAGTTGGCTGAACAAGAAGAGGAAATTAAAAAAATGAAGGCTCGTTTTGAACAATTGCCGGAAGAATTATTAAAAACAAAAGACGAAGCTTTTCTTGATGGTCAAAACGAAGCAGTTAAACAAGCCAAAATAGAAAAAGAACTTTCAACTAAAGATTCTACCCGAGAACAGGATATCGCCAATTTAAAAATTGTTTCATTGGAAGAGATCGTCAAAAGACAAGTGGGTCAAATTCAATCATTAGAAACTAAGTTTTCTTTAGCTTCGCAAAAAGCGCAAGAATTGGCGGTCAAAATTATTGAGTCTCGAAAGGAAGATAAAAATACCGATAAACCAACTGTGGCGACGTCCATTAAACAATAAAAATTCTCGTTAAGAAATGATGGTTTCTATTAAATAATGACTCATTCACAATACTTATTGAAATGGTTTTTGCTAATTTTATTAGATCTCTTGCATGACTAACTTCGTTACGAAACCACTGATTTTTGGACTTGGCCATCGGTCTTGCTCCGGCATGCTGAGTTTTGTAACTAAATTTTTGATATTGATATTGGAAATTAGGTACTGGGCGGTATTTTAAAAACAAACGAAAATTGTCAAAGCAAGATAGAAATAACAAAAACAAACAAAAATTGTTTGACTATTTATAATCTTTAAGTTAAGATAACCATAATAAAAGCCCGTTGAGGGTTTTTTGTTTAGTAAAACAGCTTCTAGCTCCTAGCAAAATTTTCACGAAGATTAGAATTTCAATCTTCCATAATTTGCTAATAGCTAGGTGTTAGCACCTAGGAGCTAAATTATGAATTTAAGAAATGTGGCTATCATCGCTCACGTTGACCATGGTAAAACGACCTTGGTTGATGCTTTATTGAGGCAGTCAGAGAATTTTAAAATAAAAGCGGAGGCTGTTAAAGATTTAATTATGGATTCTAATGAATTGGAGCGGGAGCGGGGGATTACTATTTTTTCAAAAAATGCTGCCGTTACTTATAAAGATTATAAGATAAATATTGTTGATACTCCGGGTCACGCTGATTTTGGTGGGGAAGTAGAACGAATCATGCGCATGGTGGACGGGGTGCTTTTAGTCGTGGATGCGAAAGAAGGACCTATGCCTCAGACGAAGTTCGTTCTTAGAAAAGCCATTGAGGCTGGTCATAAAGTTATTGTCGTCATTAATAAAATTGATAAACCCGACGCTCGTTCTAATTGGGCCTTAAATCAGGTCTTTAGTTTGTTTATTGAACTCGGAGCTAATGATATTCAAATGGATTTTCCAGTTATCTATGCCTCAGGTGTTCAAGGAAAAGCTGGTTTAGTGGCCGATCTTTTTACTATGGAAAATATTGAGCCAGTTTTTGAAGCCATTGTTAAATATATTTCCGCTCCAGAATATAATAAAGATTCAGTTCTGCAAATGTTAACTGTTAACTTAACTAACGATAGTTATAAGGGTAAGATTGCTATTGGTCGGCTCTATGGAGGAATCATCAAAAAAGGAATGCCAATTATGCATATCAATAGAAAAGGCGAAATGAAAAAAGAGACGATTTCATCGTTAATGGTTTTTAGTGGATTAGATCGAGTAGAAGTTAATGAGATAACCAATGGAGATATTATTGCTGTGGCCGGTATTGCTGATGTTTCCATTGGTGAAACGATTACTGATATTGAGAATCCTAAAGCTTTACCAATTATTCAAATCGATGAACCAACTATCAAAATGACTTTCGGAGTTAACACCTCACCTTTCACTGGAAAAGAAGGGGAGTTTGGGACATCTCGTAATTTAAAAGAAAGACTAGAAAAAGAATTAGAGACTGATGTCGCCTTAGCATTGGTTCAAACTGGTTCAGCTGATAAATGGACCGTTTCTGGTCGAGGTGAATTACATCTCTCGATTTTAATTGAAAAAATGCGACGCGAGGGTTATGAATTAGAAGTCTCAAAACCACAAGTAATTTTAAAAACTATTAATGGTAAAACCATGGAACCAATGGAATCTGTTTCCATTGAAATACCAGAAAAGTTCACTGGAACAATTATTGAAATGATGGGGACCCGTTTTGGGATTATGAAGGATATGAAAGTTGATCGTGATATTGCTTTTCTAGAGTTTATCGTTCCATCTCGTGGTTTGATCGGTATTCGTAATGAATTTTTAACTAGTACCAAAGGAGCAGGGATAATGAATAGTATTTTCCACGGTTTTGAAGCATTTAAGGGTGAATTACCTGGTCGTCTTCGCGGTTCCTTAATCGCTACAGAAGCAGGGACGGCTAATAGTTACGGACTTAAGAGTGCTCAAGAGCGAGGGCAACTTTTTATTTCAGCAGGGATTAAGGCGTACGAGGGAATGGTGGTTGGCCAGAACGCTAAGTCTGATGATGTCATGGTTAATATTTGTCGAACTAAAGAATTAACTAACTTCCGTAATGCTAATAAGGGGATGGGGGAATCCATTGATGTGCCTCGAATTATGACCTTAGAAAATGCTATTGATTATATCAGTGACGATGAACTAGTTGAAATAACTCCTCTAAATATTAGAATTAGAAAGATGTTTTTGACAGACATGGAGCGGAAGAAGAACAAAAATAAAAAGATTATTGCTTAATCTTGGAATTATTTTTTAAAACTTTTTTTAAATAATTTTGTTCTTTTAAATTTTTATCTTGTCATTTCGACTCGCCGTAGGCGAGGAGAAATCTTGAATTTCTGTCTTAGTAAGATTTTTCCTCGCCTACGGGCGAGTTGAAATGATATAATCTCAGAAAGGAGGAAAAAATGAGTAAAGAGAAGGGGGGAGGTATAAAATGTCCTGAATGCGGAGG
>Ga0213870_1001542_pt1 | contig 10315 bp, 6 predicted proteins | sample WICALVC2017_Meta_FD_160119 | JGI IMG/M metagenome (GOLD analysis project Ga0213870, IMG submission 160119) | Freshwater microbial communities from subterranean cave lake in Wind Cave National Park, South Dakota, United States - WICALVC2017 | ecosystem: Environmental > Aquatic > Deep subsurface >... | reverse complement strand
CACTAACACATGTCAAAGACCCATCATCATTCGGCGTTGCGCGATTGGAAGGCAACAGGATACTGGAGTTCATAGAAAAGCCTACCAGCCCACTGACAAACCTAATCAATGCAGGACTCTATATAATAGAGCCAGAAGTCATAGGAATGATACCTTCTGGCAAAGCAAGCATAGAAAGGGACGTGTTCCCCCTGATATCTAAGCAGGGAAGGCTTTGCGGTTATCCATTCAAAGGCCAGTGGTTCCCCACAGACACACCCGAAAGATACAAACGTGCAGAAAGGGAATGGAAAGGCTGATTTAAAAATTAAAAAATCTTTTTAAAATAGGCAAACAAGCTTTCTATATGAATTCAGGTGTTGCCTTAAAGCTAGGTTTATCCATCATTTTTGCATTTGTTCTGATATTCTTGGTAAACCAATTTGCAGCCGCCATCTCTTTCCAGAAAATCACCCTGCCTAACAAAGCAGTCCGCATACAATCCCTAAATAACCCTCTTATAGACATCCAGCTTCTCGAGAACACAGACCAGTGCCTTGTTGATTGCTACTCCATCCTTAAAATCCATACATACCAGCCATTCTCCATCTCGCAATCAGATTCCATCCAGTTCTTGAAATCAAAACCAGAGCACAAGGGCATAAGCTCCTATTCCTTCGAGCTGCTAGAAACAGGCCCGTACACCGCCACAATACCAACATACACCACCATTTCTTACAAATGCACTAAAGATCTAGGCAATAATTCTATTGTGGAGGACATATGTGCAAGGCTCGAGCAGAATGGGTCAAGAATAGAGACAAGATACAATAATATTTGGAAGCCTATTGACTTCTTTTCCTTTACATTCGAGCCGAACAAAAACTACATAATCAGGCTTTCAGGCAAAAAATACCCCACTCTCGGAGAAAACAATATAGACTGGTTGCTCACATTAAAAGGAATTACATTGACCGAGTTTGCGTGGTGGAATTCGAGCTGGCTGTACAGAAGACAGATAACAATCACAAACAATAATAATACAGATTCTATACCAAATGCATTTACAATAAATTTTTCACTTAACCTGTCTGAATTATCCAATCAGGGTAAAATAAAAATTACTGCAGACGATATGCGAATAGTATTTAATGGCACTCAAGAACTGGACAGAATAATTACTGATGTGGGCACTGCGGTTAAATTCGATAATTCTCAAATATTTGTGCCTGACAGCCCGAGCTTGGACAGCAATGTCCACAAACTGACAATTGAGGCGTGGATCAAGCCTACAGCTATTGGATCTAAAAGAATAGTCACCAAATGGGGCGATGCAGATGTTACCAATAGAAGCTATAGGCTCACCTTAGATGATGGCTCTCTGTGCGGTTTCCAAGGTGTGGCATTCTTGATAAGGAACTCGACAGGAACTGAATTTTATATATGTGGACAAACATCCCTTAACAACAGCCCACATCATGTAGCTGGCGTTTATAACTCCACAAATCTGTTAATCTTTTTGGACGGAAATCTTCTTAACATATCTCAAGCCACAGGCAAAATCAATAATGGAATTGTCGGTTTATCCATCAGCAAGGAGAAAGAGAGTTTTTCAGGCTCTATAGATGAGGTTAGGATTTCCAATACATCAAGATACCTCTCAAATTTTACCCCTCCAGGTATCCACAAGAGTGACAGCTTCACACTTCTCCTTTTCCATTTCGACGAAGGGGGTGGGGCAACAGCCCAAGATAGCTCGCAATATAATAATACAGGCTCTCTCCAAGGCCCTACTATATATGTTCAATCTGGTGTTATTCCAAATGCGCTTAAGAACAATACACTATTCTTCCAAACTCAGCAGGCTATCCCACCAGCTACCACAGTTGTAAACTATCATGTATATTACGGAAACCCATCTGCAGGTCTGGCTCCAGCTAATGGCACAAATGTCTTCCTTGACTATTGCAGCTTCGAAGACTTCTGCGGCTGGACATTAATAGGTGGTGGGTGGGCTATAAGCGACAACCTTCTGAAACACTTCGGTGGGGGAGGCAGACCATTTGCTTTCTCCCCAGTTAATATTACCGAAAGTGATACCGCTTACTATATAGAAGCAAAAGTAGACACAGGTCCATTACAAATTGGAGCAATTTCAAGGGTCCAGGATCAGAACAATTTCTATGACAATCTTATCGAAACAGAGTCTGTCACATCTTTATATAAAAGAGTAGGTGGGGCGTTCACAAACCTCGCTACGGTATCCGGAACATTCGAACGAGGTAGATTCTATGCACTCAAAACAATACTTAGGGAATCCAACATCTTCACCACAGTTGACGACCAATTCTATTTGAATGCCACGGACTCTACATTCACATCAGGCTTCTATGGAGTTGACGGCTATGACCCAGCAACATCAGCAGCTTTCAGGAACTTTAGGATCAGCAAGTTCTTCCAACCAGGTCCAACAACAAGCGCAGGCTTGGAGTCCATAAACGGCTCACTCCAGGTAACAGATTTGATACCAATACAAGTAATTAAAGATGTCGACTTGGTTCAAGGTAAAAGAACTCTTGTAAGAGTTACAGTAAAACATAACGATATCAGTACAAATCAAAATAGTATAAATGTTAAGCTGTTTTTCAACAATGCAAATATAGAGAACCAAACAAAGATTGTGGTAGGCACGCAACCACAAGACTTTGATTTCTTTTTCAGTCCAAATATAGCAGGACAGAATCTAAATATAACCGCAATTGCTGAATGGAGTGTTGGAGGGGATAATTTTGTGGCCAGTAGGACAAAGTTTGTGAATGTGACGAGGACGAGGGAGTTGAATGTGAGTTTCATTTCTGTTAACTATATTACAATGTTCTTTCCAACGACCTTTTCTGGCTACCCTGAGAATTTTGAAATTACAGGTAAAAACAATTCGAAGTTTATAAATAAAACTTACCCTTTGGGTGATGATCGCTTTATTACAAACCTGGAAACAACAACAAGGGTTGGATTGCGAGTTGAGAGAGAAGGATACATTGATTTCTTCATACCTACTCTTCTGAAAGAAATTCACAGAGCAGGAGAATTAACAGGTATACACCCCGAAAGAACAGTAGCAATAGTTAAAAAGGGATTCTTTGGAAATTTATCATTTTTAAGTGAAAAAGCTAAAGGCATTTCAATCGAACACTTAAGAGGTGTGATAATCGAAGATAATTTTAATTTAGCACAAGTCGCTGCTCACGAGCTTGCGCATACGTACAAGATCTGTGATGAATATAGAAAAGCAGCATGGAATGACAATAATAAAGGGACAAAATGTCCAAATGGCGATAACGAACCTCCTTTCGGAGAATTAGATGATCAATGTATAGGTTTTGGGTGCCCGACGTCAACATTAGATTTATTACCAGATAAATTTAACAAGACAATGTATAATTTCATGGGAAATTCTTCAAATCCTTTCCCATGGATCTCAGATGTGACCTTTGATATACTTCTTCAAAACTTCTCACATTTCAGTCCGATATTCACAGGAAATAGGGTATTGATATCAGGTTCATATAATAGATCAAGCATTACAGGCAAATTCGATAACTTCTACACTCTTGGACAAGGACTAGCTGATAATACAAGTGAAATAGAGGCCGGAGAGTACTACTTACAAATCTTTGACAATCAATCTAATCAGATTCTAAACTTATCCTTTTCAATGACATTTGTTATTCTTGGGGATAACGTAACAGAAATCAATGAAAGTGCCTTCGTTTTCACACTTCCATATACAACTAACATGTCACGCTTCGTTTTCAAAGTCAATAACACAGTTTTAGATGAATTTAATATATCCAATAATCCCCCTACAGTAACTTTATTGACTCCTAATGGTGGGGTGACATTTAACAACGAAATAATCAATATATCTTGGAACGCATCTGATCAAGATGGAAATAACCTAAGTTATACCATATTGGTGAGCAAAGATAACGGAACAACGTTTGATACATTTGTCATTGACCATCCTAATAATTCACTGATCACTAATTCCTTAGATTTTGCGGACAGCAAACAATATATTGTTAAGATAATTGCAACAGATGGTATAAATACAGCGCATGATACAAGTGACAAAACATTCGAAATAGATAATGATTTTAATATAACAAAATTTGATGTCGTCTACTCTAATTATACAGAAAGAATCTTTAAAATCCAGTTAAATAATACACTAAACCAGACTATACAAAATATATTTTGGAGGTTAAATACAAGTGACGGTATTAAGAATTCTCAATTTCCTTTCAGCCTAAACTTCAACGAACAAATTTTTATGTATCTTTACCATAATTTTTTAAGTTTTGGAAATTTCTCCATATCTATAGAAATTTCCACTAATAATAAAAAAGAAACAGATATTATTAAGGTTTTAATATGAGGAAAAATTGGAAAGATAGAATAAAGCCAACTTGGCAAGGAATACTATTGACAATAGTCTTTGCAATATTTGCGATGCTATTTGTACTTTTAGTAGAATTATCATTCGAAATAATTTGTGATTTTGAAGAATGCCGTGGACCTATATATATGGCATTATCTGAATTTTATTCACTTTTGAATTATTCTACCTTCAATTTGATATCTGTCTCAATACTGACTATAATCCTATTTTACCTCTTGATCTCATTCACAATAAATTCATTCAAAGAAAGGAGAAAGAAATGATAAATGTGTTAAGTTCAAAAGACGTAGACCTAGTCGAAGGCAAAAGAACCCTTGTTAGAACTGTTGTATTTTATAATAACAATGGAACGAACAATATAACACGAACTGCCACTTCAAGAGTTTACCTTAATGGAACTTTTCAAAATAATGAGACTATCAATTTGACTTACGGTATTAATAACATCGATGTCTTTTTTGTGCCACAAATCAAAGGACAAAATATACCTATCGTTTCTGAAGTTTCTTCTAACATACCTGATTTTAATGCAACAAATATAACAAAGTCTGTGAATGTGACGAGGACGAGGGAGATGAATTATGAAATCAACAACTAAAATCACAATTGATATAATAGCAGTCTTGGCAGGTGTAGTATTAAGCTTCCAAATTTTTGCAAGCCCGAATCACCCAGACCCTCCTGTAATAGGTTATGAAGAATTGGATGGCGGAGCTGTATGGCACATCTGGAACACAAGAGATGATTACTATTTCAATGCCACATCAGGCATACAGTTCACAAACCATTACAGCCAATACTGGGCTAAAAACATATTCTGCGGCGGAGTCAAGTTAAATAACTGGATATATTATTGTGTGGATAATCTTCCATTTAATTGGACAAGGCAGACTGATAACCAGACTTTTGTGAATATAACTGGTCAGAAGGATATAGCATTTACTTTTGCTGGCAGGCAGTATAGTTTAAAATTAGGCTTAACTTATCACCTGAAAACAAATGATACAAGCCTTACTGTCCAGCCTTCTATAAAGAACACAGGGTCAAATGATATTCCGGTTGATCTGGGCTTTGCTTGGAAACTAAGAGATATTCAGATAAGCAACACACAACAAAGTGATTTATTGGAATTAGACGCAGATGAATATCTTTTGAACGAATCTCTGGATTTGCTTGTTAATAACTTAACCCGTGAAGAATTCTCAATATACGATTCCATTACAAATGAATTCCTGTGGCTTGACTGGAATGACAGCTTGGATTATAATCTAACTGTCAAATCGGAACAGGGTCAGTATAACGCTCCTGTAACCTTGCTTGTAAATATAGGCAATTTGCCAGTCAATCAGGAGAAATCAACCCGAATGTACTGGTTTGATGCACTATGCTCTATAACCACATGCTCTCTGGATTCCCCCACAACCAACTTGTCCATAAATGTTGGGGATACATTCACAATGAGCACAAGGGTCGTTTCCGATTGCCCAGAGACCAAGCTGAGAGAACTGACACAAAAGTATGCAAATCGAACAGCACAGAACTTTGTCAATATCACAAGCTCATCAGAGCTACAGGCGTCTTTTAACCCCCAGTCTGCCTATGAGGATTTCACAAATGAGATAACGGTGAAAGGGAATATAGCTGGAAACTACAGCATAAGAGGTCTCTGTAGAGTGGAAGGGGCTGGGACTAAGGCAACAGCTGTAAGGCAGGTGAATGTCACTATTCCGGCTTCATGTACGATAAACAATACTAATAGCAATGTGAAATTAACCCAGAATTCTACCCAGTGTTTTAATATAACAGCTGATAATACAATCTTTGACTGCGGCGGCAACTGGCTTGTGGGAAGGCAGTATGATAATCAATACGCAATAATGGCTGACAGCAGGAAAAACATAACCGTAAAGAGCTGCTTCTTTTCAAACCATTCGAGAGGAGTTTCGTTTATAAATGTGAACAGTTCCCTGGTAACAAACAATTCTTTCCCTGGAATAAAATGGATAAAATCCAATGGAACTATTACATTAGATGCGGCTGGGATATACTTCAGCGGTGGATTTGGCAATCGGATAATCGGGAACAGGATTTCTGATGTTAATGCTACTCAATTGATCACAGGCTTAAACAATAATTGCGGTTCGATAAGGGCGTTTGGAATTGGCATAGTAAATGCTAAAAATAGTACTATAATTAATAATACAATAAGTAGTGTGGTTGGGAGTGATAAAGACCGTGATGATGCTTTAAGCTGTACCTATATTATAAAGAAGGAAGGATATGGGGTGTTTTTACAGTCCTCTGACCTGAATACTGTTCATAACCTGACTGCGAACATGTCAAACCTTTACGATTTCTATGTGAACAACGGCAATGTTACAATGAATGACAGCAGGATTGGGAATAAAATAGCTATAATCTCTCCGACAGATGCTGTTTTTATTAATTCTACATTCAACAGGTCTGGGTTGGTATTTTCTGGTGCTGACAGCAATTTGACAATACAATGGTATATTAGGGCTAATGTGACTGCTGAGAACGGGACTCCTCTTGTTGCAACTGTGAATATAACAGACGTAGGTGGCGGGCAGGTATTTTATGAGAATTCTGGAAGTGATGGATTAACTAATATTAAGGCTGTAACTGAAACTGTCATAAGTAATGGAGTTGGGTTTTCACGGAATCTACATTTGGTTATAACAAATAAGACTGGATATGGGACAGATAGTAGACTTGTGAATATAACTAATACCACTATAATGCAAATAACTTTAATGCTGACTATAACTAATGAGGCAGAAGCCAGGCAAGCTATACAGCAGGGAATAAACAACACTATACCTAATGCAAGCGTGTTTACTGATAAGCAGATATATGTTATAAACGAGAATAATACTCACTCAAGAGGCAGATTCGATAAAGTTGCTTTGCTTAATAACCAGACATGGGGATTCAATTATTTAACAGGAAATGAATCGTTTACGAATGTGAGCGGGATAAGCAGGGGCAATATTGTCAATATATGGGAAAGAATAAGCTTGGCTTATTCGCAAATAGTTAGCCAAGTAGAGGCGTTTATTAATTCTACTAAGATTTAGGTGATATTTGTAAGGGGGTTGAGCTGAAAATTATGAAAAAGCTGGAGTTTGCAAAATTGCTTTACGAGATGGCAGACATACTGGATATACAGGGAGTGGACTGGAAGCCGCAGGCCCTGAGAAAGGCCGCAAGGAATATAGAGACCCTTCCGCAGGATATTGAAGATGTCTACAGGAAAGAAGGGGAAGAAGGCCTGAGAAAGATCCCTGGCGTGGGCGAGGGGATTGCGAAAAAGATTATTGAGTATCTGAAAACAGGCAGGCTGAAAGAGTATGATGAGCTGAAGAAGCTCGTGCCAAAAGGCGTTGAGGAGCTGATGAGCGTGCAGGGGCTTGGCCCAAAAAAGGCATGGAAACTGTACAAGGAACTGAATATTGACAGCCTGGAGAAGCTGGAGAAATTGGCGAAAGAAGGAAAGATAAGAAAGATAGAAGGATTTGGGCAGAAGAGCGAGGAGGATATATTGAGAGGGCTTGAGCTGGTAAGGAAAGGGAAGGAACGGATGCTTTTGGGCACTGCTTTGCCCATTGCAAACGAGATTGTTGAAAAATTGAGAAAATCCAGGGATGTGAAGAGGGCTGAGCTTGGCGGCTCGATAAGAAGGCGGAAGGAAACAATCGGGGATATTGATATTCTTGTGATATCAGACAAGCCACTGAAAGTGATGGATTATTTCACTTCCCTGCCTGATGTGCAAACGGTTCTTGCGAAGGGTGACACGAAATCCTCTGTGGTCCTGAAAGAGGGCCTGAACTGCGATTTGCGTGTCTTAGAAGAAAAACAGTACGGTGCAGCTCTTATGTATTTCACAGGGAGCAAAGATCATAATATCGTGCTCAGGAATGTGGCTATCAGGAAAGGAATGAAATTATCTGAATATGGGCTTTTTGATGACAAGACAGGCAAGCTTATCGCAAGCAAGACTGAAGAGGAGATATACAAAAAACTTGGCATGGATTATATAGAGCCTGAGATGAGAGAAGTGACTGGCGAGATCGAATTGGCACAAAAACACAAGCTGCCTGATCTGATAAAATACAATTCTGTAAAAGGGGACCTGCACACGCACACGAACTGGAGCGACGGCCAATATTCAACAGAGGACATGATAAAGGCCGCCATAAAAATGGGCTACAAATATATCGCGATAACAGATCATTCAAAAAGTGAGCGAGTGGCCAATGGCCTTGAGGAGAAAAGGCTTTTGCAGCACTTGGCGGAGATTGATAAACTGCAGAAAAAATATCCTCAGATAAAAATTTTCAAGGGTTCAGAGGTTGATATCATGGGTGATGGCAGGCTGGATTATGATGACAATATATTAAAACAATTGGATGTGGTTATTGCCTCTGTACATTCAAGATTCAAGTCTACTAAAGAGGAGATGACAAAAAGGGTTTTGAACGCGCTGAACAACAGATATGTAAATATTTTAGCCCACCCTACGGGCAGGCTGATAAATCAAAGGGAGCCATATGAGATTGATCTTGATAAAGTATTTCAAAAGGCAAAAGATAATGGCATTATAGTGGAGGTAAATTCCTATCCTGCAAGATTAGACCTGAATGATGTTAACATTAAAAGGGCCATAGAATTCGGCCTGAAGCTCACGATAGACACAGATTCGCACTCGATTGACCACCTGCGCTTTATCGAATTCGGCATTGCCCAGGCCAGAAGGGGCTGGGCCACGGAGAAAGATATAATAAATACATGGCCAACTGAGAAATTAAGAAAGGTTTTAGAGAGGTAAATGGTTGACAGATAGAAAGATAACAAAATATGAAGATAATATATCTGTCTGCATTTTAATAAGATATGTATGCGAGGCCAATTCCTTCCATACAAAGACGAGAATGTGACCAAAAGCTTTCCTTACATCACATACGGCCTTATCCTGATAAATATTGCTGTGTTCATCTGGAGCCTAACAAATTTCGAAAACATAATCTTTTCATATGGTTTTGTGCCTGCGCAGTTTGTTCTGATCACACTGCTCAGCTCAATGTTTTTGCACGGAGGGCTTGACCACATATTCGGCAACATGCTTTACCTGTATCTCTTTGGAGACAATGTGGAAGATACATTTGGCAGAATAAAGTTCCTGATCTTTTATCTTCTCTCAGGCCTGGCAGCCTCCTTGGCACATTTTGCAACAAATATCGGCTCTGTTATTCCCGCCATAGGTGCTTCTGGGGCAATATCTGGCGTGCTTGGAGCTTATTTAATACTGTTTCCTAAAGTCAAGGTGCATGTGGCCTCATACTATTACGCCGGTAAAATATCCGCCTATTACCTTATCGGATTCTGGTTCGTGATGCAGCTGTTATTGGGGACTGTTTCCCTATTTGGCGCAAGAGGGAGCGGGATTGCCTTTTTCGCCCACATAGGTGGTTTCATATTTGGGGCGATAGTAACTTACATTTATAAAAAACTCAGAAAATGAATCTTTCTTCTATTCTTTATAGAATAAACATTTATATTTCATTCTGTTTTAATTAGAAATATTGCTTGATTTGTATGGTATTTGCCGCGTTTTTGATCACATTCAGGGAAGCTCTCGAAGCTGCGCTGATAATTGCGATAATTGTCGCATATCTCGCAAAGATAGGCAGGAAGGATCTGCACAGGTATGCGTGGTTTGGAAGCGCTGCTGCAATCGTATCAAGCTTTGTGCTGGGCCTTGTGATTCTTTTGACCTTTGGTGTATTAGAGGGGATAGCTGAAAAAATCTTCGAGGGAACAGCTGCCCTGCTCGCTACAGGGGTCTTGACT
>Ga0213870_1001541_pt1 | contig 10315 bp, 9 predicted proteins | sample WICALVC2017_Meta_FD_160119 | JGI IMG/M metagenome (GOLD analysis project Ga0213870, IMG submission 160119) | Freshwater microbial communities from subterranean cave lake in Wind Cave National Park, South Dakota, United States - WICALVC2017 | ecosystem: Environmental > Aquatic > Deep subsurface >... | reverse complement strand
GTAGGAAATAAGATTTGGGGCAGATAAATAATGCGATAAATCAATTAATCTACAGGCTTGGGGCGATAAATAACCAAAACTCTCCTCTATTTTAAACCCATTTTTTTCAAATAACTTATTCCATTCTTGTTTGGTAAACAAATTTAAATGTATTTGTTTTTTTCTCATCCAATCTTGATACCAGGTACCAAATAGTATTGCCCCAAATAAATTGTCTTCCCAAGGTTTAGCCGCAACTGTAGTAAGAAATAATCCATTTGGTTTAAGTACTCTATGAACTTCGGCAGCCAATAGTCCTAGATCTTGCACATGCTCCAAAACACAATTAGAAATTACTGTTGAAAATGAGTTATCTGGAAATCGTAAGTGCTTACCGTCAAAGGTAACTAATTTTTTATAAATTCCTGCCTTTTTTGCTTCATTAATTCTACTATCTTCCAAGTCCAATCCCACATCAATTTGATTAGGGTCGGACCCTGAAAGGGTCCGACCCTGTCCAAAAGTAACCTTTACAAAGAAGCCATCACCACAGCCTACATCAAGAACTGGTTTTTTCAGCGGTATGTATTTCTGATAAAGCTGCGCTTCTTTAGCTCTGATTAATGCTAAAAATAAAGGCCTTTCTCGCAAGTATTCCTTTAAAAAATATTGAAGCATAAAGATCAAGATTTATTTAAAGCATACAAAAGTCCAATTCCGGAAACATCTTTTCTTGGTTTTACCCAAACCGTAAATTTGGCTTTTTCGAGAGTCTCTTTTAAATGTTGGGCTGACTTTGTTTGATTTTCATGGTACTCCATAACAACTTTATTAATCTTTGCGAGGCTATTTGAATTTCTCTTATTTATTATCTCGTACTCGCAACCTTCACAATCAAACTTTAAAAAATCTATTTTCCCGCAATTGAACAATCTAAAGAGTTCATCAAGAGAGATTATGGCTTTTTTAAACGCCATAACATTCTTTACCCTATTTTGATTGATATTCTCTTGTAATAATGAGAAGTAAGAACTATTGGGTTCAAAGGCGAAAACCTTAGCTTCCGGAAACCTCTTTGCAGTTAAAATAGAAAAGTCGCCAAAACCAGCTCCAATGTCTACGATAATTCTATCCTTACTATTAATCTTTACTGTACCGTTTTCATATTCTTCATCCAACACAACCTCCTTCAATATTAATAGATCGAGAATTGTCTTAATTTTAAAGTTTAGGTCATGTTTTTTTAGCCTAATTGTATTTTTACGAAATGTTATTTTTGAATTCAAAAATAATTTCAACAGTGAACTGAAATAATACGGTAGTCGAACTAAGTTAAGTTTCGCGCAACTTGACATAGATGGTTAGGCTGAGGTAAACAGTCTTTGAAAAAAATTTATTGTTTTCTCAAAAGCAAACTCCTTTTTAATAAATTCTCTATCTTTAATATATTTTTCCTTATTTAGTAGAACTTCAACTATTGCCTCAGCTAACTTTTGACTATTTTTAATTGGAACTAACTTCCCCATTCCTATCTTTCGAATCGGTATCCTAACCCCTGGCATATCTGTTGCAATAACTGGCACTCCCAGCATCATAGCTTCCACCTGGACCATGCCAAATGCTTCAGTAGAATTTATAGAAGGAAGAACCAATACATCAAGAAGCGAATAAAACGATCCCATATCCTCTTCTTTCAAGGAACCAAGAAACACAATATTCTCCTTATATTTCTCAACCAACTTCATAATTTTTCTTTTGTAATCTGTTTCTCCAACAGGCTCTAATGGACCCGCCACAATAATTTTAAATGAAATCTTATTGTCATTCCGAGGAGTAACACGACGAGGAATCTCTCGACTAGTTCGAGCTCGCATTCGCGAGAGATCCCTCGACTTCGCTCGGGATGACAAAGATAAATTTTTTTCAATTGCTGGAATACTTTCCAGCAAATACTCAATCCCCTTTTCAGCTGCCAGTCTTGCAGCCACTCCAATAGTAGAATCCGGTTTTTCTCCAATTTTTTCTCTGATCATATCTTGTACTCTTTTATCTACCTTTGGACCTATAATGGGTGGATAAACGTAATTAATTTTATTAGCGAATCTGGGCAATAACTGGGAATGTTGGGCAAAATCCTTTGTATAGGTAATAATAACGTCCGTGAGATGAAGAGTAAGTAAATTTGAGAGAATAAGCAGAGACTGGATAAAGTTATTAAGTAATCCTTTTGGTAATTCTACTTCGCAATGATAGATACTTATAACTTTTTTCTTAAATAGCCTCCCAAAAACAGCCGGAATAAATCCTTCAAATTGTGGCAGATTAATAAGCACTAAATCAGTCTCGTTTACCCCAATCCAACTTTTGACTAACCAATCGAGCGAAAGAAAACCCTTGCTGATCCTAAATAACGGCTTTGCCCTTATAACTTTTACATCATTGATCGTTTGAGTGAGAGGTAAATTTCTTTCATATTGCATACATAAAATTGTTGACTTAAACCCACGCTCCGATAAGGCCTCTGCAAGTCTTTTTACATACAAAGTTAGACCGGAAATATAGGGCGAAAAATATGTAATGGAGAAAAGAAGCCGCATAATAAAAGCTTCAAAGAAGCAAAATCCAAAGAATCAAAGGAGAATAAATCTAATTTTTAATCTTTGTGTCTTTGAGTCTTTGTAACTTTGTGTCTTTAATCACTTCTTCCAACGCTTTCTCCAAATAAGGATATTTATGAGAGTAAGGGTATCCTCTATCTATTAAATTATATATCCAATAAATCTTAGCTTTACTTTTTCCATAAAGGTATTTCACTATATCGAGGTTGTCTTCAATATAATAGTCTACATCTAGATCTCGAATTATTTTTTCTTTAAAAATATGTGGTTGATTATCTTCTTTATTCCAATTTGTTGAAACGAAAAGATTTGAGAGGTGATATTTTTTCAACCATTTATTAAGATGATGATCTAGGAAGCTATAGCGAGCAGTGATCAGGTGGGCTTCTATTTTTTGTTCGTCAACTAACTGCCGAAGTAATCCAACTCCTTTTGCAGGAAAGACACTTGATTCATGAAGTATTTTCCAAAAAATTTGTTGCCAAGAAGCTTTGGGATAAAAAAAGTTAATTTTTTTAATGCCTAGAATATCTTTTTTAACATATGCAATAAGAGGACGAATTACACGAAAGGGATTATAGGCTACTACCCCATCAAAATCCAAACCAACTCTGATTTTGCGCCTAACCATAGCGAGATTATATCACGCAAAAAGAGATAAATTGTTATATTGTTAGATTGTTAAATTGTTATACTAATAAGAAATCTCAATTTTTTATACATTAATTTTAACAACGGGTGGCACGGTTCGGGGGACCCCCATCACGCGCGCAGAGTACACGCATCTCGAGCACGAGATGGGGGAAGAACCGGGACAGGACCCGTAAATTAGAATTAAAGAGAAAATTTACTGTGCGAGCATAGCGAAGCAATCTCCACGATTTACTTCTTCTCATTTTAGTTAAAAATCTCTATAATACCAATATCAGCGTCTAGAAATTTAGCGTCTAGCGTTTAGTAATGTCTAGACGCTAGTCACTAGGCGCTAAACGCTTTTTTTATGTCCGATGCTTCTTATGTCATTATCTGGTGGTTGACGATTTTTGTGATCGGCTTAACCACGATTCCTCTCTGTTTCACTTTGTTCTCGCGCTTTATCGATAAAGGCTATATCTTCACCAAAGTACTTGGAATATTTATCTCCTCCTATATCATTTGGCTGGCAGCAAATCTCCATATTCTTCCATTTAATCGTTTAACAATTCTTATTGTTCTAATTGGTTTGGGACTTGTAAATCTGGTAATTTGGGCAAAACGCGGCGGTAAAAATGGGCGCATTACACTTCCTTGGGGACTGATGATTTTGGAAGAGTGTCTTTTTTTCGCCACTCTTGCCTTTTGGTCCTATGTGCGGGCAACAGAACCATCTGTCCGCGGACTTGAGAAATTTATGGACTTTGGATTTGTCAACTCAATTCTTCGGGCAAATTTTTTCCCGCCACTCGACATGTGGCTCACGCGCTCACCAGAGTATCTAGGAGGATATTTTATCAATTATTACTACTATGGCCACTATGTTTCAGCCTTTTTAACTAAACTATCCGGAATTGACCCGGCTGTTGCTTATAATCTGGCGATGGCAACACTTGGAGCATTTACATTTGCCCTGCCATTTTCTCTTGGAATGAATCTATTTTATCTTTTTATCAAATCTCGTGACACACAAAGTACTTTTAATGTTAAATATCTAATTGTCGGACTTCTGGCGGGCTTCCTCGTTTGTTTTGGTGGCAATTTGCATACACTCTATGTTTTCACCTCGGGCTACCCCAATGAAGACCCGGTTCCACCCTGGAAACTTAGCGCAGGATTTCATCCTGACCGATACTGGTATCCCAATGCTACGCGCTTCATACCCAATACCATCCATGAATTTCCAATCTATTCTTTTGTGGTTGCAGATCTGCACGGACATGTCTCCAATATTCCATTTGTGCTTTTTGCTCTTGCTATTTTGCTGACTCAAATGATGAAAAAGAGTGAAAAAGAAATCGAGAAATCTAATACTAAAAAGTTTGATAGTACTTCAGTGGCAAGTTTGGCCAACGAGTTTGAAAACTATACCACTGTGCCTCTTTTAATAATACTGATTATGGGTGTACTTCTGTCAGTTATGTATATGACTAATGCCTGGGATGGAGTCATTTATATGATATTAACCGGTTTTGTCTTCCTCTATATCAATATTAGATCCAATCCTTCTTTTAAAGTCGCAATTTATAAAACATTTTCAGCCTCTCTTTTTCTTGTCTTTTTTTTCCTACTAGCAGGACTTCCCTTCTCTCTTAACTTCAAGCCCTTTGTCTCTGGCATTGGTGTACTCTGTGCTCCGGCATTTCTATCTGGTAAGACGATTGGGCCACTTCTTTTTGAAGCAGATCATTGCCAAAGATCACCAATCTATATGCTTGTTATATTGTGGGGCTTCTTTTATTTCAACGTGATTGGCTTCTTATTTTTAATCCTCATTCCTAAAATAAAGGCTATCCTATCTACAAATCGCAAAATTCCCGAATTGACTCGAATTAAAACACGAATCTACTCGAATGGAAAATTATCCGAGTTTATTCGGGCCCCTATTCGAATTATTCGAGAATTTTCTCCTATCGACGTATTTGTGATAATTATGATCTTTATATCAACACTACTTTTAATTTTCCCGGAATTATTTTACATGAAAGATATTTATCCTGCCCATTACCGGGCCAATACCATGTTTAAACTAGGCTACCAAGCGTTTATGATGCTGGGACTTGTATCTACTTATGTTTACTTTAGGATCAGGCAGGCTTGGCAAGATCGCCGAAAACCACTATCGGTGATACTTTACAATTTCTGCTTTATGATTCTTTTTTTCCTGGTAGCTATCTACCCTTATTTTGCCATCAATTCATATTATGGCGGACTCAAAAATTATATTGGTCTAGACGGCCTGAAATGGCTTGCCAACGAATTCCCAGATGATTATCAGGCTATTGATTGGATTGCCAAAAATATACGATGTAGCGACGTATCTGGTGCTGACTGTACCAATCAACCTGTAATTGCGGAGGCCAATGGGGATTCATATACCGATTATGCCAGAGTTTCAGCCAATACCGGGCTTCCTACAATTGTAGGTTGGCCGGTACACGAATGGCTCTGGAGAGGGTCGTATGATGAAGCAGGAAAAAGGATACCGGAAGTAGCGGCAATTTATGAATCTACTGATAGTAACCAAATAAATGAAATCTTGAGAAAATATAATGTCGAATATATTTTTCTTGGGTCGCTTGAAAGACAAAAATATCTAAATCTCAATGAAGACAACCTGGCAACTCTGGGTAAAGTAGTCTTCGAAAGCGGCGAGACGAAGATTTACAAAGTTAACCGCTTATAATCTTCTTCCTAAAGGTCTTTGTGCTGCAACATCTGCTTCTAATTGCTCAAGCGTGGAACATATAAAAGCCTCAGTCTCAAATGGTGCTCCTGCTTCACGAAGATGATCTACTAAAGACATTACAGGTTCTACTGTTGCCATTACACCACTCCCCCATTTGATAACCAGCTGGTTTTCAGAATTAATATACAACTCACCAGATGCTCCCGTTAATGGATGATTAAGGCTTGTTGAATCAATGCCCCCTCCAAGAATGCTCCCTCCAAGAGTGTTCATAATAGAATGGTTAAAAATTAATTAAGTTAAATCCTATATCTTCTTAAACGGGGGGATAAGCTGCCTGGGAAGTACAATCGTTAATACCTCCTTGAGCGGGGGGATAAGCTGCCTGCCCTACATCTTATCCACCCCCTGAAAGAGCTATATTCAAGCGATTTACTTCCTAAACCTTTACACTGAAAATTTCATCAGAAATTTTTAGTGATACATCTTATCCACCCCTGGAAAAAGATATCTTTTTTTCAATATAAAACTCTGGCCGTTCCGACAATACGTCTGAATCGTTAACCAGAGTTAAAAACAAGTTTATACCTTGATATCAATCTGTAGGGCAAAATTTTCATAGGACAGAAGGTATTAGCGGGCCATTCTAACATCCAACTATCCGGTTGTCAAGAGGTTAGCTTAATATATCGAGCCGAATGAAATTTAAAATACAATTTAGAAGATTTTATTGGGCAACACTACGAATAGTGTGGACGTGAAAAGTTTGACACTAAAAATATGGGTGTGAAAAATGTTGATCTATCGACTTAAACGAGGAGTTTTTCGCACGAACTGTTTCCTTGACATAAAACGAACCATTATGATACACATTGATCTCAGGCATTGGCCATTTCTGCTCGTATGAATGGTCAATACCATTATAAAAGAGCATTACTAATCGTAGTCGTAGCCCGCTAGCGTTAGTGATGCTCTTTTTATTTAGAAAGTTACTACTGGTATACTAATTCCCTTTTCTTTCAATCTCCTGAACTGCTCTTTTGCTGTCAATTGAAATCTCTCCCACTCGTAATCTCTTGGTTTGGTCTCTCTCTTTTTCTTCTGAAAGAGTCTCGTAATTATGCTACTAATCATAGTCTTTTTAACCCGCTTATTTTCCATGCTAGCACTAGTTTCTAAGCTTGTCAAGACCCCATAGTATTATAGATAGATAATATATTGGATCCTATAGTTTTTTTAGTAGACTATAGAGCTTTATATCAATCTAATATAATTATAAACAATTATTGTGGATATGTATGTTGATTGGGAAAGATGTCAAAAAAGGGTTATTTTAGGCTAAGCCTCGAAGGTTTTAAACTTAGAAAAAAAGATGAGCCTGTAGGTATCTTGTGTTACTATAGATTGAACTGACAGGAAGGAAGGATACTGGACAAGCCTGCCTGCCGGCAGGCAGGCCAGAATGACATTTTCTTACGTCATCCTGATGCTCCGCCAGCTGGCGGAGCATCCAGGATCTTATTAAATGACAGGACTATGAAAATAATAGCTTGGCTTATATTTATCCTTTCCCTATTGCAGGTTGTTTTAGGAGTCGGAAAACTATTATTTCAAAGAGAACTTATTGATTTTGCTGTTTATTACGAAGCAGCAAAAGCTTCACTAGACGGTCTAAACCCTTATTCACAGACATATGGTGATTTTATCGCTTATAATTATCCTCCCTCTGCCCTAATCTACTTCTGGCCATTCTCTGCTCTATTACTTTTCAACGCTCAATTGCTTTTTACTTTACTTTCACTAGCTGCGTTATTTTTAACGGGTTATCTATTAACTCAAAAATTACCCCAGAAATATCGCACTACGCTGCGACTACTCATTTTCTCGCTTCTGCTGCAAAACTTTCCTACAAAATTTACTCTTGTGATGGGACAAGTAAATATGTTTGTCCTTCTATTTCTTGTGCTTTCATTTGTAGCAGATCAGAAAAAGAAGTTTGTTTTGAGTGGAATCTTTTATGCCTTTGCAAGCATGATTAAGTTAACCCCTTTAACTTTTGGGCTTTACTTCCTCGTTAGAGGGAGATTAAAGAGTTTAATTGTTGGTTTGGGGCTTTTTATTGTAGTAAATCTAATAATGCTCCGTCTTTGGCAAGGTACTGATGTGTTTTTCTCAGATATTTTACCTCTGCTTATTGCCCAACCAGGCACACAAGCTTCTCTGTATGATCAGTCAATTCGAGCATTCCTGGCAAGAATAGGCTTAGGAGACAGCAGCTTGGTATTATCTGGGTTGATAACTCTCTCTCTATTTGGTTTTGCGATTTATAGATATGTTTCAAGTAAGTCGTCCAATAAAGACTTTGTATTTTTCTCTCTTATCTTAGCTATTACTACAATTGGTAGCAGCTATACATGGCAACATCATCTTGTATTTCTTTTTCCGGGATATATAGCTATTACTGTTGCTCTTCTGAAAAATGCAGGCTCACTAATATACGATTTAAAATCCGAAGCACGAAATCCGAAGCACGAAACAAATTCAAATGATCAAAATTCAAATGTTTTAAATACTTGGATAATTCGAGTTTTGAAAATTGTCCCGCCTCAGCGGGATCCCGCCAATTCGGCGGTGATTTCGAATTTCGATATTCGAATTTCGAGTTTACGCATCCTACTCTTACTTCTTAGCGCTCTATTAGTCGGTTACCACTTCCCTGACATCGCCTATCCGCCAACTTCTAATCCTATACTCATGTCTCATTCCCTATTTGGGTCTTTAATTTTGATTGGATTATTGCTCTGGACTACTTAATCCTATCTTCAATTTGTTTTATCATCCGTTCTAACGACTCAATCATACTCTTATTACTTTCAATACTCTTTTTCTTCTCAAGAGCCAGAAACCGACCCAGATTGTACACATCTTCATCAGACATTAAATCAACTTTAGTAAGTAACTTATTTTTAATATCTTGAGCAAGTATAAAACTATGATTTATGAGAATTTTCAAAGCTAGTTTCTTTTTCATACTTTAATCTTGTTTATCATCTGGAACAAATGTTTCTATTGCTGCAACTATATCTGGCCTTCCAGCATCTGATTGTTCTGATTTAAGTTTATCTTGTAAGATTTGCAGGACCTGCTTTGCCTTCCTCCATTTTTCCCTACCAGCCTTTAATAATGGCTTATCATGACGCAAGACATAATAAAATTCTGCAAGATGCGTTGGGGCTAATCCGCCAGTAAATGGTTCTAATATTTCCGAGCCAACAGCTACTTTCCAAGACACTCCTGGTGACAAATCTGGCACGGGGAGTAAATTTTTTCCTAGCCAATACTCGGTAAATTGCCCTAATCTGTGCATACTCTTCAAAATATCAGCACCCCCGGAAATTACTTCCCCTATTCCAGGGAAAAAATCACTTATGGATATACCCGCATGTAACACTGTTCTAGCCCCAGCCCATAATGCCTCACGCGTTGTCTCATCATTCCACAAGGCCCGTAACCGTCCTTGAGTCAACATAATTTGAGCGAGTTCCTCTGGAGTATGATTTATTGGTCCTTTTTTAACTTCTCCGAGATCCGGAGAAGGCTGTGTAGTTTCAACCATAAGTGGGCATATTATATCCAATTGAGGCTACTGATCAAAATAATACAAGTTACAAGATATCGGTAATGACTTTGGAGAGAGACTTGAAAGAGATTGGAGAAATGACACTTGTGAATCCGAGTTTTTTTGCTTCTTTGATTCTTCGTTCTAAACCAATTACATTTCGTATTTCTCCTAGTAAGCCGACTTCGCCAATTGCCACGGTTTTTTTGGGAAGTGGTTTGTTTTTGAAGGAAGAAACTAGTGCCAGGCAAATTCCCAGATCTGCTGCGGGTTCAAACACTTTCAGTCCTGACGCGGCGTTGACGAAGATATCAAAATTTCCCAGTGGAAGCCGTAGGTGTTTCTGCAAGATCGCAACAAGCATCTGTAGTCTATTATTATTTATTCCTGTTCCAATCCTTCTTGGCATTGGAAGTTGCGATGAAACCGTCAGAGCCTGAACTTCCACCAATAGAGGCCGCGATCCTTCAAGAGTGGCAATTATAACTGATCCGGCTGCCTTCTCATTTTGTCCTAAGAAAAGTTCCGAAGGATTTGCTACCTCCTTCATCCCTTTTTCTTCCATAGAAAATACGCCAACCTCATCAACTGGCCCAAAACGATTCTTACTGGTCCGAAGAAGCCTCAATGATTGGAATCTATCGCCCTCCAGATACAAAACTGTATCCACAATGTGTTCAAGTGTTTTGGGTCCGGCTATTGTACCCTCCTTAGTGA
>Ga0213870_1001540_pt1 | contig 10317 bp, 10 predicted proteins | sample WICALVC2017_Meta_FD_160119 | JGI IMG/M metagenome (GOLD analysis project Ga0213870, IMG submission 160119) | Freshwater microbial communities from subterranean cave lake in Wind Cave National Park, South Dakota, United States - WICALVC2017 | ecosystem: Environmental > Aquatic > Deep subsurface >... | reverse complement strand
AGCTCATCTGTGGAAGAACTGGAAAAAATCTCTTGTATAGTCTCTGTTATAGTTGAGGCTATTTGTTTAATATCTTCTTCAAAGACACGACCATTTACTATGTTATATGGATTTTTTTGTAATTCGTTTAAGAAAGCGATAGTTCTAGTTAAGCTATCTAGTACTTGTTTTGCTCTTGTAAAATTTCCGTCACCGAATTCTCGATTATACATCGTTTTTGAAAATTTTGTTTTTTCTTGCTCACGCAATTTCTTAATATCAAAAGATGTAGGGTAGCGCTGTAGCAATTGAGTTATCCTTAACCATTCAGCAAATAACAAATTTCTTTTTTCCAATGGTTCGTGAATATCTTCTATACCGTGTCGTTTATTCCAAATTTCTTGAGCTGTCTTGCTTATTTTTGCAATTGTTGTATCCGAATGTGTTTTTCCCTCCATTGGCGATGGATCTCCTTTACGTACGTCTCGCATTTTTTGAATAAAACCTGGATTGTTTTTTCGATTACTCAATTCTTCAAGTCTCTTTTTTCTGTAATCTTCATCCTTCCAAAGAGCTACAAGGGTTTCTTTTCTTTTTTCGAGTATCCTAGGAGAATTTGATTGGTTTTCTTTTAGTTTTACAGCTTTTTCTTTGGGATATTGTGATTGTATTTCGGGCGGGACGTTTTGCCATATTACCTCCAAAGCTGCTAGCATACGTTTTCCGTTAGCAGTCCGACCTCCTCCAAGATCTTTACTTAAATCTCTTAGTGAAACGTCATTAAAGTAATAAACATATAGAAGATCTATTGTAGGATTTACTATTCTTTTTTTTCTTTTGTCAAGAGAATCAACTATATCGAGAATTTCTTTGTGACCCCAAGCAAAACGGAGCAATGCATGGGTTTCGGGAGCAGCGCCGTGAGGCAATATATTCTTATCTAGACCATTCTTATTGTCTAGGGTTACATTTTGTTGATCATGAGTTCCAGGAAGAATAGGGGGCTCATGCTCTTGTCGTATCATAATAATAGCCCAATTATATCAGGATGTGTTTGATTACGGTAGAAACGTTATCGTTACCGTTCGAGACAGAAAGGATAAGTTGCTATAGGGGAATTTTAACATCAAACATTTGATCATTGGGCGATAAGTCTCTTCCGACCCCCCTCCCTCCCACAACAAATACTCTATTTGGATATTCTGGCCATTTTGTTGGATCACTTCGTATAATATCAATAGTTGCACCAACCATATCTTGTTGAGTAATATAATACTTTTTCATTTCCTCATGCTGCTCTTTTGGTAGCAGAGCGGAGAATATAAATCTGTCAATCATTTTTCCAACATCACTATCAATTATAATATGTCCGCTTACGACAGATGGATAAATACCACTTTGTACTAATTCATCAGCATGGTCTTTTTGCCATCGTACAAACCGCCCTTTGCTTCCTGCAACTCCTAGATAAAATGTTGGTACATCAACACCTGTTTCTTCAGTTGTATCTTTTGGATCTTTAAAGACAGGATCCATTTTTCCTAAATCTGACCAAATACTTGACCAATAAATATCTTTAACCTGAGTACCAGAAGGAAGGAGATTTTTTAGCAAGTTAAGGGCAATCGCATGTCCATGAAAGTTAATAGACATAGCTTTAGCAATATTTTGATCACTTAATACCGTATTTCTTAGTTTGTCCCTTTCTCGTTGTAATGCCTCTTCACGTTGTTCTGGATTTTTAACACCTCCAATTCTTCTTATATCTCTCATAAGATCTCTTGAAAAATTCTCCATTCCGCCTGCTGCAGAATGCATAATAGCTGTTGGCAATATTCCTTCACGTGTTATTAATCTATGTAGTCCATCATAAAATTGCTCGGGCGTTGTAAGGTCAGCAGTAAATGTGCGTATTCTTTCTTGTCCTAGGGATTGTGCAAGAGCGTCTAATTTGTCTTGTTTGGTGGAGGTTACAATTACTTCTGCTCCTAACCCATGGACAGCTTTTGAAAGTCGCGCACCTGTGCCTGAAGCTCCGCCAATAACAAAAACTTTTTCGTTGTGTAGCGGTGGTTGATGCTCTTCTATGGGAGGATATTCTGTTTCTTTACAAACCATAAATATTTTGGTGATCTAAATATAAATAGTACACTATAGATTAACTTATTACAAACTTTTCCTGTATAAATTACCTTCCTGTATAAATTAGTTGCTGCTTATAAAAACCATTTAACTAAACACCGCGACCGCGGGCGATAGTTAAATCTCTTTTAGGGTCCTATTCCCCGCAGCTTGCTGCGAGGGCTTCATCATCTTAATTGCAGCAATGCTCTTAGATTGTCTATTTTTCCTTGGATGTCAGGGGGAAGAGGAGACATTTCCTCTAGGCGTTTTATAAAATCAAAAAGTATGCGTTTGCTTTTAAGGCCATTCTCTACACGGTCCTTAGCATAATCAATAAATACTTCTAGTGTTTCGGGAGTATATATTTTTAGATCTTGTCCAAATACAGTAGGTAAGTTGACAGATTCTGATCCCAGATGCCAAAGGAATAGAAATAACTTAGCAGTCTCTGTACTCCATTCAAAACCATTTTGGCTATCCAATTGATTTGTTTTGACCCAATTCCTAAATAAACTGTCTTTTTTAAGAAGCAGTAAAACATGGGTACGAAATGCTGATTTCTTATATAAATCAAAATGTCCATAAGATTCAGACAAAATATTATTTATATGCTCTTTGTCTTTAAGGCTTTTACCCAAAAGAATTAAATCTCCAGTCACCCATGTCCCCAAAGATTCTAATAATCTTGAATTGGCAGTTATATCTTTTTTGCCTTGCCCAGTAGGTGTCACATCTAAATTTTCATTTACCTGTAGAGCGAAGTTAGTTTTCCCAGGTAATATAGGTAATATAAATGTTTTGGTTGCTCGTCTGACCATTTCTTCTCGCTGTTCATCTGTCAGTATAGGTTTTAGGTCAGGAGAGACTAGTCCTGCTGCAAGTCTTGGAAAGTTTTTTACAAAGTCTGGATTCTGCCAGTTTTTCTCCCATTCTTCTTCTGTCTGATGCGCAAGAGTCTCTAAAGAAATTGGTGAACCTTCTAACACCACCTCTTTTCCCATGCAGGCAATTATACCAAACCATAGCTTGTGTGCAACGAATTTTTGTGGTTGACGAGGAGCATTGTACTTGCTATACTGTTTGCATACCTAGCAGTAAAAGCTGAAGATAAGGTGGGCGAAATATGAGTCTTGATACATATATTACGCAAGGACAAATCGCAGCAGCATTAATCGTTATTGCTTTTGCGCTTGCTATAATTGCATTTGGAAAACTGGAACATAGAAAGAAGCGATAATAATTTTATCTCTCACATCTGAATGATGTCCTTGTCCCGCTCAGCGGGATGAGTTTTCAGATGGCGGCAAATCCTCCTTCGCCCCGCACCGTCTGGTGCAGGGTTTCGGAGGGACTAAGAAAGGACATAAAATATGCGTACAATTACACTTGAAGAACTTCTTGAGGCTGGTTGCCACTTTGGACATCAGGTTACAAGGTCTAGCCCTAAGGCTCGCGAGTTTATATATGAAGTCCGCGACAACATCCACATTATAGATCTTGTCAAAACAAAACAAGGGCTTGAAGATGCAGGAGCTTTTATTAAAGATTTAGCTTCTAAAAATGGGACGCTTATTGTTGTTGGAACAAAACGACAAGCAAGGGGCATTGTCGAGGAAGCCGTACGCGAGGCTTCGGATAAAGAAGCAGGCGTGGGCCTTTTTTATGTTACCAATCGTTGGGTTGGTGGGCTTTTAACAAACTTCCCTGAGGTTTCAAAGAATTTTGAAAAACTCAAGACCCTATCGGAAAATCTCAAGAACGAAACGCTCAAGGCAAAGTACACAAAAAAAGAGATTGGTCAATGGCTGCAAGAACGACAAAAGCTAGAAAGGGTTTATGGCGGCGTTGCAACCCTTAAAGGAAAGCCTGATGCTATCTTTATTATTGACTCACACATCGAGAACTTAGCCGTGAGAGAGGCAATAAGGCAAGGCGTTACAACGATTGCAATTGTTGACACAAATGCAGATCCTGACATAATTGACTACCCAATTCCGGCAAATGACGATGCGGTGGGGTCAATTAAGCTAATAACTGCTTACATCATTGACTCATGGATTGAAGGGCGCAAGCTCGCGAAAGACACGAAAGATAAAGAACTCGCTAAAGACGCGAAAACTACTTCACGAAAGACGCAAAAAGAAAAGGATATCAAAGATGTTAAGTCACGAAAATCGCGAAAAAAGAAGGATTCGTGAATTTAGCGAGAAAGGAGAATTTAAATGAAGATTGACATTGAAGAAATAAAGAAATTAAGGATTACAACTGGCGCTTCTATCGCAGATTGCCGCATTGTGTTTGAGGAATCTAAAGGAGACCCTAAGAAAGCGCTAGATTTACTCAGAGCTAGAGGATTTGAAAAGGCTGAGAAAAAATCGGATCGAAAAACATCACAGGGTTTAATTGATTCTTATATCCATCAGAATGGTCGGATAGGAGCGTTTGTGTCGGTGTTGTGCGAGACAGATTTTGTGGCACGGACATCAGAATTCAAACATTTAGTTCATGAGATCGCAATGCAGGTAGCCGCAATGAATCCGAAAGATGTTGATTCTTTATTAAAACAAGAATATATTAGAGACAGCTCAAAAACAATTGAATCTTTCATTAAAGAAACAATTGCGAAGTTGGGGGAGAATATAGTCGTAAAAGAACTTAAGAGATTCGAAATCTAGATACGAATGGATCCGAATGATTAGTCCGAATGATCCCCAATATTTGATAGGACAAGGTTTTAACTAAAGTATGCTGCTACATAGCGACATACTTTAGAAACTAAACGGATGCAAGTTAAGAAAAAGGCAGTGGGTAAAACATTTCTTTTTGTGGATGGGACGAATCTTTATGCTGGGTAATCAGAGGCAATCTTAGAAGTGCATTTTGGTGTCATTCCGACCAAGCCCAGCTCAGCTGGGCGCGTGGAGGGATCTTTTTCAACAGTCATTATAGGCAAGCCCTATTTTGTCTATATCCTCCGCAATCGATCTGGTAATTTTTATATTGGAATAACAAGCAATTTGATCAAAAGAGTTTGGGAACATAAGAATAAGTTTGTGAAAGGGTTCACAGAAAAGTATAATATTGATAAGCTTATTTATTATGAAATCTATAGCGATCCAGAAACTGCTATTGCTAGAGAAAAGCAATTAAAGAATTGGAATAGAAAAAAGAAAATTAATCTAATTGTCAAAATGAATCCAAAATTTGAGGAGTTGGTCATTTCTTCTTGAGTTATGTTGAGAGAGATTCCTCGACTCGACTGATGTCTCGCTCGGAATGACAGAACAAAAACCCCGCATACATGTATGCGGGGCAAGTTGATTACATTTATAACATACTATATAATAGTTGTCAATTGTATGAATTTGGATTTAGTGAGCGAAGCGAAACAGAAGATGAGATTGGTTTTGGGAGTCTTAAATGGCGATTTAGCAACGGTTAGGACTGGTCGGGCGACTCCAACTTTAGTTGAGAATGTTGTTATAAGCTCCTATGGAGGGTCATCGAAATTAAAAATAATGGAGCTTGCCACTATCGTAGTCTCTGATCCTCACACCCTTGTTTTAACCCCGTTTGACAAATCTGTTCTCGATGAGATCCAAAAGGGAATTTTGGAGGCAAATATTGGGTTAACACCGACAAGCGATGGTAATGTGATTCGCATCGTCATTCCGCCTTTGTCGGAAGAGCGAAGGCAGGAGCTGATTCGTCTTATGAAACAAAAACTTGAAAACGGCAAGATACAGATTCGCCAAGTTCGACATGAGGCAATGGCGACTATCAAAAAACAATTTACCGACAAAGAAATTTCCCAGGACGAGGAAAAAAGATTGGAAAAAGAAATCCAAAAAGCAACAAATGATACGATGGCAGCAATTGATGGGATGAGGGAGAGGAAAGAGCAGGAACTGATGCAGATTTAAGTCAGTGTCATTCCGAATTTATTTCGGAATCTCATTCTTTCATGAACTAGATCCTGAAACAATCCATGAAACAAGTTCAGGACATGGTTCAGGATGACAAAAAATAAACATTATGATTCTCACAATTTTAGTTTTTCTAGTCATCTTAAGTGTTCTTGTCCTCATCCACGAGTTAGGTCACTTTTTGGTGGCTAAAAAATTGGGCATAAAAGTTGAAGAGTTTGGCTTTGGTTTTCCTCCACGCTTGTTGAGTTTCAAAAAAGGGGAAACAATATATTCTATCAACTGGTTACCGATTGGCGGATTTGTAAAGCTGTATGGAGAGGACGAAGCTGGTGGAGGCCGAGTTCAAAGTTCAAAGTTAAAAGTTAAAAGTTACGACAAAGATCGGGCGTTTTTTACAAGGTCTCCTTGGCAAAAAGCATTGGTGGTTGTCGCGGGTGTTGTAATGAACGCGCTTCTGGCTATTGCAATTTTTTATGTTTTTCTTTTTATATCGGGTTTTAAAACAGAATTGCCACTTATTTCAGATCACAAATTCTTTGGAGTTAATCAGAGAAATATAAAAGAGGTGGTAGTAAATGAAATTGCAAAAAATTCACCAGCAGAAAAAGCAGGTATGACGGCCTTTATAAAAATTGTTTCTGTGAATGGAAAAGGAATTAATGATTCAAAATACTTTATAGACATTGTTAATGAAGGAAGAGGAAAAAAGACCGAAATTGTTTGGAAGAATCTTAAGACTAACAAGATATCAAAAGCCATTGTTGTCCCAAGATTAGCGCCCCCTAAAAATGAAGGCGCTTTGGGGGTTTCCTTGTTTTCGATGTCATCCGCTGCGCTTGAGTATCAGACCGTATTACAAAAAACGTTTTCAGGGTTTGTCCATCCAACCAACCTTCTTTTTTACAACTTTAAGATTATAGGTGAACTTGTCAAGGTTTCTTTTGAGAGAAAAACTATCGAGCCTGTGAGCCAAGGAGTTTCTGGCCCAGTTGGCATAGCATCTATAACCTCAACAATACTTCAAATACAAAATGTAAAAGAGAAGGCCTTGCAGCTTCTTAACTTAACAGGATTATTGTCTATTTCTCTTGCTTTTTTCAATATCTTGCCAATACCAGCACTTGATGGGGGAAGATTATTTTTTGTTCTTATAGAAGCTTTTACAGGCAAGAAAGTGAACCAGCGATTTGAAACAACGGCACACAAAATAGGGTTGGCGTTTTTACTAGGATTGGTGGTTCTTATAACGTTTCAGGATTTACAAAAATTATTTTCTGGATTTTTTTCTCTTACAAATCCGTGAAAATAGAAACAGTTCAAAACCCAAAACAAGGGATAAAAGTTGCTAAACATCTTCTTTATAAAACTGTTGATCCAAAAACAGTGCTTTTTTTATCAGGCGGTACAACGCCTAAACCCCTTTATAAAGCATTAGCGCAGGAGAAGAAATTACATGTTGGAGCGGTAGCAATGGTTGATGAAAGGTATGGTGTGCCTCTTCATAAGAATAGTAATGAGAGAATGATAAAGGAGAGTGGATTTCTTGATTATTTTAAAAAGATTCAAGTCCCGTTCTATCCGATTTTACGACTACACCGTCATTCTGGTAAGGGGGTGCCAGAAGGTACCCCCGCACCCAGAATCTTCATGGTTCAGAGAGATTCTGGTCAAGCTCGCCTCGCTGGAGCTCTCGCCTCGCGGCTCGCCTCGCGGCGAAGCGGGCGAAGCGGGCGAAGCGGGCGAAGCAGCGGGTTGGCCAGCCTCGCCGTCCGCCTCGTCTCGGCGAGACGGGAGTCTAGGCGGGCGAAGCGGGTCAGAATGACGTTAGAAGAAACACAAAGAAATTACGAAAAGGTAGTGCATCATCTTTTTCTAACTTTCTCAAAAAGAATCGCGATTATGGGAATAGGGGAGGACGGACACACAGCCAGCCTGCGGGCTGGAACTCAAAACTCATCCGTTCGGCAAGCTCAGGATGATCCTGAGTCAATCGAAGGATCAAAACTCAAAACTCAAAAATACGTAATAGGAATTAGTGATTTTCCGGGAGAGCTTAAGGAGAGAATAACATTAACTTTTAAAGCACTTTCAGAAATGAATTTGTTAATTGTGTTGGTTTTTGGTTCTTCAAAGAAGAACGCTTTGAATCTTATGCTTACGCAAGGTTTAGAAGAGGAAATTCCAGCACGATTTTTCAACTTGCCTGATGTTTCTAGAAAGACGATTGTGATTACGGATCAGAAGATATAGAATAGAAAAGAAATGACTAAATTTCTAATTACTAATTTCTAAATAAATCCCAATCCGTCAGCTGACGGACAAATCCTAATTGGGTCATTTTGGCATTGGTCATTGATTAGAAATTAGGTCAATTAGGAATTAGAAATTTTATGAATTCTGTCTTCGTCATGGTCATCTTTGGCGCGACTGGTGACTTGGCGCGCAACAAACTAATACCAGCTCTTTTCTCTTTGTTTAGGAAAAAACAATTAGGAGACAAATTTTATATTGTCGGATTCGCGCGAAGGTCTATAAATAATCAAGAATTTAGAAAAATGTTGGAGGAAGAATTAGGTATCCACTCTAATGATACGTATCATTATAGTGATTGGTTAGCATTCTCAAAAAATCTCTATTATCAAGAGGGGACATTTGAGGAAAAAAGAGGGTATGATGAGCTGATTGATAAACTTAATAAATTTGACCAAAAAATTGGAGCTTGTATAACTCGCTTATTTTATCTTGCGACACCTCCTGGTCATTACGAGACTATTCTCGACTTCTTACATGTTACAAAACTTTCAGAAGGTTGTGGACAGGGTTCTTCAAAATGGACAAAGCTTATAATTGAAAAGCCATTTGGCAAGGATCTAGAAACCGCAAGAAGACTTGATGAAAAATTGTCTAAAATATTTGAGGAAAAACAGATCTTCAGAGTTGATCATTACTTAGGTAAAGAGACAGTACAAAATATTCTGACGTTTAGATTTGCCAATGGAATCTTTGAGCCGATTTGGAATAAAAAATATATAGATCGTATTCAAATAACCTGGGCAGAAAAAAAAGGAATTGGGTCTCGCGGAAAGTTTTTTGACGGCGTGGGACTGCTTCGCGACGTTGCACAAAATCATCTAATGCAGCTTATTGCCGCAGTTGCCATGGAACAGCCAAAGAGTTTTTCAAGAGAAGGGGTAAGAAATGCCAGAGCGGCAGCTATTAAGGCAATTCGTTGTATAGAACCCCCAGATATAGACAAATTCGTTATTCGCGGTCAATACGAGGATTATAGAGTTGAAAAAGATGTAAAAAAAGATTCTGGTACCGAAACATTTGTTGCAATGAAGCTGTTTGTTGATACTCCTAGATTTGAAAATGTTCCGTTTTATATAAGAGCTGGCAAAAAAATGCCAAAGGATGTTGTAGAAATTTCCATTGTATTTATTCAGACTTGTCATTTGTTGTTTAGGGAATTTGGCTGTCCGGAAATTGGTAATGTTTTGCGCATTCGTATTCAACCAGATGAGGGGATCGGTATTCGTGTTATTGTAAAGAAGCCAGGAACTAAATTGTCACTTCGGACAGTTGACATGGAGTTTTCTTATAAGGAACAATTTGGGGGTGGTATTACTGATGCATACGAAAAGGTTTTACTTGATATTTTAGCAGGAGATCAAATGTTGTTCAATAGATCCGATGAACTATCTTATTCTTGGGACTTTATCACAAAGATTTTGGAAGGATGGAAGGATGCTAGGTTACAAGCTGTAAATTATGAAGCAGGGACGTGGGGACCAAAGGAAGCCAATGAGCTAGTTGAGAGGGATAACAGAAAATGGTTATAGAGTATGCTACTATGTAGTGACATACTTTTGCATCATAAACTTTATGGCTAAACTATATTTAGAGAGAATAAAAAGGATAGAGAAACTTTCCAAGAAAGAACAAGAGAGTCTAGTTTTGGATTTGGTCAACGCTATGGTTCAGGCACAAAGCGTTAGCGAAGCTGCTCTTCTACTTCAAGATTTGCTTACCAAATCAGAAATGAAAATGCTTGCTAAAAGACTTCGAATCGCTAAGCTATTGTTATCCGGGATGACATATAAGCAAATTGAAGAAAATTTACATGTAGGCCACAGCACTGTTGCAAAGATTGCGGCGTGGCTTGCCGAGCGAGGGGATGGGTTTAGAAAGATAATCGAAAAACTTCCGAAGGAGAAGGAAGAAGAAAAATGGTTCGAAAGATCGGAATGGGATAGCTTTAAGAGACGATATTCATTGTACTTCT
>Ga0213870_1001539_pt1 | contig 10320 bp, 12 predicted proteins | sample WICALVC2017_Meta_FD_160119 | JGI IMG/M metagenome (GOLD analysis project Ga0213870, IMG submission 160119) | Freshwater microbial communities from subterranean cave lake in Wind Cave National Park, South Dakota, United States - WICALVC2017 | ecosystem: Environmental > Aquatic > Deep subsurface >... | reverse complement strand
ATTGAATCCAACTTACAAAGATATCATCAAAGCTCAATCAATGCAAGGAGATGTAATTAGAAAAACCCCATTGATATATTCGGAGACCTTTAGTAGACTGTCAGGTTCCAAAGTTTTTCTAAAAGCAGAGTTTCAACAAAAAACTGGTTCTTTTAAAATTCGTGGGGCCTATTTTAAAATTAAATCACTAAAACAAAATGAAAAGAAAAAGGGAGTTGTTGCCGCGTCTGCAGGTAACCATGCACAAGGAGTAGCATTTGCATCTGCGCTAGAAAAAATTCCTTGCACAATTGTAATGCCATTAACAGCATCACCAGCTAAAGTAGCAGCAACCAAAAGATATGGCGCAAAGGTAATACTAGAAGGCACTAATTATGACGAATCTTGGTCAAAAGCACAAAAGATAGCTAAAAAAACTAATGCAACCATAATTCACGCATTTGATGATCCTCATGTGATTGCCGCTCAAGGAGTAATAGGGCTTGAAATCCTAGAAGATTTGTCAGATGTAGATGAAGTGTATATTCCGATAGGAGGGGGAGGATTGGCTGCAGGAATATTAATTGCAATAAAAACCAAAAATCCAAAAGTCAAGGTAATTGGAGTACAATCAAAGTCATTTCCAGCAATGAAAAACTCCTTTAATGCTGGGAAATTGCAATCAGGAATTGGAGATAGAACCATAGCTGATGGAATTTCAGTTAAAAATCCAGGCAAGCTTACCTTCAAAATAATCAATGAACTAATTGATGATATTGTACTAGTTGATGACACACAAATAATCAAAACCATGTTCCTCTTAATGGAAAGATCAAAAATGGTAGTAGAACCTGCAGGTGCGGTTAGTTTGGCTTATCTTCTTAAAGCAAAGCCATCTCCAAGAAAAAAGGTAGTTCCAATATTGGCAGGTGGAAATGTTGACATGTATCTACTTGGACAAATAGTTGCAAAAGGACTTTCAAACATGGGCCGTATGACAAAGATGTTCATTCTGTTACCAGACAAGCCAGGCGCACTAAAAGAAGTAGTTGATGAAATATCTGCTCTTAATGCCAACATAGTAGAAGTTATTCACGACAGGCTAAGCTCAAATGTTCCAGCAGGTTCAGCAGGCGTGACGCTTAGTTTGGAAACTGAAGATCAGGCGCATGCAGATAAGCTAACCCAACATTTAAAGAAAAAAAATATCCAATTCGAAATTATGCCTTGATAATAATCTAAAGGCGCTTTTTTACAAACCTTGAGAGGCCTAATTTTTTAAGCTCTTCAGATTCTCGCAAAACCAAACTGTGTTGTGCTGCTTTATGTTTTCGAAGTTTGATTTTTAGATCATCAAACTCGTTTGCCAATATTTTCATGGCATAAATTGCAGCATTTGCTGCTTTGTTGATTCCTACTGTAACAACAGGCGAACCTGTTGGCATCTCAGAAATTGACAAGAGCGAATCCACTCCTCCAAAGGCAGAAAATTTGTTCTTGCCTGATTTTTTCTGCTTGTAATTGTAGACCATAATTGGTACACCTATTACAGGAATAATAGTGTGCGATGCAATCATGCCAGGAAGATGTGCAGCCCCTCCAGCACCAGCTATTATAACTTTAAAACCACTTGATTCGGCATGTTCTGCGTATTCTTTTAATCTTGTTGGGGTTCTATGAGCTGATACTATTTGGTCTTCGTGCTTGATTTTGAATTTGTCTAAAACTTTAGCAGCACCATGCATAATTTTGCTATCAGAGCTTGAGCCCATTATAATTCCAACAAGGGGCTTTTTTGAATAAGACACATTATTTCAAAAACAGTTGGTATTTTTAACTATTAACTAGAGTTGCCATCACGTAATAGATGTAATTTTAGTCTCATGCTTTCACATAGTAACATTAACTATTTTTAATGCTGTAATGCTTGATTGACGATGGCACAGGTACTTGGCATAATTGGAGGCGGTCAGCTTGGAATGATGCTAACTGAAGCTGCAAAAAAAATGCCAGACTATATTTCTGATGTTATAGTACTTGATCCTACAAAAAACTGCCCTGCTGCAAAAGCTGGAGCAAAACAAATCGTAGCTGACTTTAAGGATGAGAGTGCCATTGTCGAGCTATCAGATAGATCAGATATTATAACTTATGAGATAGAATTAGGAAATAGCGATGTTTTAAAGAAAATTGAGGCAAAAACTCAGATTAGCCCATCACCTGAAACATTAAAAATAATTCAAGACAAGCTGTCACAAAAAAAATTCTTACATGAAAACAATCTACCTGTTGCAGATTTTGTCGAGGTAGATTCATTGGATAATTTATCAAATAAGATAAACCAGTTTGGATTTCCTGCCTTGCTAAAAGCTAGATTTGATTCATATGATGGAAGAGGAAATTTCAAAATTAATTACAAAAACGAAATAGAAACTGCTCACAAATATTTTAATGCAAAGTCTTTGTTTCTTGAAAAATTCATCGATTTTTCAATGGAAATTTCTGTAATCGCTGCAAGAAATACCAAAGGCGACATTGCAGTATATTCACCTGTAGAAAATATTCATGAAGACAATATTCTTAGAATGACTATAGCTCCTGCAAGAATTTCACAAGAGATTTCAAAAGATGCAGAAGATATAGCAAGAACCACCATGCAGATACTAAAAGGTGCAGGCGTATTTGGGATAGAGATGTTTGTAACAAAAAACGATAAAATTTTGATAAATGAGATTGCCCCACGTGTTCACAACTCAGGTCACCACACTTTACAATCAAGTAAAACATCACAATTTGAACAGCATCTAAGGGCAATATTGGGTTTGGAATTAGGCAGTACTGAACTACTTTATCCAACTATAATGTACAATATACTGGGACCAAAAACTTTTGAAGGAAAATACAAGCCTGCTACCTTACCTCAACAAAAAGGAGTTTTTCTTAAAATGTATGGAAAGGAAGAAACAAAACCAAAGCGAAAATTAGGACACATCAATATAGTTGCCCAGGACAAATCTACCAGTATTAATGATCTGCTAAACACTGTCGAACAACTAAAGCGTACTTTAGTAGTTCAACCTGTAGTTTGACGCATTCTAATCTTGTTTGTGTAGCAAAAAACGCATCTAAGGTTTATTAGTTATATTATAACCAGCAAAAATATGCCAATAAAGGCTTCCATAATAATGACTGGAATATCAATCGGATTACTCGTAATTTACGGCGCCGATGTTGCAGTAGCACAAGGGGACGGCGAAGGATTTTTGCCAATTGATCACAAGGCACGAGGGTTTGGTCTGGGTATGCCATCAATCATACTTCCAATTATTGCATTCTTTATTTCAAGAAAAGAACCCTCAAAAACTTTAGGCATTATGCTGATTATAAGTGCAATTCTGATAATGATTGGCGGAATTACCGTTTTAGCTGTTGCAGATCCAGTTAAAATCGAAGAAACAGGAAGAAACGTGATGGCAGAGGCTATTTCCCTTTTAGCTATTGGAGCATTCATTATAGCATTAGGCGTAATAAAGTTAAGAAAGTCCTGATACAGATGAAATTTTGCAACAAATGCGAAAAAGAAGTAATGCACATCTACAACTGCGAACATACAGAAGATCAAGAATATTGTGTAGAGTGTTATACAGAATTACACTATTATCTTACGGAACAAAAAACTAGTTGACCGATCTTCAAGGGTTTTTTGAGTGGGTAATTTCTCTAGTCTCAGATAACCTTTATCCTGGAGTATTTCTTGCAGCATTACTTGAGACAGTAATTCCTCCAATCCCCAGTGAAGCAATATTTCCGCTAGCTGGATATGTCATATTAAAAAGCGAGATGCCATTTTTTCATGTAATAACTGTAGGAATAACCGGCGGTTCAGGTGCAACGGTTGGTGCATTTGTGATCTATCTAATAGCACTAAAGCTTGGAAGAGTGGGATTACAAAGATACATGAAATACGTCCGAATAAAAAATGAAAGTCTGGCAAAGGCAGACAGGTGGTTTGAAAAATACGGCGACAAATCAGTTATTCTTGGAAGGATGGTGCCTGCAATTAGAGAACTTGTTTCTATTCCTGCAGGTATTTTTGGAATGAAGATGAAAAAATTTTTGATTTATACCTTTATTGGATCCTGCGCATGGAGTATTTCCTTGACTATAATAGGATATTATTTTGGAGTAGCAACAATTGATATTTTTTAAAATTTATCAAAATAAGGAAGAATTTGCAACATAGATTTTAAGGAACGTAAGGATTGCTGTAGTATGCAAGTAGTTATTTTAGCAGGGGGTCGTGGAAAACGACTAAAACCAATAACGGATTATGTGCCAAAACCTCTCATACCTATCAACAACATTCCAATTTTAGAATGGCAAATAAGGCACTTGAAAAAAAACGGAGCTGACAAATTTATCATATGTGCTGGCTACAAAACCGAGCAAATAAGAAATTTTTTGGCTGTAAAAAATAATTTTGGTGTTAAAATAAAACTAATAAACGAAACAAAGCCTTTAGGAACTGGCGGTGCAATAAAAAACGCCAGAAAATTCATTGATGAAAAGACTTTTTTTGTTTTAAATGGTGATGTCATAACAAACATTAATGTAAAATTATTAAAAACCAAACTAAACTCTATTGCATCGATTCCTTTACGAACAAATTTTGGCATAATGGACATAGAAAATGATAAAGTGATGCAATTCAGCGAAAAAAAGAATATTTCAGATTATTGGATGAATGCAGGCATTTACTATTTGTCAAATAAAATTATTGATGACTTGCCAAAATCAGGCAACATCGAAGATACTACATTTCCAGCATATGCTAAAAAATCCATGCTTTATGTTGTAAAATTCAAAAATGTAGTGTGGCATTCGATTGATTCCTACAAAGACATTGAAAAATGTGAAGAAGCAATTAAGAAGAAACTATTCTAAAGTGAATATTGATGCGATTATCTTACAGTCTTGGCTCATTGCTTACAATAGATCAAATACTTGATTGTGCAAAAACACTCAGAAAATACAACCCTGATGTAGTATGGATTTCAGAAACTTGGGGTATGGAAAATTTTTCCATGCTAAGTATGGTGTCTCAAATAGTATCATCAAAGATAGGATCATCTATAATCAATGTCTACTCAAGAAGTCCAGCACTTGTTGCGATGGGTGCTGCTACGATCGACACCATTTCAAATGGAAGACTGATTTTAGGACTTGGAACAAGCAGCGAACCGATAGTAGAAGACTGGCATGGACAAAAGTTTGAGCAGCCAGTATCTAGGCTAAAAGAATGCGTAGAGATTATCAGACTTGTCTTATCAGGCAAGAAAGTAGATTTTAATGGTAAATTCTTTTCCTTAAAGGATTTCTCCCTTTTAATAAAACCACCGCGAAAACAAATTCCAATTTATCTAGCGGCAATTAATCAAAAAATGATAGATTTGACATGGCAGATAGCCGACGGTGTGATTTTCTATTTAAGACCTATTTCAGAATTAAAAGAAACTGTTGAAAGAATGCAGAAAAAAAGACGAATCGATACGACATGTCAGATTATAACATGTGTGTCTGAAGATGCAGAAAAGGCCGTAATTCGTGCAAAAAAAACCATTGCATTCTATGTTTCGCTTGGCTCAATTTATAGAGACTTTTTATCAAAAAATGGATTTAAAAAAGAAACTGCAAATATTTTTGATGAGTATAAAAAATCTGGGTTAAAGACAAATTATGAGTTTGTTTCAGACTCTATGTTAAATGAACTTACAATTTGTGGAACGCCAAGTAAATGTATAAAAAAATTACAAAAATTTCGACAAACAGGCATTGATCTACCTATAATTCAGTTTAATCCCATAGATAATGTATCTGAATCATTTAAGTTACTTGCCTCAACTCTAAGTGATACAAATTGAATAAAGTAGCAGTTGTAGGTTACGGCAATACAAAATTTTCAAACGAGGATAAACCAATAGAATCGTTACTTGTTTCTGCCACAAAATCACTTTTTGATCAAACAAAAAACATTGATAAAAATGACATTGATGCAGTACTTGTTTCGACAAATGATAATGCAAAATATTTATCAGCTATACTTTCAGAGCTTACAGGGATTTCGCCAAAAATTTCACATACTGTTGAAAACTTGTGTAGCTCTGGAACAAACAGCATTGTTTCAGCATATTCTTATCTTGTAGCAGGTCTTGCAGACATTGCACTAGTTGTTGGAGCTGACAGATACGACTGCCATGGTCAGATTTTGGAATGGGACAGTGCAAGAGGAGAGTTTAAACATCCAATTTTTTGGGCATCGATGTTTACCAAAGCTCACAAAAGAGAGTTTGGAACCACAGAAGAAGATTTAGCTGTAGTTTCAGCTAAAAATCACACCAATGCAAAACTAAATCCTCATGCTTACTCTGACAAAACCTACTCAATAGATGATGTATTACAATCAAAATTTGTAACTGATGATCTGCATCTTCTTGACTGTTCTAGGCCTTGCAGTGGTGCATCATCAGTCTTGCTTGCTTCTGAGAATGTTGCAAAAAAATTTGAGCAACCAGTATGGATAAAAGGAATAGGCCAAAAAACAACTTCGGCTAGTCTCACAAAAAATGAGAGTCTGACAACAATGACATCGACTAAAATTGCTGCCAGACAAGCGTTTGATATGGCTAAAATTCAAGTAAATGATGTCGATGTAGCAGAACTCCATGATGCATTTACTATATGCGAGATAATGGCACTTGAGGACCTTGGATTTGCAAAAAAAGGAGAAGGAGTCTCATATGTTAGAGAACTATATGGTACGCAAGATAAAAAAATCAACCCACGTGGAGGATTAATTGGTGCCGGTCATCCTCTTGGCGCAACAGGCGTTGCACAAGTAGCTGAGATAACCCAGCAATTGCAAAACAAGGCTGAAAAAAGACAAGTTAAAAATGTCAACGTAGGTTTGGTTCATAACATGTCTGCTGCTGCAACATCATCCAATGTGCTTTTGTTCCAATCATGAATATGTTTGAAAATGAGCTTAAAAATGGAAACTTTGTTGTAAGTGAATGTGGTAACTGTAAAAAAATAGTTTGGCCACCAAGCGATTATTGTAATTGTTGTCTATCTTTTGTAACTTGGAGAAAAATTATTCCTGATGGTAAATTAATAGAATTTTCAAAAAAAAATGAAATTATTTTTGGGATGGTCGAATTAGAAGGAAAAATACGCGTAATGGGCAGATTAAAGATCAGTTCAGACGAAATTAGAAATGGTCAATGCGTCAAGTTGGATAGTTGCAACTATGAAAATGGTCCTCAATTTACATTTGTATCATGTAATGGGGCTTACTGATCAATTAGTACTGTTTTCCGTGGTCCCTCATGATTTTCTTTGATGTGTAATGCCAGCTCGATCGGCTCGTTTCCAAATTCTTTTCCACAGAAACAGCAACTAAAGTCATCTTTCCATGACATGCGATATTTTCTAGAAACTAGTCATAAATTAATACTATGTTTTGTAAAAAATTAATAACAAATGATGAATTGGTGTTGATATTATTACCAACTTGTTCTATATTCAGCTGATGTGATAAAATTGAAAAATGAATAGTCTAATTGAAAAAAAATTTACTTCTAACGATCTCGATCTAAATACACAAAATTACAAAAAAATATCAAAATTAAAGTCAATAAAGGCCAAAAGGACAGCAAAAATTAGGCGTCAACGTGGCTATAACTGGGAAGATACGCTTGTTAAGCGATTTAACGCATTAAAAAATTGGAAATCCTTTAGATTAGGCTCACCAAGTGTGTCATTACCTGATATTTTAGCAGTAAACAGCAAATCAAGTTCAATATTTACTATTGAGGCAAAGTCAGGAACAGGAACCACGCTTCAAGTACCATTTGATCAAATTAGTAGATGCTTAAGATGGGCAGACACGTTTGAATTGTATGAAACACGGAAAGTTATTTTGGCCTTTAAATTTCTCTCAAAGAAACGAATTGGCGTAGGAAAATATGAAAACAGAGAGCTAAGAGAATTCTACAAAGTATGGAATCCCCTCGATGAAATCATAGATTGTGTGTGTACTTATGATGGGAAAACTTATGGGATAAAGAATGGAGGGCAAGTGAATCTTAAACTAGAAGAATTCCAGATGCCTTTTAAAACTAGACACCGAATCGTTATTTAGTAACAAAACTGGATCTAGATCGTGAGCTTTGAGGATTTTGTAGATGAGAGGATGCTTGTCAGTCATGATATTTTTGGCAAAAAGGAGATGAAAATAAAGGTTTTAGAGGTTTCTGACGAGCATTCTCCGGTACACTGGAAGTTTGGCGACAGAGTCAAAATAAATAAAATTTTGGTGACCATAAAACATCTTGACACGCAGCAAGTAGAAGAAGCTGAGTTTGATATAGATAAAATTGAAAAAGAACTAATTGAAAAACGACACTATACATCAACAAATAGATGGACTCCTGCAAATGATATAAAAAATGGTTATGTTGTAAATTCGCGTCACACTTCATTAATCAGTGATGCGGTGGCATTAGACTATATTGTATTTTAAATTAGGCATTTTCATCTTTTTGTGATCTGAGCAAGAAAACCTATAAGGATCCATAATTGAAGGCTGAGTTATGATAACAAAAGAGATAGTTGTCAATGGCACAAAACTTCGTCTCACTCTTACTGATCAAATAATTAACCAAGTCAATAATTTAAAATCTCTTTATAATACAGCGTATGAAGATCCAGAGAGTTTTGATGAGGTAAGTGCTGAAATTTCAAGTACAATTAATGAAATTTCAGATGCTGCAGAGCCACGCGTATCAGACGGCGACCTTGATGGCTTGATCCAAGAGATAATTAAAGTTGTAGATGCCAAAGCAGCAGAAGTAGAAAAAGAGCTACAAACCAAAAACACAAAACCCGAAAAAAAATCTGTAAAAATTAGAAGCAAAAAAACAAAATCTAGAAAATAATTTTTGAGTATCCTGTTAGACAAAAGATACGTAGTTTTAGTTATATTCACCAACGACCATTATACTAGTATGAAAACCCATTGTGAATGCGGGATTTGTGGTCATTTTACAGAAGACGAATGCATAAAGAAGGAATGCAAGTGTTGCAGTAATTTTCATATTAGATCCGGACCTAAATCTGACTCAACTAATAGCTAAAGGACAGATAAAATTAGATAATAATTTCAATTTGTGTGATGACAAGAACAGTTTTTTGACCAGTGATTAAAGCACCCAATCAATTTATGATCTTTGCATCCACAAATGACACACTTTTTCATTTCTTATATTCACAACTTCTCCATTAAAGACTCTATCTTTTCAATCAGTTTCCCATCATGAAGAGAATCAAGTATCTTTTGTCTTAAATTTTTTAATCTATGTGAATCCTCAGAGTATAATTTTGACATAGTTTCTATTTCTCTAAAAAATTCATAATTTGTGATATAGAAATTAGAGGCTGACAATAATTCAACATAATCATTAGAATTGTTACCACTAGAGTCCAATTTGTTAACTACTACCTGTAGTAATCCGTTGATCTTTGATAGTTCTTTTTTAATTATTTCCAGATCCCCTGGTTTGTCATCCAAGCTATCAAGTAATTGGTACGAATCAAAAATTTGTTTTAAGATACCCTTAAGGTAGTTTTCAAAGTTTATCATTATTGATTTTGAGATATAACCATTCTAAAAGTTTGAGCATTTTGTTCTAGTAAATACTGGGATTTCACCATCTTAAATTTAAATTACTACATTCATCCCTATCTACATTGCAAGAAAATGCTTACCTAAAATGCATAGATCCACATTGTGGTTTAGAATATGATGTATCCAGTACTAGAATCGAGTGCGACAAAGGCCACCTTTTAGATGTAAAATATAAAAAAATTCCTTCGCGAGTGTTAAAGGAATTATTCTACAACAGACGAAACCCACAAAATAGTATTTTTAATGAAAGCGGAGTCTGGCGGTTTCGTGAGTTGCTAAACTTTTGTCAAATAGATACAGCCGATATTGAAGAGTGCTCAAAATATTTGGTATCCCTAGATGGAGCAGAAGGAAGGCAATCAAAACCATATCACATGTCAAAGGTTGCCAATTTTCTTGAAACTAAAAGTGAAAACCTATGGTTACAGCCAGAAGGCTACAATCCAAGTGGTTCCTTCAAGGATAATGGGATGGCTACTGCTATAACTCATGCAAAGTTGGTTGCTGCAAAAAAAATTGTTTGTGCTTCAACAGGAAATACGTCTGCGTCTGCAGGAATGTATGCGGCAAATGAAGGTATAGAATGTGATGTGTAT
>Ga0213870_1001538_pt1 | contig 10321 bp, 11 predicted proteins | sample WICALVC2017_Meta_FD_160119 | JGI IMG/M metagenome (GOLD analysis project Ga0213870, IMG submission 160119) | Freshwater microbial communities from subterranean cave lake in Wind Cave National Park, South Dakota, United States - WICALVC2017 | ecosystem: Environmental > Aquatic > Deep subsurface >... | reverse complement strand
GAGACTTTCCGATATTCCCGCCAAAGATCCGGCTTCGGAATTTGGCAGCGGACGCGGTTTTGGCGGGAATAGTCCTCTTGCTACGCTGGATACTTTGGATTTTTTAGATAATCCTATTTTTGACTTTATTATTCCAGTTGTTGCTGGGGGATTCTTAGTTGTTCTAATTGTAACAATATTTTTTGCTATAAGAGGGGCTAAGGGTAATCAAGAACCAGATGATTTTAATGTCTAGAAGGAGGTGAGAATTTTTGCAAAACTTTAAAGGTATATTACAAATTATTTTTTATCTAATTTGGATTCCACTTGGAATTTTTCTTTTTGTTTTAATAATATTTTTGTTAATAAATAATCCTTTTGCTTCTTTTAAGCAAATGGGAGGTCCTGGGGCTTCTTTTGGCGGAGGACCGGACAGAGAAATGTCTAATGAAAGTGGGGGCCCAACGCAAGGTGGCTTTGGGGGAGAGAAAGGCTACGGACCAAATCAATAATTTATCCAGCACCTTTTCAAAACCCTGCAGCTTGCATAAGGCAATACTCCGCAAAAAAGGTGTTGGATTTATTGCAACACAAAACTCAGTCCGCCTCGAAGGTGGGAGTCATTGTAGGAGAGTCAACATTAGGGTATAATATTTCTATGTCGACAAATAGTTAGAAAGCACAAATTATTGAGTTTGCACAAAATAAGCCTATTGAGGTGATATATGTTTTTGGTTCTCAAACAACTGGTGAAGTAAAATCCTTGTCAGATTACGATTTCGCAGTACTTTTTGATGAGGAAATTTCAAGAAGAGAAAGATTTGATTTGAAACTAGAACTTATAAATTTCTTTTCAAGATTACTTTAAGACAGATAAAGTTGATGTTGTAGATCTTAACATCGCCCCGCTTGCGCTTCAGTACTCGGTAATACTACCCCGTATGGATATTTATACAAGATCAAAAATAAAAAGAGATGAATTTGAAGTAAAAACATTTCAAAAGTTTTTTGATAGGGTGTACTATATAAAGCGCCATACAAAAGTAAGTTTAGCAACGATAGCTCGTGAAGGATTAAACAAGTGACTATGGATAATATTGAAAAGATCAATTTACGCTTAGAGAAACTAAGAGAATTTGTAGAAATCTTAAAATCTTTAAAAGGCACAACAGCAAAGGATTTAATAGGAGATGTAGATAAACGTGCTAAAACAGAAAGATTTTTACTTCAAAATAAATTTGCTTATTGATATATGAATTTGATCAAAATTTTGTCGCCGTCTCCAATCTTTTTATCCAAGAGATCTGGGGTTTCGATATTGTTGAGATAAAACTTTAAAGACCCATTTTTTCCACTGCAAAGGGTTTCTCCGTCTCCAGTTATCAAACAATCTTTAGTTAATTTCATAGGCAGAGTTTTGAAAAAATCATTCCATGTTATGCCGACTTTGGTAAGATTAACAATTCTAGGGTCAGCCTTTTCTATGTATACATAAGGAGACTGATTATGATATTTTTCCACCCTAAAACTTCTTGTGATATTTCCAGTAACAATAGTAAATGATGCTTTTCCGCCAACTGGCGGATTAATTTTTTCATTTTGTTGAGTAGGGGTAGGGGTTTGGATCAAAGTTTTCGGAGCTTGGGGTTTATTCAACAATATAAACGCAGAAAGTAAAAGAAGGATTATAGCTATAGCAATCAACTTTTTATTTTGCACAATTAAAGTATATCAAATGTAAATCTTTTATAAAATATATTTTTATTAAACTTTAACGAGTCAAAAGTATCACAGCAAGGGAAATCTTCCAAAGAAAACCAAACGTGAAGCATTATCTCTGGGGAGGAGAATTCTGGAGTGATGGGTATTACATTTCAACCGTTGGAAGAAACAAGAATGAAGGAGCAATTGCAAAATATGTCAAGAATCAAGGAAAGGAGAAAGAATACGTTATCCTTCACAAAGACCAACTGAGATTGGATATGTGAGATACCCCGCAGCTTGCTGCGGGGAGTATTCATTGATGGATTAAAAATAAATACTAAAAAAGGCAATCATCCTAACGGTTGACGCCCTAATTTATACAAGTATAATAACAAATATTTACATAAACGTCAGTGGCCTATTTGTATTTTGGTGAATATCTCATCTATGTTGTAATTTTAAAATGCGGAGAGAGTAACAAAAGCAACGCCCACAATAATTAATCCCAATGCTCCAAGCTGTAGTTTTAACGCCTTTTTAACACCACCTTTCCACTCCTTAAATTTAATTCCCCAGACGTTAGAAACAACAATACTTAAAGAAATTAGCATTGCCCAGCCAACTGATGGACCCAGACTGCCTAGTTTTACTGAACCAATACCAAAAAGTGCGAACGTTGCATACCAGAATAAAGCAGAGATAAAAATTGGTAGAAAGAGTCTTCTCGTTAATCTTTTGTAGACACGAAACGTTTTATTTTTAATCAGTATGAAAAAAGCATACCCAAAATTAGTAATCAATCCTCCAAATAATACCACAAGCCAAACTAATGAAGAAGCGTTTATGTCAGGAACTCCAAATTTTTGAGCATGGAGAGATATATCTTTGCCTGTTATAAATCCTACGTTTAAAAGAGAGGAAGAAAAGCCGGAAATAACAGCAAGAATAATCCCATCCAATGCAATACTTTGCTTTGGGTTTCGAATTTTCTCTTTTAAGACACCCGCAAAACCGCTCAGGAATACTCCGCTTACAATTATCAGTAAACCGATCAGTAAAAAAATAAATGCTTGAGGCGTGAACGAAATATGATTTATAAAAATGGGCAAAACGGAACCAATCACTGCAACTAATCCTAAGACGATTGAGTAGGTTAGGGCAACACCAATTTTAATAACACATAAGCCAAACAAGATCGCGCCTATTCCCCAAACCATTCCAAAAAATAGAGGAAGATATAAAGAGGTTGGGGGTAAAGAGAATAAAATCGGGAACAGGTTTTGAATTTGAAAATAAGCAAAAAGCAATGGTCCTAACAGAAAGGAGAATAAGGAAAAAATTATCCAGAAGTTTTCCCATTTTAAGGGAGCGATATTTTTTATAAAAATAGCAAATGTTCCCTGAAGCAATCCTGCGATAATAATGAGAAAAAAAGCCAGTTCTGTCTGATTCATGTTCTCTATAGATTATAACATAATAAGGATTATCTATGCCCAACTAACTCAGGTTTGCAACTTTTAGGCAGGTAGTAGTTGAAAACTATCGGTTAATAGAGTAGACAATTCTTTTTCGTATTGTTTGAGATTTCTAAAGAAGGTTAGTGTTGCAGTTTTAAACTCTTCAAACGTCTCAAAATAACGGTTCCATGTAACTTTTTGATGAAAGAATTTCCACAGCCTCTCAATGAGATTAAGATTTGGTGAGTAAGGCGGGAGAAAAATTAGCTTAAAACGAGTATGATGAAGCAACCAATTTTTAACTTCTCTTGAGTGATGATAGGAAGCATTATCTAAAATTAAAAATACTTTTCCTTTCGGTTGTTTTTTCTTAACTGCCTCAAGCAAGTTAATTGTAGACTTAGAATTAATTGTGTTCTCCTCCAAGACTACAGCTGTTTTATCTTTAAAAGATAAAACTCCATTAAGATTTAATCTTTTCCTTCCAGAATTAGTCTTAACAAATTTATCATTTTTCTTGCCTTTTAAAATCCAACCATACGATGGTTTTGTATTATGTTGCGGGTGAGTTGAATCTGCAAAGTAAATTCTATCTTTATCTCCTAATACATCTTGTGTCTGTTGATACAACTTTAAAAACTCTTCCTGTTTTAATAAATCCGCCTTACCTGGAATCACTTTTGGTTTTTTGTAAGTAAAGCCCAGTCTATGCAAAAGCTTCGTAATACCAATAACAGAAAATGTCACACCATAAGTTTTTTCAATATAATCAACTACCTCTTTAGCTGTTCGTTTAGTATTCTCTTGAAGAAATATTTTTAACTCCTGCTCCTGACTTTCTATTAATCTGGTCTGTCCTCCTGTATATCGATATTCCAATAATCCAGCAATCCCTTTTTCTTCTAACTTTTTCTTGTAGCGTCTGACTGTAATTTCGTCTAAAAGGAGTGCTTGCTTAATTTGCTCATAGGTGAATTCAAAGTGAACCATAAGTACTGCTTTAATCCGATCAGCCAGTCTTTTCTCCCGAGTTTGTTTATGAGCTAGTTTTAATTGAGTTACTTGTTCGTCTGTTAACATAGGCAGGAATACTATAACATCATATTTTCCTACCCTTTGTCAAATTTCAAAGTTGCAAACCCCTGGAAGAGGAGTATATCTCAGAAGAGAATTATAGAGACTGTAAGAAATCCACAGGAAGTAATACCAAGTTTTAAGAATAGACGATTGCGAAGAAAAATATTCGGTGGTAAAATATTGCAGGTGGTAACCATTAGCGAAGGTTCAAAAATAACTGTAGTTAGCGGTTACTATCTAAAAAAATAATATGAAGATACATTACGATCCAAAGGTAGATGCGGTTTATATAGAATTAGCAAAAGGTAAATATGAAGTAAGTCGGGAAATATCAGATTCTGTTGTAGTGGATGAGGACAAAAATGGAAAAGTCTTGGGAATTGAAATTTTGGATGCAAAAAAGAATATCTCAGCCTTTGATCCACAGAATACTAAATTTGTCATCCAATCAGCATAAAACTTACTCTCTATATAGCTTCTTAACCTCAAAAATGTTGCAGCGAAGCGGAAATCCCGCGCGCCGTCTGCATAGCCTTTGGCGACGTATGACCGTAGCCTTGGCGAAGGAGGAGTAAAAATCCCGAGGTGTCAATACAATTCCGCCTCTAAGGCGGACAATCACTAAGGTGGACATAAAGTTATTCAACCATTTATTCAAAATTTGATCTGGAAATTACCCACAAAAAAGTGGTTCGACCTCGCTCACCATTAAGACTTGCACTGAGCGTAGTCGAGGTGTAAAATTTGCTTGTTTTAAATTCCGTTTTTTGATATTATTAAAAAGCTATGGCGATAGATTGGACAAAAATTTATAAAAAATACAAGGGGCTATGGGTAGCTCTAAAAAGCGATGAAAAAACTGTTATAGCAAGTGGCAAGAGCGCAAAAGAAGCTTGGGACGTGGCTCAAAAAAAAGGGTTCTCAAAACCAATTATTACCCGAATGCCGCCAAAGTTGATTTCTTATGTTGGCTATGGGAGTCGATGAAATTTAAGTATAAAAAATATGCTCCAGGCGTTCTACGCCCAGTAATTCCCATAGAGATTCTTCATAAGGACGTAGCTGTTCCCTACGAGGTCTTGGTAGATTCCGGGGCTGATATTTGTATATTTGATGCTCAAATAGCGGAAATTTTAGGGATTGATCTAAAAAATGGCAAGGAACAAAAAGTTTCCGGCTTAACAGGTATTAGTGAATCTTATTATCTCCATCCGGTGACTATTTCTGTAGGAGGTTGGGAATATAAAGTTGAGGTTGGTTTTCTATCAAACATTGGTAAGTTTGGATATGGGGTAGTTGGGCAAAAGGGATTTTTTGATATTTTTATCGTAAAGTTTGATCTGATAAAAGAAGAGATTGAATTAAAACAAAGATAGCTTCTCAACCTGGCACAAAATACTCTGGAAATTCCCCACAAAAAAGAGTAAAATTTGCTTATAAAATTATGGCAGTAATTAAACCTAAAGATATGCTTCCTTTTGGAGTCCTTTCGATTTTCGGGCAAAGCTATGATAATTATCAACATAGTGAGCAAATATTTCGTTTGCTTATGGAGATTGAGTTTAAATGGAAAGCTGCAATGATTGCATACGATTTAATTGATAAACAGGATGAAAGGATACGCGATGAAGATAAAAATACTACTCCCAGAGCCAGAAGCTATGGAATTGAAATTGTACAGATGGCATATTTGGGTTTCTTTCTTGACGCTGTATATGCTTTGAAAGGAAAAAAGATTGCCCCCAAAATTTTTGAGAGACTTGATAATTTTGAAACAACATACATTGCGCAGGTTCAAGGAATCATCGCTGATCTCAAGGATGGAAAAGACACCTCTGCAGAAATCGCCGCATTTCTCAAGAAACCTGATTTTGAAAGAAAAATCTTCAATCCCCATCCCTTTAGAGCTCTTCAGCTTGATGAAAAAACCCTGTCTGTTTCTCGGGTGGTGCTCTCTCGCCAGGATATCTCCGATTCCCGCGCTGCAGCCGTCTCCTTTCTGCCCTTGCAGGAAGACTTAGCTGAAACCGAGGAGGTACAGTTCACCCAGGCCGTGCAAGATTTAGCTGCTCAGCTCAATAACGACCCTCGAGAAATGCTCAACTACGTCACCAATGCTATTGACTACGTGCCATCCTATGGCTCCAAGAAAGGAGCTGACGCCACGCTCATTGAAAAAGCAGGCAATGACACGGACCAGGCTTCTTTACTCATTGCGCTCTTGCGAGTCAGCAATATCCCAGCTCGCTATCAGCAGTCCTGGATTATTTTGGACGTGGGAAGCGCCATGGATCTGCTAGGAGTACAAGACACTGCGGTAGCCGAGTTGGCGTTAGCCAAAAACGGCATTCCTTTTAGCCGCGGGGTTGATAGCCAAGGCAATCTCATAACTTATGTCATTGATCACACCTATGTTACGGCCTACATTGACTATAACTACACTCGAGGCATCACTCAAACGTCTTCGAACTCAACCAAGCAATGGATTCCCATGGATCCCAGCATCTCACGCTCTTACTTTACCCAAACCATCAATGTGTTAGAGGACATGGCAAAGGACACGGGCTTTACCATCCAAACTTTTTATGAAAACTATGTGGCAGGCCTTTATCCTGGCAAAAAACCTATTGAAGCCCTACGCCAAGAAATTGACTCTTACCTGGCTATCTATCGCCCTGACCTTACTTACGAGGACATCCTGATGCAGTCATATCAGCAAGACCAAGTATTTGAGTTCATCCCCAGCACTCTCCCGTATCAGATCTACCAATCCATTGCCCAATTCAGCGCGGTGCCCGACAACTTAAAGCACAAGCTCCAATTTGCTGTTGAAAGCCAAGATGGAACGCAAACCTTTCTCAATTACACCACAACTCTCGCAAGCCTTGCGAATAAGGAGTTGGTTACCACTTTTGTGGCAGCTACTCCTGAAGACCAGACAGTCATAGACAGCTTCCCTAGCATTTATGATGTAGTGCCTCTCAACCTGGTGCATGTGAAGCCTGTGCTCAAAGCCAATGGCCAGATCATTGCAGGAGCCCAGCCTTCTGACCCCGGAATGCAATTGGGAACGGTTCAAAATCTCAAACTGATCTTCTCTGCTCCTCGCAGAGACGAAGCGAACCTGCTGTTCCAAAAAACCATAGAAACAATCGAGAAACGGATCATCGCAGGCAATGCCGAGGGCATTGCCATAAACACAGACCGCATCGCGCTCCCTGAACTCCGTCCTTCCCAAGATACCCAGACAAGCGAATTTCTCTCCAGCCAAAAGCTCTACCGCACCGCTTTGAACTACCTGTATCGTTTGCAGCAGCACCACGAAGAATTAGGTCAAATCATTGGAGCTTCCTTCACGAACTTGGCAACCCGCGCCATTGTGTTCAACGGTATTGACGTGAGCTACCAGAATGGACAACCCTACAGCTTCTCATGGAAAGGCCTGCGCATTGACTCTTCTGCCTATGTGGCATACTCCCATAGGTTTGGCTCTGATATCAACCGCCAACAGCCCGAGTTCTTGTACGTCTTTGGCTTGGAGGGTTCCTTGGACGAAAACAACATCTTTGAGGAAGACTTCCAGATCGAGTCCATGTCCACGGTCAAAGGATTGCGTCTCATCAACCAAGGACAGATTCCAGGAGTGCAGGTAAAGAAAATTACTTTGGCTAACATCGCTGAAGTAGATGCCCTGGCTATTTCAGACGCGCTCAAGACCAAGTACAAAGACGCTATCCATGCCGGCAACACCATATACACCCCCACCGCTCCCTTCACCTATCTCAACTGGACAGGCTTGGTGTATATTGACATTGACCTTGATACCGGGTTTGGAGGATACATCATCGGCGAGGGCTTGAATGGGGGGTATACCGTGGGCAACTGGCCAGAGTCATAGTCATGGATACAGTACTGGCTGTCCCAAGGAGACATTGCTGATCTGACTGCGAGTATTGTTATCCCTTCTGAAGGTCAGCAATTCCAGCAAGGTCAAGAGATAACCTGGAGCATTAACTACGAAGGCACGGTCTATTTCATATTCCCTGTGTTCTGGAACGAGGAAGGACTCCTGGATACCTCTACCCCAGGCGCCAAGCTGCTCTTTAGCAAGTATGGAGCTGGAGGAGATAGTGTGAGGATGTATGTGGTGAAAAAGAAACCAACCCTGGGCATAGAAAATACCATATACGATGATTTCATAATCGCAGAGAGTGCAAAACAAGGAATGCCTGCTCCTCTTTTAAAGTCTCTCATCAGAGAAGAAAGTGGAACAAAATTCAATAAAGACTCATATCGATATGAACCCTGTATAGATCACGACTGGTTCTCTGGATTGAGTCCGACCATAGGATTAAACAATCATCCTTACCATCATTATCGTTTAGCTGGCAAGAATCTCGCAGGAACCACGATAACAGAGGGAGACCAGGTGAAGTACCTTAATCCAGCCCCCCTCAACATGGCCAAATCCTACACCGACTACACTCTCAAGATGAACGACCCCAATAATGATGGAAGCCTAATCCTCAAGGAACTTTGGGCTAGCAATAATTCAGTACAACACTGGTCAAAATTCTGTACTCTCACAGAAAGCCAAAAAGAATTTACTCCGCAGTTCCTCCTCGCAGCGAGCTACGGACTAGGACAGCTCCTCTACGAAACAGCCATCACCCATGGCTTTGATACCCGAACTGAAGGAAATACCGCACGAAACCTATACGACCTTTTCCAGCCGCAAGTTTCCATACAACTAGCTGCGACGAAGTTAGAGGAGGGTTACATAAAAACTACACCGGAGGGTAATAAGTGTGAAACGAATCAGGATTGGTGGCTCGCGCTGCGAAACTATAATGGCACTGGGCCAAAAGCAGAAGAGTACGCCACGAGGGTCTGCAATATCTATAAGTCTGGTATGTATAACTTAACTCAGTAATACACATATGAGATCCCTTTTTAGGAATAAGGTGTTTATTATAGTTTCCTTACTAGCAGTTTTGTTACTTTCTCTCTCGTACTTAGAGAGAGAAAGTAACAAATCAAAGGGTTCCTCGCAACTTGAAGATTCGAAACCACCTATCGAGTTATTGGCAGAACGGGACCGGATTTTACAGGACATCGAGTCTAAAAAAGGAGAGGGTTATCAAAGGTATTCCGTAACTAGTGAAGATATCCAAGATAAAATAATAGTTGTTTATCATGATAAATTTAATGGGGAACCTACTCGGAAAGGACTGCGAGACTTTGGGGGGATATTAGTTGTCAAGGTGAATAATGTTGGGGTGCCTCATGTTGAATGGGAAGTGCGGTCAGATATGTTTCGAGATATTCCATTCAAGTTAGAGGTAAGAGATATCACCAACGATGGCAATAATGAGATTTTGTCGTGGTGGGGTGCTGGCGTAAGGCTAGATAGTTATATTCTCTGGATTTACTCTTGGACAGGTGAAACTTTTAGGCTCATAAGCCCCTTAATTTCGCTGGGTAAGAGAATTGACGTATCAGAAACAGAAGACCCAACTATCTATGATTCAGAATTTGGGGGATCTGCTGTGAAAGTTGATGATATAGATGATGATAGTATTGATGAGGTAATTGTAGAAAATATCATCCCCACCAAGCGAGACCCCGATTTGCCGTATGCAGCTTCTATTTTAGAAGCTGACAGACTAACAAAAATATACAAATGGAACGGGAAAGAATACTATTTGTGGCAAGAGAAGAGAGAAAAGATTGAGTAAGCAAGGAACTCACCACCACATTACATCCTCAAGCAATGTTTAACATCGTAAGTTAAACTGACCGGGAATGGGAGAGATGATGACAGAGGTCAAATTGTTCAAACCCTGGTGAATCAGAAAATTCACGAGTCCGCTTGGCCACTGTTCCACGGGAGTGGCGGTATATCCTCCATTCAATCCTTCGCCGATGATGTAGCCGCCGAAGCCGGTATCAGGGTCAATATCAATATACACCAAGCCAGTCCAGGACTGGTAGGTGAACTGTTGGGTGGGGACGTAGACGACATTCCCTTTATGGACGGCGTCGCGGAGTTTGGTTTTGGTTTGATCGGAGATATTCAGCGTTTCAATGTCACTGATATTGCT
>Ga0213870_1001537_pt1 | contig 10324 bp, 12 predicted proteins | sample WICALVC2017_Meta_FD_160119 | JGI IMG/M metagenome (GOLD analysis project Ga0213870, IMG submission 160119) | Freshwater microbial communities from subterranean cave lake in Wind Cave National Park, South Dakota, United States - WICALVC2017 | ecosystem: Environmental > Aquatic > Deep subsurface >... | reverse complement strand
CCCTTCAAAAGTATAGTTACAGAGTTTTCCCTTGCATGCTTTTCTACAATTGCGACTCTATCTTTTTTTGACTCTGGTAACGCGTCTCCAAACATTCTTTTAAACTCGCCAGCATGTGGGGTCACTACAACATTTTTGTTTTGAATCAGCGGCAGAATATAGTTTACAAGTGCGCTTGCATCAAGTGAGAGCCTAACATCTCTGTCAAGCAGCGATTTTACTAGCAGGTTTAGTGCCTCCTTGTCTGCTATTGCAAGGCCCATCCCTATTGTAGCAGAATCAAGATCGTTTGGAATCTGTCCTAACAACTTGTTTACTGCGCCACGGGTAAGCTTTGAATCAACAAGTGGAATTACAATTAGGTTTGGAGATATTGCACGAGTTGCCTGGGCATTGACCTTTGGCACACATGTGTAGACTAGGTCTGCACCTGTTCTTAATGCTGCAATTGATGAAAGAATTGGAGCGCCATGATAGATGTAGCTTCCCCCAACAACTAGCACCTTGCCGTTGTCGCCTTTTCTTGAGGTTAGCTTTCTTGCCGGAATGAACTTTCTTACGATGCTAGCCTGTAGATTTTGTGCTGCCAACAGAAGACGCTACCTGTTTTGATGAATAAACGTTCTTGTTCTTGCCTTTTCTTTTTGAAAAGAACACCTTTCTTGCAAAAGCCAAGTATGCAGTATGGCCTATTCCATGAAAAGAGTGTCTTGTTTTTCCCTCCCTTGCATCGATAGTACGCAGGATATGTTCTGTGCACTCTATATCAGAAAACTCGTTTCTTACTAGTTCTGAGACCAGATTTTCAAGCTGGTTCATTGTAGGACAAATCGCGATAAATCTTCCACTACCCTTTAGCATCTTTCTTGCCTGTGGGACAACGGACCAGGGGTCACCTAGGTCAACAACTACAAGATCTGCATCTGTATATGGAACTTTTTTTACATTTTTTATGTCAAGCTTTTTCATTGTGACATGCTTTGACATGCCAGCTTTGTCGATGTTTTTTTTGGCAATCTCCATGAATTTTTCTTCTACATCAAATGTGTAGACGTGGCCGCGCGGCTTTACAATGCTTGCAAGAAATGTTGTCATCGCGCCGCTGCCTGTCCCGATTTCAATTACCTTTTGCCCGCTTTGCAGGCCTGTCCTTGCTGCAATGTAGCCAAGATCCTTTGGATAGACTATCTGTGTTCCATGTTGAATCCTCATGATAAAGTCGTAAATTGTCGGCTCCATTAGGTAGACGTATTTTCCCTTGTTAGTTGTTAGCCTAGAGCCGTACTCTTGGCCTATTGCGTCAGAGTGTTTTATTATTCCAATGTGTGTGTGAAACTGCTGGTTTTTTGAGATCCTTGCAAGCCACTTTTTTGAATCATCATAAAAGAACAATACATAGCTGTTTTGTTTAATCTTGGCCAATCTGCAATCTCACCACTTTCTCAAGAAATCAGGGTATATTTTTTGTTATAATTCTAAAAGTATTGGAATCTTTCTTCGACGTTGAGTGTCTTTGTCTGTGCCACGTGCTTTAGCAGCATATCACGCAGCTTTTGGTGAACCTTGCGAAATAATGCCTCTTCTGGTTTTGTCAAACTGTTTTTTTCTAGCTTTTCTCCCAGCTTGACATATAGCTCCTGGAGTTCTTCTTCACTTACTTCGTCGTTTTCAATTTTTTTTATAATTTCAATTGTTGTTGATTCATCAAGGCTTGTTTGCTGCTCTGTTTTTGCAGCCTCTGGCGTTGCCTGGCTCTGAGATGATTCAGTAGCTTGCTTTTTTTCACTTGTCTCAATTAAGCTTAAAACCAGTTTTTTTATCAAATCAGATGGCGTGCAATTCCTGTTCTTGCATATTTCTAAAAATTGTTCAAGCTCATCAGATGTCAGTTTTGTTGAGATTTCTTTAATTGGCATGTCTTCGATGAGCCAGACTCAATTATAAGGGTTAAAGATAGTCAAGGTTCTGATAATGATTTAAAAATTTTTATTATTTCCGATCAAATTAAACAATTGGTAGAATTTTCAAAGATGTGGTTTATCTTGCAAGATTACATATTTTCTTGTGAGGGTGTCAAAATATGTCCTTCAGCAAAAGATGCAAATTCTGTGGCCGTGAAATATACTATGAGAATTTTACGGGGAAAGGAAAGTTTTACGACGACACCCTCTTTACGCAATTTCATCGATGTCAAAAATAGTTACATTCGTTTCGGAGTTGCGATTCCTAAGAGCTCAAGTGATTTCTCAAGTGTAGACTTGAAACAATAGACAAGACAAAGTCTTTGATTTACAAGCTCCTTGTTTTCATTGTCTAGTACAGGAACATGTTCATAAAATGAATTAAAGGAAACAGCAAGATCATAGCAGAACCTTGCAATTACTTTGGGCGATAAGTTGTTTGCAGCATCATTTATGCAAATATCAAATTTTGCAATCATTTTCAAAAGATTGATTTCATGATCAGTGCTAAGTGATTCAAATAAAGAATCAAACTTTGGCTCAAAGCCTGCCTTTTCTAAAATCCGAGACGCCCTTGCATAAGAGTATTGTAGATAAGAGCAGGTGTCTCCTTCCAAGCTCAACGATTTTTTAAGATCAAATGTAATTATTTTGTCAAGATCCTGTTTTATCATCTCGTATCGAAGCGTTCCAACTGCAACATCTGTAGCTATTTTTGAAAGTGTGTTATTGTCAAGATCCTCGTTTCGTTTTTTTGCCTCCTCAAATATTCGCTTTTCAAGTGATTCAATCACATCGTCTGCATTGATGTAAAGCCCCTTTCTTCCAGACATTTGTGTCTGTTTTCCCTCTATTTCATGGCCTATTGTCTTTACAGTATCAGCGCTTAGCGTTACAGCCTCGTAGCTTAGATGAGAATAAGCATCTTTTTCTGGCTTTAATTTTGCAACAAGGCTTGAAATTATTTTTTGCAGTCGCGTCTGACGTGAGTCTATCACTGTAATTACTTTTTGGCCGCTAAACTCTAGTTTTTGGTTGTTATTTTTTTCAAGCGTTGTTTCCCATAGTATGGTTCCGTTTGATTGTTCACTGTATTTTTTGTAATAGAAGGGATCATCGACTATGCCAAGCTTCCATGCTGCATATGGGATGTCTTTTGCAATATATGTTGCAACACCGTTGCTTCTTACAAGAACCTTGTCCTCTTCACCTTGTGCCTCAATTACCCAGCAGTCTTTGTTTTTTCCTTCTTTTTCAAATTTTACAAGATCCATCTTCTTTAGCATTTCAAAAATTTTATCCCAAAGCTTTGAGTGAATTATTTGCGATTCAAAGTTAAGGCAGTCATAGTAGACGCCCATTTTCCAGCATGTAATTAACTGCTCTGCAAGCACCTTTCTTGTAATTACACTTGCAAACTTGGCAAGCTCAGAGTTCTGGTCCTCAAGATCTTGCAAAACTTTGTGTCTGTATTCGGCAAACTGTTTGTCTGCTTCGTACTTTTCTGTTGTTTTGACATACACCTCATCTCCACAGTAGTGATCAAATTTTTGTCCAGCTGGTGGAGAGTCAGAAAATCCACCATACTTGAATCCAACTATAATGTCTGCCACCTGGAGACCAGAATCATCAATATAGTTTAGAACTTTAACATCATGATTTGTTTTTTTTAAAATTCGTACAACAGTATCACCTATTACCAAGTTTCTGATATGACCTATATGCAAAGCCTTGTTTGGATTTACACTTGTGTGCTCTACTATTACTGACTTTTTTTTACCAATGTCAATAAAACCATAGTCTTTCTCAAGTGATGATTTTATTATGAGATTGTTTAGCTTTGGATTTGAGTAAAAGTTGAGATAACCTGACTTGTGTGCTTCGGATTTTGATAGATAATTCCCAAGGTGTTTTTTGTAATCTTCTGCAAACAGCTGCGCTATGTCATATGGCTTTTTTCCAAGCTGTTTTGCAAGCAAAAATGCCACATTGCATGTAAAATCGCCAAAACCTGGCTTTGCTAGATCTACTACAAACTCTACATCTTTAAAACCATGCTGTGAGATGATTTTTTTTATGTTTGATTTTATTTCTGAAAGGATTAGTCGAAAGGCCAAATTCTAAATCTCCGCAAGTTTTGGGGCAATCTTTCCTAGTGCCTCAATTACGCCATCACCTTCCTTTGCAGAAACTACCATTGAGGCATTTGATTTTACAAAATCTGACGAATTGCCAAGAGCTACGCTTAGTGATGCACACTTGAACAAGGGAATATCAGTCTCGCTGTCTCCAATTGCAATGACATCATCTTTTGTAACAGACAGTCTTTTCATTATTTCTTCGAATCCACTCCCTTTGTCAACTCCTTTAGAATTGATATGGTATGCATACATGCTATCTGTTAATATGACATTGTGGGATGCTAGAATTTTTCTTCCTTGTTCAATGTCAAATGTTCGCTGAAGTACAACTTCGGTCAGTCTTGGAAAAACAGGTTTTTCTTGTACATTATCAAGCTTTGATCTTAGAAATTCAAATGCCTTGATACACTCGTCTTTTTTCCCGATCAAGGTGTGCTCATTTGAGCCAAAAGTGATGCATCCACCATTTTCTCCAACTGCCATCCTTGTTACGCCGCCAAAAACTGAAAGCAGATATCCTTCAACAGATGATCTGCCCGATACAAAAATAACATTGTGCCCTGTATCCTTTAAGTGTCGTAGCGCAGCTAGCGCATCAAGATGTATTGTGCCCTTGCTGTCTTCTGTGATGGTCCCATCAATGTCTATTGCAAAGGTTTTTTTTCGCACAAAATCAAATATCGTATAGCTGATAATAACTGCTACGTAAAAAAAGAAAACAAACATCATTAAACAAGACAAAGCCAGAGCTTAGCTGAGTTGACAAAAGGAAAGATAAAGGAGATAATAAGCAAGGCAAAATTTGGTGAAGGTATGACAGATTATAAGATAGTTTACAGGGATTTTGAGAGGCTAGTCGAGGTTAGCTTGGACGAGTTTTTAAAAATATCAGGCAACTTTGAGGCAATTCCAATGTCACGAATCCAAATTATCAGGAAAAAAAATAAAATTTTATTTCAAAAAATCATGAGATGAGATAGATTTGGGCGTTCCAGAAAAAATCAAGGCCATCCAAGATGAGATGGCAAAGACTCAGATAAACAAGGCAACAGAGCACCACGTTGGTCTTCTTCGCGCCAAGCTTGCAAAGCTTAGACGAGAGCAAGAAGAAAGCAAGTCAAAAAAAGGCGGAAGCGTCGATGGTTTTGACATCAGAAGGGCAGGAGATGCCACCGTAGTACTGATTGGTCTGCCAAGTGTTGGAAAATCAACACTGCTTAACAAAATAACAGATGCCAATTCTGCAGTTGCCGCATTTCAGTTTACAACAGTAACAGTTGTGCCAGGCATGATGGATTATCGTGGAGCTAAAATTCAGATACTTGACTTGCCAGGAATCATAAAGGGCGCATCAAGTGGAAGAGGACTTGGGAAAAGAATCCTCTCTGTTGCAAGAAGCGCAGACCTTGTTTTGCTTATCTTGGATGTTTTTCAGCCAGAACACCAAGATCTGCTAAAAAACGAGCTGACAAACATTGGAATCAGGCTTGACCAAAACCCACCAAATATTATAATTGAAAAAACAAACAGCGGAGGCATTAGCGTTTCGCAGATTGTAAGGCTGACTAAAATGTCTGAAGAGCTGCTAAAAGACATTCTTCGAGTTTATGGGTTTACAAATGCTAGAGTTGTGATAAGAGAAGATATTGACTCTGAGCAACTAGTTGACTATATCTCAGGAAACAAGACCTACGCACACTCACTTGCTGTGATAAACAAGATTGATTTGGTTGATAAGAAATTTTTAAACTCGCTAAAATCAAAAATAAAATCCGATTTTGTATTGGTCTCAGCAGACTCTGAGCTAAACATTGGCGAGCTAAAAGAAATGATATACCAAAAACTAAGATTTATCCGGATTTACATGCGCCCAAAGGGTGGCCAAACTGACTACAAGGAACCGCTCATTACACGCAAAGACTCAAGGATTGCCGATGTTTGCAACAAGCTTCATCGAAACCTCAGAAAGGAATTTCGCTATGGCATTGTGTGGGGAAAAAGCGTAAAATTTGGAGGCCAGCGAGTTGGCATTAATCATGTTTTAGAAGACGAAGATGTTCTTACGATCATAAAAGCAAGGGGCACATAAGTTATGGAACAAGATTTTGAAAATAGGTGGTGCAAGTTTTGCATGACTAAAACAAAACAGGAAATCATATTTCTTCCAGAAATTCCGACATACAAGCGAAGAAGGCAGTACAAGTGTACTGTTTGCGGTCATACAAGCTGGCTGCAGGGAAGACGTCCCTCTGCTGAAAGCGTCTACTAGTTTTTGTAAAGTTGTTAATTAGCTAAACATTTGACTTGGCGGAGGTGGCGATTTTCCCTTGCCAGATGTTTTATCAACTGAAAATGTCTTGTTGCTTGGAATAACGTATAGTTTTACTGAGGTGTTTATTGCATAATGTGGTGTTCCATCAGGATTTGTGTGATTTGTCGCAACACCTGCTCTGTCCAGATCCACCTTGACTTTTACTATTGTGCCGTCTTCTAGCTCAAATGATACATGTTCTTGTCCTACTCTTTTGTAATCAAGCATCTTGAATTCAATTTTGTCTTTTGGTTGGCTCATTGTAGCTATTCTTAATTTTAGTATATTTGAAGATAGTCGCTAGTAAAGATAGCTCATCAGTTTGATTTGGTCTTCAGTTGTGATGATGTTCTTTGCTGTAAGCAGCTCTAGTAATTCCTTAAACATTGCCTTGTACTCTTCTGGAATTCCTGCTTGGCCTGGCTCACCTGGTGGACCTGGCGGACCTCTTGGACCTGGCGGACCTGGAAGTCCTTGTTCTCCTGGCTCTCACAGCTGACCTCGTGGACCTTTTTCTCCTTGTTGTCCTTGTGAACCTTGTGGTCCTTGGACACCTTGTGGACCTTGAGGACCTTTTTCTCCTGGCAGTCCTTGTGGACCTCGCTCACCTTGCTGACCCTGTGGACCTTTTGGACCTTTTTCTCCTCGCTCTCCTACTGGGCCTGTTACGCCCTTGTCGCCTTGCGGTCCAATTTGGCCTTGTGGACCCTTATCTCCTTGCGGTCCTGGAATTCCTGTTAATCCTTTATCACCAGCTGGTCCTTGTGGCCCTTGTGTTCCTTTTTCACCAGGTGGGCCTTTTTCACCTGTTGGTCCTTTCGAACCTAGATCTCCTGCAGCACCTAGAATTCCCTTATCTCCTGGCGGACCTGGAATGCCGGTATGACCTTTTTCTCCGCGTTCGCCTGGGGTGCCTGTTACTCCCTTGTCGCCTTTATCACCTAGCGGGCCTTTTTCACCACGTTCACCTTTGTCTCCAGGATGTCCCTTGTCACCACGTTCTCCTTTCTCACCTGTAGGACCTTTGTCTCCCTTGTCTCCCTTGTCGCCATGTGCACCCTTGTCACCTGTTAGTCCCTTGTCTCCTTTATCGCCTGGCTGTCCTTGTGGACCCTTATCACCTGGTTGACCAGCTGGGCCTCTTTGGCCCTGTGGACCTGGAGGACCAGGCTGCCCTTGTGTACCTCTTGGACCAGATGGACCACGCGTCCCATATTGTAATATATCAAAATCTTTTGGAATTGATTTTTTTTCTGTAGCTTTTGCAGGCTTTTTTCCCTCTTTTTTCATCTCAGATACATCAACATCAAAAACTGTGCATAAAGAGGAAAATTTGTCAGAAACGATTACCCATACAACATCACGATCAAAAATTGCATCAGGTAGTGGATTTGATTCACTGCCTAAAACTGCACTAAACTGCCTATCAGTGACCCTTAGGTGAAAGTCCTCCTTCCACAGGGAGGAAAAGTTTTTTTCATTCAGGCTCTCCTCTGAAGGCCTTGAATCAGATATGGCAATTTCGACTTCAAAGACGCCAGATGCCTGGTTAAAGGGGGAGACGCCCTGGACCTCGATTTTAGGCTTTGGCAATATCGATGATGTAATTACGAAGTATTTTTGTATTTGGTGTGTGTTTGTTATACCTCTAACTTTGTACTTTGAAACTAGAAGAATAGTATTTATCTCAAAAATTTCCATAGTTGGGTTGATGAAAAAACCGTTTGCAAAAAAGCCTCAAAAAGACATAGCCCCAGGAGAGACAAGCCTTACAAATGTAGATTATAACAAAAACAAGCTTTTCAAAAAAGGGGTAAACCTCATGGCAGACGAAAAGCTGGAGGATGCAGCACGTGTTTTTGAGCAGGTGTTAAGAATTGACCCAAGCCATGTTGATTCGCTTTTAAAGTTAGGATATTCCAAGTTCCATCTTGATGATTATGAAGGAGCCATGAAAGCTTATGACAGAGTTTTAGATATCGATGTCACAAATGCAGAGGCCTGGAATCTCAAAGGACTAGTCCATTACGAAAAGAAAAACTATTCCAAGGCACTTGACTGCGTTGAAAAGGCGATTGAATCAGACCCTACATACGGGATGGCGTGGTACAACAAGGGATGCTTTCTTTCTTTGCTAAACCAGGTCCCTGAATCACTTGAGGCATTAAAGCGTGCAATTGAGATTGATGTAAAAAATGCAAGAAAGGCAGTCAAAGACAAAGACTTTACAAATGTTAGACTGGAAGAAGGCTTCAAGAGAATTGTTGAAGTTGTTGTGTTAGAATCAATAAGACAAAACTATCATACAATTGGCGCTATTGTTTGGACTACATTTATTGATAAAAAAGAAGTTGAAATAGCTCTACAAAAATTGATTGAAAAAGGGTTGATTGTAAAAAATGAGAAAAAACAGGTCTTTCATAAAATCGCTGTCTATGATCTGGCGTCAGAGATGGCAGAAAAGGTCGGAGTAGAAAAGAAAAGTCTTCTTGGCGTCAGAAAGAGATTGCCTAGTCCGATTAAAAATCTAAAAGAGCTCAGTCTTGCAATTCAAGACGTCAGGACATCAATCGATGAAGAAGACATTGAGAAAACAATAAGCAATTTTGATCTTTTTATTGATTCTGCAAAGTTTGGTCCACAAATGATCGAGCAATTTTTTGAAGAGCACCGCGAAATTAGACTCTGGAAAATAAGACTAAAGGACAAGGGCATTGATTATTTGCGTGAAAACAAACAGAAAATGATTAATCTTTTTGATAATGTAGAGGCCACAGTAACAAAAATGCTTCGAAACGAAGTGGCGTAGAAATTAAGCTTTAAAGCTTTCTTTTACTTTCATTATTATCTATTGTCACCTTTTACACGTTTTGCAAGATCTTTTGTCTTTTCTGATTTTGAGTATTTCAAGACATATTCTAGCATTGCCTCTTCAAGTGATTGCTGAAAATCACCTTTTCTCAGTCCTTTTCTTTTGTAGATTACATCTCGGAATTCGTGCAAAATTTTATCATCAACTGTTGCGTTGATATGCTCCATTTACCTACCATAATTTTGTAATATCAACAATAAACTATTCATCATAATACTTTTGATAAAATACTAAACATTCATGATAATTTTTTGCATAAGAGATATATCATTATACACTGTACTCAGACACTATTTTTATTCAAACAGTTCATCAAAAAATTATGAATGAAGTGTATGTTATGTTAAACGTTGATTACAAAAGCCAAAAGAACATTATTGAAAAGATAAAAAAGATTCCCACCACAAAATCAGTAAAGACCGTTTATGGCATTTGATTTTTTTAAATAAATTCTATTTAAGAAATCACATCGATTAATCGAAGTTTAATCTAAAATGTTAAATCAAGTTGATACTGCAAAATCAAAGAGACAATATTGCAGGATAAAAACAGAACAGCGCTGGCACTTGCCATTGATGTAGCGTTAATGAGGATGGGAGGAGACAGATATTATCACTTTGTGTTTAAGCTCAGAAATTCGTATAACTGTGAAATTATAGACTGTTATGACAAACCACAATATTTGAAAAATGTCCTAAAAGAGGTATACGGAAACGAGTACGATTCTATTGTCGAGGATATAAAGTTGGAATTAGGCGATTCTGTAGGGGAAGAAATTGCGGCCTTTTTGGCCATATTAGAAAAGAACCCTTGATGATTTTTTTAAAAACTTTAGATAATAGTTGTGAAGGAAAATAGAAGACTTTTCTACTTCTACTCAAATGAATTTTATGCTAAAAAACGATTTTGCAAGATACTATTTACCTGAAATAAATAATATTATTGGAAAACCATGGACTCTCCGAGTAATGTTAGAATTAAGAAGGGATAAAAAAAGTAGATACAACCATCTTCTCAAGGCGCTTGAAGAGATTTCTAC
>Ga0213870_1001536_pt1 | contig 10329 bp, 10 predicted proteins | sample WICALVC2017_Meta_FD_160119 | JGI IMG/M metagenome (GOLD analysis project Ga0213870, IMG submission 160119) | Freshwater microbial communities from subterranean cave lake in Wind Cave National Park, South Dakota, United States - WICALVC2017 | ecosystem: Environmental > Aquatic > Deep subsurface >... | reverse complement strand
CTTGTGCCATTTACGACGCGATAGGACTTAAACGGAAAATATCCTAAAACAATAACCGAGCTTAGCTCGGCTATTTAATTTTCTATAATCCGCAAATCTCGGCAATTCTTTTGGCAAATAAAGGAACTACGGAAATTACTTTAAAATACGGCTGACACATTTTGGTAATTCGGGGGAGGTCCTCGTGGAACATAGTGTCGGTGACAAATATTTCAGAAATCGCGCTTTGCGGAAGGTCAACTTTGGCATTTCCGGAAAGTACGGCATGAGTGGCAAATGCTATAATTTTTTCTGCGCCTGCTTCTCTAAGCGCGGAGACTGCGCCCAAAAGTGTACTGCCGGTAGAAATGATGTCGTCAATCAAGATTACATCCTTTTTTGCGACATTTCCCAGAACACCGTAAATCTCTATACCGCCTTCGTCTTTTCTGTGTTTGTAACAAGTTACTGCCGAGATGCCAAGTTTACTTCTATAAATATCATTTACAAGATTAAACCTTCCAACGTCAGGCGATACGACTATAGTATTTTCTTTTGCAAACTCGCGAATTATCGGAAGAAAAACCTCCGAGGCGTAGAGTTCTTGTCTGCGCATCTCTTTTAGCATGGAGCCGGTAGCCGAATTATGTAGATCCATAATGAATAACCAATCTATGGGGAAACGGGATAACATTCGTCCGCATACTGCCATCCCTACACTTCTGCCAGGATGATCCGGTTTTGGTTTATCTTGTCTGGTATAACCAAAATGGGGTATGACTCCGACTATAGAAGTTGCGCCATTCCTCCAAGCGGTATGGGCAAGCATACAAAAGTGGAGTAAATTTTCAAAAGGCGAAGGTGTGCCTCCAACAATAATTGTAGGACGGCCACGCGGTAGATCCAATATCTCAATTTCATGCTCACCATCAGAAAATATTCTATGTTCAATATGTCCTAACTCTACCCCTAATTCTTCTGCAAGATTCTCCGCAAATTTTTGGCTAACCGGTGTTCCGTAAACAATCGGTTCTTTCATCCTGCCTCCTTATCCTCAACCATTATTACTCCCTCCTCCCCCATCCCGTCATTTTTAATCGCGCTCACAATTGATTTTTGCAGATTTTTAAGTTGCTCGCTTACTTCCACGGGATAATTTCTAATATCCCTAAAATGCTTTAGTTGGCGGATAACCCGGCTGCGCTGCTCTCCAACCGTAGGCATCTTCATACACCAAATACCTTTTGAATAGTAATTGTGAAGAAGCGGCATCACTCCGGCTGAACCAGCGCATATTGGCGGCCCTTCATTGACGCAAGCGATTAAATCTTTAATAAACATTCCTTCACGATCAACATATCTCCACACCTGCAGTCTTCCGGGAAATGTTTCTTTACCGGGTGTCTCGGAACATTTTAATGTCGGAAGTCCTTCAATCTCGCATAGCTTAAAAATGACGCCGGCGACATGATCAACTTCTGCCGCAAGCTTAGTTCCCACGCCGAATCCGTAAACAAATAGACATTCTTTTATGATATCTCGTATTGCTTGCGCATCAAGATCCGAGGTAAGAATTATTTTAACATCAGAAAAACCATTGACATCAAGCATTCTTCGTACCCACCTTGCGTGAAGGATCAGATTTCCGGAATCTATACGCACTGCTTTAAGAGCAGCTACTCTCTTAGGCGTGCTTTTTGCCGCACGGATAGCATGAATGGTTCCCATACGCACTGAAATGGTATCCAGAAGCAAAGTGGTGCCGTAAGGATGCGCATCCAACCATCGTTCAAAAGCGACTTGCTCAAAATGTTTTTCCTCCCCGGCCGCATCCTGAAATGCCTGCACCAAATAGTGGGCCATGGTGCCCACGGCATTAATGCCAAGCCGAAACGCGGCTTCCATATTAGAAGTGTCATCAAACCCCCCGATGTAAGCGTATTTGGCGACATCGCAAGCGCGTTCCAGATTTCCGTCTCTCCGCAAAGAAAAATCAGAAAGCCATCGGTCTCCAGCTTCCAGCCGCATTGCAAGCGCCCTGCCGGCCACGGTAATCGGCTCATCAAACGCGTGCTGGAAAGCTACTTCCAACATTTGGGTAATCGCGAAATTGCCGCTGATATCCGCAAATGGCTCTTTGGCAAAAATGATAGTGCCGGGGGTTACACAACGAATATGGAAATCTAACAGATCATTTTGCAATAAAACAGCCACGGCGGATAAATCCGCTTTGTCTTCTTCCAAAAAATGCATTCGTTCGTGATCAAGTCTGCCAAAATTTAATAAATTATTACATAATCTATCCTCGCCCACACAGGGAGCAAAAGGCATTTTTCGCTGCGATATATAAAAAACCGATTTCTTTTCCGCAAGCAGTTTTCCGGAAATTCGGGTGTACTCGGCCAATGCGGCCTTGCACATAGTCCCGTGATAACGATCAAAATTAAGCCCCTCTTCTTTCATATCATTCCTCCTTTCGCTATTTTGGTCCGACTTAAATATTGGTTTTGATAAGAACTACAAATTTAGTTTACCATTTTATTCTGATAGCGTCAATATAACGCGCAAAAGCTATCGAGGCCCGACCTCTATAGACCTCGATAAATATGCTTGACATCATATAATAAAACTGTTATAGATATACGCGGTACTTTAAAAAACCGATTTAAGCCGATAGGGAGGAAGCAAATATGCCAACCAATTCGATTACGACCCATAAGGTTGATGTGATTGATACTATTTATGGTGTCAGTGTCCCAGACCCATATCGTTGGCTTGAGAATGACGACGAGGAAGTCAAACAATGGGTGGAAGCACAAAACGTCAAGACTCGTTCCGTGTTGGATACGATTGTGGCACGAAGCTCGATCAAGGAGAGATTAACCCAACTTTTCAGGATAGATACCGTTGGTATTCCTGTGCCAAGAGGAAACCGCTACTTTTTCGAGGAGCGAAAAGGCGACGCCGACTTGAGTGTTTTGTATGCCCAAGAGGGTTAAGTCCGTTTTGTTTCTGGTGTTTTTCTTAAGTATTTTCTTCTCTTTAATCTTTGGGCAAATTTTGGCTAAAACTTGACAGAAGTTTAATAGTATAATACAATACAGAACAGTTGGACAATCCAACAAAGGAGCGTGAGAAATGTCGCTATTTGACAAATTGCTTGGCAGACCTACTACACTAGTTGAATTCATCTCAAAGTGTCAAAAACAAGGACTAAGAGATGTCCAAATTTACTACGATACAGCTGACGACGATAATATGTTTGGGCTTCCTAACTATCATGTTGCGGTTGTAATTGAAGCTGGCGGTATAAAGCTTAAGCTAGCTCATTTTGTTCACGCAAGACTCGGAGACCTTTACACCACCGTTGTGGGCAAGGCAATGGCTGAAAGAGAAGCGGTCAAAGAAGCTTTAGACATTTACAAGAGACTTTTAGCTTCTGGTTTTAATGTAACTTTTGGAGGTAAGTGCTTTACTGTGGAAGCTATAGAAAAGGAAGTCAACGACTACACTGCTAGTATTCAAGAACAGTGTCGTAAATATGGGGTAAGCGAATCTCTGGCTTGTGTTTCTCGGGTTTAATTTCTAGCTACGCCGATTTAACCGTCGGCTTTTTGTTGTCTAGATTTTTCTTTTTATCCCCAAAATCTCTGGAAATTTAGAATCTTTTTTAAGAGCAACTTCTAATGATGATTTTCCATTCAAATGTTTGAACGGTTCCTCACAATCAGTAAATGGCTTAGTTCTCCTTCTCAGCATCCAGGCATTGAGCCATCTCTCAGCTGAGTGGAAACTCTGAAAACCTTTGATAGATTTTAATCTGCCTTGTAGATGAGAATTGAAACTCTCAATAATATTTGTCGTATTAGGGCAATGTTCTAGATGATATTTAAAAGCAAAAAGTTCATTGCTTCTTTTAGCTACATCTACAAGCACGGTTTGGATAGTTTGGCTGTATTTGCCATATCTGAAGTAAAGATACTGCAATCTGGCCTCTCTGGCTTTGTGATGAAGTTTAGGTTCAAAACAGCTAGTTAGTTCATAAAAAAACTCCCGATATTTGTCATTAGTCCTAACAGCCAATGTCTGTCTCCAATTTTCTAAATAATGGTTCTGACATAATTGAGTTCTGACCGTGGGAAATACTTTAGCTAAGGCTGGTCTGACCGCTCCATTATCATCGGCAATCACAATTTGAAATGGGTATTTACAAGTTTTGAGTAATATAAAGAATTTGTAATAGGCTTCTTCGTTTTCACTGGGAGCTAGTAATCCGACAGGAATATCATGAGTCAGATAATCAATGCCATAGATGAATGGGATTTTTTGGTCATAGCCTTTTACTTTTACATATTTGCCATCTACTACTAATCTTCCGCTCCATCTATTACAAAAATTAGCTGACAACCAAGTATTCTCTGGCAGACCATCCATTTCTTTTTTAACCCTTTGGAATATTTGAGCTGGAGATAGGTTATGCTCATCGGCTAATTTACGAAAAGGTATGCCATCAATATGAGCTACCCAGAATATTGGTTTTACCCTGTGGTCTATTGAAAAAGAATGCCTCTGTTTTTTACAAAAATATCTCTTCTGACCATTTCTGCTTCCTCTCTTAACTGTTTTGTTACTGCCACATATTGGGCAGTTTGGATTACGCTTTTTTTGTTCATAATACCCAATTTAACATGTTAATTGATGATGCAACCTAGATGGGGCAACAAAAAAGCGCATTCTCGTGCACCTGAAATAAAACGGTGTCAAGAGGGTTTGGATGGTCATCCGAGAGTGCTTATTGACCCAAATACGCTTTCGGAAGATAAAAGCACGATTCTTCACGGATGGTCGCCTTCAGATGATGGCAAACTGGTGGCTTACGGATTATCAGAAGCCGCTAACGATCAAGCAAGCATCTATGTCTTGAATGTTGAAACTGGCGAGAATTTGCCAGACATTATCCCCTCGGAAATCTACCCGAGTCCGCATTCGCCTAATGTATGGAATCCTGACGGAAGCGGTTTCTGGTATACACATCGTCATCCAGACGCACCCAAAGGCGAAGAGAAGTTTCATCAGAAGTTGTATTACCATGAATTGGGCCGTAATTATCAGGATGATCCGATGGTATTCGGAGAGGATATCGCAAAAGAAGATATTCCGTGGGCAGGGGTTTCCAAAGACGGCAACCATCTCTTGGTAACCGTCTACAAGCTCTCTGGCAAAGTTGAAAGCACGGCGCTCTATCTTTACGATTTTCGGCATCCTACGAAAGGTTTCGTGCCTGTCGTAGATAACTTGGAAGCGCTGTTCTTCGGCGGTATGCACAGGGATCGTGTGTATATCCAGACCAACCTCAACGCTCCGCTATGGAAACTGCTATCCGTAAAGATAGGAGACATTCTCGAAAGCGGGCCTAGCGTTGATGAGTTTGATGTCGTCATTCCCGAGAGCGAGCACAAACTGGAGCGTTTTACCCTCGTAAAAGACAATCTCTTTGTCGAAACTCAAGAGAATGTTTGTTCCGTCTTCCACCACTATCTGTTAGATGGGCAGTTCGTGAAAGATGTTCCGCTCGCCACCTTAGGTTCGCTCACTGGTTTGAGCAGCGAAGATGAGGGAGAAGAGTTTTTCTTCGGATTTACTTCTTTCCTCGTGCCGCACAATATCTATCGACTTGATTTGAAGAGCGGGCAGATTGCCCTCTTCAAAAAGGCCGAAGGCGGTGTGAATACAGACGGCTTTGAAGCAAAGCAAGTATGGTATAGCTCCAAAGACGGAACGCGAGTGCCGATGTTCATGATCCATAAGAAGGGACTGAAGCGCAACGGCAACAATCCTGTAATGCTCTACGGATACGGCGGATTCAATGTAAGCAACGCGCCAGTTTTCAGCAAGAGTGCTGTCCTGTTTATCGAAAACGGCGGCGTATATGCAATTGCCAATATCCGAGGGGGCGGAGAGTTTGGAGAGAAGTGGCATGAAGCAGGCAAGCGCGATAAGAAACAAAATGTGTTTGACGACTTCGCCGCGGCGGCAGAGTGGCTGATTGCGGAAAACTATACCACCTCTAACCGTCTTGCTATCTTTGGCTGGTCAAACGGTGGCTTGCTTACAGCGACCACACTTACACAGAGACCAGAACTATTCAAAGCGGTAGTGATTGGGGCGCCAGTGATTGATATGCTCCGCTACCACTTGTTTTTCGGTGGAAGGCACTGGATGCCTGACTACGGCAGCGTTGAAGAACAAGAGATGTTCCATTATCTCTTGGCGTATAGCCCGTATCACAATGTGAAAGACGGAGCGCGCTATCCCGCTACGCTCATCGTAACTGCCGATAAAGATGACCGGGTGCATCCGATGCACGCCTTCAAGATGGCGGCGCGACTTCAAGAAACGAACGCTTCCTCTAATCCAATTCTTCTTCGAGTAGAGATAAAAGCTGGACATGGAAGTGCACCCGCGATTCCACGCTTAGTGGAGATGTATGCTGATATTTGGGGTTTCATTTTCCAACAGCTCGGAATGAAGTAAAAACGCGACGGCGGCTATGAGTAGCGGCAGAAACCATGGCGCCTCTTGCTATCCTCGGAGGCAGAAGCGTTATGGATGTACTTTCCCAACTTTTACGCGGTACTCCATTTGAAGACGCTCTAAAAAACACCAGAGTAATGAAGCATCTGGAAACACGTTAATATTGAACTTAAATGTTTGATATATAATATATAACCCCTCGGAAAATCCGAGGGGATTTTTTTTAAAACACGAAGCTTAGCTTCGTGTTTTTTAATTTCTTATTATAAAAACTTCGCGGCAATCGGCCAGCGGCGTCCAGTGCCAAAGGCTTTACTGGTAACTTTTAGTCCGAGAGGCATCTGGCGTCTTTTAAACTCATTCTTGTTCACTTGATCAATTACTCGCCGCACCGTTGCCTCATCATGCCCGCTAGAAACTATTTCCTCAAACCCTTTTTGTTCTTCTATGTATAAATGAAGAATGGGATCAAGAATTCGATAAGGAGGCAGAGAATCTTCGTCTTTTTGATTTGGCCTTAAATCTGCGGTAGGCGCCTTGGTTAAGGTACTCTTTGGTATCTGGTTTCGAAAACGACAAATATAATTGGCCAGATTATAAACATCGGTTTTCAAAACATCGGAGAGTGGTGCAAATCCTCCAGCCGTATCCCCATAAAGTGTACAAAAACCCATAGCGGTTTCTGATTTATTGCCTGTTGAAATCAGAAGCGGTTTTCGCTTCCCCTTACGGTTGGTTATGGCCATAACCTGAAGCCCGCGGATACGCGCCTGTATATTTTCTTCGGTAACATCTCCATTCACGCTTCCGGGTTCGTACCAGCCGATCACGGGCTTTAGGGCTTTTCCGCAGGCGTCATAGATATTGAAAATGGGAATCGCGCAAAATACTATGCCAAGTATTTTGGCCAACTCCCAGGCATCATCAAGGCTATCTTGAGAAGAAAATGGCGAGGGCATGCCAACACCCATCACGTTTTCTCTGCCAAGCGCCTCAACAGCAATATGCGCCGTTACTGCCGAATCTATGCCTCCTGATAATGCCACAACCGCGAAATCGTGCCCTGTTTTTAGTACATAATCCCGCGTGCCGAGAACAAGAGCATCATAAAGATCTTTGGTTTGGTTAAGATCAAATGGATACGAGACTTCTATTTTTGATTTAGTATCAACAATTACAATATCTTCTTCAAATAGTTTTGCCGCGCTAATACAGTTTCCATTTTTATCAACCGCAAAACTTCTTCCGTCAAAAATCAGATCATCGTTGCCGCCCACCTGGTTTACATATACCACCGTGCAATAGAGTTCCTGTGCTATGCCCGAAACTAAACTAAAACGCACATTTCCCTTTCCCCAATAATATGGAGAAGCATTGATTACAATGAGTATCTGCGGATGTCTAAGACGATCCTTAATTCTGCCCACCGGGTCATAAGAATAAAGTTTCTCCCCGTATGGGTTCTCCGTACCATTCCAAATCTCTTCACAAATCAATATCCCCACATTTAATCCTTTGTGCGCGAATATGGTAACTGCCTTTGGATTTCCGGACTCAAAATATCTGGATTCATCAAAAACATCATAAGTCGGCAAAAGGGATTTATGTCGACGATATGGTATTGATCGATCACGTAAAACCAAAGCACTATTGTGTAATGGTTTTCCTTCAAAAATATTACGGTCAGCAGCTCCTAAGATTAAAGCTGCGTCACCGATATGCGGAAGCAATGTCTCTAAAACTTCATTTTGCTTGAGCAAATATTCTTTGCGTTCCAGTAAATCTTTTGGGGGATAACCAAAAAGTCCTAATTCCGATGATACAACTAGCTCCACTCCCCTATCACAAGCTTCACGGTATCCATCCATAATTTTCTTAGTATTCCCTTCAATATCTCCCACGGTAAAATTCTGCTGAAGCATGGCAATTTTCATGATTGTTTTCCTCCTCTACGGGCCACAACGAACCAATTTCTGCTATACAAAATAAAGATTCTACCGGTATCGAGGTATGCTTGGTTCATTCTTTAAACCCTAAGCTAAGTCCGTTGGCAATAATCGCTCCGCGGCTTGCCATAGTATAAAGACCCATATAGCCGGTTACCTCTGCCGGATGAGCTGCGGTTTTGGACAGCTTTAATTTTTTTGTTGTCTCAAGTGAAAAATCATATGTTGAAATCGCAGGAGTAAAAACTATCACTTCTTTTAGTCTCGGTAACATGGGAAGATCATCGGGTAGCATACGTGTGTTGCGGGCTGACAGTATTGTGCAGACAAAATCGGAAACGCAGATATCAGTGCATATTCCGACAACCACAAGATGACTTATTTTGTAGGAGTTAATCCACTGAATAATATCATTTTTACCCTCTGACAATATAGCTTCCGATTTTATAGCACCTACAAATCCATTAATACAGCGTTTGGGAGCTACCCTTGCGTAATCACACTTCTCCAGCCATCTTAGTTCCGGAACCAAGAGTTCTTCTCCCGTACCTTTAATGCAGTGTGGCGGATAAGGGGGTTCAGGAACATCAGGGAGATGTTCATCTCGGAAAGCCCAGATGGGCCACCGAAAATCTGCGAATACATTCGCTAGTAGGTTAGTATTAATAACCATATCTATAATTGTTTGGTCGTGTGTCCGTGGCGCGAGATTCCCTGCTCCGACAGTACAAAATCCCACCACTTCGTCAATAATAACTAAACCGGGTCTTTTTCCCGATGCAAATCTAAAATCCACTTCTTGAAATTCAATCGGCATCTCTTTTTTTAGTAAATTCATCAGTTGTGTTCTTCTTACAACACCTATTGTCTTGCTCATTTTCCATCCTCCTCTATTGTCATAATTTTTTGAATAACCATTATCAATGAACTTAAATAAATTATACAGTATTGTATCTTATATGTCAAAAATTACATTCAACTGGATAGAAAATAAATTTTATGGTACTAATTGTATATGAGGTTTGAGTCCGACAAACACTTGCACTCGCGCGAACACCTGCTGGCCGATGATTTGTCAAAGATGATGGCCGAACCAAAAAAATTTGCCGCGTATCTTGGTATAGCCAAACTTTATTACGAATCGGATCTCCGCGCCCTTGCGCGACGAGTTTTGGAAAAAGAAGATCTTCCGCACAACGCGCGCGGAAAATATTTTTTCGCGGCGCTACGGGGATTGATAAAAAAGCCCGGGGTTAAGTTTAAAAAACGTAAAAATAAACTACCTCGCAGCTTGCTGCGAGGTATACGAAGGTAATCCTTCGACTCGCTTTGCTCGTTCAGGATATTTTAGCCTTTCGATGGTAACCTCAAAGCAAGCTTTGAGGTATTGTAGGCTAAAATAAAGAAAAATGCCAAAAATAGTACCCATCATAAAAGAACCAAATAAAATCTTGAGAAAGAAAGCGGAGGAGGTGCCTACCCGCAATATTGTTTCTCTACAAATCAAAGAGCTAATTTCAAATATGAAAGATACTTTAAAAAATACTGCCGATGGGGTGGGGCTTGCCGCTTCTCAAGTTGGAAAATCACTGCGGATTTTTATTGTTTCGGAAGAGGCGGAAGAAGTTGATCGGCTCCAAACCAAAAATAAACAAGAAATTTCCGCAGAAACACCTGCCGAAAAACCGGAATTAAAAGCCAAAAGCCGCGATAGCTGGCATTATTATACTTTTATAAATCCGGTAGTGAAAAAACTATCCCGCCGCAAATTGGAAGGGCCGGAAGGGTGTCTTTCTGTTCCCGGAAAATACGGGAATGTGCTTCGGCATGAAAAAATTATGATAGAAGCTTAGGATGAAAATGGCAAAAA
>Ga0213870_1001535_pt1 | contig 10331 bp, 11 predicted proteins | sample WICALVC2017_Meta_FD_160119 | JGI IMG/M metagenome (GOLD analysis project Ga0213870, IMG submission 160119) | Freshwater microbial communities from subterranean cave lake in Wind Cave National Park, South Dakota, United States - WICALVC2017 | ecosystem: Environmental > Aquatic > Deep subsurface >... | reverse complement strand
TGCAGTTTCAGGCGCTCCAATCAAGTTTATCGGAGTTGGCGAGAAAATAGATGATTTGGAGCAATTCAATCCACAAGGCTTTGTTGGCAGGATTCTTGGAATGGGCGACTTGGAAGCTTTATTAGAAAAAGCAAAAGAAGTAATAAAAGTAGAGGATGCAGAAGATTTAGGAAAAAGATTTTTGAAAGGCGAGTTTAATTTAATTGATTTGTACGAGCAGATGGAAGCAATGAGCAAAATGGGTCCTCTTTCGCAAATTGTAGAAATGATTCCAGGCTTTTCCCAGCTTAAAATGCCAAAGGAAATGCTTCAGGTTCAGGAGGGTAAGCTTAAAAAATGGAAAATTGCAATGAATTCCATGACAAAAGCAGAGCTTGAAGACCCCGAAATAGTAAACAGCTCAAGAATAGAGAGAATATCAAAAGGCTCTGGAATTCCAGCAACTGAAATCAGGGAATTAATAAAACAATACAAACAATCTAAAAAAATGGTGAAGATTTTCAAGGGCAGCAAAGGCGATATTTCAAAGTTTATGAAGAAGTTTGGAGGAAAATTGCCGATAGGCGGTTAACATATAAGTTTAGATAGAATAATAAATTAACTTCTTCAAAATTCTTTCAAAATTTCTTCAGGCTTAACAATTTTAATTCCTTTATACTTTTTCAATTTTAATAAATGCCTATCATAAGTTATGATGTAATCAGAAGAAGATTCAATAGCACATTCTATAACTTTGTTGTCGTCAGGATCATCTTTTATTATCTCTACTTTTTGTTTCGGTTCTATCAGCTTTGCAAAAAGCAATATTTTTTCAATTATATTTTTAGCTTCATCTTTGCTGTATTCAAAATCTCTTTCAAGCACTTCCGAAGTTTCATCGAGAATATCTTGTGTTGTGAATATTTCAGCACCTGAAATGATAAATTTTTTCAACAATTTATGTGCAACGCTGTAATCCCATTGAGTGGCTGAAATGAGAAAATTAGTATCTACAGTAACTTTCATTTTATCTCTTTGATTTTCTTACTCTTTGAACTAGTTTAGCTACATCACTTTCTTTGATACCTAACTTTTTTGCTCTTTTTCTGCCCTCTAATGCGATTGCTCCTATTTCTTTAATTAATTCTTCTTTCGAGGGGGTTAATATTTTTTTTAAGATAATTGCATCTTTAGATGATACAACGGAAAAAATAGTTCCCTCACTAGCTTTTAATTCTTCTCTAATATCTTGCGGTATTACAATTTGTCCTCTTGAAGACATTTTAACTATTTCTGCTGGCATTTTTGACCTCCAATATTTCTTATTTTCTTATAGTAAGATATACTTATTTATAAATGTTATGTTTTTAAAAATAGATTTTAGATTATAAAACGCCAAGAATTTTGCTGATTAAATTCCTTACGAAATCCTAGACAGAAACATTTATATATAACCTATAGTTATATAATTATATGCCAACTACAATTCAAATTGGAGAGAGGACATTGAAGATTTTAAAGAAGGTAAAGGAGGAAACTCATGCCTCTTCATACGACGAAGCAATCAACAAGATAGTCGCAATAAGGGCAAAAAAAGTGTCTTTAGGCGGCTATTTGGGCAAAAGACCTCTAAAAGAAATTTTGAGAGATTTGAGAGATGAAGAAGACAGATTCTAAGCTAATCGACTCATCGGTATGGCTGGCGTACTTATTTAATGGCGTATATCCAGACATTATCGAGTCAGATGAAATGCTTCTATTGTCAGTCATGTCATTGTTTGAAATACATAGGAAATTAGCAAAAATCAAAATTGACAGCAATAAGATTTCAAGAAGTATGGAATTTATTAAAAAGAGAAGTCTGGTTATTGAGGTTAGCAAGGAGATTTCAGAAAAAGCAGTTGATTTCTCTTTAGAGTTTAAATTATCGACTATTGACTCAATAATTTATGCGACATCAATCCTAAGTGATGCAACACTCGTAACTTTGGATAATGATTTTAGGGGTCTCAAAAGTGTTGTTGTTTTGTAAAATCATTCCAAAAACCTAGGATTAAACTTATCGTACCACTCCCTTTTCTCTATTTCATCAAGTATATTGGTGAATCCAAAAGTCGATGCATCTCCATAAATCTCAATTTTCTTGTCAAAGCCATTTTTCAATGCGTAAAATGCGCATATCTTGAAGCCAGCGGAATTCTCATTCATTATTTCAACAGGATTATAGATAATTTCAATCATCTTTTCATTTCTGTTGAATGAAACTGCAATTGTGCTTGTGCCGCTTTCAGGGTCAAGGTACGATATGCAAATTTTGTCCATCAAGGAATCAAGAAATCTTGCAAAATTTTCCGCATCGCCAATGTCGATTTGGTTAAAATTGCTTCTTCCAACTGACTTTAAGCCTGGAGTTCTTGAAGCAGAATTGGCAAAAAAGTCCTTGGCATTTCTCTCTTTGACAAAAATCCTTATCTTAAAGTTTTCTATTGTTTTTTTTGTTTTTATTTTTATTCCTTTATATTTTTTGTTGAATTTCTCTGTTAATTTCTCAAATTTTGGAATCAAAGTGTCTAAATCATGCTGCGCTTTTCCATAGTATCTGTCAATCTCTGCCCCTACCTTAATCATTTGAGCGAAGTCTTTTTTGAAATTATTAATATCGCTAGGGCTAAACTCTGCTATAATGTCATTGTTTGCCATTATTCAATATTTTGAGTGGGGTTATTTAAATGTTTTTGTGAAAAATATTTTGTTCCTGATGGTCTAGCTCTCGCCATTGAAAATTCACGTCAGAGTAAAAAATACAAAACTCCTAGAGAGAAGTTGCACACTGCATAGGAATTCTAGCACAAACCTACTTCAGAATTTAATTTTGTATCAAACTTATTCTTGTAAGATTGATGAATTAATTAATCTGAAACCTTTATATAAACCAATTATTTCCATTCTCTTATGAAAATAATTGCAGACTTACAAATCCACTCTCGTTTTAGCAGGGCAACAAGCTCGAGCCTTAATCTTTCAAACCTAGAAAAATATGCTAAAATTAAAGGACTTAATCTTCTTGGAACAGGTGATTTTACGCATCCAAAATGGCTTGCTGAATTGAAGCACGAATTAAAAGAGGAGGGTTCAGGCATTTTAACTTCTAAAACAGGTTTTCATTTTGTTCTTCAAGGTGAAATATCAAACATTTACACCCAGGACGGAAAAGGAAGAAGAGTGCATAACTTATTGCTGGCAAGAAATTTTGAGATTGTTGAGCAGATAAATTCTGCTTTGCTGAAAAAAGGCAGACTCGATTATGACGGCAGGCCTATTTTTGGGTTTTCATGCATTGAATTAGTCGAAATGATGAAGGAAATTGACGATGAAATTGAAATAATCCCAGCCCATGCCTGGACACCTTGGTATGGACTATTTGGGAGCATGTCTGGATTTGATAGCATTGAAGAATGTTTTAAAGAACAAACAAAACACATCTATGCAATCGAAACAGGGTTAAGCTCTGACCCTGCAATGAACTGGCGGCTTTCAAAGCTTGACAAATACACTCTGCTCAGCAGCTCTGACGCGCATTCATTCTGGCCATGGCGTCTAGGCAGGGAAGCAAATGTTTTTGACATTGAATGGAGCTATGATGATTTGTTGAGTGCAATAAGAAAAAGAATAGGATTTGTTGAGACAATTGAGATGTGGCCGCATGAAGGAAAATATCATTATACTGGGCATAGAGCATGCAATGTTTGTTTATCGCCCAAAGAATCACTTAAATTGAAAAACATCTGTCCAAAATGCAGAAAGCCTTTAACTGTTGGAGTTGCTCAAAGAGTTGAATTGCTTGCTGACAGGGAAGAAGGATTTGTGCCAAAGAATGCAGTCCCTTTTAAAAACTTAATACCATTGTCAGAGGTTATTGCAGGTACAACAGGACATGCAGTAAGCTCAAAACAAGTTTGGGAAGATTATTATAAATTGATTAATGAATTTGGAAATGAATTTAATGTTTTATTAAGTGCCGACGAAAATGAACTAAAAAAAATAATAACTGAAAAAATCGCCGAAAACATAATAATAAACAGAAATCAAAAAATACCATTTAAGCCTGGCTATGATGGGGTTTATGGTGTGCCGATGTTTAATGGTGACGATTTTAAAAAATACAAAGAACAAAAAATTAAACCTCAAGTTAATCAAAAAGGATTGGAAGAGTTTATGTAAAAAATATAATATCCCCACGGCCGGATTTGAACCAGCGACTTCCCGGGAACGACTGATTCTATTTCATCCCTAGCTTTAGCTTAAGGTTTTAGAACGCATCTTTGGCTGGACTAAATCCAACAGCCGAGCGCTCCACCAGATTGAGCTACGTGGGGAATAAAAATTAAAATTGATTTTGGTTTATAAACATTTGTGTGGATACTCTGATTTTAGCCTAAAATAAGAAATAAAAAATCTCTTACCTGTTCTTGCTTAGCGTTATTTCAATTGTTGAAACCCTTACATCCCTTCCTTCATTGTTTTTGAAGCCTTCTGAGTCTATCCTTATTTCCCTTACAGCAACTGTATTTTCCAGAAATCTTTTTGCTGCTACTTCTGCAACATCAACTGCTCTTGATATGAACTTGCCCCTTGCCTTTATTATAACATCATCTGCGTTCTTGGTTGTGAACTGCATCACCACACCAGTCACATAGTTCATAAACGGCTTGCCACCTATAAAAATGTTATTGTCAGACATTTTGCCACCCCTGTCACTGAATTGCGTTGTAGTTGACAATGAAATCACTTAATCCCCAAAATATAAATAATTTTGGTGTATGTATATTTAAATTTTTTGGTAAATGCAAGTCAAACTTTAACAATCCTTGCGCTTAAAACTTTTTTGCCCTGGACATCTTCCATTATTATGTTATAGCCCTGGTATTCTATAACATCGCTAACTTTTGGCGCTCTGCCAAGCGTTGCAAGTATAAAGCTGTCTAGGTCCACAAAATCAGCTTTCTTAATAGCTATGCCTGTTTTTGCATTAACCTCCTCTATTTCAGAAGAGCCCTTTACAACCCATTCATTTTTGGAAAACTGCATTATGCTTGGGTTTAGCTTGTCGCTTTCGTCTATAATCTCTCCTACAATCTCTTCCAAAATGTTTTCTATAGTCACTAAGCCGACAACATGCGCCATCTCATCAATCACAATTGCCATGTGCTGCTTCCTGTTCTGGAACAGGCGAAGCATGGTGTCCATTTTTTTATTCTCAAACACAAAAAATGGCTTTCTCATGATTTGCTTTACAGCAATATCATACTTTCCGTCTTTTACAAACTTAAGCATGTCTTTTAAATACAGAAGCCCAACAATGTTTTCCTTGCTTTTGTCATAAACAGGAAACCTTGAATACATTTTGGCTGTTGGCAGCTGTAGCACATCCTTAATCTGCATTTCCGAGTTTACATAAACAATGCTTTTCTTCCTTGTCATAACATCGCTTACAGGCGTGTTGTCAAAGTCAAAAATGCGCTGTATCATTTTCTTTTCTATCTCCTTTATAGAGCCCTCTTCTTCGCTTGCTTTCACTATGCTTTTAAGCTCTTCCTCTGTTATGATTTGAATTTTTTTTGTGCCTACAAGCTTGTTTATGCCTTTGAGGAAATATTCAAGAGCCTTAGTTATGGGGTAAATAGCGATGCTTATATTCCAAATCACAGGAGCCACAATCGGCGCCAAAATTTCATTGTTGTTTGTGCCGATTGATTTAGGGATCATGTCTCCAAATATCAGTATTAAGAATGTAGCAACCCCCGTAGCAATGCCAATTGCGTTATGCTGGAATATCTGCAATGAAATTGATGTTGCAATTGCAGCTGCTGCAGTATTCACCAGATTGTTGCCTATAAGAATGGTAGACAAAAGAATCTCTGGACTGTCTTTTAATTTCTTGACATAAGTTGAGCCAAATTTCTTTTTTTCAACCCAATGCCTGACCTTATACTTGCTTATGGATAATAATGCTGTCTCAGACGTTGCAAAAAAGGCTGATAACACTATCATAATTCCCAATAAAGTTGATTCTATATGAAGCGTCATTTTACATCCTCTCCAAAATATCTATGCCAAGCAGGTTCAATCCGTTCTTTATCACTTGCTTTACTGCGCTAATTAACAATATCCTTGCATCTTTTACACTTTTTTCTGCTTTCAATATCTGATGCATGTGGTAATACTCGTTGAATTTCTGCGCCAAAGAATAAAGGTAGGTTGCAATCAAGTGAGGCCTTAGCTCATTGGTAGCTTTGGTTATAATTTCAGGGAAATTGTGCAGTAGCTTAATCAGCTCAGTTTCTTCCTTTTCCTTTAATAAGCGTAAATCAGCTTTCTGGTTAAATTTTTTGTTCTTCTTTAATATGCTGCTTATCCTCGCATAAGCATATTGTATGTAAGGCCCTGTTTCGCCTTCAAATGACAATGCCTGCTTCCATTCGAAGACAACATTCTTTTCAGGGCTGACCTTCAAAATGCCGTATTTTATGGCGCCATAGGCAATAACTTTTGCTGATTTTAAATCAATTTTATTGTATCTTTTTTTTAATTCGTCACTTGCTTTATTTACTGCTTCTTTCATGAAATCTTCCAGTAATACGAGGTTTCCCTTTCTGGTGGACATTTTGCCATCTTGTAACAGGATAAAGGAGTAATGAACAACTCTTGGCGGCTTTAGCTCAAGCTCCTTAAGCGCAGCTGCAATTTGTTCATAGTATAATTTTTGATCTTCGCCAAGTATGACTATGTTTTCTCCTTTGTTCAACTTGTCTATGTTGTATGCTATATCCCTCAATGGATAAAGCGATGTTCCGTCATTCCTTGTTAAAACCAATACAGGCACTTTCATTCCAAGCTCGTAGCCCTTTTGATCCAAGACCCACCTGTTAAAGCCATCGATAAACAGCTTTCCTGTCTTTTCCAGCCTCTTTAATGTCTCGTCAGTTTTCTTGCTCCATAAGTATTTTGACTCGTAGTCAAAGAAATCGTACTTAATCCCCAGTTCAGAAAGGATTTTTATTTGCCCTTTAACGCAAATACTAACAATTTTTTTAAATTTATTTTTTATTGCTTTGTCTCCTTTTTCTAGTTTATTTAGTAATTCCAAAACCTTTTTTTCTAATTCAGGATTCTGCTCAATTTTTTTATTTATTTCTATGTATATATTTAGCAAATCTTTAAACTCAATATTTTTCTTCCCATCCGCTCCTAAAACAAGCATTGCTATCTGCTTGCCAACATCATTGACAAGATAATGCACTTCAATGTCATATCCTTGGAATTTTAGAATTCTAACAATTGAGTCTCCTATTAATGCGTTTCTTGCCCTGCCAACATGAGGAGAGGCATTTGGATTTATGCTTGTATGCTCCACCAATATTTTTTTTCTTTTGCCAGCATAATTTGAGCCATATTTGTCCTTTTGCCTCAAAACCTCTTTTATTATTTCTTCTGTTATTTTATTTTTATTGACAAAAAAATTAAGGTAAGGGCCTATGACTTTAACCTCGCTGATTAAATTGTTTGGTTTAAACCTTTTGCTTAACTCCTGCGCTATTTCATTTGGCGATTTTTTCAGCTCTTTAGCCAGCGTAAAGCATGGAAATGCATAATCGCCCATCTCAGAGCTTGGAGGCACTTCTAACTCTATTTTGTCAATCTTTGCCTCTTTTTTAAGAAATCTTATTATTGTGTTTTTGAATTCATCCATTTTAAATTAAACATTACCTTTTAGATGTTGATACGCAAATCGTTCTTACTTTCTGGAAAAATTATTACTTCCTTGCCTTTCTTGAGCTTCAAGAACTCTGCAATTTCCTTCGGAATTCTAATAGCTATGCTATTGCCTATTTCGGCCACCTTTGCCTTTTTAGCCAGCCCAAAAAGCCCCATCTGCTTTGATTTATTCTGTATCTTCTCTGCTGTTTTCTCATCAAAATAGGTTTCACCGCATTTTTGGCAAACATATGCGCTAAAATTACCTAGGAAAACCCCAGATTCCCTGTATTCTACATTCTTTTTGACGGTTCCACCATTACAAATGACGCATTTCATTTTGACCTCCCAGCAAAATATGCCGTTATTATAAAAATGTTTTTCCCTTGTTTCATAAACACAACCTCAATTCCAGCCATTTGCGCATGCCACTTTTTGCTATTGCTCTCTTTCCATTTCATGCCTCTTTTTATGGCATTTTCGACTTCTCTTTTATCTATACCTAATGTGTCAATTTTTTCAATAACATGCTTGGTGTAGATAAACACTTAATCACCTGTATATCTTCAGATATCCTTGTATATAAATGTTTTGTTTTAATTGATGTTAATAGAAGGTCTAAAATAAAAAAATTTAATTATTTGATAACTAAGCTGCTAATTTTGTTTCACCTGACGACGATACTTAAACAATACATCCTCGGTAAACCCGTCTGGACCATCGGCTGCCTTGGCAACTAGTTCTTTTACTGCATTAAATTCTGGGCTATCGAAAAGAGGTGCCATAGGTACATAACCTTCTGTGTTAGCATTTTGCAAGTCAACTACTTTTGCCATTGACTTATAAGCTAGATCTATAGTACTTTCTGAAATTATACTCCAATACAGCCAATTTGCTAAACGTATACTATTTTTACGTAGCGTTGCTCGATCCTCCATTAAAGCAGTATCAAAAAAATCAGGGACTTTTGAACATCCTATTCCTAAACGTACCCAACGAGACACATATCCATGTAATGCTTGTACCATTTCCATAACTTCTTGATTCACATCGTCTTGACTAATTTGACTAGCTTCTTCTGCTGTCATTATAGGAGGACTCATTATGGCTTCGAGATCTGATTTTCCCCCTTGTTCTAATAGTTCCGCTTGTATTGCATCAACATCTACTTCATGGTAATGCATTGCATGCCATCCAGCAGCTTTTGGGCTAGCTACCCAAGCAGTATTAGCACCTGCCATTGGGTGGGCAATCTTATCTCTATGTAATCCTACCATATCGTCTGCACGGACAGCCATACCTTTGCCTATTTGGCCAACTTCATGTAGTCTAGTTTCGAGGCCAGTCATCACGTTACCATTTTCATATGCTCCTTGATATCTATGTTGTCTCATTTTTCTATCAGGAAGCATTGGTCCTGCATAAAAATGTGTTCGCATTTGAGATGCACCACGATCTAAGTAGCCTGTGTTGATAAAGAAAACTCTTTCATAAGCTGAGCGTATAGCCTCCTTAAGATTAGCAGACATTCTTGCCTCTTCATCCATAAGTCCAATTAAAATAGTGTTTTCCTTCAATCCCAAACCTTCTTCAATATCTCTAAACACTTCAACAGTTGCAGCAACATCTTCTGGTCCCTTAAATTTAGGCTCAACAATATATACGTGCCCATTTCTACTGTTTCTAGGTTTTCCTTTTTCCTTTTTAAGATCATGCAAAGCAGAGTATGCTGTAAACATCGCATCTAAGAAAGCTTCTGGAATTTCCTTACCATCCGCTGTTGTTACAGCATTAGTATACATATGTTTACTGACATTTCTAGCTAGAAGTAAGCTACGACCTTGTAAAGTGAAATTCTCGCCCTCTGGTGAAATATAGGTTCTATCCTCATCAAGAGTTCGTGTAAATGGATCCTCGCCTTCTCTTTGAACAACTGCTTCAAGTTTTCCTCTCATAAGTTGATCCCAAGTGCGGTAATATGCTACCATATCTTCTGCATCTACTATTGAAACTGCATCTTCTTTGTCTACGATTGTGGTAAGAGCAGATTCGAACATGGTGTCCTTCACACCTGCAGGATCGTGCACACCAACACGCTTATCATCTGGATCGTGCCTGTCTATAAGAATATCAAAGTGTAAACCATTCTTTTGGAGCAGGACATTACTAAGTTCGCCATCAGAACCTAGGTTGTAGCCAACAAATTTTGAAGGGTCAACAAGGGTTGTTTCCACATCGTCTCCAAGTACAGCAACAAGTTCTTTTCTTCCCTCCACGTCATTAAGCTTGTACTGTATAACATTAGCATGGCTACCTTCAACCAGGGGAATATGTTTGTCTAGATATTTTTTGGCATAAGCTATTACTTGTGCTCCACGATGAGGATTATATTCCCTTGTTATTTCTGCTCCTGGACGTTCTGGAATCGGGTTTGTGTCTCCTTTTCTACCATAAAAGAAATTATAAGCACTCAACCAACGAGAGTTTGCTGCGTTAGCTGCAAAGCGTGGATCGTCTCCTGGAACAACAAGCTGTGGACCAGACATCTTAGCAACTTCTGGATCAGTATTTTCAGTGGCAACTGTGAAGGCAGGACC
>Ga0213870_1001534_pt1 | contig 10333 bp, 14 predicted proteins | sample WICALVC2017_Meta_FD_160119 | JGI IMG/M metagenome (GOLD analysis project Ga0213870, IMG submission 160119) | Freshwater microbial communities from subterranean cave lake in Wind Cave National Park, South Dakota, United States - WICALVC2017 | ecosystem: Environmental > Aquatic > Deep subsurface >... | reverse complement strand
AAGCTTTGTTTCATCAATTCGTGACTGCAGATTTTACAAGATGCCAAATTCTGGCCATACCCCATATGTTGATGCGCCAGCTGAATTTTTCAAGATAGTTCACGACTTTCTTAAATAGCTAGATCGCTGGCTTTATATACCAGTTAAATCCTATCATTACCAATGACTGGTAATACTTACCAATATGATCCCTCTGAGATGTTCAGGGAATGGATACAAAAAGGTGGCAAGGCACAAGCCGAATTCATGAAGGCCTTTGGCTCAATGATGAACCAACCAAACCAACCATTTGATCCTCTTGAAACACTAAAGGAAATAAACAAAAAAACAGCAGAAGCACAATCAAGCCTTCTTGAGAACTTTAAATCTGTTCAAGAAAAGGGAATGGAAAATCTTCTTAATTTAGGACAGGTCATGCCAAAATTCCTTTCATGGGGTGCATACAAAACAACAGTTGGAAGCAACGGTAGGATTTCGATTCCTGAAGCAGAACGCGATGCCCTTGGAATAAAGGAAGGGGATCTGGTCCAGGTCATAATTCTTCCACTAGAGAAGAAATTAAAATCAAAAAGGGAGGTGAAAAAATGAGCAAAGAACAGCAACCAAGAGAAAATCAAAGAGACAACCATCCAAGAGATATTTTCGCACTATACAAGCAAAACGTCGACAAATACTTTGAAAATATTGAACAAGCAGTACCAAGATATCATCAATCAATAACAAACGTACAGCAAGAGTACTTGCATGCATGCGAGAACGTAATCGAGTCTGTAATCGCACTACAAAAAGAGTTTGCAAACAAGGCAGGACTAAACACAAACGTCCCAGAAGCAACACTAAAGGTAGTTCGTGATGTAACCGAGGAAACAATCAAGGCATTTACAATACAGAATCAAGTAATTCTTGCAGCAATTGATGCAACACACCAAAACATCAAGACATTCAACGACAACTCAAAGTCATTTGCAGACCTAAACAAGAACATAGTACAATCTTGGATATCTACATTCAACCAGAAAAACAACTAGTTGGGTAGATTAAACCAAATTTTTTTATTTTTATTTTTAAGATCTTTCTTTTAGCCACTGACCAAGCTCAGGCAGAACCTTTTTCTGAGAAAGCGAGCTTGCAATCATGCCGACATGGCCTGTTGGATAAATTCTCAAAGTCTTGTCTTCGCTTCCAACAGCATAATGCAATGGCATGCTGCACTCAGGCGATACAAGATGGTCGCCAACTGCCACTTGGGTAAAAATCGGCATTGTTATGTTTTTTAGCGAAGCCAGTTTTCCTCCAACATACATCTTGTTTTGAATCAAAAGATTGTCTTGATAGATGTCTTTTATCCACTGCTTGAAGAGCTCGCCTGGAATTGGTGGCGTATCGCCAAGCCACTTTTCAACGCGTAAGAAATTGTCAACATAGTTTTCATCGTGAATATTTCTGAAAAAATTGATGTATTTTTCAAGCCCCTGCTCAAATGGCTTTAGAATAGAAAAGCAATAGTACATGAATTCAGGAGGCATGTTTCCAATGGTTTTGACTAGTTTTTCAACATCAACGTGCTTGGCAATGTTACTGACAACTGTAGTATCTTTCCATCCATCAATTACAGGCGCTGTCGCAATGAGGTTCTTTACGTTTTTTGGATGAAGCGATGCATAAATTGCTGCAAGCGTTCCACCGGTACAATACCCCTGCAACGAGACGCTGTCTGTTCCAGATTCATGTTTTACAAAATCAACACAGTGATCCAAATACACATTGACATAATCATCCATGTCAAGATACTTGTCAATGTTTGATGGCGAGCCCCAGTCTATCATGTAAACATCGATTCCTTGCTCCAAAAGATTTCTTACCCAACTTTTTTTTGGATGAATGTCTAAGATGTGGTGTCTGTTGATAATCGCATATACAATAACAAGCGGAACCTTGCTTTGCGTACTGGTTAGAGGCTTGTAGTGAAGCAGTCTTACCTTGTCTTCGGTATATGCAACGTCATATGGCGTAGTCTCAAGTATGATTTCATTGGGGGCTGCAACAAGCTTTGGCGCTTCTGCAATATTTTTAGAAAAATTTAGAAACTCTTCTACAAGCCTTGGATCAATCTTTAACTCATTTTCCAACTTGTTCGCCTTTTTGCTGTAAATCTGATTCCATCTTTGTAACTTTTCTTCTAAGATCATGTAGCTGTTTATACACATCATCAATCTCATCACGATTTGGAAGGTTTGCGCTCTGCAGTAACACATTCATTATGTTGTTCCAATGCTTTGTCAGCTCAAGTTCGCTTGCTACAAGCTTTCCATAGTTTTCGCCAAACTTTCCAGAATCAAACAGTTCGGTAAAATCGGTTTCAAAAATATCAATCCAGATTCGCTTGTAGGCTTCCACCTGTTCTGTGTCGTTTGGGATGGCAGGTATCTTGGCGTTGACCTTTTTTTGTGCCTCAAACCAGGCATCTGATAGCTGCTTGTAGTATTCTAAAAAATACTTGTTAAACTCGATTAGGTCTTCGTTTGCCTCAATTATCTCAGATGAGATTTTTTTAATATTGCTTGCAAAGTTTCGCATGGGGCCCGCCGATAAAAGCGATGATGGCTTGTTTGACATAAGATACATCAAATCTGTCCAAAACTGAGTTAGATGTTTGTAATAGGATAATGGGTCGTTAAACTCGGTTTTCATAACGGTAGTGATACAAGGATTCTCAATAAATAGATCGCCATCGTTGGTTTAAACTCACAAAATTTGAGATCCTAGGTTTTTCCCACGTAGACTTGACCAGTTTAATGGTAAATATCAATTCAAGTAATTGTGACAGAAATTAAATGCTGTAGGCGCTGAACGCATATTGGTATTATAAATGGCAAATCTTTCTGCAGACCAAATACTTGATATGTCAATACAAGAGGCAGTTCCTCACATTTTCAACAAAGGGACAGTCTTTGTAGCACCTGATACTTCAATCAAAAACATCGCGTTGTTTTTGATTCCATTAAGGGAATTATACACTAACGGAATAGTGGTAATGAAAGACAACAAACCTGTTGGCAGAATAGGTCCATCACACATTCTAAAAAAAGTCATTGAATATGGATATCCGCAATGTCTTTCTGCCACAGCTAAAGATGTGATGACTAGCATTGTAAGAGAGGTAAGGGCAACATTCACGCTAAGAGATGTACTTGAAATTTTCAAAGACACAAAATTTGGATTCAGTCCTGTAATGAAAAACGATTTGCTTGCAGGAACAATATCGACACGTGATTTTCTCCCCTTTGTTGCAAAAATGGGCATGGACAGGCCTGCAAGCACTATTGCGTCGGACTTGATCTATATAGGTCCTGGAATAAGCATCGAGAATACATTACGAATCATGTTTTCAAAAAATCTTAGAAAAATAGCAATAAAAGAAAAGGGACAGGACAAAATTGTTGATGACCGCTCACTTTTGGGTTACCTGTTCTCATGGGAAAAAGGAAAGCCAGACATACTTGATACCGACATTGACACTCTACCAAAATCAAATGTAGCAAATTTTCCACATACAATTTCAATTAGTAAAGCAGCACAAGAACTGCTTGTAAAGGATTTGCCATGTTCAATATTTGATGATAAAATCATCACTCCTTGGGACTTTGTTATGAAGGTCTTAGGACCATATGTAGCAAGAACAGACATGAACGAGACAGTACTGTTGGATTAAGTTGCGAATAATTCTAAAAGATCCTACACTTATCCTGACAGCTGTAGTAGGTATAATCTTTAGCATTGCTATGGTGGCTCTTTTGACACAAATGATTTCTGAAACAGAAAACATCAAAAAATCATGGAATGAAATGAGCTGTCAAGAACTAAAACACTTCCTAGCAAGTAGTGAATACAACAAATTAAGTAATGAAGATAGTAAGGAATTTCAGACTGCACTAGAATTTTGCAAAAATGATTAGATTTTTGATTTTAGGTAAATCTTTCTGAAACAGTCCAAAGTATTATGGCAGCACCAATTATAACGTACCATTTGATGCTTCGCTTACTAAAGAACACATTCTGCGTTGTTGGTTCAGTGTGTCTCATTTTTCGCATCTCAAATCCTTGTCCTACAAGTCCTATTATCAATAATGCCGTAGCAATAATTGAAAGCTCCCAAATCATGTTATGATACTGTTTATGATTTCCGTATATGACTATTATCATACATAATAATCATCTTTTTGATTTTGATCTTATCAAAGAAGCAGCTATAGTGACTCCCAGTATTGAAAAGACTACGGCAAGTGATATCATGAGTGGAATTTCGATTATTTCCGATACTAGCATCTTGATTCCAATAAATCCAAGTAAAATGGTTAAACCATATTTAAGATAAACAAGCTTTTGAATTCCTCCTCCTACAAGAAAATAGAGACTTCGTAGCCCCAAAATGGCAAAAACATTGGACGTAATTACTATGAAAGGATCTCTAGTTATTGCAAGTACTGCAGGAAGCGAGTCCATTGCAAAAATGACATCGGTAACCTCAATTGATACTAGAGCAACAAAAAGTGGCGTGACATATCTTATGCCATTTGTCTTAACAAAAAAACTAGAGTTGGTGGGTTTTGGATCTACGTTAGCAAATTTTTTTATAACTCGAATTGCAAGACTTTTTTCTAAATTGAGTTTTTCCTTGTCGTTTTTGACAATCATACGAATGCTGGTAAAGATCAAAATGGCACCAAGGACATAGACCATCCAGTGAAAAGTTTCAAGCAAGGTAACACCTGCTAGGATAAACCCTATTCTCATTCCGATGGCGCCTAAAATGCCCCACATGAGCACCTTGTGTTGATTTACATGCGCTATTCCAAGCGACGTAAATATCAAGACAAAAATAAGCATGTTGTCTACACTAAGCGATTTTTCAAGTGCGTAACCTGTGATATACTCTAGAGCTTTCTCGGATCCTAACATAGAGTAAATTATTCCAGCAAACATAACGCCAAAAGAAAGCCAAACCACTGTCCACAGTATTGCAAGATTTAGTGGATACTGTTGTTGTGCTGCATTATGGTTTTTGTGTAGTAACCGCAACTTTTTTGAAAATTTCTCAGAAAAAAGATCTATTGTTAAAGTTATGCTAACTATTACTACAAACACTATCCAGAGAATCTCATCAAAATAGATGCTTTCCATAATTTCTATTGGTTTGCTGGTAAGAGGTGCCTCTTATAATAATAGCTTAGTTAGTTTAGATTATTGTAATAACAAGACTCGATTTTGATACAAAACTAGTTATCGCCGATGAAAATCCATCTTATCAAATATGATAATTTTGAAACAAAATAAATTGAATAAGATAAGAAGTATAAGAATATGCTAACGGATACAATCTATGAACATTTTAAAGATGTTTATAATGCAAAACTACCCTCCTTAGATAAAGCTGTATTCATCAATCCAACTAACACTGTTTCTGATGTAATAAATGAAATATCAAAACACGATGTATACGATGTATTCTATGTATCTGGTAATTCTGTTCTAACAACAAACATTAGATCGTTGCTTTCAGCAACAAATATCTCTACAAAAGTAGAACCGTATCTTTACGCCCTCCCTGCAATAAAACCAACTGATACTATCAACAAAGCCACAAATATCATGACACATTATAGAATCAGATCTGTTCCTGTTGTACAAAACAATGAGATTGTTGGCATAGTTACTGCAAAAAACATTCTAAACTTACTTTCATCAAAAGACAACAAGTGGATTGACGCAAATATAATTTTCACACAAAATCCGATTACTCTTAGCTCAACTGAGCCGTTAAGTACAGCAAGGAAGCTGATGATCTCAAAACGAATTGATCATATTCCTATAATCCACAAAGGTACAGTACGACAGGTTTTGACATCTTTTCACTTGTTGCAGACACTTGGGCCAAGTGAGCGCCTTGGAAATAGATCTATTGGCATGACAAAGATTAGAAAACTCGAGTCTCCAATTGGAAACATTGGAAGTATGCGAATACCACAATGTAACACAAAAGACAATCTTAATGAAGTACTAAAAGCAATGCTAAAAACCGACACTACTTGTTGTCTTGTAACACTGTGGGGTAATCTTCATGGAATCATAACATATCGTGATATTCTCAGCTTGCTTGCAGCTAAAATTGAAAACAAAATGCCACTTTACATTATAGGAATGCCAGAAGATGAATCAAGTGCATCACTTATCACATCAAAATTCACAAAAACACTAAAGCGTGTACAAAATGTATTTTCAGAAATACAGGAAGCCCGAGCCATAATCAAACAACAGAGAGTTCAGGGAAATAGGCAATACTATGAGGTGACTGCATACGTAACCACACCATACAAAACATTTTCGAATACAGAAACGGGTTGGAATCTGAACCAAGTTTTTGATTCTCTGAATCAGCGTTTTCTTAGAACTCTTGCAAAACGCAGGAAAAAACGATTTAAAACAAGCATTAGAAAAATAGGACTGCCAGTTTCGCCATCATGACATCCAAAAGGTCTTCAGGAAAATAGAAGCTATTATTGAATATTAAAAAACAAAACTATTGTGCATTTATCGTCTACATTTTACAACTTTTACATTTTAGTAAGATCTCCTTGTAGTAGACCTTTTCCTATGTGAATATTGTCAATATGAGAAGAAAGCAACTTTTTGCTATCAAACAATGACTCACAATATGGGCATCTTATTTTGTCTGGGATTTCAAGCTCAGGCATGAGTGCAACTGTGTCACACATGTTACCAATAATCATTTTCTGAGATATTATTCCGATTGGTCTACTCTCATTTTTTACAATTAGTCTGCGAATATCGTACTTGGTCATCAAGGTAATAGCTTCCTTTACCTTTGCGTCTTTATCGATACTAATTACTGGTTTTTTCATTATCTCCTTTATTGCAATTTTTGTGGGATCCTTTCCTTTTGCTACAACATCTGATAGTATGTCTTTTTGTGTTACAATGCCAATTACGTTATCATCTTCAAAGACAAGTATGCTGTCAATTTTGGATTCGAGCATTATTTTTGTAGCATCACTTACCTTAAAGTTGCTTGCAACAACTACCATTTGGTGGTTTGTATACTTGGAAACAGGTTCTTCTAGCATCTTAAGTGGCATGCTATCTTCTATCAGTTTTCTGCATTTAATTTAAGAGTTGTTTTCATAATTATGAGATGTTCATCTGTCTCTTCAAATAGTCGAGGCGTTCATAGATTCTCAATATCAATTAGTAAAACAGGACACGACACATTTTCAGTAACTTTTCTTGAAACGCTACCAAGAGAAAGAAGTTTTTTAACTCCCTTTAATTTCAGCCTCTTTGACATAACTATTAGATCTATTTTTTGCTCCTTTATCATGTTGAGAATTATCTCAGCTGCATTGCCGATCGCTACTTTTAGTTCAGCCTTGATATTACTATCTTCACACCTCTTTTTTCTTTTCTCCATTTCAGTTTCCATTTCTTTTCGTAGTACTTCGTTAGCATCTCCAATGTTTTTTAGTAGTCTTTCTCTCTCAGATGAAGCTAGCGCAAACATGGCAGGACGTGACATTTCTTCTACCACATGCAATAAGATTATTTTAGCAGATGATGCTTTTGCTATGAAAATTGCATGCTTGAGTGCCTCATCGCCTGCTGGAGTGCCAGCATGTGGAACCAGGATTGTCTTGTACATACAAACCACTAGGATTTTTTATAAATAAAGTATGAGGTTGATTCCTAATTCAGAAGTTAGCTTTTCCTAAATAGGCATGTCAAAAAACATTTTTTGCAACAAATTCCAATTTTGAAGATTAATTTGCCAGAACAAATCTATTTTTATTGTACGATAGCGTAATAATAGTACTCGTGAATTATCCAAAAATTTTTGATATTAAGTGTAAACTAGACAAATGCGGCGTCTACCCAACGGTAACAGATACTGAACGAGGCGAAATAGTTTGTGGCGGATGTGGTCTTGTACTGTTACAAAAGCTTGAAGACACATCACATGATGGCACATCGTTTACACAAGAAGAGTACATGACGCAAACAAGAACAGGCCCTGCTATGTCACTGTCAATGTATGATATGGGGCTTTCAACAAATATTGGATACAACACCGACTCTACTGGACATTCATTATCAAGTAAGACAAAGGCAACCTTTGACAGACTTAGAATCTGGGATCAAAGAAGCAAATCAAAGTCATCAACGCGAAACCTAACTATGGCATTTACCGTTTTGGCTGGAATAAAAACAAAGCTTGGAGTTCCTGAACATGTAAATCAACAAGCGGCCTATATTTATCGTAAGGTAATTGCGGCAAAACTGACTAGGGGAAGAAGCATACGATCATTAATCTTAGCTTGTCTTTATGTTGCATGTAGAGAAACTAATACTCCAAGGACACTAGACGATATAGCAAAAGCAGGAAATGTAGAAAGAAAACTTCTCTCACGAGACCTTCGAACAATTATCAAAGTACTTGATTTGAATCTAAAACAGTATGATAACACTAGCTTCATTACAAGACTATCAAATGATTTGGAAATTAAGGAAAAAACAAAAAGGGACGCATTTGAAATACTACAAAAATCACAAGACAAAAGAATCTCAGATGGCAAAAACCCAGTAGCCCAAGCTACAGCATGTCTTTATCTTTCCTGCCTTATCAACAACGAAAAGTTCAGTCAGCGAAGGTTTTCTGTAATATCTGGAATTAGCAGCGTAACTATAAGAAACAGAGTAGCTGCCATGAGAAAATTACTGAAGCTAAAACATTAGATATTGTAGCCATATTTTTTCATGATTTCTTGTACTTTGTCATCCTCTACCTGATCAAAGTTTTCATAGAACTGACCTACAGCACTGAAAAAGTCTGGTATAGACAACACAACAACCTCGTTTACTATTTCTTTTAGTTTTTGTATGGTTTCTTTAGAACCTACAGGAACAGCTATTATGACTTTTTTTGGTTTTTGTTTTTTTACCCAGTTTGCAGCAACTATCATAGTTGCACCTGTAGCAATACCGTCATCTACTAAAACAACAATTTTGTCTTCTAAATCATAGTGTATTGAACCACGATAGCTAACTAATCGTCGATGAATTTCCTTCATCTGTTCAACTATTTCTGAATCAATGTAACTTTGAGGAACCTGCAGCATTTTTACAACTTCGCTGTTTGGAAAATAGCTCCCATCATGTAGTGCCGCACCAATTGCAAGTTCAGGATTGAAAGGCGCACCGATCTTTCGCGAGACGATAATATCTAATTTACAATCAAGAAAAGAAGCAATAGCATCTGCTATTATGATCCCGCCTCTTGGAATGGCAAAAATAACTGGGTTTTGCTCTTTTAGAAATTCAAGTTTTTTTGCTAATTGTTTGCCTGCATCAATTCTATCATTAAACATAGTCAAAGATATACTAGCAATTTTTCAATAAATGAATATTTTTAAAAATCACAAGATTTAGTGCTGATAATTTTGGTAATGATTTAAATAATTACCCCCTACTAGGGGATTTTAGATGGCGAGACTACGTTGCAGTGACTATGGCTATGAGTGCTCATTCATAGCACAAGGCGAAGACAGCTCAAAGGTAATCGAAGAGTTTGGCAAGCATACGGCAAAAGAGCATGGAATAGAGTACTCAAAAGAGGCGCTGATGCATTTTTTGATGCGTCAGTAAGAATAAATCGATTCAAACTGATATTTTGGCTTGAAGTTACTTTGTGTTGGAATTGGACATTTTTCAGCTAGCTGAAGAGCATTTTCTTGTCACTTTTGCCATTGTTACAGGCGTAGGCGCATTACAGGGGGCTGTTTTAGGCAGGGGTATACGAAATCGATTCCCAAGCTTCAAGCATCATGCAAGGGCAGTTTCAAGCATCTTGCTAGTATTGTTTTCGATTAGCGCAGTTGGAAACGTGATAAACTTTGCAAACCCTGACAAAATTTCACTTGATAATTTAACCATACCAACAACCACAGAAGAATTCTTCACAGTTATCGCAGATCTTTTGGGCCTAAATACGGGCATTGGCGTGGCCATAGTGACCTTTGTTTCGCTGTCAATTCTTTTGATCTTTAGGTTTGCCAACATGCATGTAATTGCCAGATATTTCATGTTTGTACTGGGCGTGATTGTAGTTTCTGTAGCGTTAGTTGCAAGACTGACAGACTATATTCCAACACAGTTCCAAATCATTACTTATGCGTTTTATCAAGTTGGCATCACAGTTGGCATCTTCATAGTGACAAGTAGACAAACTACTGAGATAATTTCAGAAGAAACTGAACAGTAAAAC
>Ga0213870_1001533_pt1 | contig 10334 bp, 8 predicted proteins | sample WICALVC2017_Meta_FD_160119 | JGI IMG/M metagenome (GOLD analysis project Ga0213870, IMG submission 160119) | Freshwater microbial communities from subterranean cave lake in Wind Cave National Park, South Dakota, United States - WICALVC2017 | ecosystem: Environmental > Aquatic > Deep subsurface >... | reverse complement strand
GCCCATAGCCGTACGCAATTTCCAATACCCTCAGTTCCGTAGGCGCGCTGAGAAGTGCTCGGACCTCAAGAACGAGCACAAATGCAACGAAGATCCCGACGAATAGGACTGAGGGGTTCAGATTCTGTTCGTGTGTGGGCATTCTCATCATCCTACCATGTTTCGCTATGCTTGTCTCCCAGGGGTTCCTTGCGAAGGAACGTTGAGAATGACATAATCTCTATGAAAAGACTTCAAGATGAGGACTATGGAACAACGTACGAAGGTACGCCTGACGAAGATCATCTGCACTCTCGGGCCTGCAACAAGCACACCCGAGTCCCTCCGGAGCCTTGCCGAGGCGGGGATGAACATTGCTCGTCTGAATCTCTCACACGGAAAACGGGAGGATCACCGCCGCTTCCTCAAAGGTATCGACGATCTGAACCATTCCCTACGAGAGCACCCCCCGGCACTCACTTCGAGCTGTGTCGCGACACTTCTCGACATACGAGGGGCACAGATTCGAACCGGCGAACGCCTTGAGCCTCTCTCAATCACAAAGGGTGAGGAAGTCATCTTTACCGCAAACCCAGCCGAAAACCCACACTCCGATGAACGAAGGCCGGTGATTACCGTGAACTACGAAGGATTCGCAAATGATGTCCGCGAAACAGACCGCATCCTCATCGACAATGGGGAGCTCCTTTTCGAGGTCGTCCGCATCGAACCGAACGGTGATGTCATTGCCCGTGCCAGTACCTCAGGACTCATCGGTTCTCGCCGCCACATTAATCTGCCTGGTGCTGATGTTGATCTTCCCTCCATCACCGAGCGGGATTGGGATGACATTGCCTTCGCCGCCGATGAGGGGGTGGACTTCCTTGGTCTCTCGTTCATCCGCAGTGCCGAAGAGGTACGGCGAGTCCACGCCTTCCTCAAGGAGCGAGGGAGCACCATGGAGGTTATTGCCAAGATCGAGACGATGCAGGCTGTTGAGGATATTGTGGAGATCATTCGTGAAGCGGGTGGAGTGATGGTCGCACGCGGGGATCTCGGCGCGGAGCTCCCTTTCGAGCGCCTCCCCGTGATCCAGGATGAGATCGTTGTACGCTGCCGCGAGGCTGGCAAGCCCGTCATCGTGGCAACGCACATGCTTGAGAGCATGACGGTTCATCCCCTCCCCACGCGTGCCGAAGTAACAGACATCGCCCATGCTGCGACGACGAGTGCCGATGCGACGATGCTTTCAGGAGAAACCGCCCGCGGGAAGTATCCTCTCCTCGCACTCGAAGCGATGGATCGCGTTTTACGGGCAACAGAGGAGCATGTCGCGCGCTTTGCAACGACGGGATCGATTGGTGTACACAATGAGCGTGAGGCACGGGCAGAGGCTGCGTGCACACTCGCACACTCCTCACAGGCGAGCGCACTCGTCATCTTCACGAAGACGGGTCAGACCGCACGCGACATCAGCCGCTGTCGTCCTGCCGTGCCGATCTATGCCTTTACCGATCAGCCTGAGATCCAACGGAAACTTCAGCTCAGTTTCGGCGTCGTTCCGTTCACGTGTGCCTTCCCGACTGATCCTGAAGAGACGGTGCAGCGTGCGCTTGATCTCCTCACAGGTGGTGATTTTCTCAGCCGAGGAGAGAAAGTGGTGCTCGTCTCTGACACGCGCGCGCACGAGCGCATGGTGAACACCGTGCAACTCAGGGCAATTGGTTAGTCGCGCTTCTGCGCGACTGCGGTATCACCTTCGGTGTAGCGAGGGTTGCGGAGGGGGATCATCGCTTGGATCGTCTGATCCTGCTTGAGCTTCTCGAGAGCCTGTGCTTCGGCAATCTGCATACTGAGGACTTCCTGCTCAAGGAGAAGCAGCGAACGTGCACGCTCGAGCGAACGGAGCCGGTACCCCTTCGTCGCGTTTGCGTTCTCGTGGATGAGGATGAGGAAAGAGAGGAGCAGGATCAATGAGCCGATTGATGCCATGAGCAGTACGGTGCTCTGGCTCACCATGCGCCCGAGCGTTGGACGCCGTGGAACATCCGATGGTGAGAAGAAATCGGTGAGCACAGGTACGTAAGGGATTCTACACTTTCTTGCAGATCACGCGGAGTCGAGCACTCCGTGCCCGGGAGTTACTCTCGATTTCTTCTCCCGCAGGCCGTACTGGCTTTCGCGTGAGGAATTCAAAGGGAGCCGGGTGCGTGATCCTTCCTGTCAGTGGATCTTGCGGGGGCATGCAGAGTTTCCGGAAGGCTTCCTTCACGAGGCGATCCTCCAGGGAATGATAGGAAATGACCGCAAAGCGTCCACCCGACTTCAGGTATTGTGGTCCTTCCTGCAGGAGTACACGGAGAGCTCCGAGCTCATCGTTCACAGCGATCCTCAAGGCCTGGAAGATCTGGGGAAGGATTCGCGGAGCACGGTACCCGAAGACGCCCTCAATGCACCGACGAAGGTCCACCGTCTTCCGCATGTTCTTTGCTTCCGCGTGCATAGCCTTCGCCAATCGATGGGCTTCCCTCCAAAGTTCTCCGTATATGCGGAGAATTTCCCTGATCTCACCTTCCGAGGACCGCGCGAGGTAGTGTGCGGCGGTCTCGCCGCACGAACGATCGTACCGGAGATCGAGCGGCGCTTCCGCACGGAAGGTGAAGCCGCGCTGCGGATCATCAACGTGCACAGAGGAGAGACCAAGATCGGCGAAGAGAACATCACTAAAAGGCAGCTCAAACTTCCTGAGGTCCCGGAAGTTTCCGTGGAGGAGCTTAACCTGCGAGCGCCAGGGTTGAAGCGATATCTGCGCGAGCGCAAGGTTAGGCGCATCGGCATCGATTCCGATGAGTGAGCCGCTCGGACCGATCGCCTCAAGGAAATGACGCGCATGCCCCCCGAGGCCTACCGTGACGTCAAGGACGGTTTCTCCAGGCTGTAGCGAGAGGAGCGCGAGGAGTTCTCTGACAAGGACTGGCGCGTGGAACGCGTGAACCATCCAAGAATTCTACGGCGGAAAACGCACACCGCAAAAGTTCTGCCTTGCGCGTTCCCCCGATGCGTATCCTGTATACAAAATTTGATCAAAAGCTATCAAACTACGAAATTGTGTAGCGAAAGACAAAGTCTGAGAATTGACGGTCGAAAAAAAAATTGTACAATATAACCTTTGCCTGTACTTGCCTCAATTCTCCTGAGCACTACTCTGCTCGGAATGGCGGCACCCTCACTCGCAGAGATCGCCCACCAAAAAGTGTTGTCGCGAAGCGGGGCGCTTTGGGAACCAGAGCGGGGCGATACGCTCATCATCAATACGGAGGCGAACCTCGGCTACCTCGTCCACCCCGATGGAACACTCATTGCCTTCCGGGTCGCGACAGGACAGCGCCGCACCGTTCGCTACATCGGTCTCACGTACAATGCCACAACGCCGGTTGGTTCATGGGTAGCCAAATCACTCCACACGAAGGGTGACCGCATTACGTACGGCCCCCGCGGGCTTTTCCTGCGGTTCTACAAAAACGGTGAGGAGTTCACGCACTACGGAATCCACGCGCACAGAGATAGCGAAGAGATGCTCGGGCGAGACACGGCAGATCGCTTCGCGAGCATGGGTTGCATCATCGTCAGCGAACGTATCCTCGATCTGCTCCTCAAGACCCACGAACTCAGTGGTAAAACTCTCCGCGTGGAAACGATCCTCGGCTTCCCCTCCCCTCCTCCTCTTCGTCTTTCCAAGGACGACTCTACTTGAACAGTTCATCTCGGGTCCTGTGAGAGAAGAAACATAGGATTCTGACTGTACCCAGACGCTTCTCTATACTAAGTACACGACCACGGAGAGGTGGCTGAGTGGTCGAAAGCACCGCACTGCTAATGCGGTATACGGGCTAAACCCCGTATCGAGGGTTCGAATCCCTCCCTCTCCGCCACGTCACTCACGAGCGACGTGGCACAGCCACAGGGTGCAGAGCGACCTGGCGGTACCTGCACCACTCACAGTCCGGATGATGGAACGGTGGCTCCGGCTGCAGAAGGCAGCGGTGGGCTTCGAGGATCGCAGGTTCCACCCAGTCGCCGTTCCCTGTGTACGGGAGGACATCCGTCGAAAAGGCGAGGACAGAATCGAAGGACGCTCGCCCTTTATCCGCATTGACGTAGACGAAGTAGCCGGTATCACTGACACGAAAACCGTTCCTCCGAAAGAGCCATTGGTAGATCTCCATTTGACGCTTGTAGACTTGCTTCCACTCATCATCGAGCGTAATCGTGCGTTCGGTGCTCGTCGCTTTGTAGTCGACGATGATGAGCTCGCCGCTCGGTTTCACCCACACATCATCGATGGCACCCGTGATGATGAGATTCGTCTCACGGTGGTGCACTTCGATCCCCCGGAAATTCTCGCGCCACGTTGGAAGTTCCGGATGCTGGAACGGAACGGCATCGACTCCGTACTTCTTCATAAGGGGATGAGCTTCTCCACGCGCACGGTACTGATCGAACTCACGCTTGAGAAGAAGATCAACGGTAATGTTCAGTGTAAATGGCGGGCCGCTCGGCCGCTCGATCCCGAGGCGACGGTCTAAGTAAAAGCACCGCGGACAGTCGATGAAGAGCTCGAGTTTCGTCCGGCTCAAGCGAAAGGGCTCCTCTGTGCGTGGATCAAAGAGAATCCTTGCCCGATTGCGGCTTCGCTTCATGAACGGTGGCACCGAGTCAGACTAGCACCGGTTTCCGTGTCGTGCGAGCCTTCACCTGAGACAGTAGCTCCGCGCTCTCCTGCCGGTACTGGAGGAGCTTTTGCTTCTTGAGATGTGTTGCCTGCGCCACGTGTTCTTGCATCTCCTCGAGCCTCTTCACGGCTTGTTCGCAGGATTCAGTGATCGCAAGGAGTTCCTGCTCAGAGACGGGCGGCTCCAGCCGCTGCGCGATCATCCGAGAGAGTTCCGCCTTAGCCACACTGATGCGTGCGCAAAGATCAGCACGCAGTGCCTGAAAACCCTCACGCAAGGATTCTGCCCGTGCGCGATGTGCCTCTCTGATCTCACGGCTCACATGCTGCACATTCCAAGCGAGTCCAAGCGCCTCGAACATTCGGATGATGAGTCCCGAGAGGTCGAACTGCCACCAGCGAAGCCCATGGAAGGCATTGCGAGGGAAGGCGTGGTGATTGTTGTGCCACCCCTCACCGAACCCCAGGAGCCCCACGACCCAGTGGTTGCGACTCTCATCCGTTGTCTCGAAGGGGCGCTTCCCGAAGCAGTGACAGACTGAGTTCACGCTCCATGTCATGTGCGTCAACAGAAAAATCCGCACTCCCCCACCCCACACGAGTCCTGTCCACCCTCCAAGGAGGAAGGGGAGCAACAAGGACAGTCCTATCCAAAGAGGAGCGAAGCGATCCACGAAGACGGCAACCGGATCTGCAAGGAGGTGGGGTGCGTAGACCTTCGGATCCGGGAAGCGTTCCGGGTGAAAGAGCCAGCCTATGTGCGCGTGCCAGAACCCATGGAGGGGACTGTGAGGGTCATCCTCCTCATCGGAGTGGGCATGGTGCTTGATGTGTGTTGCCGCCCAGAAGATTGGAGCGCCCTCGAACGCCATGCAGCCGATGAGGAGGAGGAGCGCCCGGAGGAACGCCGGAGCCTCAAAACCCTGGTGGGTCAGCATGCGATGGTAGCCGATCGTGACGCCGAGCCCCGTGAGCAGGTAGAACGTGAAAAGGAGGCCGATATCCCTCGCGAATACGTAGCGGTTCCAGAGTAAATAGATCGCGATGAACGTCCCGAGGAGAGGGAGGACCACCAACGCGATAACCCTCATACGGTGGAGACGGAGACTCATGAACACAAACTTGATACAAGAATCTGCTTAACTGCACAAGACTTTCGCGTATTTTGACTTGCGTTCGTGATGGAATTTCAGCGTGATTTCGATTGTATCCACGGGAGTTTCAGAAGCTCAAAGAGGACGAAACCGGAGCTTGCGAGGATCAGGATCATGACCCACTGCTCTAGTGTGAGGGGGACGAGGTGGAAGGCCGTGCGGAGTGGGGTGTAGAGAAGGAGGATCTGCATCCCGAAGGGAAGGCACACCCCACCAATGAGCCAGGGGTTACTGAAGAATTCGATCTGCCACACCGGACGGCGACTGCGCAGTGTCCAAACGAGGAAGAGCTCAAACACAATCGCGAGAGTGAAGGTCGCAGTCCGTGCTTCTGCGAGGGGCACTCCGCGAGAGAGTTGCCAGAGGAAGTAGAGAAACGCGACGCCGAATGCGAGGAGCGCCGCAATCGTCAAACGCCCGTCCTCTCCGGAGAGCACATGCTCCGAGGGAGGGCGCGGAGGGCGTCGCATGATATCCGGCTCGGCACGCTCCATGCCGAGCGCGAGCGCTGGGAAACTGTCCGTCATCAAATTGATCCAGAGAATGTGGAGTGGAAGGTACGGGAGAGGCATCTGCAGCAGGAGTGTCATCATGATGAAGAGAAGCTCATCGAAGTTTGCCCGTAAGAGAAACAGGATGAATTTCCGAATGTTGTCGTAGATCCGACGCCCCTCGCGGATCGCGGAGACGATCGTCATGTAGTGATCATCCGCAAGGACGATGCTCGATGCCTCCCGCGCCACCTCCGTCCCGATCTTCCCCATCGCGACACCGACGTGCGCCGCTTTGAGAGCCGGTGCGTCATTCACCCCATCTCCCGACATCGCAACAATCTGCTGATTGCACTTGAGGGCATCGAGGATCGCCAGCTTATGCATCGGTGAGACGCGCGCGAAGATCGAGACCTTCTTAACACGTTCGCACAGTTCCTCAGGCTTCATGCGATCGAGCTCCTCTCCCTCCATCGCCTCTCCCTCAATCCCGACTTCACGCGCGATCGCACGAGCCGTTTCGATGTGATCGCCTGTGATCATGATCGTCCGGATGCCAGCTGATCGGGCATCGGCAACGGCATCCTTCACCCCCTCCCGTGGCGGATCTTCTAGTCCCAGGAGTCCGACGAAGCGTGTGACACCGCCCTCCTCCACCGCACACCCCAGGACCCTCAGTCCCTGCGAGGCCATCGCATGACTTTTCTTGAGGACCTCCTCGCGTGGTACGTGCTGACACAGTGTAACAATTTTCTCGGGAGCCCCTTTGAGGAACACTCGCTCCCCATGCCTGGTTTTCATGTACTTCTCTTCGGAACTGAACGGCACGAGCTCATGGTCGATGCGCAGACGCTCCACTCCCTTCGCCTTCGCGAAACGCAGGAGACCGACTTCGGTCGGGTCTCCGACATCCGGAAGCTGTGCGCGGTTACACGAGGCACCAATCAGTGCGAGCAGACGTTCCTGATCGATCGCACCTTCATGTGATCCTTGACCGTCAGGAACCCACACCTCCCTCACCTCCATCTTGTTCTCCGTAATGGTTCCCGTCTTATCCGCACAGATCACGGTGACGCTCCCCAATGTCTCGAGTGCGTCGAGTCTCCGGACGAGCGCATTCTGCCGGACCATCCGGCGGACCCCCATCGCTAGGCAAACCGTGACGATGGCTGGCAATCCCTCTGGAACTGCCGAGACCGCGAGGCTCGCTCCAACCAGCACGATCTCAAGGAGCGAAAATCCGTAGGCACGACCGATCACGACGACGATCATGCAGAGACCCAAGACGATCGCCCCGAGTGTTGTGCTGAGTTCCTTCATCCGCTGTTCAAGGGGTGTCGGGGGAACCTCGGTCTCCGCAACCATCTTTGCAATCTTTCCAATCTCGGTTGCAAGTCCTGTTGCAGCAACGACACACTCACACGATCCTCGCGTGACAATTGTTCCGGCGAAGACCATGCTGCGCTGATCCGCGAGTGGTGGCTCGCCACGTAGAGGAGCAGGGTCTTTCACCACTGGCTGAGACTCTCCCGTCAGGCTCGACTCATTGACCTCAAAGTGCGAAACCTCGCAGATGCGTCCGTCCGCAGCGATCTTATCCCCCGGCTCAAGGATCATGCTGTCACCCGGCACGAGTTCCCGGCTCGGGATGATGCGTTCGCTCCCCCCACGTCGCACGCGAGCGCGCGGAGCCGTGAGCTTCTGGAGGAGCTTGATCGCCTCCTCTGCCCGGTACTCCTGGACAAAACCGAGGATCGCATTGATAAGAATGATCGCGAAGATGACGATGGCGTCGAGGAAATTCTCAACCTCGAGGCTCTCCCTTGCCATGAGTGGCATCGCGATCGTCAGAACGAGAGCTCCGATCAGGATGTAAATGAGGATGTCTCGAAACTGCCGCAGGAAGAGGAGGACGAGTGAGCGCTCCTTGATGGGAAGTTCGTTGAAGCCGTACTGCCTGCGACGCTCCGTTACCTCGTGGTCGGAGAGGCCGTCTCGCGTGCTCTTGAGTCCTTGCAGAACAGCCTCACAAGATTCCGTTGCGTACATTGAGTGAAGTATAGTGCCCACGTGCCGCACCGTTCCATCATTGGGTTTGACCTCGGCGGGACGAAGAGTGCCATTGCTCGCTACGACGAAGATACATGGGAGATCGAAGCCCAGGAGCGACTCCCGACGCACGCGGATCGTGGCTTCTCACACGTACTTAAGGATGTGCTGATGATCATTGAGCGCCTTCGCGTGCCGGAAACACGCGCCATCGGCATTGGCGTCCCGGGACTAGTCCGGCAACCGGATGGAGTACTCCTTCGCGCACCAAACATCCCCCACAGTGAACATGTTCCTCTGAAAGAGACCCTTGAGGAAGCACTGAAGTTGCCGGTCTTCGTCGATAATGACGCGAATTGTTTTGCCCTTGCTGAAGCACTTAGCGGAGCGGGGAAAGGGCACCGCATAGTCGTCGGGATCACGATGGGGACCGGTGTGGGAGGGGGCATTGTGATCGATGGCAACATCTTCCACGGAGAACACGGGTACGCCGCAGAGCTCGGACACATGCTCCTGCAGCCAGGGCATCCTCCCTACAGAACGAGCGACCAACGCGGGGACGCCGAGCAGTTCCTCTCGGGAACCGCCTTGCGAAAGCGCTGTGAGGAAGCCAAGCGTCCCGAAGACTACCTCGAGGGAGAGGTCTGCGCCTTCCTGCACGAGGAGATCTTCCGGGAGGCCGCTTGGCTCTGCGCGAACCTTACGCATGTCCTTGACCCAGGTATTATCGTGTTCGGTGGAAGTACGGGGCGCGCACTGAAACCACACCTATCTGCCGTTCAGCGCGAACTTAAAGAGTGGCTCCTCCCGGAGACTCCCCTTCCCCCTCTCACCGTCAGCACACTTTCGGATGCCGCTACCCTCGGCGCCGCCCTTCTTGCACACACATACGCTCCTTAGGTCCAGTGGGTGTGGAAGGTGCCGGGCTTGTCGATGCGCTCGTAGCCGTGGGCGCCGAAGAAATCGCGCTGTGCGGCGATGAGGTTCTGGGGGAGGCGTTCGCGGCGGAACGAATCGAAGTATGCAAGGGAGGCGCACATGGCGGGGAGCGGAATCCCTCTCCCCGTGCCGATCGCAATGCAGCGGCGCCACTCAAGCTGCCGATCACCGGCGAACCGTGCGAGGATTGCCTGCTTCGAAGCCTTAGCTGCGCGCTCATCAGAACCCTCCCCCTTCTGAATCTCTGCAAGCATCGCCGAACGGATGATGCAGCCGCCACGCCAGATCCGCGCGATTTCACTTACGTTCAAATTCCATCCTTCCGCTTCCGCCGCACGCGCGAGGAGCTCAAATCCCTGTGCATACGCTGCACGCACAGAAAGCTCGAGGGCAATGCGGACGCGTGAGCAAAGTTTTTCCGGTTTTCCGTAGGGTTGTTCGAGGGTTGTTGGAAGTATCCCGCTGCGAAACCGCGCGCGGTGCTCTTCCTCCCCAGAAAGCGTCCGCGCTTCCACCGCTGCGCTGATCGTCGGGACCGGGACGCCGTACTTCTGTGCGGCTTCGATCGTCCATGTACCCGTCCCCTTCTGCTCTGCAACATCCTTGATGCGATCGACGAGAAGCGCTCCTGACTCGTCTTTCTTCCGGAGCACCTTCGCCGTGATCTCCATGAGAAATGACTGCAGGTCTCCACTCTCATTCCACGCCTCGAACGTTTCCACGAGCTCCTCATTCGTGTAGCCACCTTCGGATTTCAGAAGATCGTAGGCCTCTGCAATGAGCTGCATGAGAGCGTACTCGATTCCGTTATGCACCATCTTGACGAAGTGCCCTGCGCCGCGAGGTCCGACGTACGTCACACACTTCCCACCCGCGCCATCATCCGCTGCCATCTTGAGAAGGAGTGGTGCGATCGTGCGGTACGCAGCTTCATCGCCTCCCGGCATGAGACTCGGGCCCTTGAGTGCCCCCTCCTCCCCCCCACTGACC
>Ga0213870_1001532_pt1 | contig 10343 bp, 6 predicted proteins | sample WICALVC2017_Meta_FD_160119 | JGI IMG/M metagenome (GOLD analysis project Ga0213870, IMG submission 160119) | Freshwater microbial communities from subterranean cave lake in Wind Cave National Park, South Dakota, United States - WICALVC2017 | ecosystem: Environmental > Aquatic > Deep subsurface >... | reverse complement strand
TGATAGGATCATTCGGCTGAATGCCGACGGCTCGATCGATCCCACCTTTTTCGTTGGAACCGGGTTTGACTCCGCCGTCGAAGCGATTGCGTTAGCCGGGGATGGCTCTGGGGATATCTACGTCGGTGGCTACTTTACCACCTACAAGGGTGCGGGAAGTAGTAGGATCATTCGGCTGAATGTCGACGGCTCGGTCGATCCCGCCTTTGCCGTGGGAATCGGGTTTAACAGCTCCGTCTTCGAGATTGCGCCAGCCGTGGATGGCTCTGGGGATATCTACGTCGGCGGCTTCTTTGCTACCTACAAGGGCGCGGGAAGTAATAGTATCATCCGGCTGAATGTCAACGGCTCGGCCGATACTGCCTTCGCCATTGGAGCCGGGTTTAACGACGGGGTCTTTGCGATTGTGCCAGCCGTGGATTACTCTGGGGATATCTACGTCGGCGGCGTATTTACTACCTATAAGGGCGCGGGAAGTAATAAGATCGTCCGGTTGAATGTCTACGGCTCGGCCGATCCCGCCTTTGTCGTTGGAACCGGGTTTGACTTCCCCGTCGAGGCGATTGCTCCTGCCGGGGATAGCTCGGGGGATATCTACGTCGGTGGCACATTTACCACCTACAACACTTTCGTAACCGATCGAATCGTACGTTTGAGGATCGATGGAATCGTGAGATAGGCGTAACGATGTCCGAAATTTTAGGGACACCATACGTTTATAAATAAATGGGACGGTTCTATTTATTTTTCATCTGGTTTTGTAGGGGCGGGTTTGAAACCGGCCCGAAATAAATAGGGACAGCGACAATTTCTTTTGTTTTGCACCTAATTACCCTCCGATGTAGGGGCAGACCGATGTGTCTGCCCAAGACATTACCTAGGACTATAATACTCCCCAAAATCTGCACAGAGGAACTTGGTGGTAAAGTGGTCTGCTGGAACATAAAAAAGGATGAGGCAGGATGGGCAAGATACATAAGAGTCATGATGCGGTTTTTAACAGGATGAACCACTGCCTACCGGGCGAGAGTAGCATTGGAGGCGGTTAAAGAGGAAAAGACTTTTGCGCAACTTTAATCTCTCAATTATTTAACACAGGAAGAGGTTTAGTATAAGGAGCAATTAAAGAAGGGGCAGGCCGCATAGCCCACCAAATACAAGCCGTTTTTTTGTCTTGACAATGGGGGGGAGTACCAAAGCCGCGAAAGATTTAGCATCAGGGAACGGTACGCGGCACGGACTCTGCGGTGTGTATACTCCCATCCACGCTTCGTGTGGGGTGCCTTACGTTTCTGTCTAAGAACTTGGGCTTGAATATAATAGCCCATTTATGCAACTATCACTCCCTAGTCTTGTGGTAATCAGATTTTTTTAAAAAAATAGGAGGGAAGGATTAAGATGAGTCTTCATGCAATGGTTATTTTGTTTTCTGTCGTTTGTGCGGGCGCGGGTGTTTTGTACGCAATTTATCTTTCGCTTTGGGTCAAAGGGCTTGATGCTGGAACCCCTGAGATGAGGAAAATTCAGCAGGCGATACAGGAAGGATCAGAAGCCTATATGCGCCGACAATTCACAGTCATTGCTTACGTCGCGGTGGTTATCTTTCTGCTTCTTTTTGTCGCTGGTCTTTGGTCTTCGCATTTTGGATTATTGACGGCATCGGGTTTTCTTGTCGGCGCTTTGGCCTCTGCTTTCTCTGGATATGTGGGCATGGTGGTCTCCGTCAACGCAAACGCAAAAGTAGCCCAGATGGCACGGCAGGGTTTGGGGCCTGCTTTAAATGTAGCCTTTCGTGGCGGGGCCGTGACGGGGCTTCTTTTAATTAGTCTTGGCCTTTTGGCAGTCTCTGGATTTTATGCCCTTGGCGTCTCTATGGTTGGGGAAGAAAAAATTATTCCCGCGCTTTTATCGCTGGGATTAGGGGGAAGTTTGATTTCCCTCTTTGCGCGCGTGGGTGGAGGCATTTATACCAAGGCGGCGGATGTCGGCGCGGACTTGGTTGGAAAAGTGGAAGCGGGTATTCCCGAAGATGATCCTCGCAACCCTGCGGTGATTGCGGACAATGTGGGTGACAACGTCGGAGACTGCGCGGGAATGGCCGCAGACCTTTTTGAGACGTATGTGGTAACGACCGTTGCCACCATGGCGTTGGCGCATCTGCTTTACCCTGCTGTGCAAGCGGCGATGCTTTTTCCATTGGTGTTGGGCGGGGCAGGTATTTTAATGACCATCATCGGGATATGGTTTGTAAAACTCTCCCCCGGCGCTGGAATCATGCCGACCCTCTACAAAGGTTTTTTCGCAACCTGTATTCTTTCTGCAATCGCTTTCTACCCTGTCACATACTATGCTATGGACGGGGTGGGTGGGTTGCCAGCCATGAATTATTACATCTGCGCTTTGATGGGGCTGTTCGTAACGCTCTCACTGGTTTTTATTACCGATTTTTATACCTCTAAAAAATACTTTCCGGTGTTGCGAATTGCAAAGGCCTCTGTCACGGGACACGGGACAAACATTATTGCAGGGCTTGCAATCTCCCTACAATCTACCGCTTTACCAGTATTGGCCATTGCCTTTGCCATATTGGTTAGTTTTAATATGGCAGGTCTTTTTGGTGTCGCATTGGCCGCAGAGGCGATGCTCACGGTTGCGGGCATGGTGGTTGCCATTGACGCCTTCGGCCCCATCACAGACAATGCCGGCGGTATTGCGGAGATGGCCAATATGGGCGATGATGTGCGCGCCATTACGGATCCGCTTGATGCCGTTGGCAATACGACCAAGGCGGTCACGAAGGGATATGCGATTGGTTCTGCGGGATTGGCCGCGATTGTTCTGTTTTCAGAGTATGCGCATTCGGTTTCAACTGGAGGTCAACGGATGATATTTGAGTTGGCCGATCCGTTGGTATTGGTCGGTCTTTTTATCGGCGGAATGCTTCCATTTTTGTTCGCTTCTTTTTTGATGACCGCAGTGGGTGATGCGGCTGGGGCTGTCGTTGAAGAAGTACGGCGACAGTTCAGAGAGATTAAGGGCATTATGGAGGGTACCGGAAAGCCAGAGTATGGTACCTGTGTTGATATTGTAACCGTGGCCGCCCTGAAGAAGATGATGATTCCATCGCTCATTCCCGTTTTAGCCCCTTTGCTTGTTGCGCTGATTTTGGGGCCAAAGGCATTGGGTGGGGTCTTGATGGGATCCATCGTGACGGGAATTTTTGTGGCGATCTCCATGACCTCTGGAGGTGCCGCATGGGACAACGCCAAAAAATATATTGAAGAGGGAAACTACGGTGGAAAGAAATCTCCCGCGCATCAGGCCGCTGTCACAGGAGATACGGTTGGTGATCCGTATAAAGATACCGCAGGCCCTGCGATTAACCCAATGATCAAAGTGATGAATCTCGTTGCGGTGCTGATTGGTATTTTGTTCTTTGGATCATAATCTTACTTTATGAATGAAGAGAATGTCGTCACAAATGATGAAATAAATCTGTTTGATCTTTGGCAGGTGCTTGTTAAAAGAAAGCGGATGATCGTCGTTTTGGTGGTCATGACCGCAGTGGCTTCTCTTATTGTGAGTCTGCTTTTGCCCAAAATTTATGCGGCCACCACATCCGTGCTTCCCCCGCAACAAGACACGCTTGGAATGTCTATGGGGCTTTCGCAGGGCGGAGGCGCCGCAGCAGGATTGGGCGGATTAGCAGGCGGTTTGTTGGGTATGAAAACCCCAACCGATTTATGGGTCGGCATCTTAAAAAGCAATTCCATCCGAGATGCGATTATCGCACGGTTTGATCTCAAGCAAGTATTTGATGCCAAGACAATCGAGGATGCGCGTCTACAACTAGCGCGTAGGGTTAAGGTTGTCAAAGCCAAGGAAGATATTCTTTCTATTACCGTAGAGGATAAGCGTCCTGAAATGGCCGCGCAGATGGCGAACGCTTTTGTGGAGGAATTGGATAAAATCAATCGTGGCAATGTAATGACGTCTGGTAAACGAACGCGGCTCTTTTTGGAAAAGCGGCTTCGAGAATCCAAAGAGGAAGTGACTAAAGCAGAGTTGGCTATGAAGGTGTTTCAGGAAGATAGTAAGGCGGTGAAATTGGATGATCAGTCAAGGGCTATTATTGGGGCGATTGGTCAAGTCAGAGGGGAATTGATGGCAAAAGAAGTTGAGTTGCAGACGATGCTGTCTTTTGCGACACCCACCCATCCCCAAGTACAGTTGTTACAGGCGGAAGTCACAGGTTTAAAAGGTCAGATGCGTGAAATGGCTGAAGGGAAAAAGAGTCAGTCCTCTTCTGTGCCGAAAGATATTTTTATTCCGACTGAAAAAATGCCTGATTTGGGTCTTCAATATGCCCGATTGTTTCGTGACGCAAAGATACAGGAAACACTCTACGGCCTCCTCACGCAACAGTATGAGATGGCGCGTATTCAGGAGGCAAAGGATAGTCCTACGGTACAGGTACTCGATATTGCAAAAGCCCCCGAAAAAAAGACTCGGCCTAAAAAATCGCTCATTGTGATACTCTCTACGATGACGGCTTTCTTTTTCTCTGTCTTTCTGGCTTTTTTTCTGGAGTTTTTGGAGAAAAATAAAATGCGTGCAGTGGGTGTTTCTTCATCCTAAAAATATGGCTTCTAAAAAGATAAAAACAAAAACAATCAAGCAACAGGTGGAGCCGATTCCTGTTTTGCCGACTGCCCCTGATTGGCCCCTTGTTGTTTTATTTTCTGCCTTTGCTATCTTCTTTACGTTGTCGTTTGTCTTTTCTACGATGGCGCCTTATTTCCAGATGACCAAGTATCTTATGAATATTAAAAAGGGATGGATTCAAAAGGTGCCAAAAACAGGATTTATTTTTACGCCTTATACGTATGCCCAGCGTGTGATTCGGTACGAATATCTAAAGTATGTTGAAGAACAAAATTTAGGATCTGGGGATATTGCCTTGCTTGATGATGCGATTGTTAAAATGGAAGAGTCTGCGGTCATAGAAGGTTCTTCTCCCTATCAATATATTCGATTGGGACGCGCGATGGAGAGAAAGGTTGAGATTCTAGGTGATCCTACATATTTTAAGCAGGCGGAAATTTTTTATAAAAAGGCCATGACCTTGTCTCCTAAAAGACAAGAGACCGCTTACGCTTATGGGCTGTCTCTGATGAGGCAAGGCAAAAATCGGATCGAAGAGGCGGTGTCGGTGCTTACAGTGGCACTTGATAAAACAATTCCCATTTCTTATTATTATTTAGCGTTGGCGGAGTTTAATTCTGGCAAGCCAAGGTATATCAACGCTTTAACGCATTTAGAGACTTTCTTTGAGACAAATCAGGGCAACCCAGATCCTAGGGCATCACAGGATGTGTATGAAAAATTATTCCAGTATTTTTACAGTACACAAGATCAAAAAAATGTCTTGATTACCGCCGCCCGCATTCGCACTTTGCAGGGTGATCCAAACGGGGAATATCAGAAGGTGCTTGATTTTATCAACATCCACAAGCGTCTTCCTGTCATGCAATTTAATCAATCTAAGTTGTCTGGCACGTCAGGATAACATTTTTCCTCTTCCGATGTTTTGGAATTGGGGTTGTGTATGGTACACTTCCATCCCCATACTTTGAATTGATACTGAGACGAACAATAAAGGAGATCGCCGATGACCGAAAAAGACGAATCATGTACGATTGGAATAATTGGATTAGGGTATGTTGGGCTTCCTCTTGCCGTTGAATTTGGAAAAAAATACAAGACGATCGGCCTAGACATCAATAAAAAACGAATCGCTGAGTTAAAGGAAGGAGTTGATGTTACACTTGAGGTTTCTTCCGAGAAATTGAAAGAGGCCACGCAGTTGACGTATACCTCTAATCTTTCTAATGCAAAGCAGTGTGATTTTTTTATTATCACGGTTCCAACGCCGATTGATGCCTATAAAAGACCTGATCTAACGGCTGTCCTTGGGGCGACCACGGCTGTCGGTTCAATTCTTAAAAAAGGGGATATTGTTGTTTACGAATCTACCGTTTATCCAGGGCTTACCGAAGAGTTGTGTGTGCCTCTTTTGGAAGAAAAATCGGGTCTGAAATTTAACCAAGATTTTTTTGTCGGCTACTCGCCTGAACGGATCAATCCCGGCGATAAAGAACATACGGTTACAAAAATCCTAAAGATCGTGTCGGGTTCTACGCCTGAGGCGTTGGACAAAATTGATGTTGTCTATCGGTCTATTATTACGGCGGGTCTGCATCGCGCGGCATCCATTAAAGTTGCAGAAGCCGCTAAGGTGATTGAAAATACGCAACGCGATGTCAATATTGCGCTCATCAATGAATTGGCGCTGCTTTTTAACAAACTTGGGATTGACACGGACGATGTGCTCACGGCGGCCAGAACAAAATGGAATTTCTTACCTTTTTCGCCCGGTTTGGTCGGCGGGCATTGTATCGGGGTTGATCCTTATTATCTAACGCATAAAGCGCAGGAGATTGGCTTTCACACGGATGTCATTCTTGCCGGGCGGCGGATTAACGACAGCATGGGAAGTTATGTGGCCGCTGAAACAATCAAGCTTATGACGCGAAAAAAGATTCAAGTCTGTGAAAGTCATATATTGGTGTTGGGTCTTACGTTTAAGGAAAACTGTCCTGATATTCGAAATACCCGCGTGGTGGATATTATCAGTGAACTACAACAATATCATGTCCATGTGGATATTCATGACCCTTGGGCCAGCAAAGAAGAGGTTGAACACGAATATCACCTTCAATTAACGGCCAAGCCGCAGGAATATTATTATGACGCAGTGATTCTCGCTGTCGCGCATGATCAATTTTTAAAATGGACACGCGACTATTTGTACAGTCTTGTGAAAGAGGAATCGGTGATCTACGACGTGAAGCATCTGTGGGATCGCACATGGGTTGATGGAAGGCTTTAAACCATGAGACTTCTTGTGACGGGGGCCGCAGGCTTTATTGGCTCTTATCTTTCTACACGGCTTTTGTCTGAAGGACACAGTGTCGTAGGGATTGACAACCTCAACCCTTATTATGAAGTACAGCTCAAGATTGATCGGGTAGAGCGGCTTCAAAAAAATCCCCTTTTTGAATTTATTAAATTAGATATTGCGGACAAAGAGGGCATGGCGCGCCTTTTTTCTGGGGCGAAATTTGACCGCGTGTTTCATCTGGCCGCACAGGCCGGGGTGCGATATAGCCTGACGAATCCGACGGTCTATATCCAAAGCAACATTGTTGGGTTTTTGCATATTCTGGAGGGATGTGTGCATAGTGCGGTGCCGCATCTGATCTATGCGTCATCAAGTTCTGTCTATGGCGCAAATACGAAGATGCCGTTCTCTACTGCTGATTCTGTGGATCATCCTGTCTCGCTTTATGCCGCCACCAAAAAAGCAAACGAGTTGATGGCGCATTGCTATTCTCATCTTTATAAAATTCCCACAACAGGGCTTCGTTTTTTTACCGTGTATGGCCCGTGGGGACGGCCTGATATGGCACTTTTCCTCTTTACCAAGGCTATTTTAGAAGGAAGACCGATTGATGTTTTTAACTATGGACAGATGGAACGCGACTTTACTTATGTGGACGATATCATTGAAGGGGTCGTCCGCGTCTCTGAAGCGATTCCTAATGACATGACGCCTGCCGCGCCTTATAGGGTTTTTAATATTGGGAATCATAAGCCAGTGCCGTTGTTGACCATGATTGATCTTTTGGAAAAAGAGATTGGGAGAAAATCAGAACGCCGATTGCTGCCTCTGCAGGCAGGCGATGTTCCAAAGACTTTTGCCGATGTCGAGGACCTGATTGCCGTGACTGGATTTTCCCCTGCCATCCCGATTGAGGAAGGCATTAAAAGATTTGTGAAGTGGTACAGAGAGTATTACCGGGTCTAGTGGTTTTCAGAAATCCGCATGCGTAGAATCCATGTTCATGGCAGGAAAAGACAATCATCAGGTCGTCTCGAAGGTTTCATTGTTTCTCAATCTCATTCTATTAAGCTACGCCAAGATATTTTTTTCAGAAAATAAGATTACAGGGACATTCATTCTGATGGCCACTTTTGTTACGCCTGCGATAGGTCTGTGCGGCCTATTTGCAGGCATTGTTGGAAATCTAACAGCCTATTTACTAGGCATAGATAGGCAGAGTATTCGGCAAGGATTATATGGTTTTAATTGTGTTCTAGCGGGATTGGCCATAGGCTCCTTTTACGGTGTGAGCATAAAACTGCTTTTGCTGATCGCTTTGTGTTGTATGCTCGCAACCTTGCTGACATTACTTTTAAATAATCTCTGTTATACCCATCTTGGATTTTCATCCATGAGCATTCCTTTTAATATCATCACTGGCCTAGTACTCTTGATGGGAAAGTTTTTTACAACGATTCATCTTACAGAGCGCGTATCCTTGATGGGCGAAAATGTCCTATTGGGAACATTTCCAATGCCAATAGAAACTTTTTTAGAGGCCATGAGCGCAGTCCTATTTCAAGGAAATATGCTTTCAGGGATTCTTGTTTCAATTGGCATTCTGATTTATTCTAGAATTGCTTTTGTACTCATGGTCATTGGCTTTGTCGTGGGCACGGCTGTTGTCTATTTTTTTGGAATTAATGTCGTTGATATCAAACAGGCGGGGTTTAACTGTATCTTTTCCGCCTTGGCGATTGGAGGGGTATGGTTGGTTCCTTCGGCGGGTTCTTTAGGCATGGCAACGCTTACGACCATTTTTGCATTGTTGATTTCTGTAAGCGCAACGGCTTTGATGTCTAACCCTCTTTATCCGCTTGCGTGGCCATTTAACATTGCGGTTGTTTTGGTCTTATATGGATTAAAAAATCGTCTTTATCCATCCACAGCGTTCAATCTGCACACGGGGCATTTTATTTCGCCCGAAGAGAATTTGGGAAAGCAGAAGGAACAGGTTCGACAATTTAAGTATAAGGGATTTGCCATTGCGCTTCCATTTTATGGCCGATGGAAAATTACACAGGGGATTGATGGCCAGCATACCCATCAAGAAGATTGGCGGTTTGCGTACGATTTTCAAGCCGTGGATGCAGGCGGCAATCTCTATAAGGATAACGGAACGTTGCGAGAAGATTTTTATGCTTATGGTTTGCCAGTATTGGCCTCGGCAGAAGGCGTTATTGAAAGTATTGAGAATGGCATTGCAGACAATCCCATTGGGCAAGTGAATACAGAGGAACGGTGGGGGAACCATGTGATTATCAAGCATGCTGAAAATTATTATTCTTGTCTGGCGCATCTTGCGCAAGGCTCAATCAAGTGTGCAGTGGGGCAGACGATTAAAAAAGGGGATCGGGTTGGATTGTGCGGGAATTCAGGACGATCTCCTTATCCGCATATTCATTTGCAATTTCAGATGCATCCTCATCTTTCCGCGCCTTCTATCTTCTTTGAATTTTCAAATATCTGCATTGTGGAAGAGACAAACAACATTGCGATATTATTTTTACCTAAAGGGATTCTTGAAGAAGAGACGATTGTCCAGAATATGGGACAGTCCTCGGAGCAGTTTTTTTCCTATTCCTTAAATCAAGAGTGGGTCTATGATTTCAACGGGGTTTCGGAAATATGGAAGATGGAAGTGGACTTTTACGGGAATACCACGCTTGTTTCTGCTCCAAAGATCACAAAGCTCTCCTATACCGTATCAAATGGCGTTTTGAGGATGAATCAATTGGATGGGAAGAGAACGACGGGACTGTATCTTTTTGGGAGTTTAATATCGGAAATTCCATTTGCGAACCATGAGAAGGAATTACAGTGGATCACAATGGATGCAACGGATTATGGCGTCAATACAGCCTTTGCAAGACTCTTTGACTTGCTCTCTCTGATAGGACTTGGATTGATCAGAAGACTTGATTGCAAGGCACAATGTCGTGGCATGGAATTTCGAGTGACGATAAGACCCAGTACATACCTAAAGATTCCATTTAAGTATTTAAGACTAAAACAATACCCGTTTGCGGAATTTATTTTCGTAAACAATGTGGGCTTGAAGACTATTTTGTTCGGCGAAAAAAAGTTAGAACTCCGATAAACAAAAAAAATAAAGTCAGGTTGACTTATTTGACTATAAGTTTCCCCCACAACTTTCCGAGAGGTATTATCAAAAGGTGTGTAATTGTAGATCATAAAAGAGGCGGATTCTGGCTTAAATAAAAAAATGGGAGGCTGATTTTGGTCATTTTAGTCCTTTCCCTTGAGTATTTCTTGAATGAGTTTGTATCTGAATTTTTGTTTAGCACCGCGGTGTACATTCAAGCGATTTTTGAGT
>Ga0213870_1001531_pt1 | contig 10349 bp, 1 predicted proteins | sample WICALVC2017_Meta_FD_160119 | JGI IMG/M metagenome (GOLD analysis project Ga0213870, IMG submission 160119) | Freshwater microbial communities from subterranean cave lake in Wind Cave National Park, South Dakota, United States - WICALVC2017 | ecosystem: Environmental > Aquatic > Deep subsurface >... | reverse complement strand
AGTTTGGCAATCTTGCTGGATATGAGAATGTTGGCAACTTGACACATCCTGAATGGATGCAGAACGATTTCAATCTGCCAGGCATAAGCGGTGTTAATGCTGCTTTAGACATCAAAGATTTCAACGATGATAACAAGAAAGACTTGGTGGTAGGGTTCAAGGACGGAATATTGTTCTTTGAAAATGTTGGCAATGAGTCTTCTCCGGAATGGCAGGAAGTAAACATCTCCATATCTTTGCCGCAAAGGACAGACTTCAAACCGGCCTTAGAGGATTTGGATGGTGATGGTGATTTGGATCTTGTATTAGGTTCTAACAACTTCACACAAATAAAACTAAGAAAGGGATATTTCGAGCCTGTGAACGTGCAAGTGATTAATTATGCAAAGAACCAGATAGACGTGAGCAGGATAGCTCTATCGGTGTTAAACGCAACGAACGGAGTTAAGATAACTGACATATTGCTAGATGGTCCATTCAACCAGCTGATTCAAAAGGCGCCATTCTGCATACCCTTTGACATGATATTAAGAGGGAACAGAATCCCGGCGCAAGGAGTTTTGGAAAAGGAGTATGACATCGATGTACCTGCAAACTTGCCTGACGGAATAGTTCTAGGAGTTCGCGCAAGCAAGCAGGAGAATGTTAATCCTGCTTATTTCTACGAACTTGGATCTGGAGTTTGTGGTGAATTTACCTGGAAGGGGGGATCAAGAGGTTCACCAACATTTATCAACAGACCTGAACTCGGAGGAAACACTTTTGATTTGTTTGTAGATTCAGGAGCAACATACGAGTACAGAGGCTCTTACAGAATTTTCTTCAATGGAACAATGTCGCAGCAAATCAATTGCCTTGAAAACTGGTGCCCGATGTACAACCTGATAGTTGGTGAAATAAACACCGTGGTTGGCTCGGGAGAAATAAGAAGATTCAACCATCTGCAAAGAACAGACTACGACATAGTCGAGCCTGAAGAGCCGCCAATATCCTTGCAGATTGATAACAAGTTCGAACTGGAATTGAAACCGGGATACATAGAAGATATAGAAGTTAGCGTGAAGAACAACAACAGAAGAGCATTTAACATCGATAGAATTGCAATAGAGCTGTTTAATGAAGGGGAGCCGACAGGGGAGACAACACTAGGAAACGAGTCCTTGAATATAACTGTTCCTACCTTCGATAGTGCAAGAATAATAAGCCTGTTCACCGATACCAACGGATTCAACTTGCCTCCCCAGCAAACCACAAAGAGAACATACAAGGTTTACATCCCTGACGGAGTGCCTTTGGATGCAATGCTTTTGGTTAAGGCTGTTGAGAAGAGATCTTTTGCGGATGACGGATATGAAAGATCAAACATAAAAGAATTGTGGCCAACAGGAACAGGAGGTTCTGTTTTAGGAGGAACCACATTCTCCCAAAACCTTACGGAATCTAACTTGTACAACAGCACGAATATCACACAATTTACCGATCCTGTTCCGTGGGGCAAGCAGAGCTTCAGTTTTGGAGACAGCTGCTTTGCCTGCGGCAATAATGGTTATGATGTGTGCGGGGAAGAGGAATCTTTCTTGAGAAAACAGGTTTGGATACCTAATTCGCTCATCAAATCGGAACTGAAGTTTGTTTTGACGCAAGTTTGTAGTGACTTTTGCGTTGAGCCATCATCAGGAGTCACAACATGGATAAACGGAGAATTAAAATCAAGCTTGGCAACTGAGTGCGAAAGCATAGAGTTCGGATGGACGCCTAATTTTGATCAGTTAACTATAGGAACAAACAACGAATTCGATTTGTTCTCGTTCGGTCCGCACAGGAAATTCGATATCACTATTTATGATGCAGTTGCAAACGATTACATTGACAACGCAACAAGGGAGCCTATCCCAGAAGCCTTCGAACTAAATATTACGGGAATAGGAAATAATGGTTTGCTTAGAAGACAGTTCGAAGAGCAGATTAACATAACTGTAACCAATAATGACGACGACCAAGTTGGGGTTGATGTGATTACAATTCACCTAATCACCCCCCAAAACAAGAAGATACACTTGATTACAGACACAAAACCAAAAACAATATCTCCGCTTTCTCACATCAATGTGAGCTTTATAGTTTTGATTCCGAGTGATGTTCCGCTTAACTCCCAGCTCATGGTACAGGCCGAAAGGGTGTTTGAATTCCCGGACAGGCTTTGGAACAGAAACAGGGAAATCGGTCTTCCTGAACTTCTTGCCGAAAATACAAGAGATTATCACTGGGGAGACACTTTGCCAACGGGTGAAAGCAGCAAATATAGAAAGCACTTCTTTATCCCAAGGGATGTTACCAGGGGAGAAATGATTCTTGGTGACAAATCATTCACAACTCAGGCTTACTTGAACGGCGAGTTTCAAGGAACAGGATATCCGGGATGGTCTCCGATTTCTATTACCTCCGGATTGAAACAGGGAAAAGAAAACATTCTATCCGTAATTGGATCCATTCCAGACACGGAAAGCAGAATTTATTCGGGCAAAATTAGGATAGATGGAAAAATCATTGAGCCCGAGGAAGATGTCTTCTTCACAGTCTTCGGAGTCAGAGAGAGGCAATTAGTTCCGAACAGGGAGCCTTTCTTTGTTTTGCCTGGAGAGGAGGTTACTGCACGCATAAGGGTGGAGAACAAGTATGATAAAAGGTTGGATTTTGTGATGACACTCTCGGTTGTAGATTTTAGGAATTTGAACGAAATCATACTTTCCCCCCACACTCTTGCCGTGGCTCCATTTGAAACCAAGAACTTGGAAGTGGATTTAAGGATTCCCGACACGGTAAGCAATGAAACAAGATTGCAACTTTCTAGCGTATGGAACGAAGTTTTGTCAGACAAGAACTGGTTGAGGGGTTCTAACTTCGATGATGATCAGGCAAGCAACAAGTTCTTAGATGATTCACAGTGGGGTGTCGTGGAGGTGGGTCCTGCAAACGAAAGGGCTATCTACTTCAGAAAGCATTTATGGATAGATTCGACAATACAGGAAATCAGAATTTCTAAGAGCGGTGTTTCTAAGATGTGGGTTAACGGTTTGGAAGTTGTTGGCGATGTTTTGAGAAACGAGTTCACGAAAAGCGAAAGCAATCTCATCACTATGAAAGCGACTAACTTTAACATGGATTCTGACATAACATTAGGACATTTCGTTCCTGTAAGATCGACTGATCTTGAGATAGTTGATGCCAACTATTCGGAAATGAAAATATTGTCCCAAGGAAATCTTACATGCTTCGAAGATCCGCTATTATGCAGCTGTGACAACCAAACGCTTGGCGAATGTGTGTTTACAGTTGACCATGGAGAAAAGGTTTTGATTAACTTTACCTTAAGAAACGCAGGGGAATTGTTTTCAAGGAACTTTAACCTTACTGTCTTCGCAAAGAATGTTGAAACAGGAGAAATAATGGAATTCAACAGGGAAAACATTGTGATGCATCCGTTCTCAACAGACAACTGGACAGTATCAATGGATACCAGCAAGTTAGAGGGATTAAACGAGATTGTTGTGTTTGCAGATTCTGAAGACGATATAATTGAAACTAGCGAGCTTAACAACAAAGATGTGAGAAAGATTTATGTTAACGCAAAACCAGAAATAAAATTCTTGGATTCGGAGGAAGTGCAAGGGTATGGAGAAAACGTGAGCATCAAATCTGAAATTATTGATGAAGATGAAAACCTGGAAAATGTAACATTAACCGTAAACAAACCAGACAATACTACTGAAACTTTGAACATGTCTTCAAGCAGCATATTCTCGGCAAAGTTCTCTGACAATATTCCCGGAAGATACAGGCTCGATCTAAGAGTAGAAGACGAATTGAATGATTCGGCAGGCGCTGAAAGAAACTTTGATCTGTTCGATTCGTTATATCTGAACGTTAAGACTGATAAGGATGTTTACTTCTTCACCCAAGTAGTAAGACTTACTCCAGCAAGACTTTCCAATCTAACTAAGTCTGCAATAAACAACAGGCCAACATTGTTGAATGCATTTGACAATGTGGAAGAGATAAAAGGTAATGATAGGATAGCAATAAGGACAAACGCTTTTGATGTTGACGACGATCTTCTAACCCTTCATGTATGCAAATCCAACAAAGCCGATGGCGATGGTTGTGTGGAAGGAACCTACTGTAAGTCTACAGAAAAGTTGAACCCAGGCTGTTCGTTTGACACGGAAAATGACGACACGCTTCACAACTGGTTTGCATTCGTGTTTGATGAAAACGGTTTGAAAGACGGTCCGATGGAAGGAAATTACACAACCGACTCCACTCCTCCAAACACAAGATTCTTTACACTGGCATCGGATGCGGAAAGGCTTGTGGACACGCAAAATGACTTCAAGACAATCATAACCATACAGGGCGAACCGGGAATGAAATGTAGGTTTGGAAAAGATCCAGCAAACAGATTCCACAAGGATAGAAGCTATTCATTGTTGGAAAACGATTGTGTTGTTTCAGGGGAGTTTGCAAACTGCAATCTAGGAGACTTGAAGAAGGAGGATCCATCAAAAGACAAGATAACAAACCTAACTAGAGCATATGTAAGCTGCGTGGATGCGTTAGGAAACGAGCAACCAAACACCGAAAATGTTGATGTGGAATTCGGAATAGAACCTGAAAAAATGATATTCGACAATTACCAGGGCAACATGCTTGTTCCCGGATCCAGAGTTGACATAAATGGGGAGACAAGCTTTTGTGTTGATGGAATAGGAAGATGCATTCCTAATACCGAAATAAGAAACGGGTTTGTAACATTTGACAATCCAGGAGTGTTCCATCTAAGATATGTCGACGCAGAAAACAGAATAAAGGATACAACGGTGTTTGTGAATTCCATGCCCGTGGTTAATGATCAAGAGTTCATAGACAGATTAGGCGAGCACGCCTTTGATGTGTTTGTTAGAGTATCAGACATCGACAATCAAAAAATAAGTTGCACATTATCAATGAATACTTCAAACATAGAAATGACTGTAGATAAAGGCTTAGCTAATTCAACTCTAACAGGAACTCCTGCACAGATTGTAACAACTCAGATAACTTGCACCGATGGAATCGAGAATGTTTCAACATCCTCATCAACACATTCATTCCCGAATTCTGCACCCCAATTAAGAAACATTCCTGATGTAAGTGTTGACTTAGGCAGGTCTACTCAGATAGATTTAAGTTTCTTTGGATTCGATCTGGAAGGAGACTTATTAACATACGGGTTGGTAAGTCAGAGTGATACCGGGGTGGCAAGTGTAAGTGTTTCTGATAGAAATTTAGTTGTAGATTCGATAGGGGTCGGAATGTCTGAAGTGTGCTTAAAAGCTAACGATGGCTTAGCTGACAGCAATGTTCAATGTGTTAATATTTTTGTTGAGGATCAGACAGAGTCTAAGCTCAAAAACAACGAATTTGCAAACACGGATGTTAGGTTAATGATGTTAATCCAATTCTTTGACAGCGTTGATTGGATTGAAGAGTTTTCAGGGGAAATGCAAATAAAGATTTTGCCGGGATCTGAAAACCAAATAGATCTGAGCAGAATATTTGAGTGGAACACTTCCATATCAAGACATCCGGAAGGACTCTTTAGGGTGTTATTCAAGGCTGTTGATGGGAATAATGCAACGCTGCTTAATAGGGATGGAAACGAAATCATAGATTCTTACGAGTTCAGGCTAGAGTTGTTTAACAGGCCTCCGGAACTCAGCGGCATACCTGACCAAACAATATTTACCAATGAACAGCTTTCCATAAACCTTCTGGATTTTACAACGGAAAACGAGCAGAATATTGAAGACTTGAAATATGAGATTGTTAATCAAAGCAACCCTGATTTAATCAATTGCACGATTGCAGACACACACTTCGTCTCATGCATTACTCTTCCAAACATGACAGGGGTGAGCGAGATAAATGTCAGTGTCTTTGACGGGTTTGTTTATGACTTTGATTCATTTACCATAAGAGTAATTCCGTTTGAAGAGTTTGTGGCTGCAGGGAACTTGACATTCACGTTCATTTCAGATCAGTTTAACTTAACTGGTGATCCCTCTTCAGGATTCAGAAATGTTTTCGTGAGTCCAGAAACACCGCCAGGAAGCTACAACATAACTGTAATAGTTTCAGACGGCGTGTTTAACGTTTCAAGGAATATTACTGTAATCGTGGCTGCCCCAGGGGTTCCTGTGTTGCATACCATAGGAGACAAATTAATTGGCGAAAATGAAACTCTAGTAATACAGTTAAACGCAACCGATCCTGATAACGACACATTAACTTTTGGAACAAATGCTGCTGAAGTTCTTCCGAGTGCATTCACTTTCAACGAAACCACAGGCTTATTCACTTGGACGCCAAGCTTTGACAATTCTGGAAATTATCTTGTGACATTTAACGTAACCGACGGAAATTTCAGCGACAGCGAAACTGTTAACATAACTGTTTTGAATACTAACAGACCGCCTGTTTTGGAATTCATCCCAGATATATCTGTAAGGGAAGGAGATCTGATAACAATTGTAGCCAATTTCAGCGATCCTGATAACGAAAACAATGTTACAAATGATGATAACAATTTGACCGTGTTTATAAACGACTCGAGATTCGCAAAGGAAGGAAATGTGTTCACTTTCCAGACAGCATTAGGAGACGCTGGAATGTTTGCAGTATTAATTACCGTTGGCGATGGTGAACTCACAGACTCTCAGGAAGTTACAATAACAATAGAGAGATTCAATGTGCCGCCAGTTTTAGAACCTATAGGAGACAAAACTGTTAACGAGAATGAAACTTTAGTAATACAGCTTAATGCCTCTGACTCTGACAACGACACGCTAACATTTGGAACGAACGCAATAGAAATTCTGCCTAGCGCATTCAGCTTTGACTCATCAACAGGCTTGTTTGAGTGGACTCCGACATTTGATGATTCAGGAAGTTATTCAATTATTTTCAACGTAACCGACGGCAAAGGCGGCTTGGATGAGGAAACCATAACAATCTTAGTATTGAATGTGAACAGGCCTCCTATACTAGACCCAATCGGAAACAAGGAGGTTAACGAAACGCAAACATTGACATTTGGCGTCACCGGTTTTGATCCTGATGGAGATTTGATAGAATTCTTTGCAAGCGGTCTTCCTACCGGAGCAACTTTTGAAAACCAAACGTTCACTTGGACTCCGGACTTTGATCAGAGAGGAAGCTACGAAGTTACTTTTACCGCGTCCGACAGCGAACTTAATGATTCGGAAACCATAACAATAAATGTTGGAAAGGTGAACAGACCACCTGTATTAGAACCTATTGGAGATAAAACAATCAATGAAAGCCAAACGTTACACATTCCGCTTATCGCTTTCGATCCTGATAGGGATAACTTAACATTCAGTTCAGACGCAACATTTGGAATTTTACTTATTCAAATTGGCGGGGTTACATTTGAATGGATGCCGAGCTTTGATGACGGAAGAGAACAGCCTTACGAAATAACTTTCATGGTAAGCGATGGCGAATTGACAGATGAAGAAACTATCAGAATAACGGTTATGAACATAAACAGACCGCCTGTTTTGGATCCGATAGGCAACAAGGAAGTCAATGAAAACGAAACACTGATGTTTGCTGTTAGTGCCATAGATCCGGATAATGAAAATAACGCAACAAATGACGATAACACGCTAGTATTTTCTGCCACAAACCTACCAATCGGAGCAACCTTTGAAAACCAGACATTCAGTTGGACCCCGACATTTGAACAAACCGGCAACTATATCGTTACTTTTATGGTAAGCGATGGCGAATTGACTGACTCCGAAGACATTACAATTAGCGTTGGCAATGTAAACAGACCACCCGAGTTAGAGCCTGTTGCAGACATAATTGTTAATGAAGGTGATTTGATTACTATTAACGCTGTTGCTTCAGACCCTGATGGCGAACCAATAAACTTTTCGATTAACGACACCAGATTCACGCAAGCTGATTCCACATTCAATTGGCAGACAACGTTTGATGATTCTGGAGATTACATTGTGTTAATATCGGCAAGCGATGGCGAACTAATAGACACGGAAGAAGTAAAAATAAAGGTTAACAATGTTAACCGCGCTCCGATTTTAGAGGCAATTCCAGACGTGACTGTTAACGAGGGCGAACTGGTTAGAATCATTCCTTCGGCCACAGATCCTGACAATGAAAACAATGTTACCAATGAAGACAATGCTTTAATGTTTAGGTTCGGTGTTCCATTGAATTCGAGCGGAGAGTGGCAAACGACATTTGAGGATTCAGGAAATCATGTTGCCATTGTTGCTGTAAGCGATGGGGAGCTTGAAGATTCCCAGGAAGTTAACATTACTGTTTTGAATGTAAACAGGCCGCCCGAGTTGGCAGAAATTCCTGACGTAATTGCAAATGAAGGAGATTTAATTAGAATTGTTGCGAACGCTTCTGACCCTGACAATGAGAATAGCGTTACCAATGATGATAATATTCTTACATTTGCCATAAACGATTCAAGGTTTGTGCAAAACAACAATGTGTTTGAATGGCAAACTCAAATAAGTGACGCGGGAGTCTACGCATTTAACATTTCTGTAGGCGACTCCGAATTACAGGATTCGCAGGTGTTCAGAGTCATTTTAAGGATTAACTCTTCAATCAATTGCGATCCGGACACAATTAAAACAACCACACCAGCAAAATGGATAACTTGCTACATCGAATTTACTGCTGGAAAGGATGTCATGACTGTGGATGTAAACTCAACGGTTTTCATAACCGAATTGGGATCTGTGAACGCTGAAAACGACACCAAGTATGATTTTGTGTCTAGACCAAGGAGGCATGACACAGATCACGACAAAATACCAGAATTCATGGTAAAATTCAACAGAACACTGGTGGAAAGGATATTGAAGAAGGAGTTGAATGTTGTGACTGTTGCAGGTAATTCTGCGGAAGGGTTCTTTGCAGGGAACGACACTGTTTTGATGATTGCACCTCCGAAAATCTTTCGGTAGAATTAGTTTGGCTTCATTCTCGTATCCATTAGATATTTTTAATATTCTATCAGTTAAACGGATAATCCCACCAGTTACTTCTTCATAAATTTCTTTTAATTCATAAGCCTGTTCTTTTCTGCCAGTCTTTCTTAGAAATTCAGTTGATTTTTCTATTTCTCTTTGAATTATCGTTGTAGATTGAATAAACTCTTTTTTAGAAAGTTGTTTCAGAATCTCTTTAATTTTTGCATCTTGAGACGCAGCTATAAAAACAGACGTATCAATTATTATCATAGATAAATTAGTCGGCTGTGAAGTATTAAAAAACAACGCACTGGACTACTTCCTGTGGATTCTCTGTTTCTTATACTTCTGCCAAAGTGAGGGCCTAAATCTTGAACCTCAGACTCGAATCTCTCCGGGCCCATTTTTAGGAGGTTCGAACCTCAAGATATTGTGGGCTCTTCTTCTCTTAACTTAAATATTTAGAAATTAAACATAAATTATGAAATTGAAAACACCAACTAAATTTTTTGTTATTATCATAGCCACTGTAGCTCTAATGATCGTGGGATATTCTATTCTAGCTCCAAACTATGGTTTTGGTCCATGCGGAGATATAGCTACCTTAGGAAATGTAGTAAGTCGTGCTTGTATCGAATGGTTTGAGCAGAATTACTCTGATGCAAGACAAATTATGATTAAATGTTGGGATGCAGATAAAGACGGAACTTTAGACGGTGGAACTTCATGTAATCAAGATAATTTAGAAACATTAGGTGACAAAATATACAATACAGGCTCATGTTCAGATGGTATTGGAAATAATGAACAAGCTATAAGAAGGCTTTGTGACTTCTCAAGATAGTATTGAGGGCCTAAAAGCTGAACCTGAGATTCGAGTGGCTCCGGGTTCATCTTATTTTATTATAAAAAACAAATTACTATTGTGAGAAAATGGACTTCGAAGAGATATTAAGAAAAAGGCACATGACAAGAGTCTTCAAAAAAGATGAAGTAAATGAAGAAACTATCTACAAGATAATAAGAAATGCTGCACGTGCTCCTTCTGCTGGACATCTGCAGCCGTGGGATTTCATTGTAGTGAGAAGCAAACCAACAAAGGAGAAATTAGCCAAGGCTGCCTTAGATCAAAGCTTTATCGTCCAAGCTCCTGTAGTCGTTATAACCTGTGCAAACACACAAAGATCTGCGGCAATTTATGGAGATAGAGGAGCGACTTTTTACAGTATAGTTGATGCAGCATTTGCATCACTAACTCTCTTACTTACC
>Ga0213870_1001530_pt1 | contig 10353 bp, 7 predicted proteins | sample WICALVC2017_Meta_FD_160119 | JGI IMG/M metagenome (GOLD analysis project Ga0213870, IMG submission 160119) | Freshwater microbial communities from subterranean cave lake in Wind Cave National Park, South Dakota, United States - WICALVC2017 | ecosystem: Environmental > Aquatic > Deep subsurface >... | reverse complement strand
GTAGATACGCGTCAAAAATACTATTTCTCTTTTTCTTTTTAGTTTACCGATTTTTGTTAAATTCGTAGGATTGCTCAATTAGAGTCATTGTATAACGCAGGTCTTTTTCAGAGATTATTTTTAAAACCTTTAAATTTTTAGCCCAGCCATATGATTTCGGAACTTTTTTTACTATTTTTTTAGGGTCATCAAAATTTTTGTCTGGTAATAAAATATATATTTCCAATTTCTCTTTATAAAAATGTATTGAACAAAAGTTAATACGACTTTCGCCTACGCGATACGCGACATAAAATTGCTTTGGAACTTCTTTAATCTCTCCCAGATCAAGCAATTTTTCTTTTAACTGATGGTATAATTTTCTTGTTTTATCTGACCCTCTTTTTAGGTGTAAATCTAAATCATAGGGTTTTATGTTCTTTGCAACCTCTCTGATAATTTTATCTTCTCCTGTTATTCTCTCTATGTTTTCCGATGTATCAAGTGGCTCTACTTTTTCATATTCAATCAATCTTTTATCATAAAAATTTACCTCCCATAATTCAAGTGGTAAGTTTTTGAAGTTTATTGCTCCCTTTTGATGAGGTGTAAAGTAAGAAGATATAAAAATTATTCTTGATTGAGACCAATTTACATTGTCCCTATTCAATTTTTTATTTTTTGTATTCTCATTATATTCTAAAAGAAATTCTGCTTTATTATTCAGCATTAAGGCAAGATAAGCAAATCCCTGGTCAATAACACTAAAACTTCTATCTTTTTTATATTCTATAATTACAAAAGAACTATTTTCCCGATTAAAACAGAGTGTATCAATTCTTAAACCCTTATGTTGAAACTGAGAGGAAACATATTCTAGGCCAAAAACTTCATCTAAATTTTCTTCAGTTATTTTTTGAATAACCTCTTCTGAAGGCACAGCTTGTTCCCTTATTTTATTCAGTTTGTTTTTTGATTGAATATATATTGGCATTTTTTGTTTAGATGGTTATTTCATAGCTGAATAAACTCCTCTCTTTAAAGAATGGACGAAGCCAAAAAGCCCGTCTGGGTATTTGGTTTTTATTGCCTCTTGCTTTGCGCTCATATTGGGAAGCTCAAAAAACCTTGATGATAGATTTTCTTCACTGCCTCTCAATTCCAGCTATAGCTGGAATTGAGAGAAAACGCCGCTATGACCGCTATAACCGCCACAACCGCCAGAATTTAGAGTTTTCATAAATCGGACAGGCGCCTGTCCGATTTAATATTTCTTCATTTTAAACGGTAAACCACCCCTCGCCCGACACCACCTACTTGTTCAACCTTATTCTCTCCTTCCAACGCGTCCATATACCGCTGAACCGAACGACCGGAAACGCCGAGCGCCGCCCGAATTTCAGCATTGGAAAGTTTGCCGCGCTCGCGCAAAAGCGCGAGCGCGCGTCCTTTGCGCTCCTCCTTCTGCGAAGCCGTCTCAATTGCCGAGCGACATATCCCCACAAACTCTTCTCCGGTACTAGTCCCATGTTTTTCAGCTTCCTTTCTAGAAATCCAAAAAACAAAAGCCACCGCCACCACAACCCCGATAATAACTAAGAATAAGTAAGTCATAAGTTTATTTTATATTAAATCCTCTAACCGCGTAAATCTTCCTCTCTCAAATCGTGCTTGGTCTATCCTCTTATATGACCATTCTTTACCTGTTAATTTAGACACTTGCTTACACCACTCCTCGGCTCGTTTGTCTTTGAACTTTACATCAACATCTTCTCTGCCCTTCGTTTCAATAACCCAGTAAGCATCCTTTGTTTTAGCGATAAAATCCGGTATATAGTTCCTTACAAATCCGTTGGTATCAATATACGGAATACGGAAATTAAGCGTCTGTTGATGATTTTTCATAAACGCCAGCACGTCGTCATCGTTATCAAGGAGGCACGTAAATTGGTCCTCTAATTTATTCTCAATCGGCGTGAAATTAAGGACAATTTTCTTTGCTTCAAAAATATCCCGCGACCACGGAAACGGCTTTATGTTGATGGCTCGCAATTCTTCGCCCACCAACTCTATATCCTCCGATACTGCCGTGAGATCATTGATGCGGTCAACAAAAACTTCTATCAGCCGCACTCTGACTTTAGCGTTATTGAGCCGTTTCAAATCGTCCTCGTTAAAGTCCAGTGACTTATCAAAGAGTTTGTTTTTGATGTAGTCCTTCGTTATGCCCGCGATGTTTTCAAATTGGCCGGGCACTCGGCTGTATTTCTGAATCTTTTTTGTAATCGCGCTGATATAAATATCCGGCCTGTCCGCAAACGGCATGGTGAGTATTTCTTCTTCCTCGACTTGCTTGGTAAGTAGGTCACGCTTCCGCATTCTTATTTCCACAGGGTTTAGGTCCTTATAGTGGAATAGTGGGGATGGAAAATCGGAAATTTTTAGCTCTTGAAGTTTTTTCACCGACCTCGTTATACCTCCCTGCGTAACCGGAACGGCAATATCATACTCTTTTTTATTTTCATCAACGCTGATTATTTTCGGTATCGCCTCCGGCTTGCCTATGGGCACAAACTCAATTTCCACTCCTTGCTCGGTTAGTGCGTCTTGAATCAAATCGTGGAACGCGGGGTGTTCAATCACAATCAACTCATCGGTGTAATTGCCTAAAAGTTGGCCGGGAAACATCCGCCGCAATCCGCGACCAAGCGTCTGCTCCGGTAAGATTTTTGAATCCGCGCTCAATGGGCGTAACGGGGCAATCACTTTTACATTCTTTACATCCCAACCTTCCCGAAGCATAAGCACGGAAACAACGGCAAGATATGGATTATCCGGCTCATCAACTTCTCTTGCCCATTTACGCGCCTGTTCTAGTTCTCGCGTTTTAACTTCACCATTTCTATCTGTATGAATAGTTAAAACCTTATCAGATAACTCTTTGAAAGAATCCAAGTAATCGGCCACTTGGTCTGCGGCCGTGGTGTTTTCGGCCATAACGAATAGAATCGGCTTTTTGCCCGTCTTTTTTAACTCTTTGTAATAGAGCCGCCACTTATCCACCGCCGCGTCAATCTGAACTCGGTATCGCTCGGCCGCGTTGTCGCTCTCTATCTCTGGTATGTTTTCAATCTCGGCAATTTTCGGCCGCTTTACTACTCCGTCGTGAATCGCCTCGCCCAAAGTGTATTCGGTAATTATATGAGTAAATAAATTTCCTCCTTGGTCTTTGGGCGTTGCCGAAAAATCAAGCTGACACATAAGCCCCGTATTTTCGTAAAGCTCCGCGATTGCCTTATACCACACCAAATCCTCGTCCCAAACATGATGGGCTTCATCGTTTAGAACCATCACATTTTCAAGTTGAGATAACCTATCTTTTAGCTTGGCGAGCGTAACCGCAATATCGCTTGGCGGTTTCGGACCAAGCAAGTTTTCTACCGGATTATCAATTTCTCCATTTTCGCGTTCAACGAATTTCTGCCAGTTCAAAAGATACAGCGTTCCGGTTTTTGTCGTGGCTCGTTCTTCTTCCGGCCCGATAACATCAAGCTGGAAATCGCCGCTCCATTCGGGCGGAAGAAACGGATACTTCTTGAAAATGCCGCCCTCAAAAAATTCAGGATTTTTTGAATCGCCCATCAAGCGGTCAAGCACAATGAGATTTGGCGCGATAAGGACGAAGTTTTTGGTAAAGCCGTCCCTTTTCTCGCGGGTAGCGTTGAAGTATGACCAAACAACGGCCATCGCCATAACCATTGTTTTACCCGAACCAGTGGCCATCTTAAACGCATATTTGGCCCACTTGTCCGCGCTGGGGTCAATCGGAATATGGGCACCTAACTTTTGAGCAAGCTGATATAAACTGCGTCCTTGTAATATCTCATAGCAGAAAACAAGATGCTCCATAGCGTCCCGTTGTGCGCGGTAAAAGGAAAAAGTTGAGCCGTTTGATAGTTGATGTTCCTCTGAAAACCACCAATCCAAAAGCCGCCGTGTTGTTTCGGATGTTCCTTTGTATCCATCATCTCGCCACGCTTTAACCAACGGCCGCAACGCGCGAACAAGGGGGAGGTTTGATTGTGTGATTGAATCACTTTTCATCTTCGGTAGTTTTAAGTTTCTTGCCGCTAATAAATTGTTTAATGCCTTTAATTAAGCTCTTTGCGGTATTCCATTCACTGGCGGGGGCGGAGAAATCTTCTTCAATGACCTCCTTGAACTTTCTCGCCACTTCCATTTTTAATAATTTATGTTTACTTGATGTTAGCTTACCTCTAAAGAAACTTTCCAATTTGTCTTGTCGGGGTAAATCCATAGAAATCTCGCTTTTGTCCAAACTTCGTTTTCTTTTACCGCACTCTTTCCTATACACCCTAAAAATTGCCTCCTTTAGAAGCGACGCAGGTAGTATATCCTCAATCGTTTTAAGAGATGTATCTTGCGCAACGAGAGCGATATTTTCAACCGGAGGGTTTTCAATTCCAACCTTTTTGAATTGTTCCTTTATAGTGTCAATGTCTTTATCGGCATCAATCACGCCGTGAACAGAGTGATTTGACATCATTGCGAGGGTCATAACCTTTGGAACTTTGTCAGCACCATAAGCCGGAACTATTGTTAATTTGTTTAGTAACTCTTCGTCAAATTTTTGAAGAATCAGTCGGATATAGATATGGTCCGCTGGCCCTTCAACCACCAAATTCTGTTCTCCAAAGAGAAAGGCCTCATCTATATTTATACCGAGCGCGGTTCTTACTGGTTCTGGAATACTACCAAACTCACTTGATGACCACGCCTTGTTACCAATTTTTGTATCTTCTTTTTCCTTCTCAAGAATTCTAATTCGTTCAGGAAAATTCTTGTCTATAAGGTATGGTAAGTGAGTAGTATATATTATTTGATTGCCCATCTTGGTAATTGCGGGGAATGTTGATGAAATCATTTTCCTCTGACCTTCTATGTGTAGAAAAATTCCGGGTTCATCAATCAAAAGAATAGAATCCTTCAGTTCTTCATCTGTTGAAGCCAAGAAAAAAATATTAAACGCCAACGCCCATTGTAGGCCGCGGCTTCTTTCGCCGGGTAGAAATTCTCTCTCCTCTCTTATCCTTATTTTCAAAATATCGCCCTCGGCGGTTAGATGAATCTTAACAGTATCAACGGGCCAAAATGCTCTTAATAATTTCTGATTCGCTTGCTCTGTTCCAAGTTCTAATCTCGTGTCGCGCCTAACCTTGTCTTGTGAAGAAGCGTGTTTTACTAAATCTTGCGGAACAATTTCGGCAAGTTTTAATAAATTTATAACTGGTTCGTGACTATCCGGTTTGCTTATCAGTTCTGGAATGGGCACATCACCTTCTGCCGGAAGGAAGTATTGGTCAAAATCTACACTGTCAAAGTAGTAAAACCGAGGCAGTAAGGATACAACCAATTTTTCAACCTCTGACCTGATTTGTTGCTTCACCTCATCACTCAATCCTCCCTTGGTTAATTTCTCATCTACTTCTTCGGTAGGATTCTGCGTGGCCCCTGCTGTTTCACCGGCAGGTTCTGAAGTTTTGCTGTAAAAATTTGACTCCTCATAATTTATTGCTGGATAATCTATCCTATAGCTTTTCCCTTCTTTGACCACTCTTACCTCATTTATATCCTCACGACCGAAAGCCGCTTTGAGTTGTTGTTCTTCTTCGGGATTGGATGGTGTAAATACCGCTTCTAACGAAGGGGTAATGCCGTCTTCCAGATAATCCTCCGAGTGGCGCGATATGTCTTCGTTGGTGAGTTCTTCTTCCTTGTCGCACTTTTCTATACCCAGTAGAACATTGGATTTACCCGCTTCGTTAATTCCTACCAAACAAGTAACATCTTTTTCAATATCAAGAGTATCGCTCCTAACTGTCTTAAAACTATTAAATTTTATTGAGAGTAATTTCATATCTTCACCTGAATAAGTTTTGTCGTATCGTTCCCGAAAATATCAATCACCTTGACGAGGATATTATATTTTCCGGCCTTTGGATAGGTGTAATCCATCAATAATTCCAACTTCGGCTCTTTGCGCGTGCGGTAGCGTTGATTCATATTGTGGAAAGTGTCGTCCTCCTCGGTTTTCTCCCCGTGCTGGTTAAACATCCAATCAACCGCCCAATAATCAATAAAATCGCTCCAGTTTTTGACCTTATCCCTTACTTCTTCCGGCAATAGTTCCGGATTCGGAATAATAAAATCTTTGAGCGTTATTGCTACGCGCTTTCCTTCTGTTTTCGGTTCAACTTCCAAATACGCAAGTTCGTAAAAGTGTATATCCTCTTTCGTTTTCGGGTCGCTCACATTAAGCTCCATCACCTCGCGCGGTATTTGGAAGGTTGAGAGTTTTACGCCGTATCGCTCGGCTTCTTCTTTTACCAAATCGTGTAATCCCATCTCCCATTCCCAACCAAGCACAGCAAGCGATTTTATTTTGTTTTCTTTACACTCGCTCAACGCCTCGCGTATTTCGGAAAGCGTTACCGGAGCGTCCACCGCGCCAATGCGCACGAACGCCTTGTCTTTTTTGCCGTGTAGATTTGTAAACCCTTCTATCGGCTCTGCGTGATAAAGCTCCAAAATAAACTTGAGATAATTTTTATAGCGGCCGTTTAGCTTAACCCAGCGATGCCGCTCATACTTTCCCAAGTTCTGAACGACAAACGGCTTTGCTCCCATATCCAAAAGTCGCTTGCGGGCGATGTGAATTGCGAATCTTCCAAGATCGGACATAATCCATCGTCTATTTAACTTTTCTGCCGCTGCTCCGGTAGTCCCTGAACCGCAAAAGAAATCGGCAACAATATCACCTTTGATGGATGACGCCGTTATAATTCGCTCTAAAAGTGCTGATGGTTTCTGAGTTGGATATTCACTTCTTTGAATTGGAGAAACCTCACTATCGAACCACATATCAGAAACTAAAGACCCCTCACTCTCACTTAAAAATAATTTTAACCTATACCCACTTGGTGTTTTATAAATTCTTCCCCCATCCCAAAATTTTTCTAGATTATCAATAGAATATAGCCATTGTTCTTTTACACCCCTAAAATCAAAAGTTTTCCTATTCGAACTTCTTTGAGAGCCTCCCGCAATTAAAGCAACTGTTTGATATAGACCTCTACCGTCATTATCATCTTTTGAATAGCCCAAAAGTTGCTCTTTGGTATATGATTTTAAAACTTTATTAAAGATATATTTATCTCCTTTTGAATAAAAAAATATGCTATCGTATTGATTCCCGAATCCAACGGACTGACCTTTGGGGCTGTTTGTTTTTTTCCAAACAATTTCACTTCTAAAATTATATTTTCCGAAAATCTCGTCCATTATCATTTTTACATAATGACCTACACGATAATCCAAATGAACATAGATTGATCCATTGTCTGCTAAAAGTTCTTTCATCAAAACAAGGCGGTCATACATCATTTGAAGATAGGACTGCATGCCCTTGCCCCAAGTGTCGCGGTAAGCTTTCACTTCAAGTGCGGACGGCTCTTTGGTAACCTCTGCTCCATCACCGATGTTTATGGTAAAGGAAAAATCATCGCCAGTCGCAAACGGCGGGTCAATATAAATGAGATTTATCTTACCCGCATATTCTTTGAGAAGCGAACCCATCACCAAAAGATTGTCCCCCCAAATAAGCCGATTCTTCCAAGTTAAATCCTGTCCGCCCAAAGTACGCTGTTCGATTTTATCTTTTATCAACTTGCCCTGCTTTACTGGAATACTAAAAATATCTTTCTGTCGTACTCCACGCGGCGAATTGATTGTCTCAATCGTCTGAAACGGCAACTCCACACGCTCAACCTCTTTGTGCTTATTCGGCCAAACAAGCTCTGTCCTATCTATTGGTTGTATTATTTTTTCTTTTTTCATATTTCCTCTATTTTACGCCATTTTAGCCGAATACGCACGACGGCGCGCGTATTCGCTTTTTGGCTCTTCGACTGAGCTCAGAGTAAGTAAGTCCTTTATTTTTATTTTCCTATTTTAACATTTTTTGGTAATTTTGGTTCGCTTACGCTCAACCAACCCTCTTCAAAGGGTCGTAAAAGTATTCTGGTATTCTGCAGAATACCAGAATACTTTTATAAATCGGACAGGCGTCTGTCCGATTTAATATTTATTTTTTCTTTTACTTCTTTAGAATTTGCCATAAATTTATTATAAATTTATTTACGACATTCAAACATTCAATTGAATGTTTGAATGTTATTTGGGTTTTGGCGGGGATTTTCGCGCTTTGCGTTCACTTTAATTCTATCTGATTTTGAACGATTTTTTATTGGCTTCTTGAAGAATCTTTAAAGTTGCCTGCACCGACAAATTGTCGCTTTGCAATAAAACCAGCCGCTCGCCTAATTTATCCAGAAGCGGGCTCAAAAATTCATCAGCCCAAGAAGGAGAAAACGTTAAAACACCGGAAAAATTAATTTCCAGTTCTTCATTCATGGGAAGTTGGACAAGCGTTGTTTGAAATGCCCTGAAAGCTTCGCTTCCCAATTCCCGAGATATTAAAGTTTTTCCAAATTTTTCTAATTGTAACCTCATGTATTATTTACTTTTTAAGATATTTAAAACTCAATTTTTGCCATACAGCCACGTACCATATCTGAGCCACGGGTAACTTTAAAAACTTTATTTTTACCCTTCATTCGCACTTCAGCATCTCCGCTGACAAAAAATAAATCTATTGGTTGGGCAAGCACCACCTCCCTGACTAATTTTAAACCGTTGCCTCTTTTCTCCGGCGCGCGCCCGGAAATGAATTCTGTAAAAGCCACATTAACTGCTTCAACATGGCTGGATAATTCTGGACGAACTTGTTGAAGCGTTTTTAGAACACCTAAGCCTCGGTCAGCAAGCACAATAATTCCTTTTTGGATGTCATACCCAAAAAATATACCATTTATATCCGGCCACCTTCCTATGTTGTGAGCGAATGAATTGTCGCCAATTTCCCCCGCGACCAAAACTATTAAGGAATATAGTTTTTCAAATCCTGGTTTTTGCATTAACGCATATTCCATTTTGGAAAGCCTTGCCCGGAAAATGTCACTGTGCTGGCAATAAAATGTCCCCGGAAATTCAGTGCCATTTTTAATCCAATCATATGCCAACCTAAAAATATCGCTTGCGAAAATATCAATATCTTTTTGGCGATAATAACGATGGGTTCCCCCTTCTTTTTTTATAGCAACCAATTTACCACTTTCATCCCAGCGACGAAGGGTGTCTATGGAAACTCCTAATAATTCGGCGGTTTCACTAATTTTGAGTAATTTATCTTCCATGCTCAAATCTTATCATATTATGAAAATCTATGCAATAGATGGCAAAATCTATGCAAAACTTAACGAAACTATGCAAAAGTTATAAATAAACTTGGCCAACCGTTATTTTCCAATCCCTATTTTATCCGAATACCCCGGTAGTAGAACCTTCGGTTCACTACGGGGCGCGGCGCCACGGCGTCGTGCGTATTCACCCCCACACCAAAAATTTTGGTGTGGGGGTTCACGACAAACCAACAAACTTGAGTTTGTTGGTTTGTCGTTTTGGTTTTGGCGGGGATTTTCGCGCTTTGCGTTCACTTTACTCCTAAAACGGTCTGTTTTCAAGAGTCGGTTGAAACAAAAGCCCGCTGGTTTTTCGGCGGGTTTTTATTTTCATAATTATTTTATTTAATGTTCTTTTAATTTACTCTTTTTTAATTTAAAATTCAATCTTTGGTTTTATATTGCTTGAAAAAGTTTTTTTAATTTAGTATGATGTAAACAGTTCTTGCTATATTAATTACCTTGAATTACGAAATGCGCTCCACTGCGTCATTGCGAGCCGCAGCGAAGCAATCTTTCTTTCATAGTGAATACAGAGATTGCTTCGCTACGGCTCGCAATGACGGGAAAAACGGCATTTCGTAATTCAAGGTAATTATAGAAACCATTGTTCCGGTGTGGCGCAGCGGTAGCGCAACTCCCTGTTAAGGAGTGGGTCGTAGGTTCGAATCCTACCACCGGAGCCAGTCAGAAAATTGCAAGGTTTTGGAAGTCGCCTCGCTTCGCTCGGCGACCAAATCATAGGGAATTTTGGGCGAAAATTTGAATTGGCGATTTTCCGTTTTGGGAAAAGAAAAATTTTTATGAAAAAAGATAATTTTGATATCTCTACTGTTCCAAAAGATGGCTATTTGATTTTTCCGCTCTCTATGAGCCGACTGCCAAACGCACAAGCGCCCGCGGTTCTTTATGAATTCCTTAAATTTTTTGAAACAAAAATCAAAGTTATTTCTCTTGATGTGGTTTTTCTTTACACTAACGACCTTTACTTGAG
>Ga0213870_1001529_pt1 | contig 10359 bp, 10 predicted proteins | sample WICALVC2017_Meta_FD_160119 | JGI IMG/M metagenome (GOLD analysis project Ga0213870, IMG submission 160119) | Freshwater microbial communities from subterranean cave lake in Wind Cave National Park, South Dakota, United States - WICALVC2017 | ecosystem: Environmental > Aquatic > Deep subsurface >... | reverse complement strand
TTATAGAATAGTGCAGTTACAGCTATGGCCACAACTATAATCAAATAAAATATTATTCCAATAAAGAACCATTTGGCAGGACCCTCAAATGAAAGAGAAAGATACTGCATAATGTTTACGTCAGTAAAAGTGATTTGAAAACCAACTACCATAAATGCCATCGCAGTTATTATTCCGCCTTGGATTATAGCGGCAATTATGAATTTGTCTACCCACCTAATCCTATTATCTTCCATAATCTAAAAGTAAAATAGCAATGTATAAACAGTGTTATCTTTCAAAATTTTCTTTTAATATCAAAAAATGGTAGAAAGTCGTTATATCTTTGGATCGGATTTAGACCCAAACTATATCGTAAAAACTTAAAATTTACCCCCAATTGATGTAATTATATTGTCTGATGAAAAGCCACAGGATTCATCCAAAAATAAACTAGGATTAACAGTAGCAGAAGCAGTAGAACTGGCAGAAGCAGCGGCAAAAGCAGCTGCAGCAAAAGCAACGGCGGCAAAAGCAGCTGCAGAGGCAGAAGCAGAAAAAGAATATGAGGCAGCTGCAGGAGAAGCAGTATCAGCAGAAGCAGGCCAGACTTTTACTAATAAACGCGGACAAGAACAAATATTTAGAAGAGAGATGGGAGAGCCTGAATTTTTCCGTTATAAGAAAGATCTAGTTCCAACAACACCTATACTTACAGAAGATGATATTAAAGAAATTTCAAAAAGAGTTGAAATCCCAACAGATCAGATTCCACCATACAAGCCAGAACATATACTCAGTCCTGAATTAGGCGGAATATCAAATTATGAATCTGGAATAAGTGATCTTAGAGAGGAAACCGAACAAAAACTTGAACAATTAAGAAACAATCCTGATGCAACTATACAAGAAATTCAAAGAGCAGAAGAAGATTTGAAAACACTAGACTACTTGTATCAAAACTATTACTTTGGCATGAATGTTTTCCGTACAGCAAAAGGTGGAAGAGACAAACTTCGAGAATAAATGGTGACACTATGAGTAAAAATGATTTTAACATAGTCAATGTAAGAGTTACTTTCAAAAACCTCCCAATTCACAAGTTAGAAAGATTTGCGTTCAAAGATATCACTGCTGCATGTGAATCTTTTAAGAAAATTTCTGGAGTTTCAGAATGTGTAATAGTTCAGACTCATAGCAGGGTTGAAATATTTACGGTAAATAATCTGGAAAAAGGAGAAGTTCCAGATGCAAGGAGAAGTGAAGGAAAAAATCTTGTCATAAATAAAATCAAAGAAACGTGGATATCACTAACACAACTAGAACAATATGACCTTGACCATCTTGATCAGATTCTTGAGGTGTATATGGATACTGATGTTTACCTTCATCTGTTAAGACTAGCATCTGGTTTGGAATCAATAGTTGTGGGAGACGAAAAAATCCTTGATGACATAAAAGCATCAATTTCAGATACAAAGCTAACTAAAGTATCTGGCAGAATATTGAATAAATTATTTGATAGCGTTATACGAATTGCAACTCGTATTAGAGATTCTACTGGAATTAGTAAAGGAATAATATCAATTGGCTACACTGCTGTCAAAACTGCAGAAGAATATGGAGGTTTAGATGGCAAGAAACATGTTCTGCTTATAGGCACAGGTGAAACAGCAACCATGGTTGCTAAATCTCTTAATAAAAAAGGCTATGCGTTCGATATTTCCAGTATGACCATTGAACGAGCTACTGGTTTTTCTAAAATATTGGGTGGAAAACCAATAAAATTTGAAGATGTTTTAGCAGGGTTCGATAAATTTGACATAATTTTTGTTGCAACTACGGCAGATTATTTCATAATTACTTATGATAAAATAAGGATAGTCGTTGGAAATAAAAAGAAAGGTACAATGATATTAGATATATCAGATCCCAGAGCAGTTGATGAGAATGTCTCTACGCTTCCTGGAACTAAATTAATGTTTAGAGATCAAATTGTTGAGGCAGAGGAAAGAGATTTGCTAGCTAGGAAGGACATAGTTCGTACTGTAGAAAAAATGATTAGTAAAGAAGTTCCAATTCTCGAGGCAACTATAAACCGACTTGAACCAGAGCCCTTAGTTAAGGATGTATTTGCTAGTGTAGACTCGTTAAGAAGAAGAGAATTAGAGAAGGCATTAGAAATGCTAGGAGAAACTGATGAGAAAAAAATCAAAATTCTTGATGAGTTGACAAAGGCGGTTGTAGAAAACATTGTTTCTATACCTGCAAATAATTCAAAAAAAGCATCAGAACAAGATTAATCTATAACTGCTTGAAACTGTGAGTAGTTTTCTTGATTCCCCAAATAAAAAATGAAATTTAATCATTACTGAATTTGAACATGCATTTGAAACATCGATCATATAGGCAAAGATATCTTACCCACCTTGTTCGTAAAACCAATGAAACAAGATATATAATACAATTTTTTTCTTGTTAATCGTGACTAGATTCGTATGTAGAGATTATGGTTTTGAGTGCGATTTTATTGCAGAAGGAGATGATATCTCAAAGGTAATCGAGGAATATAGTAAGCATTCTATTGATGAACATGGAATTGAATATTCCAAAGAAGCCTTAATGCAATTCATAATAAGAAAAGGCTGAAAAGACAAATTTATTACCAAAAATAATTTTAATGGTTAACCGTATGATTCGTATTTTACTTCAAAGCTTCCATCTTTACGTTTATCGTGTTGGGTTACAAAACCTTTTGGAGACATATAGTCCATTACACCGTCAATTGTTCCCTGCCAACCACAAATGTAGAACATTGTGTTATCTTTTGTAATTTTTTCTCCAACAAGTTTTTCTAAAGGCGACATTTCCCCATTACTTGATCTGAGGAAGCTTTCAACTCTACCTGTTTGGCCTTTCCATGATCTGTTAAACCATTCTTCTGGTCTGCTTATACTAGCTCTATATGTAAAGTTCCACTTGTCTTTTCCTCTGTCAATACTTTGGGTGTCTAAATCAGTAAAGAGTCCTTTGTAACTTAATTCGTCTACATAGCTAGAACCATGTAAAACAACAATCTCTCTTTTGTCTCCCACCACATTAAGATGTCGTGCAAAGCTTACAAAAGGTGCAATACCAGTACCACCTCCAATGCAGACAATTCTTCGCTCATCTTTACTGCCATCTGGTAATTTTTGATTAATTGTTAGGGCGTTTCCTGTTGGTTTTGTCAAATATACCTGCTCTCCTTCACTTGCATAGAATAGCTGGGTTGTAACACGACCAGGCAAAGGTTTTCGAACCCACCTAACTACAAATTCAAAATACTTTTTGTTTTCAGGATGTGAAGCAATTGAATATGCTCTGCGAACAATCTTATAATTTTCAGCTACTACTGGAATACCGATTGTAAGGAATTGACCTGACTCATAATCTGGTATAATACCATCATTTGGAGCTATACGGAAAATCATGAGATCTTCTTTGAGAAAATGAGTATAGGTAAGAGTTGATTTAATATCTTCTACCATGCTTGAATAATTTGTTCTTAAATGGTTAAAAATCTTATGATGTTTTATCGTGAAAATATTTTCTATACAATCAGGATCTTTTAGCATGTTCTACTAATTCATTAACTTATTCAGGAAAATTAACGCCGAGAATTTTTTTGTTGAAGTTTACTAACAAATTTTTTCAATTTTTTATCTAAAATTTAAGCGCCGGGAGAGAGATTTGAACTCTCGAACCCTTGCGAGTACGCGCTTTATGGTTTGTATTAATTTCCAGGCGCGCGCCCTACCAGGCTAGGCGATCCCGGCATAATTTCGCCAATTTTAGTTCGGAAAAGCTGATTATATAATACGTTATACAATGTAAAAACCACATATAACAAACCAGCTAGGGAAGTTAATATCTACACCACCTATATACAAAATATACTGAATAAGCATGAAGGATGCAACAACTATTAGAATTTTAAAAGAAACTCACAAAGACTTGTTAAAAGTCATGGGACAGATACAGGCAAAAACTGGTGAGATACCCACTCTTGATGATGCATTAAAAGAGTTATTAGAGAATTATAAGAAAAAATCTAGATAGTTGTTCTGATATTAATTTTGTTATACGTTTTTAGCCTTCAAATCAGTAACAAATTGATCAAAAATCAAGTCTGCTTGTTCCTTGGTTATAGGTCTTAACTTCTTTATCGTAGTAGAATATTTTGTGATTAGTTTTTCTTTATCTTCTTCAGACAAAGGAATTGAATATTTAATAGCAATTTTTTCTGCAATATCATCCCAATAATTTTCTACATTTGTTAACATTTTCTCCAAATCGAATGAAGGAATTAATGCATCCTTTATTTTTTCAATAATATTCTTGAAATTTTCAATAGTTTCTGTTGTAAATTCCGTAAACTCTCCACTTTTTACTTTTTCATAGAAATTTCTAGATATGACTGCTTTGCTTGCTTCAGTACTATTCAAACCATATTTTTCCTTATCAGAAATAGAAAATAGATCCTCAATAGATTCATTTTCATTTTTACCCACAAAAATTATCTCATTATCCTTCATTCCATCTCTTTTTAATTTATTGAACGTCTTTTTTGATCCTTTTTGGTCTAAAATGACTCGATATTGTAAGCCTAATCCCATCAGTAATGCTAGAATAAGTCCAACGTTGGTATTTCCTACACATGGTATAAGAGAAATATTTTCTGGAAAATCATAATTGTTTTTTCTTTTCAAAATTTCTATCATGCTACGAAGATAATAATAATCGCTAATGCCCTCTAACACAAGATTTAACTCCTTTGAAAAAAGCAAATCTCGCGATATATCAAGTCCGATAGCCGTTATTATTGGCGTTAGAGTATCAAAATCAGCCCCCTTATGGTAGCTATTAGTGATAATTGTTTCACCTGAATCTTCATTTTTAACAACCAACCTAATACGATTTAATTCATTAGGATCTATCAGGTACGGAGAATGTGTAGTGAAAATTATCTGATTATTTTTTGATTCTTTTTCTAATACTTTTAGTACATCCCTCTGAGCTTTAGCATGTAGATAGAGTCCTGGTTCGTCAATCAAAATTATGTTATCTTTTTCTGTACCCTCAGCTTCTAATCTTAGATAAAATGATAAAAACCATTGAAAACCTTTACTTCTTTGCTCTGGTTTATAGGAACTTTCCTTTCCTTTATCACGAATGAAGATTGATACCGTTGGTTCATAGATTCTAAAAATAAATTCAACTGGATTTTGTTTCCAAAACTCTAAAAACTTTGTAGTAGAAATTCTAGAACCTCGTTCAGCCAGATTTTCTCTAATCTGAATATCGCTAGTTCGGATTCTATCAAAATCCAAGTCCGCAAGCTTTCCTAGATTGTACACAATCTTGTAGTTATTTTTTAAACCTTCTTCCGTAAACTGGTCAAATGGTACCGTCGGTGGCAGAAGATCTTCAAAAGTAATGAATTTTACAACTTTAGGACGTAACTCCCAGACCTTATCTTTTATAGTTTCTTCTTGGTTTTGAATATCTTTAAGCAAGTTTAGCAATGTACTCATTTTTTCTGCTAGGTCTGGATCACTTGGTTGATTAGTCTTTGGGTTACGTGGAATTTCCCCTGATTTTTTTTCAGTTTCAGCTATGGTATTATCTAAAGTTTGAACTGATACTGAATCCATTGATGATATTTTTTCTAGTTTAGATTCTATTAGGATTAAATTAATGGCTTCAATTTTGTTGTTTATTTCATGTTTTTTTTCTTGGTCTAATTCGTATAGTTTACGGCCAATATCATCAATTAAATTTCCACTTATTTCATATTCATCCTTGTCATGATCTACTGTTATTGTTACTAGATCTGAAACCTCGGTAGCTCTTATTGGAAAATCTCCAATACATTTTTCCTTTTCTTCATTGCATAGCTGAAAATTATAAGTTATGAAAACAGGGATATCTTTTCCTTTATTTAATGGCCTATCACTTTCGACAAATTTTTTTCCTTCATTTAACGCTGTAAGTGCGTCAAGAATGTTTGTTTTTCCTGATTCATTCTTTCCTGCTAATACCGTAATATCCTGTGCAATATGACACTTAACATTATTAATGGAACGAAAGTTTTCTATTTGAAAAGATTTTAACTTCAATTTTATTCCCTTTTTGTTATAACATCTTAAATTAAAGATGATCCCTTATTTTTGAAAAATGAAGCAAATTTTTACATTGTTTTCTATCAAATGTTCAGTATATCCACATGTCCCATTCTATCCAGTGATATGGCAACTGAGATAGAAAGAAAATTCAAGGATTTAATTGATCATTCAAAGATTTAACGTCATGATTAATCTCTCCATTGTAATAATCACACTTCTAATAATTCAAACTATGATTACAGATAGTTTTTCTCTATCACAAGATAATGATGAATTGTTAAACAGAGAATTAACTACCATGATTGATAATGAATTTGATCAATCATACAGAATAACATCAGGAGATAATTTTTTGTATGGATTAGATTCAAAAAACAATCGAATTCAGATATTTGATGAATTAGGATATGCAATGTGGGGGTTTGACCTTAAGGATGAAAATAAAAATAAAATTCATGCAACGGATTTAGCCGTTAGTGATGATGGAGTAATTGCTGTAATTGATCTTGAAAATTCGATGATAAGATTATTTGTATTTGATGGACGTTATGTAGGGAAAGTAGGCATGTATGGTTCAGATAAGGGTCAATTTACTGAACCATCAGATTCTGCTATTTATAAAGAAAAAATTTACGTTGTTGACAAAGGAAACAACAGAATACAAATTTTTGACATTAGTCAGGCAAAAGAACTGAAAACCACAAACGATGAAAATGGCAAAACGAAAATTATACTACAAGATTTTGATAGTAAACTGATAGGAGAATTTGGCTCATATGGATCACAATATGGTCAATTCAATGACCCAACAAATATTGCAATAAATGATGATAGAATATATGTATTTGATAACGGAAACGCTAGAATCCAAATTTTTGATTTGGTTGGAAATTTTTTAGGAAAATTTGATTATATTGACAAGAATGTAGACTCAGTTGAGATAACTGGTTTAGAGGTTTATGAGAATCGAATCTATGTGTTGGACAAAACAAAATCAATGATTCATCTCTTTGACTTGAATGGTAATTTCTTATCATATATTGACAGTAATGACTTGGGAAAACCTCTATCGCCATACGATTTTACTGTGCATAAAGAAAACGGAATTTATGTTACAAGTGGGTTGGCTTCAGGATTTTTTGCAACCCATTTTCCTTTTAGAACTTTTGTAAGATACTTGCCAATAATCAAATCTCCATGAATGTCAAATCTAAGCTTGTCTCGCCAATTTGGATCATCAGAAGTCCACTCCTTCCGATCGCTTGACAGCCAAATATCTTCAAGCTGAGATCCTCCCTCGCCACCAATACCAATGAATTTTATACTTCCACGAGTTGTTGCACGGGCTTCATTTAGCTTGTACCAAAATTCCAAGTCTTGGTACTGACACTCATCAAGCACAATCACATCAGGTGATTTGCCTTCTACTTGGATGAATCCTCCCTCATCAGTAACAAAGTAAATAGTAGAACCGTTTTTGAATATGATCTCATCAATGCTGCCTATAGTGCCACGTTCATAACCTCTTACCATCTTTTTTAGAAGCGGGTTTGATTCAATACAGCCTCGCCTAAACTTGTTGTTTGCAAAACCGCGTCGATTGATGTTATCGTGGGTAACAAACACAATAGTAGAGTTTGGTCTTGTTGTTGCCATAAAGGCAAGTATGTCTGTAAGGTATGTTGATTTGAATATCTGACGCCCTCCAAGAATGATAATATTCTTGCTTTCATCATGGTAGATTTGCTCCCAAAATGGGCATGCGAGAAAAGACCTTGGTTTTCCCTCTACTTTTGGTCTTGCTTTTCTAATCCATTCCATAATGTCTTTTGGAAGGCTGAGAATCTTTTTCTGTACTCGTTGCAGCTTTTGCAGATTTGGAAATAATACACTATTTTTCATCATGGTTTTGTCTCATCGTAGAATCTGGGTCCGCATCGTAATATTTTGAAATATTATTAATCAAATTTGCAACAAACTCATATCCTTTCAATTTTTTCCAAAAATCTTCAGTGTTGTCTGTCATATCCATGACCTTATCTCGTATTTTGATGAGAATAGTTAGTGAATCAATCAGGTATTGATCGCGACCTCCTGATTGCAAATTTTTAATTTTTTCCCTTCTAATGCTTAAAAGGCGTCTTTTTATTCTTCGATACGTGTCTTTTGTAACATTAAACCCATTCTTTGTTAAATAACTTACAGCTTCATCAGCTGAAAAATGATTGTCCATACAAAATGATACTGCCTTGACTAACTCCGGATCGTCTTCATAACGTAGTCTAGACATTTTTACACTCCAATGATTTTTTATTTTTATTTATCAAATTCCAAGGATAATGAACAGAGGTTGAATTTAATATTCTCGCACACATCAAAAAAAATATCAGAAAATAACGAATATTAAATACAAGTTCTACCATAAACATTGGAGCTATCGAGAGCTGTGTCCCCTCCCCCTGTCTGATAATTATTTACGAGTGAAACTGTCCAAAATGTACAAATTAAAAATTAGTCAAAATTTTTATCTGCGATCTTAATTGCATTATAAAATTTAGACAAAATATTTAATCGATTATACAAATTTTAATTACCAACTTTTTCATTTTTTAGTTTTCGCCATAAAAAAGATCGAATTTCAAATCTAAATTAGGATTACAAATTTTTTAAAATATCATCTAAAATCTCTTTTCTTGTGTAGAATTCCTTCTCGTTTTCTGTGATGATAAATACACAAGATCATTAGATTCTTTAACGAAACATCAGACCGAATCCCGTTTTTGTGATGTGCTGTAAGGTCTTTTTTGGTTATTTTACCTTCTTTTTTACAGTCTTCACATATTGCATTAAAGTACTCAAAAATCGTGGATTGGTTAAATCGTCTTCTTTTTGATTTTGTATTTTCCATGCAGAATTTGAACTAGAGTAAACAAAAAGGATCATGTTAGAACAGTATGTTTTCGCTATATGGTTACAACCAAAACTTGGATCATGACAAGTTCTGCATAGTTATAGAACAATCCAAAACATTCTATTTATTAGGCCAGAACAAATTTTTAGCTAAAATGAAGATTGCAGTTTGCGGAATGGGTGTTGCTGGCTCTTACCTTATGGCCAGACTCAAAGAAAACCACGATGTAGTAGGCTTTGAGAGAATGAATGAAAAAGATCATGATTCTATTTGTGCGTGGGGTTCATCAAAATCAAAAATGCAGGAACTTTGCAAAAAAGCAGATATCGATTTTGAAAAATACATTATTCATGATGGAAAAAATCTGTATATAGAGATAAACGACGAACACAAGTTTGACATTAAACTAAAAGGATTATGCACCTACGACAAAATTGGAATTATTCGTGATATGACAAAAGGTTGCAAAGTACACTATGGCATTACACCAAAACTAAGCGATTTGGAAAGAGATTTTGATCTTATAGTAGATGCAACTGGATTCTATAGGATGTATTTACCAAAACCATCAAATGACTTCTACTTGCCCACATACCAATACAAAATTGAATATGAAAATAAAGTGCCTATGGATGACTTTTATGTCAAGCCGTTTCGAGGCATAACTGGTTATTTCTGGTATTTTCCATTAAGCAAAAATCTGGCTCATATTGGAGCAGGAGATTATAGAAAAAACCATGTTAAAGAGACTGATGAATTTTTGAAAAAATATGGTGGTAAAATTACTAAAACTGTTGGCAGGCCAATTAGACTGGCTACGCCAGACAGGTGTGAACCATTTTATCATGGAAAAGTAGTAGGAGTTGGAGAATCGATAGGTACCGTTTATCCCCTGTTGGGTGAAGGAATCATACCAAGCATGATCTGTGCAGATATATTTATCAAAAATATGGGAAATAACGAAAAATATAGAAAAGAAGTACTAACATATTTTGCAATCTACAGCAAGGTACTGAAATTTGTACTCTCAAAGATGAAAGGCGAATTTAGTTTCATAAAACAATTTGCCGATTTGCTATCAATTTTCAGGTATATGAAAAAAAATGAAGACAGGTTTGGGATGGAAATTCATATACGTGACTTGGTAAAAGTGGCAAAGGCCTAGCTAAATGTTACATAGCCAAAGTTTTCTCTAGCTGTCCTGTTTGATTTCATATTATAGTCATAAACTAGTCCAGAATATTCTTTCAAAACCTCTTTCATAGAATCAATTGTTTCTGATAAATAAAATCCCGGACAGTC
>Ga0213870_1001528_pt1 | contig 10360 bp, 9 predicted proteins | sample WICALVC2017_Meta_FD_160119 | JGI IMG/M metagenome (GOLD analysis project Ga0213870, IMG submission 160119) | Freshwater microbial communities from subterranean cave lake in Wind Cave National Park, South Dakota, United States - WICALVC2017 | ecosystem: Environmental > Aquatic > Deep subsurface >... | reverse complement strand
TGAAGTAATTTTTAGCGAAAATTTGATAGAATTTTGAGGTTTATACAACGTATAAGCCGAAAAATTATAGCAAATTTGCAGCAAAAATTACAAAATTGCAGTAGAGCCTTATTACGCAATGTCTTTACTACACCACCTCTGCCTGATAACAACTTTCGCCCCAGTAGTAGTCCCGACCCGTCGGGACACTACGGGACTTCGGAACGCTTCTATACAACTTCTCTAATGTAGCATTCCTCGCAATAGACAATCTCGAGGCGGTCGGGAGCATAGGAGGTTTGTATACCTTTTTCGCACTTAGCGCAATTTCGAGAATAAAGTTTAAATGGTCCGCGTCGCGAAATTCTATCAATAAAACGACAATTAAAACACTGGCGCGGAATTGGTAAAATCATCTTCCGATAGAATTGCAGTTCTGATTTTGTAATATTGTAATTTTTTTTACAGAGAATACATAATAAAATTTCTTTAGTGATGTCATCTGGCACATTATTTATATGATCTGGAATTTGTTCTGGCGTGATAGTTTCCTTACCTCGCGTAGCTTGAATATCATCTTCCCAACGGAATCCATATTTTAGTGCTTCGTCTTTTGTGAGTGGTACATTGTCCTGTGCTATGGTTTCGTTGTAGGCAAAAGGAACAACGGATGGCGACATAGATAAGCCATAAAGATTTTTACCCTTAAGTTCGTTGATAATATGCTCTCTAATTTTTTCGTATTCTTCTTGCGAGTATTGTTTGTTTAATATGCAGTACTGTGCGTTGCGTAGTCCATCGCAACCAATACAATCAGTACACGAACGAAGACTAAATGAGTACTCTATATTTTGAGAATTTTCTACCACAGAACATCCTATCATGTGTCGCGATAAACCTACCGCAACACAACCAATCATAAGTTCAGAATTATAACTATAGCCAACGCCGTCATACACATCCTTTGCCCGCTTGATGGAAAAGTTATATTTACAATCTTCGGAGTGCTCTACCTCAAACGAATTATTAACATTTTTACATTCAAAAAGATAGTCGCCGGTAGAGTTGATTGTTTTTAAATTATTATTCTCTTTTCGTGGAAATTTAGACACAAATAGCTCAAATTGTTTGCGCGCCTCTTCCATTTTTTTATAGCTTCCCATGATTTCACCAACTCGCGTTTTCCACTCTTCTTTTGAAAGCGACTCGTTCATAAAGTGATATGACTTATTGCGAAGATTCACACAACCAAAACAATTTTGACATCCGCTGGTGTTCAAAAGAAACATTGAGTCAACGCAACCACTTACATTCTGCCCGAAGATAATGCCGTTCGAATGATGAGCGTTTACCGTTTCATAGCAACGCTCAATTTTCGTTCCAAAATAAGCGTCGAGAACATCGCGACATTCTATAAGCCCACGCGAATACATAACTTCTTCACAATGGCCAGCGTTGAATAAGAGGTAGCAATGCTTGTTTCCCCCGGCAAAATTAGTATAATCGCTTCCGATATTTGGCCCAAGCCCAGTAGAAATATATGTGGCTTCTTTTGGGATTGCTTTCATTAACTCTCCCAACTGTTCAAAGAACGGACGTGATGAATTATAGGGTTTGCTGTATGAATATCGATCCCACTGATCTGACTCATAACAATTTTTACAATATACAATGTATGGTAATTTTGGGTTATACATTGTGATAATTGATTTTTTACATAATTGGCACACGCGTTTGTAAAGTGTGCGTTCATTGCGCCACAGAGCTCCCCTTTTAAATCGGCACTCCGGGCACCAAGTCGGCGGAGGCACTTTAATCTTTTCATAAAACTGAAAATCCTCAGGCTCTATTGTAAAGTCTTGCTTACAGTTTTGGCATTGTTTGTTTTCTGTTGGCATTATTCTTATCTAAAATTATCTAAAACTGGCTATACCCTCTTTTGTAAAGCTTTACAAAACATGGTATAGGGTGATTTTTATTTTTATTATCTGCGATGCGATTTTGATTTTGAGTTTCTAGGTTCATACTTTGTAATTCATAATTTATGATTCTAAGGCCTTAATCCCGGGTAGTTCTTCGCCGCTCAAAAAGTCCAGCATTGCTCCGCCGCCGGTAGAAACATGGCTGAATTTATCTATTAAACCTTCTTTATTTAAAAATTCAACTGTTTCTCCCCCGCCAACCACCGAAAACGCCCCGCTTTTAATAATAGCGTTAGCAACGGCCAGTGTTCCTTTTTTATATTTCTCATCTTCAATTTTTCCAAAAGGGCCGCTCCATAATATAGTTTTTGCAGACATAATTTTTTTTTGAAAAAGTTTTATAGTTTTATCATTAATATCCGTCGCATTTAAATTATTTTCCGGACCAAACATCCTCACATTCTCGAGAATGTGAGGATGTTTTTCTTTGAGTAATTCGTTTTTTATGAGACCGCTGATTATTACAAAGTCCGCCAATTCCAGCATTTTTTTAATGAATTTTACCTTGTCATGAACCTTCTTGCCTCCAATTAAAACTGCCAACGGTCTCTCTGGATTTTTTAAAACTTTGTTTAAGCTATCAACCTCTTTTTCCAACAAAAACCCCGCGCAATGGGGCAAGAATTTTGGAACGCCAACAATTGAGGCGTGGACTCTATGACAAACCGCAAACGCGTCGTTAACGTAAATTTCGCCCAATGCGGAAAGTTTTTTGGCGAACTCATCATTGTTTTCAATTTCCTCTTTGTGAATTCTTAAATTTTCCAGTAATAAAATTTCTTCATTCTTCAAGTTTAACGCTTCGCTTTCAGTTTCAGGACCAACACAATCATTTGATTTTTTAATCGCAACGCCAAGCAGTTTTTCAATCCTACTTTTAATTAGATCAATGCTTGCATTAGAGCCAATATCCGAATCGTCTAAATGGCTCATTAAAATTATTTTTGCCCTATTTTCTAAAAGATATCTAATGGTAGGTAAAGATTTTTTAATTCTGAAATCGTCTAAAATATTACCCTTATTATCAAGGGGGACATTAAAATCGCATCTTATCAAGATGCGTTTTGCCGCTACATCAAAATCCCTTATGGTCTGCAACAAATTAACTAAAGAACCAAAAAACTAAAGAACTGAAGAATAAAATTGTTCTTTCGTTTCTAAGTTCATTCGTTCTTGGGTTTTAAAACTTTACTCCATTGGCAAGTTAGCCGGCGGCCCACCTTTTTTAGACTCAACCACAGTAATGCTGGGGAGCATCGATCCAGTAGCTTTTAACGGAAAATGGAATAATGTTGCTAATTCTTCTGTGTTAAGAATAGGACATTCTCTTCTTCTATCCGGGAAAAGCGGGGTAAATCTCAATACTGCATTCCTCATCATTCTTCTGGCTCTTAAGAATACTCTCCTTTTTCTCAACACAAAGTGAACTCTCGTCCTAGTGGTATTGGTGAATCGAAGAGAATTCAAATTATTGCTTGTGAAATGACTAAAGTATGATCGTGAGTGGATTCTGTTAGAGGCATTCCAATTATCTCTCTTGGCAACATACATACCTCTCAGGACCGCTCTAAAAATTGGCTTCTTTATTTTATTTTCAATCTCTGAAATTATTTCCCTCTCGCCCGGAGTAAGCACCATTTCCCGCTCGCCCTCATCAGATTTTGTATATTTGGCCTTTTCTGGTGCAGTACCCGTAGAAAGTCCTCCGATAAGCATATTGATGACCGCAACTATGTCTTCTATTATTTTTTCAATAATGCCTTCTGATTTTTTAACCGGGCGTCTTGCCTTCCTCGAAATTATCCTTTCCGCTTCTTTTTTAAATTCTGGCTCGTCGTAATCCCCCGCCGCCATTACAATCAACTGTAGCCAAAACTGCTCGCCTGTCCCCAGCCGCGACATTGAGTCCAATAGAGAGTTTATGGGATCAATCCTTTTTTCTTCGGCAGAAATTTTTTCCCCTTGCGGTTCAAAAAACTTTTCGTAGGTCTTAATGGGGTAAGGGGCGGGATTATTCAAAACAAATTCTTCGCCGTAAAGATCCCACTCTTCGTTGGGAATATTGTGGGGAACCTCTTTGACATAATCCGAAACTTCGCTAATTTCCATATCGGGATAGTGGGCATAAAGAGCCGATTCAATGGCGCTTCGGTGATTAGTCATCACTCTCAAGTAAAAATGGATTTTCCCCTCAATACTGACGATTTCACAGGACATCCAATAAGGAGCATTATCTAATTCTCCCTCACACCATCTCTCTCGCCAGTTAGCAACATCGTAGACAGGACCCCAAATCACCGAAAAGAAATCTTCCATGGCTTTCAGGGGCGCCAGAATCTCTTTGGGAGGAGTTATTTCCAGCACCGTCCACTTCGTCCTCGGATATTCATAGTAGTAATCCCATCTCAACCACCACAAATAGACTATTTTTAATTGTATATAAAGCGCCAGCGGAGCAAAGAGCCACCACCAGACTCTTAAAAAGGGCACGAAAAAAACCGCGGCCATGAAAATGACCCACCAAAACGGATCCCAGACAATTTTTTTTACCCACTCAACCCAAAAGAAAAATGGAGATAATTTTATTGCCATTATCTTAGTTTGTAGTTTATAGTCCACCCACTACTCACTACTAACTACTCACTAACCTAATATATCCGGTAAATACCGCAGAATAGTTGAAATTAAAGAAATGACCAAAAAAGTAATCAAAAAAAATTCAAAAGTGAAAATAAGTGGTACAACTACCACCGTAGTTTTTTTCTCGTGCCAATAATAAATAAATGAAAAAAACACGACGTAAAAAACCGCGGTGGCCGCAAATAAAATAATGGTTTCCCAGAAAAAGCTCATAAAATTAACCTATTTATTCACTTTAACTCAAAAATAATTGCAAATCAACTTCGATTTTGAATTTTTGAATTCATATTAGCTAACATATAGCATACTTCTTGCTATCGCAGGAAGTATGCTATATGTATCACTACACAACCTCGCTATTGTAGCAAGTTTCGCCGCGGTAGTAGAGCATAGCACACTACACGACTTCAGCTTGATAACAAGCCTCGCAGTAAATAATTTCGGGTCTTTCCGGTGCGTAAGAAGTTTCAAACTCATTTGGACATTGACCTGAGTGATGGGAGTGTTGCTGTTTGCACATACAATGCCTGTGCCATAACTTTAATGGGTTTCGCTGCTTAAATCGATTAAAATGCCGCGTATTGAGACATTCTTTTGGCAAAGGAATATTCATTTTTCTATAAAATGCAAGTTCGGACGGTGTAATACGAAACGCTTTTGTACAGTTATGTTCTTGAGTAGCTTTGTTCCCTATCTCTTCGTATGCTTTGCATAAGATTATCTCTTTTATTATCTCATCTGATACAGTCTTAATATCATCTGGTAAATCTTCCCAAGATTTTGTGGGCTTATATTCTTTTTCTTGTAGAGCCTCCCATGTATAACCTTGTTCTTGCACTTCTTTTTCGGTAAGTGGAAAATGTTCTTGGGCAACAGTAGTGTTATAGCCTGATGCCGAAAGTTGTGTAGGGAAAAATTCTCCATATTTATATGCCCTCCCCTTTTTATCGACATAGGGCATGTCATTCATGTGCTTGATAATTTTGGGCACTAGTTCTTCGTATTCTTGTTTTGAATATCGGATATTGAAGATACAGTACTCCTGATTTTTTAAGCCCACGCATCCAAAAATATTTGAAGAAGAATAACAATTATCACAATACGTAAGATCATGACAAGAATCCCAACATTCGTTAATAAAACGAATTCTTGAACAATTATAGCCACAGTTTGCTGTTTCATACATTAATTCTGCATTGCGACCCCAGTAACAGTAGTCCATACAATCTTTTGACTTAAAAACCATCACCAAATGTTTTCCATTTTCTACATCCCTACTTTGATAAGAGTCTTTCACGTCTTTGCAATTAATAAGCCAATTGCCAGAAACGTTCACGCAGTTTGTTTTAATAATAGACTCTCTAATAAAATTATGAAGAATTGGTGTAAACTCTTTAGAAATATTTTCTATACCATTTCTAGTTGCAAGCTGTAATTCCTCCATCTTTTTTTTATATTCATCTTTCGTAAATGGTTGGTTAAAAATATAACATTGCTTATTCCTTAAACCAACACAACCAATGCAATCAGAACAGTTGCGACAATCAAAAAGAAAATAGGAGTTTCTGCATTGCCTTGATTCTTGAGAATATTGGACATTGTAGCACTCAAAAAGATCTATCCCTTCATAGGCGAGCTCTGATTTATCGACATTAAAACAATCCATGCAGTCCTTTGATTCCGAAATCAAGTAAGAATAAAAACAATCCTCATTGTAGTTTGCTCGGACAATTTGGTAACAATTTTTGTTGTAGCTTGCCCGATTACAATATTCGCTCCCCAAGGATTCTCCCTGTTGAACAATTTGAGCTCGAGGGACTTTTAATTTTAATTCAGCAAACTGTTCAAAGAATGATTTATTGAATTCATAGGTCTTACCAAACGACAATGGATCCCACTTATCACTTCGATAGCAATCAAGACAATAGACTGGAAATGGAGTGCCCTGAGGATACATTGATATCATGCTTTTACCGCAAAGACCACAAGTGTTTTTATATAAATGCCTCTCATTACAAAATGAAAGTCTGCGCTGTAATCTGCACTCCGGGCACCACGTCGGAGGAGGCACCTTCATTTTTTCATAGAAATCAAAATCCTCTGGCTCTATTGTAAAGTCATTATGACAATTCTGGCATTGTTTAATTTCGTTACTCATATTCGGATGGGCGCATCAGCCTCCGTCCTGCGGGACTACGGGAGTCCCTACGGGTCCAGCGGATAATGTTTGCCGTAGCCAGACTTTGCGCCATTAGGATGCTACAGTTTTAACATATTCCAACTTATTTATTCATTTTATTCTTTTTTTGTAAATTTGATCTCGCTTATCAATAATCCAAACAATTATCAATTCTTTTACCCAGTCAATTTTATAAATCACCCGCCATTCGCCAACCCTCAACTTAAAAAACCCCTTCCAATCACTACTTAATGGCAAGGGTTCCAAGTTGTCAAAGTTTTCTGTTAACCAATCTAACTTTGCAATAACTCTTCTTTGGATATTTTTACTTAATTTGTCTAAATCACTATGAGCTTCCGGTGTAAAAGCTAACTGCCAATTTGACATAATTTTTTATTCATAATTTTTTTTAACCGTCTCAAAAGGAATGAGCTGCCTGGGTTTTTTCTTTAATCTTTTCTTTACCCATTTTTGAAGCTCCAAACCAAAATCGGGGTCTGCCAAAACCCCTTGAACTATCTCAACAACTCTTCTGCGAATTAAATTATTAAGTTTCTTATCTTCAACTAATATTTTTGCCATACATTTTTATCTTAACAAAAATAGTTTTTAGAGTCAAACAACCTCCTGTTGATAACACTGCTCGCAGTAAATAATTTCGGGTCTTTCCGGTGCGTAAGAAGTTTCAAACTCATTTGGACATTGACCAGTATGATGTTGGTGTGATTGTTTGCACATACAGGAACGATGAAAAAGTCGCGGAAAATTAACTTGATGAAAGCGGTCTTGATGACGGCATTCAAAACACATACGAGGCAAAGCAATATTTAAATGCTTTAGAAAATCGAGCTCACGTTTAATAATACGATACGGGCGTTTACATTGATAACATTCAATAATTTCTTCCAAGATACTATCATCAACGTCTTTTATATGATCTGGCAGATTATTAGTTTGAATTGTTGGGTTGTGTTTTGGTATTGGAATTTCTTGCCATTTATAACCCTTAGTTAGTATTTCCTCTTTTGTAAGGGGGAAATAATCTTGCGCTATGGTCTCGTTGTAACCAAATGGGCTTATTTTAATAGGAAAAAATTCTCCATACTCTCTATCGCTTGTCATCTTTTCTTTAATTTTAGCAACAATTTTCTCATATTCTTCTTTGGAGTATTGCTTGTTCAAAATACAGTATTGCTTGTCACGCAACCCTACACACCCAAACAAATTTGAAACACCTGTACAGTTGTAACAATATGTAGCTAAGTTACACCCATAGACAATACCTACAAACAACTGACGCGAACCCTGTACACCAGAATCAAATGCCTCATATAATAACTCAGAATTATCACCCACGCCATAGCCATCATAAATATCAGATGCCTTAAATCCTCCATTCATACAATATTTACAGTCGCGAACATCCTTACCAAACACAAAACAATTCTTGCAATTTTTGGCATTTTCTACATTATCGCCGGTGGACTCAGGAGCGTTTATTAACATTGCAAACTTATGCAATGCTTGTTTTTTTATATCACTAAACTTTTCTTTCGCAGCACTTAAATTTTTATAACTTCCCATATCAAATTCGGCAATCTTTTTCTTATATTCTTCCTTAGAATAAGGTTTATTAAAAATGTGGTATGATTTGTTGCGTAAGTTCCAACAGCCAAAACAATTATTACATGATTTGCAATCAAATAAAAACCATGAATCCTGGCAATTTTGCGACCTAAATGAAAAGTGCGTATTATACAATTTTACGCAACTGACATCTTCGTAGGAAAGCGTGCAGTCAAATGTTTCAAACATGTCCATACAGTCTTTTGCCCAGTGACACCTGGAGGCATAGGCAACGTTTTCTCCAGTCCAACTTGCCGATACCAAGTATCCATCTTTGTATTCTCCTGTATGTTGCACGTAATCGCAGTTTATTGTTCTAGAATTGAATACCGACGGATGAGGTACGCGGTGCATCAGTTGGCTAAATTGCTCAAAAAACGGCTTTGAAAAATCATAGTCTCTGCCATAGCTCAATGGATCCCATTTGTCTGACCACCAATAATCACGTTCGTAAACTGTGTATCCTAAATCTGGCACAAAACCGGTAATGATATTTACTCCTGTAGCCGCGCATTTGGAGTGATGCAGTGTTCTTTCGTTGCGCCACGATAAACGCCTTGCCATCCTGCACTCCGGACACCAGGTCGGCGGCGGCACTTTCACTTTTTCGTAAAACGCAAAATCCTCTGGCTCTATTGTAAAGTCATTATGACAATTCTGACATTTTTTTAATTCTCTATTCATGGGTTTTTATCCCGATTAATTTCAGAAGTGAAATTTATACGGGATCCCGTATGATTAAATTTCATAATTTAATCATCGGGACAATTTTGGCACTGTTTGGTTTCTGGTTGCATAGTTTATTTTTTTCTATTCTCCTTAACCTTTTCTATAAGTTTTTCTAATATTTCTCGTGTCCCCTGTTTTACGGCCCATTTTTTTACATAAGATACATCTACCCTTGAAACACTCAAAACCCCTTCAATATCTTCCAGTTGACGAGTTGAGCCTGATTCTTGATACCAAAGTAATTTACTCAAGATTAAGTCTTCGGGCGAAGTAAAAACTATCTTATAGCCATCAACTTCTCTGGTTTTGCCTCTTTTAATTGCTTGCTCATTAAAAGTGTCCTTAACAATCCAAAAGTCAACCTTGAGTTGACTATTAGGATCAATAAAGTTGAATTCTCCTTTATGCTTTAGCGCTTCCCTTATAGCCTCTTCAGATACATAGACATCCTTATCCACCTTAAGCAATTCTTTTACTAGTAGGTGAATATTCTTAGGCAAGAGTGCGACAACGATATCGATATCTAATGTGGTGCGTGGACGCCCCCACGCTGAAACAGCCATTCCGCCTGTTATGATATAGGGAATTTCAAGCTTATTAAGTATTTTTGCTATCGTTATTAGTAGATCTTCTATTTCCATATATTTTTCTGTCATTAAGATCGCTTAATTTTTTTGCAAATTTTAAAAGCCTGCTGGTGATTTTTATTTTTTCACCAACTGACATCTTCTTAAACATCTCGTCTTGCATTTTTTGAATTTTACGAGTTTCTTGATTCATAAATCCAAAATCTTAAATTAAATTATATAAGTGGCTCTTCTTCCTGCTTTTTGGATTCTGAAGCCCCTTCTTCGCCCGCCGAAGCTTTAGCGGAGGCGCGGCCCTTGTGTTCAATAATGGATTTTTCATGAGAGCTTCTCATAATTTTTGACTCTTCTTCCTCCATCAACTTTTTTGCTTCGCCAGCTGCAATTGTGTATTTTTGGCGTGATTGCTCAACAATTTCTTTCTTTAAAGATTCGTGGGCGGCAGGGAGCACTCTAAGCGTTTCTGCGGAAAACGGGTCGTATGTTTCTCCATCAATTGTTTCTTTGATATAAAAATTCTGGACTCCCAGATTAACCATATCCTTGACGCCGAATATCGGCGCCATTTCTGGCTCCAGTTTTACCGCATCCTCTCCTCCAACACGAAAAACGATGATAGTTCCGGTGTTTCCCAAAAC
>Ga0213870_1001527_pt1 | contig 10365 bp, 11 predicted proteins | sample WICALVC2017_Meta_FD_160119 | JGI IMG/M metagenome (GOLD analysis project Ga0213870, IMG submission 160119) | Freshwater microbial communities from subterranean cave lake in Wind Cave National Park, South Dakota, United States - WICALVC2017 | ecosystem: Environmental > Aquatic > Deep subsurface >... | reverse complement strand
ATATTTCTATGGGAAGATTCGTTTTCAGCAAGCCGGCCAGATTAAAATTCAAAAGCATGGAAACCACGGCGACAAGCACTAAAATCAACGGCCAGAAATAACTTGAAATGCGCCAGCTCTTCATAGACCTTGAAACAACGACAAAGACAAGTCCCGAAACCGCCGCAAGCCATAAAACCCACCAGTTAAAAAGAAGCAATAAGAATAGGGACAAAAACAGCGCCGGAATTTTAACGTACCGCAAGGGGCTTTCCCCGGAAAAACCGGCCTTTGATATTGAAAATACCAGAAGAACCGAGGCTAAAATCCCGAAACTATTAAAGGTTCCGACAGTATTGAATTGCCCGGAAACGCCTAATAATTTGAAAACCGGAACGCCCAATAGGCCTAAAGTCCCCAAAAGAAGGGCTAAAAATAAAGACAAGCCGAAAACGTTAAGCAGCCGGCCGGCGTCTTCCTGGGTTGAATCCGAGTCCGAACGGCCAAGACCGAAAAGATTAAAAATAAGAAAAAACAAGACGGCGAAGGTGACCGAGCTTATTAAACTTCCATAAAATCCGGAACCGAATCCGCCAAATATGCTCTGATACCTGAAATCGGAAAATAAAGAAACCAGCAAAACAGAGGCCAAAAATATTAAAACCGCGTAGTTGGCCAGGCCTTTTTTAACGACCAGCCGGCCCGAACGGACAACCTGGGTCAAATAAAGAATCGGGGCCGCGCCGGAAATAACGAATAATAGAAACTGCTTATTGAATTCCAGGACTTCGCTGGTCCAAGGCAGGAAAAAAAGAGGAACCAAAAAGACAAGGGCATAGACCAGCCACCGGGCATATTTAAAAAGATTTAAATCCCTGGCGGGAAAAACGTCTGCCGTCAGGGTTGCCATCGGCTCTTCGCCGGTTTCTTCTTCAATGTTTATTTTTCTCAAAAAATCAATGCTCATTGCAATGGGACGAATATGAATCCTTCATATCTTTCTTCTTTAAATCTTCTTTTAGACAACTTATCCAATACTACCAGGTCATTGCCGAGCGGGGCAACCAGGCGGCCCGAAATTTTAAGCTGGCGTTTCCAGCCACCCGGCATCTCGCCCCCGGCGGCGGATGAAATTATCTTGTCAAAAGGCGCGTAATTCTCAAGGCCGGCTTTCCCGTCTCCGACAAATAAAGCCGCGTTCCCAAAATTATATTTCTTTAAATTGAATTCGGCAAGTCCTTTCAGTTCGGGAACATACTCAACGGAAAAAACTTTGCCTTTTTCGCCGGCTATTTCAGCCAAAAGCGCGGTCAAATACCCGGAGCCGGTCCCGATTTCAAGAATTTTATCCCCCGGTTCTGGCTGGAGCTTTTCAAGCATTATGGCCACCGTGGTCGGCTGCGAGATGGTGGCGCCATAACCAATGGCCAGGGGACGGTCTTCATAGGCCTGGTTCTGGTATTCCGGCAAAACAAAGTCCTGGCGAACAATTGTTTTGAAGGCGTCTATGATTCGCGGTGTGACAAGAGTTTTTTCGGAGATTAATTTTTGGACGAGAGCTGAATTAGAACTCATTGGCGGGAGCGCTCCGACTCGAACGGAGATACCGTGTTTTGGAGACACGAGTCCTACCATTGAACGACGCTCCCAGTATTAAAATTACTTCCCTTTTATTCTTGATTCCTTATGAACCGTGTGCTTTTTACACCAACTGCAGAATTTCTTCAATTCCAATTTCTTCTCTCCGGCTTTCGGGTCCTTGCCTTTGCTCTTGCCAAGGTAGTAATTTATTCTCTTGCACTCGCCGCACTTTAATTGTATTAATCTTTCCTGACTCATGATTTTATTCTACCGAAGCCAGCGGTGGGAATTGAACCCACGACCTACTCCTTCATTTTTGCCCTCATTTATAAAAAACATTTATTGAGGGATTAGACTGTATATTAACCCTAATTGGGTTCCCCTGTCAGTCGTTCGAGCGCTTAAGGCGCTACGGTCTGAACCTATGTCAGGCCTTTAACCGTAATTCGGGATTCACCCTGACGTTTCCGTCTGAGTGGGCAAAATCCTTTACCATGGAGTTGCTCTGCCTCTGAGCTACGCTGGCAAAACCCTAATGGGTGGTGAGGGATTCGAACCCCCGAAGCCCGTTCGGGCGCATGGTTTACAGCCATGAGCATTTGACCACTCTGCCAACCACCCAATCATGTTATCCTACGTCATTTTCGCGATTTTTTCAAACGCCTCCTTTATCTCCAAATCATTCGGGTCCAGCTCTAAAACAACGTTAAAAACCTCTCTGGCATCGTCATAAAGCTTCCTTTCAAAGTAAAGCGCGCCAAGGGCCTTGTATAGATTCTTGTCTTTCGGATTTTTGGCTATCTCGGCGATGAGATTGTTTTCTTTCGTCTTAAAATAGGCATCGGCTGATTTGGTTTCGTCTGCTGAACCGTCCGATTCGATGAATTCCGGCTTTGGAACTTTCTTTTGTCTTTTTTCCAAGAGCCGGTTCACGAAATTATCCGTTCTCAAGGAAAGAATTCTCACTCTCCTTAAAAATTTCTCATAGTCGGAGAGGGCATTTCTTTTAAAGCCCTGAAAATCGATTCCGTCCCAAACCCTGAAAAATTCAGGAAAGAACAAATGCCATAAATCCTCTTTCAGTTCCGGAAGATTTTCGTCATTTTTGAGTTCTTTGATTTTCGGCCAGACAATATAGCCGATGCCGGCGGCGCTTGAAACAATCAAAATTAAAGGAATAACTAAATACATAACCTTGAGAATTCGCCGATTTTAATATTCTCTCCGAGTTTGGCGATATAATTCGTGAGCAGTTCTTTCACGGTTATGTTTTGGTCTTTTATAAAGGGTTGTTCCAGAAGCTCGTCGGCGCTTTGAGGAGCCATCGAAGCGACTTGCATCGCCAAGTCATGGGCCAGTTCACGGAAATCGGGGTTTTTAGCCACAAAGTCGGTCTCGCAGTTTAAAACCACTATCGCCCCGACCTTTTTGTTGCCGTGGATATAGCTTTCTACTATTCCTTCTCCGGTCTCGCGCGAGGCCTTTTTAGCTGCAATCTCGTGTCCCCGCGAACGCAAAATTTCCATCGCTTTTTTCTCGTCTCCTTCGGCCTCGGCAAGCGCGTTTTTAATATCGGCCACAGAAAGACCGGTCTCGGCGCGAAGTTTTTTTATACTGTTAATCATAATTCTAGGTTGAGCCGCGACGGGAATGTCCGATGAGCGGATTCGGAGGCCGTTTTGGCTTGGTTCCCGCAAAGCGGGACAAAACGGCCGACGACCTCGGAGGGCGCCGCTGGAGCGCCCGAGAATGAGCGAATCGGATGTTCCCGTCGCGGCCCTAAATCAACGCTTTCTTTATCGTTTCCAAAATCAGTTCCACCGACTGCTTGGCGTTGTCATTCGCCGGGATGGCATAATCAACTTTGGTCGGGTCGCTTTCGGTGTTGCAGATGGCCACGGTCTTAATCCCCATTCTTTTTGCCTCGCGAAGCGGAAGGCCGCCGTGCCTCAAAGAACTCAAAAAAATCACGTCTGGCAATTTGGTCATCCTGTCCAAACCCTCGAATTTTTCCCTTAAAAGCCGGAGTTCTTTTTCCATGTCAAACTTCTCTTTTTTAGTCAGTTTCTCCAAGGCCTCCGGGTTAGCCCACTTCTCTTTCATTTCCATGTAATATTTTATCCTGCTTTGCATGGTTTTAAAATTCGTCAGCGTTCCGCCAATCCACCGGTCCTTGATGTAAGGCATGGAAAGCAAATCGGCAATCTCGATTATTTTGCCTTCCGAATGCTTGGTCAGGGCCGCCCATAAAACGCTCCCTCCGCTTTCTTTGGTTTTTTTCAGGAATTTAATCGTTTCTTTGAGCTCCTCCTCGGTCTTAAAAACGTTTATCAGATGGATTGCGTCTTTTAAAGCGTAAATAAACTCGTCCATCTTGGGATGTTTCACGGTTTTTTTCCGGCCGTAATGGACTCCGGCCAAAAGCATATCTTCATATGAAGGCAGGATTGCCTGCCAATTAATTTCAGACATCTTGAAAATTCTAACTTATTTTGTTAAATTAGTAAAGACATGAAAAAAAATATACACCCGCAATATTATCCCGAAGCCAAGGTCAAATGCGCCTGCGGCAATCAATTTTCAGTCGGGGCGACCGTGCCGGAAATCAAGGTTGAAATCTGTTCTGCCTGCCATCCCTTCTACACCGGCAAAGGCAAAGTGGTTGATACCAAGGGCCGGGTGGAAAGGTTCAAAAAACGGCTTGAAAAAACAAGGGGCAAAGCCCGAAAATAATATGATGCTAATCTACGAATCTAATGCTAATCTACGAATCGCGAATATTCGCAATTCGCATTATTCGCATGAAATTCGCATATTGGCATCGCGTTAATGAGCGAAGCGATAATGGAAATACGGGCCGGTACCGGCGGCGAAGAAGCCGCTCTTTTTGCTTTAAATCTTTTCAATATGTATAAAAAATACGCCTTGAGAACCGGATGGAAATTAAACATTTTGGATGAAAGCCGCTCGGAACTCGGCGGTTTCAGACAAATCACTTTTGAATTCTCCGGCCCCGAAGCCCTGAAAAAAATGGGCGGCGAAGCGGGCGTGCATCGGGTCCAAAGAATCCCAAAAACGGAAAAATCGGGCCGGGTCCATACTTCCACCGCCACGGTCGCGGTCTTGCCTAAAGTAAAAGAAACCGTCTTCAGAATAAATCCGGCTGACCTGGAAATAACGTTTTTCCGCTCGGGCGGGCCCGGCGGCCAAAACGTGAATAAAGTGGAAACCGCCGTCCGAATCAGGCATAAACCCACGGGAATAACGGCGGCTTCCCAGGAAGGACGCTCCCAGCAGGGAAACCGCGAAAAAGCCCTGGAGGTCTTAAGGGCAAAATTATGGCAGGCGGAACAAGAAAAAATGGTCGGGGAAATAACCGAAGAGAGAAGAAAACAAATCGGTTCAGCCGAACGTTCCGAAAAAATAAGAACCTATAATTTCCCGCAGGACCGGGTTACCGACCATCGCCTCAAAAAGAGCTGGGGCGGCCTGGAAAAAATCATGGACGGCGAAATAGACAAGATTATTTCTGCTCTTCAGGCGCCTTCTCAATAACTTTTTCTTTCTTCTCCTCCTTGCCTTCTTCAGCGCCCTCGCCGACTGACGGCTCTTTCTTGATGACCTCCACTTCCTCAATTGACGGCGCGGCTTCTTCAATCACTTCTTCGCGGGGTTCCTGAATCAGGGCGACGATGTCTTCCGGATTGGCCTCTATTTTAACTCTGTCGGAAACCGAAATATCTTTAATCTGAATATGGTCGCCGAAATTCTGAAGGCGCGAAATGTCAATTTCAAGCTCATGGGGCAAATCCTGGGGCAGGGCCTCAACTTCAAGTTCGTTGACCGTTTTAACTAAAATTCCTCCGGCCTTCACCGCTTCTGATTCGCCTTTCACGACGACTGGAATATTGGCTTTTATTTTTTCAGAAAGATTCACTTTGTAAAAATCAGCATGGATTATTTGGTCGCTTACCGGGTCTTTCTGGATGTCTTTTATCACCGTCGACTCTTCTTTTTCGCCAGCTGGCGAACTTATTTTTAAATTAATCAGAGTCGATTCGCCCGCTTTTTTAAAGATTTTTTCAAAGTCCTTATATTTTGTCTGAATCGCAATCGGTTTAAAATTACGGCCATAAACTATGGATGGCAAAAAACCCTCTTTCCTTAAAGAATTTAGCGACTTTCCGACTGATTCCCTAATCTCGGCCCGGAGTTCTATCTTTTCCATAGACGAATAGATATTACAAAATAATTTATAAAAAATCAAGATTACTGGGTATAGCCGCTCTCAGAACCCATCTCGGCAATATCAGTTTCTTAAAAAGCTACCTCGGATACGCCCATTTTGGAAACGCTCGGCCTCGTACATCTTTAATAATTCTGTGGTTCCCTGTTTTTCAGAAAAAACCCTCGCTCCTCGTTCGCCTCGCTACAAAGACTATCTTCTCTTTACGGCTCGGCTCACGAGGTTCCAAAATGGGCGTATCCGACGCTTTTTATTCAGAAACTGATACAGCCGAGCTGGGTTTCCCTAATTTTTACAAACAGAGATAAAAATTAGAAAGCGCGAGGCATATGTCTCTCGGGAAGTTCATGAAACCGAGCAGCAGGGTAAGTCAAGAGTGTTTGAACCCAGCACTTATTTTGTAATACAAAATAAGTGCTGGGGAGTCTTGACTTTGCGAGGTTGAGTGTACAGCGAGCAAAACTCGCTGGTGTTTTGCGAGCGGTTCCCGAAGACATATGCCGAGGGAAGGTTTCTAATTTTTATGACGAGCGCTATTTGTAATAAATCCGGTTGTTGATTTTCAAATCAACGTACTCAATGGTCTGGCGGCGGCTGGCGGGAAGTTTTTCGTCCAAGAATTTTTTCAGCGCCACCAGCTGGGTCGGGATATCGCTTGCCTTATCCAAATAAATATTCCAACCCTCTTTTGTCTTTACCCAAAACTCAAACGAACCCGGCGGCAGAAAAAAACCGCTGTATCCGACAACCTTCAGCTCATCCAGGATGTTTCTGGTCAGATTCACTTTTTCAAAGAGTTCCCGGTCGTCAAATGCGTCGGCTAAATTAAAATCCCTGCCCCGGCCGTCTTCTATGGCCAAAAACGCTTCGCCGGAAAATTTCGGCGCCGCCTTGAATAGAACCCCGTTCCCGTCAAAAAAGAAGCATTTGCCGCTGTCTTCTTTACACCATACTCCGGCCGCTTCTTTCTCATCAAGCTCAACGCTTAAATATTTTTTAAAAAAATTCTTGTTTACGTCAACCCTGTCTATTACTTTGAATTTCTCGCTCAAAGAACGCTCCAGTGTTTCCGAACTGCTAAAAAGTATGTTTGAAAACGGTTTTATGTAACCCAATAGATATGTTTTATTCAAGTAACCGTCAACGATGCTTTTTATTTCTTCTTCTCTTATTTCTTTATTCCCGTTCACCTGAACCTCTTTTATCGTAAACCAGCCCGAAAAAAACAAGGCGTAAGCCAAGAACGACGCCGAAAAAGCGAAAGAAAAAACAACCAAAAAGGCGACTCTAATTTTTCGCCTTTTTCGTCTGACCCTTAACTCGTCTACATATCCGTAGCCGTATCTTGGCATAGTTTCACATGTATTTCTTAAGAGCTTTGGGAATTTTAATTGAACCATCTTTCTGCTGGTAGTTTTCCAGAATGGCCAGAATAGTTCTACCGACGGCAAAAGCCGTCCCGTTTAACATATGAACGAATTCCAAGTCCCCGTTCTTGCGCCTTAACCGGATGTTCAGCCGTCTGGCCTGGAAATCGGTGGCGTTTGAAGTGGAGTGAGTTTCTTTGTATTCACCAAGCCCCGGGAACCAGGTTTCAATATCAAAGGTTGACGCTAATGGTCTTGCCGTGTCTCCGGTTGAAAGATGAACCACTCTATACGGCAAACCTAATTCTTTCATCAGCTCTTCTTCAATCGCCAAAAGTAATTTATGCTCTGATTCCGAATCTTCCGGTTTTGAATATGAAAACATCTCCAATTTGTCGAACTGATGAACCCGCATCATTCCGCGAACGTCTTTCCCGTAGGAACCGGCTTCGCGCCTGAAACAAGAGGAAAAAGCAACATAGCGGACCGGCAAATCTTTCTCTTCAAATACTTCGCCTGAATGCATTGGTCCGACTGACTGTTCCGAAGTCCCGACCAAATACTGTTTGTCCTTTTCCAAATAATATCTCTCTTCCCTGTCATCCTCGGTATCAATATAACCCATTCCTTTGAGCATCTCCTCTTTGATTAAAACCGGCGGGATGACAGGAATAAATCCTTTTTTGATAAGTTTTTTCAAAGCGAAATTTATTAAAGCGAATTCCAAAAGCGCGGCCTGGCCCTTCAAATAACCGAATCGGGAACCCGAAACCTTGGCCGCCCGCTCGGTGTCAATAATATCAAGTCCCGATTGCTTCGCAATCGAGGATCCTCGATTTGCTGTTTGCGCTTTGCGCAAAGCAAATCGGGACGACTCCCCAAGTTCATAATGCTTTTTCGGCTCAAAGCTGAATTCCGGCTTCTTGCCGACTTCCCGCAAGACAACATTATCCTTTTCGTCTTTCCCGACTGGTACATCCGACAAGGGCAGATTCGGCAAGGAATACAATTTTTCTTCCAGGTTTTTCTCCGCAACTGCCAAACCGTCTTCCAGGTCTTTGAGCTTGTTCTTCAATTTTTTCAGGTTCTCCATCTCTTCCGGTGACGGCTTTTCTTTTGAACTTCTGTTCATCTCCGCTCTCCCCTCTTCCAGTTCTTTCAAAATCTCGCGCCACTTTGAGTCTAAAACCAAAATATCATCAATAATACCAACATCAAAATTGCGTTTTTTCAAACCTTCTTTCACTTCTTCTGGATTTTGTCTGATAAGTTTTATATCCAGCATTTATTAACGGGGCTTCATTGTCGGAAACAAAATTACTTCCCTTAAATTATGCGAATCGGTCAAAAACATAACCAGACGGTCTATGCCGATGCCGATACCGGCCGCCGGCGGCATTCCGTATTCAAGCGCCTCCAAAAATTCTTCGTCATAAGGATGCGCCTCTTCGCCTTTCAATTTCTTATGCTCTTCAAATCGTTTTTTCTGGTCCAACGGGTCGTTTAATTCGGAAAAGGCGTTGCATAATTCAAATCCGCCGGCTACGAGCTGGAACCTGGCAACGTCGGTTTCATTTATTTTTTTAGCCAGCGGCGATAAATCAACCGGATGATTAATTACAAAAGTCGGCTCAATAATCGCGGGCCGAATTTCTTTTTTGAAAATTTCATCGGCTTCCAAACCGCTTTTCCCCTTTAACAACTCCTTAAATTCCACTCTTTTAAAGGGCCTCTTAAAATTTTCATTTAAGCGCCCGAAAAGATTTTCCGTAAATCCGAGCAGCCAGTTATAGTCCTTATAGGCAAAATAAGCTTCCAGCATCGTGAATTCGGGATTATGGTCGCGGTCAATCCCTTCGTTCCTGAAATTCCGTCCGATTTCAAATACGCTTTCAAAGCCGCCGACTAAAAGACGCTTAAGAAAAAGTTCGGGCGCGACCCGAAGATATAAATCCAAGTCAAGGGTGTTCAAATGGGTTTTGAACGGCTTGGCTAAAGCGCCGCCGGGAATGGTTTGCAAAACCGGCGTCTCAACCTCAACAGAGCCATGGTCCAAAAAATACTGTCTGAGCTTTTTAATAATCTCGAATCTTAACAGGAATTTGTCTTTAACCTCCCGGTTAAAAAGAATATCCAGATATCTTTTTCTGAACCTCTCTTCAACGTCCTGCAGGCCGTGCCACTTTTCGGGCAGGGGTAAAATGGTCTTGGCCAACATTCTATAACCCTGAACTTCCAAAGTCGGCTCGCCGACTTTGGTCCTGATTAGCGAGCCGGTTGCCTCAATAAAATCGCCGACGTCGAAATTTTCTAAAAAGAACTTGAAATGTTCTTCGCCTAATATGTCTTTTTTGAAAAAAAGCTGGATGGTACCGCTTTCTTCTCGAAGGTCTGCAAAGACCGAGCCGCCGTGTTCGCGGAACGACATCAGCCGCCCGGCCAGAGTCGCTTTTTCTTTACTTTGAGAAAGCTCCTCAAACTTTTCCATAACTTCCTTGACGCCGTGAGAACGAAAACTCTCCGCCGGATAAGGGTCAACCCCGGCTTTCTTTATGTTCTCAAGTTTTTTGAGCCGCGCCTTTCGTATATCTTCCAATGGCATGTTTTTAGAATACCAGAAAATTAAAAGAGAATAAAATCGGGTATATGCCTATCAGGAAACGCTCGGCCTCGTACAACTTTCCAGAACCATCTTTTTAATCTTCCAAGTATTACCGTGTTTCAATAATCCCAAATAGGAATTAAGAGTTTCCAACTTTGGCGATTCTTTTAATCTCTTAACATCCTTCTTTATCGTGGTCGTCCTTAAAACTCTGTGGTCCGAAAAAAGAAAGGCCGGTCGAGACAAGCTCAACCGGCCGAATGCCCGAGGACCGAATGTCCAAGGGTCTTACTTGCGAGGACGGACGAAGACAAACCGACCGTCGCCGCACCAGGTGTCCTGCGGATCGAACCAGTCCGCGTTGAGCCACCGACCAATGCCAGCGCGCCCGACGCTGAACACGCTCAGGTCGCCGCCCGAGTCGGCTTCTGGTTCCATGGCCACTCGCAACCACTCCTCGTAGGGCTGGTCTGGATAATCGAGGCGGAGAGCCGGACCGACTTCGCAAGGGCACTTTTCGAGCCCCAGCTCGATGGCCCGGTCGCAGATCTGCTGATAGGTTGGGTTTTTGAGGCCCAAATCAGCAGGGG
>Ga0213870_1001526_pt1 | contig 10371 bp, 10 predicted proteins | sample WICALVC2017_Meta_FD_160119 | JGI IMG/M metagenome (GOLD analysis project Ga0213870, IMG submission 160119) | Freshwater microbial communities from subterranean cave lake in Wind Cave National Park, South Dakota, United States - WICALVC2017 | ecosystem: Environmental > Aquatic > Deep subsurface >... | reverse complement strand
TATAGTTGCAGGCATATTTTATGCATTCGTTCTTAAGTTGGTAAGATTATACGGAAGTATACGTTACGGGAAGCTTCTTTTGTAGTATTTTGTTGAAGAAATCTTCATATTTATCAGCAATTTTATTCCAATCAAACTTTTCATCAGCAATTTTTCTGCCAACCTCACCAAGCCTTCTCCTTAAGCTGTCATTTGTTAAAATTTTTTCTATTCTGTTAGAAAAACCCTTCACGTCACCTCCATTTACTAGATATCCAGAATTGGTTATCATTTCACTAATTCCACCAACATTCGAAGCAACGACAGGAACTTTGCATGCCATAGCTTCAGCAATAACCAATGGGCTTCCTTCAGTAGTAGTAGGCAATACTAACAAGTGAGATTTCTTTATTAGTTCTATCTTCTTACGACCAACCTTTTCGCCTAAAAATTTTACATGTTTTTGCAATTTTAATTCCTTCCATAGTTCTATCACCGGCTCTTTAAAATTCTTTGGGCCATCGCCAACAATAAGGAGCTGAATGTTTGGAATTTTATTAACGAGCTCATTGATTGAAAGGAGCAACCAGTCTACACGTTTGTTCAGCGAAAATCTGCCTACATAAATCACAGTTGGCCTTTTGAATTTCTTTGAAACTTTTACCTTGTCTATTTCTTCAATGTTTGCCCCATTGTAAATGACATCAATATTCTTCCTTTTGACTAACTTAATGAGTTCCCTTTTCGTGTAGCCAGATACAGCAATGAAACCATCGTAAGACATTGATTTTAGGAACCAATTTATTTGGTAGGTGTTGATTAAGGAAACCCAAAAAGAATAGCCAATTCCTCGCCATTTTGGTATATCATAAACTGTAGCTGTGCAAGGTATGCCGAATTTATGTGCTATCGATGGGCCAAATGAAGGGTTCGGTGATATATTATCATGCACCAAGTCAAAATTCCCATTCTTTAACAAGTTATTAAGCGCAACAGCTGATAAAAATAGGAACATTGGCCTTCCAGTGGCCTTTCTTAGCGTAGAAACAGGCATTTTTATTCTATGTATCTTGATTCCTTCTACCTCTTCAAATGGTGCTGTATTGGGCAATGGACTAGTAATGACGTGTATATCATGCCCACGTCTAGCAAGCCTCCTAGCCACTTCAAACAATGCAATTTCAGATCCGCCCACGAAAGGGTAGAATATCTTGGCTAAAAAACATATCTTCATCTTACCACAGAATTATAAGTTTGTCGTAATATTTAAATTGTATGTAGGATGCCTATGAAGATTTGTATAGCATGCAGTCCTGGAGGACATTTAATAGAATCATTACAACTTTTGCCTATTCTAAGAAAACATGAAGTATTTTTCTATACGGTTGATGAATACCATGTAAGGAAGACATTAAAAAAATACAGAAAATATTTCGGGCCTAGATTGTTGAGAAACCCACTGCAAATTTTTGATTACATTAAGAATATTTTTAAGTCAATATCAGTTCTATTGAAAGAAAAACCATATGTGATAATTTCTTTTGGTGCGGGGGAAACAATACCAATATCAGTTTTTGGTAAACTGTTCGGCCGCAAATTAATTTACATAGAATGTTCGGCACAGGTTTACACACCATCTATATCTGGAAAAATACTCTATCCTTTCGCAGATTTATTTTTTGTGCAATGGAGGTACCTTCTTAAAAAATATGGCGATGATGCAATTTACGGCGGGTTATTGATATGATTTTGGTAACAGTAGGTACTCATTTGCAACCATTTAGTAGACTGATTGATGAAATAGATAGGCTGATAGAAGTAGGTGAAATAAAGCAAGATGTTCTAGTCCAAATTGGACATTCAAATCCTCCAAAGCACGCCAGATATTTTAAATCTATAGATTACGGAAAAATGCTGTTGTTGATGCGAAAAGCCTCCATGATTGTTACACATGGTGGCATAGGATCTGTACTTCTTTCTGTACGATTGAACAAACCAACTATAGTTGTTCCTAGATTAAGAGAATTTGGGGAACACACAGACAATCATCAGCTTGAGGTTACTAGAGAGTTATCAAAACAAAAGAAAATATTGCCAGTTTATGACATAGCAGAATTGAAAAATGCCATGAGAGAAGCCAGACATTTCAGACCTATCAAAAATATCAGGAACAATAAAATTTTGAGAATAGTTGACAATTTTCTTAAGTAACAAACTATTCTAGTGCATTAGAAGGGGTTTTAAATTTGCTGCATACAAATTCTCTTGTGGCACAAATATAGTTGCATATAATAGCATTTTCTGCATGCGTATATTTCTCATATCTGAAAACAGCAAATTGCTCAAAATCTTTCACTTTGCTAAAGTCTCTATTTAATAAGTAACTCGAAAAGTCAATTTGTTTTTCAGTAAAACCAGACTTTAATTTGTCAACTATTATGTATTTTATGTTAAAATCATTGAGTAATTCTTCATGAGTTTTATTTAGAAATTCAACTGTACATGGTCTAAATACTTGCTGCTTGAACTTACCATTTCTAGCAATTTCAAAAACAAACGGTGATTCTGCACCCATGTTCATATGCACGAGAACATTACCTTCTCCTTCATTAATAAACTTCGCTATACTTTCAACATCCCGCAGCCCTTGTGGAATATTTATGAATGATATGAAAAATTGTCCTAATATTAGCCCTATGAAGAATATAACAAAAATGTGATGATAACCATTTTTTTTTGAATAGTTATAAACAATATAAGAAGTTGGTATTATAAAAGCAGGCAAATAATTTATTGTATATCTTGCATCCTTGTTATGTATAAAAACCATTATCAAGAAAATGACCAATATCCATGTAGCAAAGAATTTCCAATCTTTATTTTTTCTAATGCAATACAATGCCGTTGAAACTAATGCTATAATGCCAACTGGCCAAATGAACTGCTGGTTAAACAAGGAGTTTAGATAATATGCCCATCCTTGCAATTGTAGCCACGTAGGATCTGTAGGGTCACCTTCAACATTTGCAGATAAAGGCACTAGGAGAAGATTGGTTTTCCACAAAAATAGGTAATACGGTGAGAGTAGTACAACTGCTATAAGCAAAGACAGAAGTACAAACTTCAACAGCCTCCTTTCAATCAAGAGAGTATAAAATAATAAAACAGGTATAATTGTAATTGCTTGCCATTTGGTTAGAACTGTTAAACTCGTTAGTAAACCTAAAATAACGAAATTCTTAAGTCTTGGTTTTTTGCCCTTAATGATATACAGCCACAACATTGTTAAAGTGAAAAATAAAATGAAAGGTATTTCTTGCATAGCGAGTATTGACATGTTTAAAAGTATTGGCGTTGATGTCACAAACAATACCGCAATAAGTGCAATAACTTTATTTTTTGAATGAATGTAAGCAAATATGTAAATTAAAGTTGCAAATGTAACCGACATCAAGATTATGACTAACCGGCTAGCCTGTATCGAGGAGCCAAAAATTAAGTATGCCAATGAAAACAATGATTGTGGCAATGGTGGATAATGTAAGGAAACCTTAGGATAATATGACATGTAGGAAATTGCATAGTCGTATATCTTGGTAAAGGACAATGTTGGCTGTTTTATGAAGTCTTTAACAAAATCGCTAATAAACATGCCCACAAACGAATGGGTGGCTTCGTCAGCATGATGTGGATTATTAATGGTAGAGACTAAGATTAAGAAGTAAACTACCAGAATTCCAATTAAAATCTTATCTATTTTAAACATAATCATTAATGATACTCCGGTTTAAAATAATTTAAAAGTGCAACATATGAAACTGAAAAAATTAGCATCTAATGCTTCTTATCTGGTAATACACTGGTTTTCTCTAAGTTTTTTATCAGCATTGTTCTGGGTACTATCTGGTAAATTTCTAAGTGCAGAAAACTTAGGTATCGTGTCAACATCCTACAATTTTGCATCTATTGTATCTGTGGTAAGTTCATTGGGTATCGGTATAGCCATATTCAAACTAATTTCAGAATATTCCGCTACTGGGCATATGAAAAAAGTATCGTCAATAGTAAGATCCGCTTTTAAACTACTAATCATATCAAATCTTGTCTCGTTTGCCATCATAGCATTGTTTTCATCAAGTTTTTCCCAATTTCTCAAAATAGAGCCACAAGTAGTTGTTATAACTGCAGTTATTGCAGTATTTTTATCAGTCTCTGCTACCATAGGCTATACGCTTTTTGGATTCCAAAGCATGAAAATTTACGCAATTACAGATGTGATTTCAGTTGCTATACGAGTGATTTCAACAACAGTTCTCATATTTTTAGGCTTTAGCTTTTTTGGCCCGTTAATGGGGTTGATATTGAGCTTAATGGTTTTGGTTTTACTTCGATTGAATGTGTTTAAACTTATAAAAAATAGCGGAGGCTCTAGTTTCAGAGAAATACTCAAGTATTCTATACCCGCTTTAATCGGTAGTTTCGCTGTAATAACATTCAACAACACACCTTTCATAATTTTAACTTTCATTAAAGACCTGTCTGTTACTGGTCTATTTACACCAGCAATGCTGCTGGTAACACCATTACTTATTTTGCCAGCTGTATTTGCTAGCGCTTCATTCCCTATAATGTCTGGTTTAAGCGCCAAGCTGGAAAAAGGTACCGAAGAAAGAGCAGTGATAGAATTAGTATTCAGATACGCACTTTTCGTTACATTACCATTATTAGTTTTTATAGTGTTACTGTCCGACCAATTTATTTTACTTTTATTTAAGCCCGAATACCTCCCAGCCACCGAAATATTGCCAATACTTGCCTTAGGTGCAGTTCTGTACGGTATAGGTGGTATACTACTTAATTATATTTATGCAATGAAGCATCCAAAAACCCAACAAAATATTTTGATAGTTGTTGCCACATCGTTCTTATTGCTAGCTATAAGTCTCACTTTCTATTTTTCCACCGTCGGTATGGCTATCGCATATTTTTTAGCATCGTTGATGCTATTTTCATTAGCCTATGTAAATTTGAACAAATTAGTGAAATTTTCAATCAATTATGATATGATGTTTAAATTGTTACTATCATCTATTATTATTTCAGCCTTCATAGTTTACATGAAGGAGTTCTTCATAGGAAAATTTATAGTAATTTTGATTATTCTAAGTGGTTTAATTTATCTAGGTTCTTTAGCTCTATTTAGATTTTACAATCATATAGATTTGAGATTGATTGAATATTTGCTGTCTAGGTCCCCTAAGGGTTTTAAAAGTATACTAAAATCGCTTTTGGAATTGATGAAGAAAGTTATATTAAAGAATTCCCAAGAAAGGCAATAGGCCGAACACACCCTGCAACAGCATGAAAATAATAGCAATTTCCTTCTCAGTAAACCTGCCATAACTGGTTACGATATGGGTTAAAGAGAAAATATTCTTTCCATATTTGGATTTAATTATGCCATCCTTGCCAACTATACCCAAATCTGATGCGTAATTGCCTGATTTGCATTTGGAATAAAATTTCAGTATACCTTGAATGAGAAATGGTATCATTACAATCAGTCCTATTTTTTCCATATTACCAATAATTACACCGGCTGCTACTAAAGAGCCCAACAAATAAGTTAAGCTGTCTCCAGGAAGGATTTTTGCCGGATACCAATTGTATCTTAGAAACGCTAGGAGTGCCGCAGCAGCTATGAAAAATATGACAGAACTATTAACACCCAGAACTACTAATGCATAAAAACCCATCGATGCCATGTAAATCAAACCCATACCACCTTCTATGCCATTATAGCCACCCAGCATATTTACCATGTTGGACGCACCAACTATTCCAATAGGTACTAGCAATAGGGGATAAAGTATTCCAAAATTGACGTCTCCTACAAATGGTAATGACAAAGTTGTTTCACCAACGCTTATCACCATCAATGGAATTGCTGCCGGCAAAGTTAAAAGTGGTTTCATCCATCTTGAAAAGCCAACTCGTATATCATAACCTTCATTCGTTTTTACTTTTCTGGATTTCACATTCAAATCATCGAAAAATCCTACAAACATTGCTATGAGGACGGTAGCTGTAACAGCCACCAGATTCAAACTTCCCTGGTGATAAACAAATGTCTGTATTCCTATGTAAGATAATAGACCGGCTAAAACACCTATAGCAATCCCAATACCACCGGAGCTGGGAAGGACAGGTTTCCTAGGTTTATTCAAGTCCAACCCAACTACTCCAGCTGCATACAAAAACCGCATTAGATTAGGGAATACTGCTAAAGTTACAATGAACGATATGATTACCGATACTATTAGAGCAAAAACCATAACAGTATTTTACAAGCGGTTAATTAAATGGTTTCTGAAACTGACTTCCTCGAAAAATGGATTGGAAAAAATCTGTATATCGTTTCATTAAGACAAAGTTTAAAAGCATTTGTCTAGGATATGTTATTATGCAAACTGAAGACATTCCAGTTGTCATTCTAGCAGGCGGTAAAGGAATGAGATTGAGAGAATATACGGAATTCATGCCTAAAGGCTTAGTTCCCATCGGAAGCATACCTGTTATTTTGCATGTGATGAAAATATACGCCCACTATGGTTTTAAGAAATTTATACTATGTTTAGGTTACAAGGGAGAAATGTTAAAAGAATATCCTTTTCCCAATTTCGAAATTGCATTCGTTGATACAGGATTAGAAACAAATACTGGTGGGAGAATTAAAAGAATTGAAAAGTATATCGATACAGAAAATTTCTTTGCAAATTATTGCGATGGGTTAGCTGATATAGATTTGCATAAACTTTTATCACATCACCTTAAGAAAAATAAAATAGCTACTGTTACTGGGATAAATCCGATGTCATCATTTGGTATTTTAGAGGTACAAGATGGATTAGCCATCTCCTTTAAAGAAAAACCAAAGCTATCTGGTATAATCAACGGTGGTTATTTTGTTTTCAATAAAAAGATTTTTGATTATCTCGATGATAGCAGCATTTTGGAAGAAGAACCATTAAAACAATTAGTTTCGGAAAGACAATTAGCAGTTTATACCCACAACGGGTTTTGGCAGTGCATGGATACTTATAAGGATTTCGAGAGGCTGAACAAACTTTGGGGCACAGATAAACTACCACATTTTGATGTTAACTATGCTAAACCCCCATGGAAAATATGGGAATAACATGAGCAAAAATTTTTGGATTGATAAGCTAGTTCTAGTCACTGGAGCTACTGGGTTCATTGGTTCTTGGTTAACAGAAGCACTGGTAAATAAAGGTGCGATTGTCACCGCTTTTGTAAAAAAAGATGATCCAATAGGCTTGGACAGTATTAAGCATCTTACAGATAAACTAAAAGTGAAATACGGCGATATAAGAGAAATGGATGCTGTTTCTTCTGCTGTTGAGGATCAGGATATAACATTCCATTTAGCAGCAATCACACAAGTCAGTTACAGTGTTAAGAATCCTAGAGAAACAGTTGAGATTGATGTTAACGGCACTTTTAATGTGCTTGAGGCTATAAGAAAATCCAATAACAATTCATTCCTTGTTTTCGCTAGTACAGATAAAGTCTATGGAGAGCCACAATATACGCCAATAGATGAAAAGCATCCGTTGCTTGCAAAATCACCTTACGACGCATCAAAATTAGCTGCAGACAGGTTGGTCTATTCTTATTTTACAACTTACGGCAGTAAATCCAGCACAATAAGATGGTCTAACACCATAGGCGGCAGAGATTCTAATATCCTAAGAGTTGCACCAGATTTTATCAGGTCAACTTTAAACAATAAACCACCCATAATTAGAGGACATGGACAACACATAAGAGATTTCATGTTTGTTGAAGATACAATCAATGCTGCAATGGCAGTTGGAGAAAATCAAAAAGTTTCAAATGGTGAAGCCTTCAATTTTGGTACTGGAAAGCCCACGAAAGTTTTGGATTTCGCCAAATTGATAATAAAATTGACTGGAAATGAAAATAAGTTAGAACCAGTTGTATTGTATAACCCTACGCCAGGCGAGATTGAAAGACAATATCTGTCATTCGACAAGGCGAAAGAAAAATTGGGATGGGTGCCTAGATTCAGTTTGGAAGAAGGTTTAAAGAAAAGTATAGACTGGTATTCTAAAAACATGTGGTGGTTTGCAGTAGTGGATAAGGTTTCAAAGTTTTATGATAAAAATATGTGACTATCTAATCAGGCCTATAGTTTCATTCGTCTTTTCCACTCATTATTTATCCGTTCAACAGAAAAATCTGGCCATGAACTATCTTTTTCCGAAATTATTTCAGGTTCATGAGGCCACTTGAATTTAAAAAACGAATCATTGTAACGTATGCCCCTTTCAGCTTCAGGATTGTAATTTTCAGAGCAATAATAGTGAACTAAAGTTTCGTTGTCTAGCGTCAGAAAAGCATGTGTACATCCAGGTGGGATATGCAGACTGGCACGATTTTCATCATTCAATTCAAAAGATTGCCATTTTAAAAACGTTTTTGAATCTGACCTCAAATCAACTACTATATCATAAATGCTTCCTTTCACACAAGATAGCGTCTTCCCTTCACTATGAGGTGGCAATTGATAATGAAATCCCCTAAGCATATATTGGACAAAATTTTCAGATATATTGCACTGTTTTACCTCACTAACTATACCATGTTTCTTAAACTCGTCGGCATCAAAATGTCGCCTGAAAACACCTCGGTTATCAACAAATGTTTTGGGTTCAATTATAAAACACCCTTCTATACCCGTTTTTTTGAATATCATTTTTTTCCCGAGTATTATCTAAGCCTGATAAATTCTATCAAATTACAAAACATTTAAATATAATTAGTGGATACTTAAAAAGCTGATTTAATGAAAGTTCTTGTTACAGGTAGTGAAGGGCATACAGGGACAGTTCTATTTGACCGAATTGGGATTAAATTTTGCTGAATTGATTCCAGAAGTTTACAAGACTGAAGCAAACAGACTGAATGCCAAGTTAAGATGGACTGATTTATAACTCCTTTTGTTTTTTCATTGTTTCCAAACCCTCTTCTATTGTACTCAATTTTATTCCTAAGTCCGACTTAATTTTACTGTTGTCAATATTACAATTTGGTCTTTTTGCTGGAAGATTCAATGTACCTGAATTGATACCTTTAATTAAATTCTTATCAAAATCAAAAACTTTTGCTATTTCTAAAGCCCACTGGTACCTGTTTACATAACTATCTCCCACTGCATGGTATACACCAGTAGAGTTTTTTAGGAGTAGAGTCTTAATTGCTTCTGTTAAATCGTCTACAAATGTAGGATTGTTGTACCAATCGCTACAAACTTCGGCAACTTCATTATTTCGTGTCTTTTCCAAAGTTGTCACGACAAAATTTTTCTTTTGAAGTGGTAGGCACCATCCGTATGCTTGATCTGTACGGACAATAAGATAATCTAAAGAAGAATTTTGAATCGATATTTCACCGTCTAACTTGCATTTACCATAATAATTTATTGGGTTTGGAGTGTCCTCTTCGGTATATTTTTCTTTACCATTCCCAAAAACAAATGCTGTAGAGATATACACAATATTGGCATTAATTTTTTTGCATGCTTCTACCACGTTTCTAGTTCCTTCGACCAGTACTTTGTGTGCAAATGCTTTATCCTTTTCACATGCATCGACACTTTTTACCGCAGCGGTATGAATAACTATGTCTGGATTAGCATTTTCTATTATTTCATTTGTTTTAGCTACATCTGTGACATCTAAACTGAAATTTTTAAGATTTCTAATACCAATTGATTGAGTTAAATATGTGTAGGACAAATCGAACATATCAGATAGAACATTCACTAATCTATAACCTATTAATCCACTACCACCAATAACCAAAATTCGTTTCATAGAAAAATATCTATTAACTTAAAAGATAAATAAGACACTTAGCTTATGAGTATAATGAATTTACCTTTTGTGTCCATAGTTGTACTGAATTATAACGGCAAGCACTTGCTTGAGGATTGTCTAACATCTTTAAGCGACACTAATTATCCGAAGAATAGATACAGAGTGATTCTAGTAGATAATGGCTCACAGGATGATAGCATTGACTATGCAAAAAAAAACTTTCCATTTGTTGACATCTTAAAAATACAAAAAAATCAGGGATTTGCACATGGGAATAATATTGGTGTAAAACACGCTTTGAAAGATAGAAAAATAGAGTATATAGTTGTTTTGAACAATGATACTAAAGTTACCAAAAATTGGCTGTTGGAGCTTGTGAAGACAGTTAATGCCGATAATGGGATTGGCATATGTGGACCTAAGGTTTTAAATATGGATGGTGCAACTCAAAGCGTTGGAGGAAAATTGG